>Ga0114931_10005555_pt1 | contig 15575 bp, 12 predicted proteins | sample 2SBtaG_FD_89579 | JGI IMG/M metagenome (GOLD analysis project Ga0114931, IMG submission 89579) | Deep subsurface microbial communities from Kolumbo volcano to uncover new lineages of life (NeLLi) - 2SBTROV14_V59a metaG | ecosystem: Environmental > Aquatic > Marine > Volcanic | place: Kolumbo...
CTGCACATCGAGGTCACCGACATCGGTCAGCTGAGCCGGATACTCAGCCGCATCGGGCAATTGCCGAACATCATCGAGGTGAAGCGCAAGACTTGAGCCAGTAGTATGACAGCCTCCCCGTGACGGGGTCGTCCCCCGGTCAGTTGTCATTTTAACTTGGGGCACTTACCATGCCCAGGGGTGTGCGGTGTCAGTCCGCCGGAGGTATGGGATGACGGGAAGTACCAGTTTTTCAGCTTGGTTGGATTCACATCGTTTGATTATGCTGGTCGCGATGTGTCTGCTCATACTGGCCAGCATCTCAGGCCAGGCATGGTCGGGTGAAAAAAGAAAGCTGGTCATTAATTCCGGCGGCAACGAACCTTTTGTAAGCAGTGATGGTACAGGGTTCTACACGCTTATAGTCAATGAGGTCTTCAGCCGTCTCGGCATCGATGTCGAGTTTATTCCTTTACCCAACCAGCGCGCCCTGATTAATGCTAACGATGGCATTGATGACGGAAATATGGCGCGCATTGAAGGCATCGAAAAAAAATACCCTAATCTGGTTCGTGTCCCTGAAAAGATCGTTGACTACGAATTTGTTGCCTACAGCCTGGACCCCGATATCCATATAGACGGATGGGAGAGCCTCAAACCGTTTGAAGTCGCCTATGTCAATGGTTGGCAGATATTTGAAAAAAAAGTACATGACACAAAAAAGCTTACAAGAGTCAGAAAGGCGGCCCAGCTTTTCAGGCTGTTAAAAAACGACCGGGTCGATGTCATTCTCTTTGAACGCTGGGGTGGCCTCTGGTGGAAGCGGAACATGCATGTTGATGCCCGCTTATTGCATCCCCCTCTTGCTACTAAAGCGTTGTATATGTACTTGCATAAAAGCCAGGCTGACCTTGTGCCGGCGGTGGCGCAGGCGCTCGCTGATATGAAGAAAGATGGAACGTATCAGCGCATCTTTGATGAGAAACTGACAGTGCTCGTCAAATAGACGCTATGAAGGTCGGGCTGCGACAGGCTGATGGTAAAAACATCCTGGCGCGAAGGCTTATTCTTTACATCGTGCTTTTCGCCGTGGCAACCACTATTGTGCTCGCAGCGATTCACTCCTATGTCGAATACAGGCAGCGAATCAACGCAATTCACAGTCATCTGAGTCAAATTGAAACAAGCAACAGGGAGGTTGTCGCCGGCGCGCTCTGGACGGCTGATAAGGAACAACTCAATACGATCCTCAGGGGGATTACAGAACTTCCGGATATTGAATACGCTGAAGTTCGTGTGAATGGTGAGCTATTCAGCTCTGTTGGAACAGAGCCATTGCAGGGCGCTATAGCCGTCACTTTCCCTCTGCGTTATCGACACAGATCACGCTTACTCACCGTTGGTGAAATGTCTGTCGTTGCGGAGCAGAGCCGCGTCTGGCAACACTTTATGAGCCAGGCCTGGTCGCTGCTTGTCTATGACGCTATTGAGATCGCCATCATTGCGCTTTTCATCTACCTGCTGGTCACCAGACTCATTACCCGCCACTTGTATAAGATGGCTGCATTTGCGGGAAAATTGGTCATTGACAATTTCGAATCCAGGCTTGATCTGGAAAGAAAACGGCAAAGCGCCGCAGCACCTGATGAAATAGATATTTTGGCGGCCACCCTGTCAAGGATGCAGGCCAGTCTCGGAACATCGGTCAGCGAGTTGAAGCAGAAGGAGTCGCATATAAACTTGCTGATGGAATCTGTCGGTGAAGGGATTTACGGTATCGACCCCCTTGGAAATTGTATTTTTGCCAATACGGCCTGTGCGCAGATGCTGGGTTGGGAAAATTCCAATGAACTACTTGGCCGGAACATGCATCAGCTGATGCACTATTCTCATCAGGATGGCTCAGGATACTCGGGGGAAGACTGCAAAATCTGTCAGGCGCATCTGCAAGGTGTTTCAGCGCATGCGGAAGACGAGGCTTTCTGGCGGCGGGATGGCGCTAGTTTTCCCATTGAATATCGATCGCAGCCTATTATTTACGAGGATCGAATCCTCGGCACGGTGGTTAGTTTTAACGACATCAGCGAACGCAAGGAGGCGGAGCGCAAATTGCGCAAGACTCACGAGGAGCTCGAAGACAGGGTTCTCCAGCGTACGGAGGCGTTGTCCAAAGCCAAGGACGAAGCCGAGATGGCGAACCGGGCAAAAACAGTATTTCTTTCCTCCATGAGCCACGAACTGAGAACCCCCCTGAATGCCATACTGGGTTTCGCGCAGTTACTGGAACTTGACGCGGATCAAATGAATGAAGCCCAATGCGAAGCCCTGGAGCATATCCTCAATGGGGGCAGGCTGCTGCTGGAACTGATAAACGACGTGCTTGATCTGGCGAAAATCGAGAGTGGTAATCTGGCCTTGTCAATTGAAGATATTCCAGTCATGGCGATACTGGAAGATGCCGTGCAGATGATTCGGGCGATGGCCGCCGAAAATGATATCAGCGTCGACATCAGCTGTCCGGGGTCGGAACTGCCCCTGATCCGAGCGGATCATATCCGTTTGAAACAGGTGGTGCTTAATTTCCTCACCAACGCGATAAAATACAACCGGAAGGGGGGGAGGGTGACGGTTGAATTTGAAGTGATACCGGAGCGCTTTCTTCGTATCCTGGTCAACGACACCGGTGAGGGCATTCCGGCCCGCTATCAATGTGACCTGTTCAAACCGTTTTCCCGGCTCGGCGCCGAGGCGGGCACAATTGAAGGGACCGGTGTCGGACTGGCGGTTTCCAAAGAGCTGATCAAGCTGATGGAAGGGAATCTCGGCTTTGAGTCCGAAGAAGATCAAGGCTCGACATTCTGGTTTGAACTTCCGTTGGCCCGGGATTTAAAATCCGGTGCCAATACAGTGATGCCACATAACGATGATCAGGACCACTCAGTGGACCGATCCGACACGGCTTACCCGGGTGCGCGCAAGGTGCTGTACATCGAGGATAATCCGGCTAACCTTAAATTAATGAAAAATATCATTGCGCAGATTCCCGGGCTGCGATTTATTGCAGCACAGTCGGCCAAAGCGGGTATCGCGCTGGCGGAGCGGGAAAAACCGGACCTGATTCTGATGGATATCAATTTACCGGGTATGAACGGTCATGAAGCACTGGGTAAATTGAAGCAGAATGCCGAAACTGCGCAGATACCCGTCATTGCCGTCACGGCCAATGCGATGAACTCACACCTTGAGAAAGCGGAACAAAGCGCCTTCGTCAGTTACATTACCAAACCGTTCGATGTTGCCGACATAATAAAATCCATCAAGCACCTGGTAAAGGGGATGTAGCACGTGAGTAGAGACCAGGCGCAGAATCTTCCCCACAGTTTGTTGTCCCAGGTTCGTCGCATCCACTGCAGTAATCTTGACTGTCAATTACTGCAAAGTGAACGCGACATATTGCGCTTGGCTATCGATCAACACAATATTGTCAGCGCCACCGACGCAAGGGGTGCAATCATCTATGCGAATAGCAAATTCTGTGAAATCAGCGGCTACAAGAGCAACGAACTCATTGGCCAGAATCACAATATCCTGAATTCAGGGTATCACCCCGCCGGTTTTTTCCGCGATTTGTGGAGCACCATCAGTCATGGCGACATCTGGCATGGAGAAATCTGCAATCGCCGCAAGGACGGTAGGCATTACTGGGTGATTTCCACCATTATCCCGTTCATGGACGAGAAGGGGAAACCTTACCAGTATGTCTCTCTGCGCACCGATGTCACTGACCTGAAAGTCAATGTAGACCGTCTTCAACGCAGTCAGGAATTTGCCGGTATCGGCAATTGGGACTGGAATATCGAGACCGGTGAACTCTACTGGTCGGAACGTATCGGTCCGCTGTTTGGTTATGCGCCGGGCGAACTTGAAACCACTTACGAAAACTTTCTCGCTGCCGTGCACCCCGACGACCGTCAGCGCGTGATCGATGCCGTGGATGCCTGTGTGCAGCAAGGTACCGACTATAATCTCGAACACAGGGTGGTCTGGCCCGACGGGTCGATTCGCTGGCTACTGGAGCGCGGCGATGTGATGCGTGCCAATGACGGCAGGCCGTTACACATGCTGGGTGTTGTACAGGATATTACTGCGCGCAAACAGGCGCAGGAAAAACTGGTCGCCGCCAGGGAGGAGGCAGAGGGCGCCAATCGGGCTAAAAGCCAGTTTCTTTCCAGTATGAGCCACGAGTTGCGTACCCCGCTGAACGCCATTCTGGGTTTTGCGCAATTGCTGGAGATCGAGGCGTTAACGACGGAGCAGCGCGAAAGCGTTGAGGAGATCAGCAGCGCAGGTCGGCACTTGCTGACGTTGATTAACGAGGTACTCGATCTTGCAAAAATCGAGGCGGGAGGTATTGATCTTTCCATCGAGGCGGTCGAACTCGCGGGACTGTTCCAGGAATGCTGCGCGTTGCTTAATCCGCTTCTGGATCAATACCAGGTGTCTCTGCAATACCCGCAGGAATCCTGTGGACAGTTGACGGTGCGCGCCGATTTCACGCGACTGAAACAGGTGCTGCTCAATCTGCTGACCAATGCCTGCAAGTACAATCGGCCGGGCGGGACGGTGATAATAGCATGTCGTACCACAAAAGATGGCCGGGTCAGAGTCAGTGTCCGGGATACGGGCGCCGGTATCCCCGCCGAATTACACAGCAGCCTGTTCCAGCCGTTCAGCCGCCTGGGGGCGGAACTCAGCGGTGTCGAGGGTACGGGTATCGGTCTGGTCATTGCCCGGCAGCTCGTCGAGCTGATGGGGGGACGGATCGGTATGGAGAGTCAGGTTGGTGCAGGCAGCACCTTCTGGATTGAATTGCCGCTGGACGAATGTTCCAGAGAGCCGAAAATACCGGTTGTGTACGAAGCGGATGGTTCGCAGCCGAACACGGACCATCGCCAAACCGTACTGTATGTGGAAGACAACCCGGCCAACCTGCGTCTGATCAGCCGCCTGCTGGGACGACGGGGTGATATCCACTTGCTGACCGCGCACGAGCCGCAGCTGGGTCTTGAGCTCGCGGAAACCCGGCAGCCTGACTTGATCCTGCTGGACATCAATCTACCCGGGATGGATGGTTACGAACTGTTGACCCGATTGCGCGCAAAACTGGCGGAATGCGATATCCCCATACTTGCCATCAGCGCCAACGCCATGCCGGTTGACGTACAGCGCGGGCTCGACGCCGGTTTTGCCGCCTATCTGACCAAGCCACTGGATATAAAACAGTTTTTAAGTGAGCTGGACAGGCACCTGGTGAAATCATGAAAGTGTATCAAGCCACTGTTCTATGGTCTGGCAGCCTGTTTCTTATCCTGGTCTTCAATACGGCTTCGGGGCAGCTCCCGTATCGTCTTCTCACCCGTTTGTGGTCAGCAGTGTTATAAAAGAAAATGGCAACGCCGGGCTATTTCGGGATTTTGTCGATGACCTATCCCGGCACACTGGTTATCCCTTGCGGCTGGTTTACGTGAACAGTGAACAGGGCTTGTCCCAACAATTGCAAGACGACCCGATGGCGGTCGGCTGGACCTGTGGCGCAGCGGTCGTGGGAGCCAGTATGAGGCTGGTACAACTACAGGCGGAAAACTGTGCTATACAAATCGTGAATACGGTCGATGAATGTGGTGATGTCGTATTGTGTGCGGATTTTACCCGACTCCGCCAGATACTGGTTAACCTGCTCGGCAACGCGATCAAGTACAACTATACCGGCGGCGGCATCAAAGTAAGTTGCCGTATTTTGGACAATAAATTGTTGTACCTTGATGTTGCTGGCACGGGCAAGGGCATTCGGGAGGATGACCTGGGCAGGTTATTTACACCTTTTGAGCGACTGGATGTGAGGCATAATGTACAGGGAAGCACCTTTTATGTCGGGCTACCACTGTCTGAAAGCTGCCGAGAGGAGGCAAAAGGATGAATATACGCGCGGATTGTGAAGCCGCGGATCTTTATGCAGCCCGCATCCTGCTCGTGGATGATGAACCGGCCAATATACTCCTCATGGAGAGGATACTGACCGGCGCCGGTTACCGGGATTTGATCGCCACGCAAGATCCGCGCGAGGTGTCCGATTTGTGTCGCGACAAGCCGTTTGACCTGCTGCTGCTGGACCTCAATATGCCGCACATGGATGGTTTTCAGGTGATGGAAAACCTGGATCAGCCCATCTCCGGTCAAAGTCCTGCAGTACTGGTGTTAACCGCGCAGGACAGCCGCGAAACCCGAATTCGCGCACTGGAGAGCGGCGCCCGCGATTTTGTCACCAAACCCTTCGACCGGATTGAGTTGCTGGCGCGTGTGCGTAATCTGATTGAAGTTCAAATCGCGCAACGCTGCATACGGACATACAGCCATGACCTGGAGGAGAAGGTGCTTTCGCGCACCCAGGAGCTGCACCACACCCGGTTGCAGGTGGTACGGCACCTCGGCCGGGCGGCGGAGTACCGCGATAACGAAACCGGCCTGCATATCATCCGCATGAGTAATATTTCCGCTCTGCTGGGCAAGGCCGCCGGGTTGAGTGACTATGAATGTGACCTGTTGCTGAATGCCAGTCCCATGCACGATATCGGCAAAATCGGCATCCCCGACCAGATTCTACTCAAACCGGGAAAGCTGGACGCCCGGGAGTGGGAAATTATGAAAACCCACGCCCGCATCGGCGCGGATATTCTTGCCGGAGAGGACTCGGATTTACTGACCCTGGCCCACGATATCGCCCTGATGCACCACGAGAAATGGGATGGCAGCGGCTATCCGCAGGGTTTGAAGCATGACGAGACCGTGCTGCAAGGCAGGATTGTGGCGTTGGCGGACGTGTTTGATGCATTGACGTCGGAACGCCCCTATAAACACGCCTGGCCGGTGGATGAGGCGGTAACTTACATCAGGGAACAGAGCGGCAAGCACTTTGATCCGCTTCTGGTAGAAAATTTTATGGCTATTTTGCCCGAGATTATCGAAATAGGCGAAAAGTTTGCCGAACCTGACCCGGATGCCGTGGTGGCCTAAATGCACGCCCTTTACACCTGGAGAAATTGTGGTAATAATTCGTGTGCGCGGGAGCCTCGAAAATTTCCCAGGAATGAAATATTTTGGTCGATCGCAAAAACTATAAACTTCTATACGTCGAGGACAACCTTGCCAACCTCAGGTTGCTTGAGCGTATTGTCAGACGCCATACACCCTTTGTGTTTATTTCGGCGTCCGATGGTCGGTCCGGTGCGGACATGGCGCGCAACGAATTGCCGGATCTCATCGTACTGGATATCGAATTACCGGTCATGGATGGTTACGAAGTCTTTGCATTATTGCGGAGTTCACCCTGCACCGCACAGATACCGGTGATTGCGCTGAGCGCCAGTGCCCGGAAAGAGGATATCGAAAAAGGCCTCCAGGCCGGTTTTATGCGCTATCTGACCAAGCCGGTCGATGTGCTGTATTTCATCCGGATACTTGATCAAATTCTGGATACCCTTCCATAATAAGGCGAATCCCCCAGGGGAGTCTCTGGGGTCTTGTCGCCGTCAGGCGAGAGACAGCTAACCTTGGGCATTCGCTTCCAGCCGGGCTGGAATAAGTACCATTACCGGTCTCAAGCAATCCCGCCAACGAACGCTATGAGAAGTGGTGATAGTGGCAAAATTAGCAATACCGGCTAATTTGTTAACTCTTGTTAGACTTTTTGCTGGTCGTGGTCTCCCATTATTGTGACGCATTAAATTGAAAAATAAAGAATTTCTTACCAGTCGCCAGGCGGCTGAAATGCTCGGTGTGTCATTGAGCACGATTCAGCTCTGGACTGAAAACGGTTTGCTGAATGCCTGGCGAACCGGTGGCGGTCACCGCCGAATCCCGCGAAGCGCTGTCGAAGGGCTACGCGCCAGCCAGCGTGAGGCCGGCAAAAGTGGCGCAGGCGGGAGCCGGGGCACTCTGGTGGTGGTCGAGGACAAGCCCGAGATCCGCAAGCTCTACGAACGCCAGTTCAGGGCGCGTCACTTGCCGCTTGAGGTGGTCAGCGCCGGCAATGGTTTCGAGGGATTGATCCAGATCGGCAGGCACAAGCCGGATGTCATTATCACGGATTTATTGATGCCCGGCATGGACGGCTTTGAAATGCTGGATGCGCTGAATGCGTCCCCCGAACTGAAAGACACGCTGATCGTGGTCGTCAGCGCGTTGACGCGCGAAGAGGTTGCAGCGCGTGGTGGATTTACACGCGCCGTGGTTTTCTTCCAGAAGCCGGTGGATTTTGACGCCCTGGAAACGCTGGTGCTGGAAAAGCTTTCAGGCGCGGGTTCCGCGGCGGGGTCGATCCAGACGGAAAATGGCTGATTCGAATTCCAGGGAGTCACACCATCAGCCGTCCCGGGTGATGATTGTGGATGATGATCCGCTGACGTGTGACTACCATACGGCGCTGCTTGCACGCGCCGGAATCGAGACATACTGTGTCACCGATCCGCTCAAGGCCATGGAGGTATTGCAGAAGTTCCGGCCCGACCTGGTGCTCATGGACGTTGCCATGCCGCGCTGCAGCGGTCTGGAACTGGCGGCTGTTATTCGCCGGGAAGATGATTTTGCCCGGCTGCCGATTGTCTTTGTCTCGTCCGATGAAGGTGCAGCGACACGTGCGGCGGCATTGCGTGCGGGGGGCGACTTCTTTTTCAGCAAGCCCGTCGATACAGATACCTTTGCCGACGCGTTGACGGAGCGGATTCGTCGGGCGCGCAGCATGTCAGCGCTTGAGCAGGAACGGCGTGCTGTCCTGAACGAGTCTGAGTATCTGGCCCTTGCATCGGACAAGCATAATATTATCAGCACTACCGACGCGAGCGGGGTTATCCAATATGTCAATGACGAGTTCTGTCACATCAGCGGCTACGCGCGCGAAGAGTTGCTGGGCCATACCCATGGCATCATCAATTCCGGGCACCATCCGCGTAAGTATTTTAGCGATATGTGGCGCACCATTGCGCGTGGAGACATCTGGCAGGGCGAGATCCGTAACCGCTGCAAGGACGGTAGTGACTACTGGGTGAAGTCCACAATCCTGCCGGTCTCCGGCGAGATGGGCAGACCGGCGGGATATATTTCCGTACGTACCGATATCACCGATGTCAAGAATGCCGAGCTAGCCGCCAAAAGCGCTGAGCATCGTCTGCAGATACAACAGCAGGCGCTGATGAGCCTGGCAACCCATGAACAGCTTGATGCGCCTGATCCGGATACGTTCCGTCAGGTGCTGACGCGTACCGTTGCACAGACGCTGGACGTAGCCTATGCAGGAATCTGGTTGCTGGACGAGGCCGGAGAAGCTATGCAGTGTGTTTTGCTGTTTAGTCGTGACAGTGAAACGATTACGGAGGGCGCCGGGCTGTCTCGCCAGGATTTCCCGGTGTATTTCGATGCCCTGCAGAGCCGGCGAGTTGTCGCCATCGAGGATGCGCATCTCGATACCATTACGCGTGAGTTCAGCGAAACCTATTTACGTCCTCACGGCATTGGCGCAATACTCGATGCCCCCATACGCCGAGCCGGTCAACTGGCCGGTGTTGTGTGCTGTCAGCATGTTGGCGGCAGGCGCACCTGGCTCGCCGACGAGCAGAGTTTCGCCGCCGGCATCGCGGATGTGTTGGGCTTGCAGCTGGAGGCGCAACGCCGCCGGGCTGCCGAACGATCAGCCGGAAAGCGGGCGCGTCTGTTAGCGCTTTTGCACACTTGCACGACCAGGTTTATCAGCAGCCCCAGCTTCAGGGAGGTTGCCGAGGACCTGTTGCAGGGCTTGCTGCAGCTGACTGACAGCCGTTATGGTTTTATCAGCGAGGTTTGCCGGTCGGATGAGGGTTCGCCTTACCTGAAAACACACGCCATAAGTAATATAGCCTGGGATGCGGATAGTGCGCGGTTGTATGCGGAAAGTACCGAAAGCGGGATTGAATTCCACAATCTCGATACGCTGTATGGCGCCGTTATTCGTGAAGGTCAGATTGTTATCGCCAATGACCCGGTGAACGACCCGCGTAGCGGTGGGCTGCCGGAAGGGCATCCACCTATAGATTCTTTTCTGGGTGTGCCGGTGTACTACGATAATCGTCTGGTCGCCATGTATGCGCTGGCTAACCGGCCTCAAGGCTACGACACGGAGCTGAGTGATTTCCTGCAGCCGTTTAGCGACGCCTATGGTGTCATGGTTGAAGCGCTGCACGCGGTCAAACGTGAAAAGTCCAATAAAGAATCCCTGGTCGATGCCAGGGATGAGGCCGAGCGCGCAAACCGTGCCAAGAGTCAGTTTCTGTCCAGTATGAGCCACGAGTTACGTACACCCTTGAACGCTATTCTGGGTTTTTCACAATTGCTGGAAATAGAGCAACTGGAGCAGGCACAGCACGAAAGCGTGCAGGAAATCTCGCAGGCCGGGCGACACTTGCTTGAGCTGATCAACCAGGTGTTGGATCTGGCCAGGATTGAAGCCGGGCGTATTAATCTTGATCTGAAAACGATCAGTCTTAGATCGGTACTGGATGAATGCCGGTCGATGATCGGGCCACTGTTGGATAAATACCGGGTGACGCTGGAATGCAGCTACGACTGCTGTCGTGATGTTCTGGTCCACGCTGATTTTACGCGTCTGAAGCAGGCGCTGCTCAATATCCTCTCCAATGGCTGCAAATACAACCGGAACCCTGTCGATTAACTGCGCTATCCAGTCAGACGGTCGTGTGCGTATCGCTATCTGCGATACCGGTCCCGGTATTCCCGTTGAACAACAAGCCGAACTGTTTCAACCATTCCATCGCCTGGGCGCTGAAAACAGCATGGTGGAAGGCACCGGAATCGGTTTGACGATTACGCGGGAGCTGATCGAATCGATGGGAGGCAGTATCGATGTTAAAAGCACGGTGGGCGAAGGGACGACGTTCCAGCTGGAAATGCCCGGCGAACAGAAACCCGAGGGTGGTTTGACTGAAGGCTCGCGCTGTACGCCCAGTGCTTCGGCGGTGAAAGCCGGTTCACTACGTACAGTCCTTTATGTTGAGGACAATCCTGCTAATTTGCGCCTGGTCAGCCGCGTACTGGAACGCCGTCCGCATACCGATGTGCTGACGACGCATGATCCGATGCTGGGCATAGAGCTGCTCAAAACCCGGCATCTCGATCTCATACTGCTCGATATCAACCTGCCTGGCATGGATGGTTACAAGCTGCTGCGTCGGATTCGGGATACGCAAGCCGGGCGTAAGCTACCGGTGATGGCGATCAGTGCCAATGCTTCGCCTCGTGATATTGAGCGTGGCCTGGCAGCGGGTTTCGACGAATATCTCACCAAACCGCTGAATATTGAGGCACTGATGGGGCTTCTCGACGGTTACCTCTCATGAGCGGCATACTCGTTGTCGATGATATAAGCACGAACCGCGTCGTATTAGGGCGCATGCTGCAGACACTCGGTTACACACCCGTTGAGGCCGACAGCGGTGAACAGGCGCTCGAACTATTCCGCGCACAACGGTTCGATCTGGTTCTCATGGACATCTCCATGCCCGGCATGGATGGACGTGAGGCGGCCGGCCACATTAAACAGATGGCCGGTGACCGCTACGTGCCCGTGATCTTCGTCACGGCCATGAAACAGGAAGCGGTGCTGGCCGACGCACTGGCGGCGGGCGGTGACGATTTCATCAGCAAGCCGGTCGATATCGGCATTCTGGAATCGAAAATCAAGGCGCATTTGCGCATCCGCGCACTCAACCATCAGCTGGACGAAAGAAATCGCCAACTGGAACAGCACAACGACGATCTCCGCCGCGAGCAGGAACTGATCGAGCACTTTTTCGAGAATGCCTTGCGGCAGAGCTTTCTGGATGAAGACCATATCCGCTATCACCTGTCGTCGGCCTCGCTGTTCAACGGCGACCTGCTGTTGGCTGAGCGCGGACCACGAGGCGGCCTGTATGGCGTGCTGGGAGATTTCACCGGTCACGGCCTCGGTGCGGCGATGGGTACCCTGCCGGTGGCGCAGGTGTTCTTTACCATGGCGCGCAAGGGCGCTGCACTGCCCGATATCGCCTGCGAGATTAACCGGCACCTGTACAGCCTGCTGCCGGCCAGCATGTTCTTTGCCGCGACCTTGTTCGAACTGGATACATATGGTGAACGGATCTCCGTGTGGGCCGGCGGCATGCCGGCAGCTTATGTGGTCAGTTGCAACGGCGAGATCAGGCACACGGTTGTATCCCGGCATGTACCGCTCGGCATATCTGCTCCGGAATCATTTGATAGCAGCGTAGAAACCTTGGCGGTGGGCGAGGGAGATCGCTTATACGTCTATACCGACGGCATCATCGAAGCCAGCGGTCCGGTTGGCGAGATGTTTGGCGAGGAGCGGCTGAAAAACTTGCTCATGCAGCCGGGTGACCGGCGTCTGCCGTGTGTTCTGAGCACCTTTCGGAACTTTCAGGGTGACAGGCTGCAGGAAGACGACATATCGCTGGTCGAGATCTGCTGCCGCGACCTGCCACCGGCCACGAGCACGGAAGATAATGACCTTCAGGAGACCTTACACCCCGTTTCTTTCAGCCTCTCACTGACCCTGACTGCGGATGACATGCGCAACCTCAATCCGGTCGCCCGGCTTATCGAAATGCTTGCGACCCAGCACAGCCTGCACCGTCACAAGGGAATCCTGTATACGATTCTGTCGGAACTGTACAACAATGCGCTGGAACACGGTCTGCTCGGTCTGGACAGTGCCGCCGGCAAGATGAACGAACAGGCTTTCTCAGAGTATTACCGACTTCGTGAAGCAAGGCTCGGCAAACTTGATAACGCGGAGATCCGTTTCGATATCACACTGCAGGCCCAGCCGGAAGATGCGATTCTGAAAATACGCGTGTCCGATTCAGGAGATGGATTCAGTCGGCGATTGGACATGGGCACGACGGCAGTGACCGACCTGTATGGACGAGGCCTGTCCATCGTGTCTTCGTTGTGCGAGGCGCTGCGCTATTCAGACAACGGACACACCGTGGATGTGGTTTACCGCCTGTCACCCGGAGCGCGGCGGCATGACGAAAAAGTGACAGAAGAAGCGACAGAGTCATGACACCGACGGCGGAATATCGACACCCCCGGATGATAATGTCCAACAGGGTCGCCTGATAGCGGGGGTTTGGCGGGGATAAAAACTGGCATAAATGCTGCAAATGGGAAAAGTGGCAAGTAGCTTCTGTAATACGTTGCCAAGTAAAAACAGGAAGGGAGAACGATGCCGGATTCAGATTCGCAGATCACAGCGATGTGTCTGCCCTCGGAAATGACGATTCAGACCGTGGCTGGGCAACTCCAGCGCATGACGATCATGCTCGAAGACAGCAAAGATATCGTACTCGATGCGGGAAGTGTCAGCCGGGTTGACACGGCTTCGCTGCAACTCATTTTCGTTATACAGAAAATACTGGCTGACAGCGGGCGCAGCATCCACTGGCAGGCTGTGAGCAGTGCATTCAGGGATTCGGCCGCGCTGACGGGGCTGACCGAAGCTCTCGCGCTGCCTGATGTAGAACAGGCGGCATAATGACCGCCCGCCCAGCACAAAGGGAAATAATATGGCAACAATATTGGCAGTAGACGACTCCAATTCCATGCGGCAGATGGTAACGCTCGCGCTCAAGCAGGCCGGGCACGACGTGCAGGAGGCCGCCGACGGCGTAGAGGCGCTTGAACTGGCCAAGAAAGGCGCCTTCAACCTGGTGATCTCCGACGTGAACATGCCGCGCATGGACGGCATCTCACTGATCCGGGAATTACGCAAGTTGCCGACCTACAAGTTCACGCCGCTGCTGATGTTGACCACCGAGTCCGGCGGCGACAAAAAGCAGGAAGGCAAGGCCGCCGGCGCGACAGGCTGGATCGTAAAGCCGTTCAATCCCGACCAACTGCTGGCAACCGTCAGCCGCGTGCTCGGCTAGGCCACTATGAGTATCGATATCACCCAATTTCACCAGGCTTTCTTCGAAGAAAGTTTCGAGGGTCTGGAGACGATGGAATCGGCGTTACTGGCGCTTGACCAGGACGCGGAAGACCCGGATCTCATTAACCAGATATTCCGTGCCGCACATTCGATCAAGGGCGGTAGCGGCACCTTTGGTTTCATGGCGGTTTCCAGTTTCACCCACGTGATGGAGACATTGCTCGATGAGATGCGCGACGGGCGGCGCAACATAACCGGTGATGCCATCGAATTGTTGCTCGAATCCGATGACGTGCTGCGCGGCATGCTGGAAGCTGCCCGCGATGGTGCGGACTTCGATGCTGAACGCGCCGGCGCCGTACAAGCACGGCTGGAGACGATGCTGGGATCGGACAGTAGTGCCGATGATCCACCAGCGCAGGTTATGTCTTCGGCAAGGTCCGGCTGGAAAATTCATTTTGCGCCCCTGCCGCACCTGCTGAAGACCGGCAATGATCCGGTGCGCATGTTCAGGGAACTGGCGACGCTCGGCGAATTACAGGTAGAAGTTGAAAGTACACAATTGCCAGCACTCGATGACTTCGATCCCGAGGAATGCTACCTGTCCTGGCAGCTGTCGCTGAAAGGTGAGGTAAGCCGTGAGCAGATCGATGAAATCTTCGAGTGGGTGGACGGTGACTGTGAACTTGATATCCAGCCACTCGTCGATATTACAGAGACAACCGATCTGTCTGACGCCGGCGAATCCACGGACGCGGCCGCAAAGCCGACTCTCAAAGTCGCACCTGATCCTGCAGAGCGGCGCAAGGGCGAACGCCGGGCCGGTGACAGTTCGATTCGCGTCAACATCTCAAAAATTGATGAGCTGATCAACATGGTCGGGGAACTGGTTATTACCCAGTCAATGCTGGGCCAGCTCGGCGATGTTGAAAATGTGCAGGATCTGCCACTGGAAAAATTGCGCGACGGCCTGGCGGACTTGGAACGCAACACCCGTGAACTTCAGGAAAGTGTCATGCGTACCCGCATGTTGCCGATCAGCTTCGCCTTCAACCGGTTTCCACGCCTGGTGCATGATTTGAGCAGCAAACTCGGCAAAAAGATTGAATTGAAAATATCCGGCGAGAGCACAGAGCTGGATAAAACGGTGATGGAAAAAATCGGTGATCCACTGGTGCACCTGGTGCGTAACGCACTGGATCATGGTATCGAAACTTCCGCAGAGCGCGTAGCCGCCGGAAAACCGGAATGCGGCGTTATCCACTTAAATGCCTATCATCAGGGTGGCAATGTCGTCATCGAGATCAGCGATGATGGCCGCGGTCTGGACCGTGAAAAAATACTGGCCAAGGCGCGCGAAAACGGTCTGATAGCCGAGCAGGAGCAAGTTCCCGAAAATCAGATTTTCGATCTGGTTTACCGGCCCGGTTTTTCCACCGCGGAAAGTGTCAGCGATGTTTCCGGGCGTGGTGTTGGTATGGATGTGGTCAAGCGCAATATCGCGGATCTTGGCGGCAGTATTGACACCCGCTCGGAAACAGGCAAAGGCACCAGCATCACTATC
>Ga0114931_10005556_pt1 | contig 15575 bp, 13 predicted proteins | sample 2SBtaG_FD_89579 | JGI IMG/M metagenome (GOLD analysis project Ga0114931, IMG submission 89579) | Deep subsurface microbial communities from Kolumbo volcano to uncover new lineages of life (NeLLi) - 2SBTROV14_V59a metaG | ecosystem: Environmental > Aquatic > Marine > Volcanic | place: Kolumbo...
GGCCTAGGCTCGGGCAGGGCCGTATCCGGTTGTGCGATTACCCGCTGGCGGCCAAAAATAACGAGAATTTCGCATCTTAAGGGAGGTTTTTCGTGAAACACATGCATCTGGCAGTCGCCGTCGGTCTGGCCATATCGTTTGGCGCGGCCACGGGCGTCCAAGCCCAGACCAAGACGCTCGTCTACTGCTCGGAAGGCAGTCCGGAAGGGTTCAATCCGGCGCTGTATACATCGGGCACCACCTTCGATGCCTCATCGCGCCAGCTTTTCAACCGCCTAGTCGAATTTAAGCGCGGTACCACTAAGATTATCCCGGCGCTGGCCGAATCTTGGGAAGTCACCGCGGATGGGCTGGAATACACGTTCAAGCTGCGCAAGGGCGTCAAGTTTCACACCACCAAGGGCTTCACGCCGACGCGCGATTTCAATGCCGACGATGTGGTATTCAGCTTTGAGCGCCAGCGCGACGAAAGCAATCCATACTTCAAGGTCTCGGGCGGCCAGTACGAGTACTTCAACTCCATGGGTATGCCTGGCCTGATCAAGGCGGTCGAAAAAGTCGATGACCTTACGGTCAAATTTGTCCTCAATAAGCCCGAGGCGCCGTTTATCTCGAATATGGGCATGGATTTCGCCTCCATTTTCTCGGCCGAGTACGCCGATGCCATGTTGAAGGCGGGTACCCCGGAAAAGGTCGATTTGAACCCAGTGGGCACCGGGCCATTCCAACTCGTGGCGTACCAGAAGGACTCGCAGATCCGCTATAAGGCGAACCCGGACTATTGGGCCGGCAAGGCCAAGATCGACAATTTGATCTTCTCCATAACGCCAGATGCCTCGGTCCGGTACCAGAAGCTGAAGGCCAACGAATGCCAAGTCATGCCGTATCCGAATCCGGCCGATTTGGAGGCCATGAAGAAGGATCCGGACATCAACCTGCTTGAGCAGGAAGGCCTCAACGTCGGCTATTTGGCTTTCAACACCGAGAAAAAGCCGTTTGACGACAAGCGCGTGCGTCAAGCCCTCAACATGGCGATCAACAAGCAGGCCATTATCGACGTCGTCTTCCAGGGTGCCGGCAAAGTGGCGAAGAACCCGATCCCGCCAACCATTTGGTCCTATAACGACGCGGTGAAGGATTATCCGTACGATCCGGCGCAGGCGAAAAAACTTCTCACCGAAGCTGGGGTTAGCGGGCTGAAGACCAACATCTGGGCGATGCCCGTGCAGCGACCCTATAATCCCAACGCCCGGCGCATGGCCGAACTCATCCAGGCCGACTGGGCCAAGGTGGGTGTCGAGGCCGAGATCGTCTCATTCGAGTGGGGCGAGTACCTGAAACGCTCCAAGCTGGGTGAGCATGATACGGTATTGCTCGGCTGGACCGGTGACAACGGCGATCCGGACAACTTCCTTTATGTCTTGCTCGGCTGCGAGGCCGCCAAGAACAGCGCTAATCGTGCTCGCTGGTGCTACAAGCCGTTCGAGGATCTCTTGGTGAAAGCCAAACAGATTACCGATGTGGCGGAGCGCACCAAGCTCTATAAGCAGGCGCAGGTCATCTTCAAGGAGGAAGCGCCTTGGGTCACCATTGCCCATTCGGTGGTTTTCGTGCCGGTGCGCAAGGAGGTCGTCGACTTCAAGATTGATCCCTTCGGTGGCCATGTCTTCTACGGCGTGGATATCAAGAGTTAGACGGCGGATAGGTACATTCGCCATGTGATACTAAGGGACGGGAGAGGCTCGATGCCTCTTCCGTCCCGCTGTTCTTCTTGCCCTATCTTTCTCGCTCTGTCGCATGATTCGTTTCGTCCTTAACCGGTTGCTGATGCTTGTCCCCACATTCCTGGGGGTGACGGTGGCGGCGTTTGCGTTTATTCGTCTGATCCCTGGCGATCCGGTAGAACTTTTGGTGGGCGAGCGGGGTATTGACCCGGCGCGTCATGCACAGCTGCTGCGTGAACTCGGCTTCGACCGGCCGTTGTGGCAGCAGTATCTAGGGTTTCTCGGCAACATACTTAGTGGCGATTTGGGTAAGTCCATCGTCACCAGGCAGCCGGTTCTCGGTGAATTCCTGACCCTGTTTCCGGCAACCATAGAACTGTCGGTGGCCGCGCTGATTATTGCCCTTGTGATTGGATTGCCGGCGGGGATCGTGGCGGGAGTGCGCCGTGGCTCGGCATTCGATCATTCGGTGATGACCGTATCGCTGACCGGCTATTCCATGCCGATCTTCTGGTCGGGGCTGATGATGATCATCCTCTTTTCCGGCATCTTGCAGTGGACCCCGGTTTCCGGGCGTATTTCCGTGGTGTATTGGATCGAGCCGGTTACCGGCTTCATGCTCATCGATACGTTGCTGTCGGGTGAAAAGGGGGCATTCGCGTCGGCGGTCAGTCATTTGATTTTACCGTCGGTGGTGCTAGCGACGATCCCGCTGGCGGTAATCGCCCGGCAGACACGCTCGGCCATGCTCGAAGTCCTCAATGAAGATTATGTGCGCACCGCGCGGGCGAAGGGTCTGTCTCCGTTCCGCGTGATCGGATTGCATGCACTGCGCAATGCCCTGATTCCGGTGGTTACGGTTATCGGCCTGCAGGTAGGCGTGTTGTTCGCTGGGGCTATCCTGACCGAGACCATTTTCTCCTGGCCCGGTATTGGCAAGTGGCTCGTGAATTCCATTTTCCGTCGCGACTATCCGTCCGTGCAAGGCGGCCTGTTGCTGATTGCATCCGTGGTCATGCTGGTCAATCTGCTCGTCGACTTGCTCTACGGGTTGATCAATCCGCGCATTCGGCACGCGAGGTAGAATGATGACGGCAACCGCGGAGGTTCGGCACGAGGAAGCGGTGGCACCATCGGTCCATCCGTTGCGTGAATTCTGGTTCTATTTCAGCGAAAACAAAGGAGCGGTCGTCGGCCTGTTTACTGTGATCGCGATTGTGCTCATGGCGGTGTCGGCGAACGTGTTGGCGCCGTATTCGCCCATCGAACAATACCGGGATCACTTGTTGACTCCGCCAGTATGGCAAGAGGGTGGCTCATGGGCGTTTGTCCTGGGTACCGATGCGATCGGACGGGACATTCTCTCACGCCTAATACACGGCTCCCGTTTCTCCCTGTTTGTCGGCGTGATCGTGATCACTTTGTCGTTGTCCGCCGGCGTCACGATCGGGTTGATCGCCGCTAGTTTCCGCGGCGCCCTTGAAGCCGTGATCATGCGCATGATGGACGTGATCCTGGCGGTCCCTAGTCTCTTGCTGGCGCTGGTGATTGTCGCCATTCTTGCACCCAGTCTTGAGAATGCGATGATTGCTATCGCCGTGGTTTACCTGCCGCATTTCGTGCGGTTGACGCGCGCCTCGGCGATTTCCGAGATGTCGAAAGACTATGTCACCGCCAGCCGGGTCGCCGGCGCCGGACGTATTCGCTTGATGGTCATAACCGTGCTGCCCAACTGCCTGGCGCCGCTTATCGTACAGGCGACCCTGGGCTTTTCGTCGGCTATTCTAGACGCGGCGGCGTTGGGTTTTCTCGGCATGGGGGCGCAGCCGCCGACACCGGAATGGGGCACCATGCTGGCGGATGCGCGCGAGTTCATTCTGCGCGCCTGGTGGGTCGTGACGTTCCCGGGATTGGCGATCCTCATCGCGGTCTTGGCCTTTAATTTGATGGGTGACGGGCTGCGCGATGCCCTCGACCCGAAGTTGCGGCGGAGCTAGGCCTATGGCGCTGCTTGAAATTCGCAACCTGACCGTCGAGTTTCAAACCGCGCAAGGGCCGTTCCGTGCCGTCGATGGCGTCGATATGACGGTCGATCAGGGCGAAATTCTCGGCGTTGTCGGCGAGTCCGGCTCCGGCAAAAGCGTGTCCGTTCTGGCGCTCATGGGTCTGCTGCCGTGGACGGCAACGGTCACCGCCGACCACCTTAGCTTTGGCGGCCATGAGATGTTGTCCTTAACGACGGATCAGCGCCAGCGGCTGACCGGTAAAGACATGGCGATGATTTTTCAGGAACCGATGACCAGCCTGAACCCGTGTTTCACGGTCGGCTTTCAGATCACCGAAACCCTGCGCACGCATATGGGCGGCACGCGGCGCGAGCTTCGGCAACGGGCTATCGAGTTGCTCGGTCAAGTGGGAATCCCGGCGCCGGAAAGTCGGCTCAACGCCTTTCCGCATCAGCTTTCCGGCGGCATGAATCAGCGCGTCATGATCGCCATGGCCATATCCTGCAACCCGCGTCTGTTGATCGCCGACGAGCCGACCACGGCCCTGGACGTGACCATCCAGGCGCAAATTCTCGACCTTCTGCTCGAGTTACAGCGGGCGCACGGCATGGCTCTGATCCTGATCACGCACGACATGGCGGTCGTGGCCGAGACGGCGCAACGCGTGACCGTGATGTACGCCGGCCAGCAAGTCGAAGAGCGTCCGGTCGACGATCTATTCGCCGCGCCGTGGCACCCATATACGGCGGCGCTTTTGTCGGCATTGCCCGAGCGCAGCATCGGCCACCGCCGCTTGGCGACGATTCCGGGCGTGGTTCCGGGTGCCGGTGACCGGCCCGCCGGCTGCTTGTTCCATCCCCGTTGCGACCTAGCCACCGATCTGTGCCGGACAACACCACCAGCCCTGTCATCCGATCAAAGTGGCCGCGTGCGTTGCCACACCCCATTGAATCGCAATGCGGACGCCGTAGCATGAGTGAAGCTCCCGTTATCGAAGCTGTCGACCTGACACGTCACTACCGGGTGCGACGCGGTATGTTCGCGGGTAATGCCACGGTACGGGCGCTGGATGGCGCCAGCTTTTCTCTTGCCCAGGGAAAAACCTTGGCGGTGGTCGGTGAATCGGGCTGCGGAAAATCGACGCTGGCGCGATTGGTTACCTTGATCGAACAACCTACGTCCGGCCGCCTACTCATCGACGGCAAGGACGTACGGTCCGCCGACAGCGCGGCCCGGCGGGAGCTGCATCAAGCGGTGCAGATAGTCTTCCAGGATCCCTACGGTTCGCTCAACCCACGCAAAAAGGTAGGCGCGATCCTGGAGGAGCCGTTGGCCATCAACACCCGCATGACGGCGGTGGAAAGACGCGAACGCGCCGAGGAGATGATGGCCAAGGTCGGCCTGCGGCCAGAATACTACGGCCGCTATCCGCATATGTTCTCCGGCGGGCAGCGCCAGCGTATCGCCATTGCTCGCGCCCTCATGCTGCAACCGCGCATTCTTGTGGCCGACGAACCGGTTTCCGCCCTAGATGTGTCGATCCGCGCGCAGGTCCTCAATCTGCTCATGGACTTGCAGGAGGAATTTAAACTCGCCTACCTGTTCATCTCGCACGATCTGAGCGTGGTGCGGCATCTTGCCGATGATGTCATGGTCATGTATCTGGGCCGCCCGGTGGAGCAGGGGCCTGGCGAGGCGATCTTCGCGCATCCCAGGCATCCCTATACCCAAGCCCTGCTGGCGAGCACCCCGGCGGTCTATCCGGCGCGACGGCGACGGCGGGTAACGCTGAGCGGCGAGTTGCCCTCGCCCTTCGATCCGCCGCCCGGATGCGCGTTCCACCGCCGTTGCGCGTTTGCTACCGACATCTGCGCGCGCGACCGGCCGGTGCCGCGCGATATGGATGGCCGCCAAGTTGCCTGCCATCATACCGAGGCGATCGCCGCCGGAACGGCACCGGTTCGCCAGGCCGTACCGGCTTAGCTGTTATTCAGATTTTTTCGCGCCGAGCCCACCGAACGCGCCCGCGATCGGACCGAGGCGGCGTTTGAGGGACTCCCAATCCACCGCGTTCGAGTCCAAAAACACCTGGCCTAGCGGCCGCGCATCCAGGCGCACATCGCTTAGGAGTTCGGTCCGGCTGACGGCACCGTCGCCGTTGGCATCATAACTCTCCACCAAATACGGCAGGCCGATCCCATCGACGAGCATAAGTCCGAATTGTATCATGCGCCGCTGCGACGGAGGGATTTCTGTCTCTTTCCAGGTCAGCCAGGCGCGTAAACCATTGCGGACTTCCGTCAACTCACCCAGGCTCAGGTTCTGATCGCCGTTGTGATCGGCGAAGCGCCAGGCCGAATCGACGCACAGTAGGGACGATTGGCGCTGACAAATAGGACCGGTCGCAGCCAGAAACCGGCCGAAGACCTTAGCCTCCGCGGTTGGGCCGTGCTGGCTGGCTGCCGCTGGACCCATGGCTGGCCAAAGGGTGAGAGCGATTATCGCCGCGCCAGCTAAAACATCGGTAAATCTACGTATTCCCATTGCCGCCCGCGCCGCTCCCTACAGTGGGCATGGCCCAACTTCCCCTGTTGGGGGGACAGTTTTCTCTAACAGACCTGCTATGGCCAGGGGTAACGAAAATTCGCCTCGAAGCAAAGGCTATGGAAAATGGCACCAAGGCGGGGCATGAGGCAGACAAAAAGAGGGGGCTGTTTCCAGCCCCCTCGAGTTTCGGTGCGATGGATCTAGAATTTGCGGAGAGGGCGGAAGTCTCTGGGGCGGGTCCTTCGAGGTCAAAATGAAAGGAGATAGTTGGCAACGCATCTATCGTTCACTGGAAGTATATATAGTATAATGCAGTGATATATGCAAGAAAAATTTTGATTAAGTGTCTAGAATTGCTTACAAAATAAATATTTTATACAATAAAATAGGGTTCTGTACCCTAATAAATATATATTAGGCTATAACGCCCTAGTCAGAACAAAAATCATAAACAGATGCCAAAATCTTTCCGGGCAATTTACCCTGGTTCTTGGAAACTCTGACCGCCAGCCGACCGATCTCGTGAAAGAACTGTTAACCAAACGTGCATCACTTATATCTCAAGGTGGGAGGGGGAGGGATTCGCTTCCATACCCAGGGTTGAGCCCATGAAAGAGAACACGACACCCGAAACCCGGCAGCCGCCACGGAAAACCGGCGATGTTGAGGAACTTTGGGAGAATCCGATGGGCACCTTCGGGTTCGAGTTCGTCGAATTCACAGCCGAAGATACCGAGGCGCTTGGCCGCCTGTTCGAGGCCATGGGCTTTCGCGCCGTCGCCCGCCATCGCTCGAAGGCGGTGACTCACTACCAACAGAACGACACCAATTTCATCGTCAACGCCGAGCCGCGCAGTTTCGCGCAGTCCTTTGCCCGCGTACACGGCCCGTCGGTCTGTGCTGTCGGCTTTCGGGTGCGCGACGCGGCCAAGGCGTATGCACGCGCGGTGGATCTGGGGGCCGAACCGCAGCATGGTCAAATCGGGCCCATGGAACTCAACATCCCGGCCATCCGGGGCGTCGGCGGTAGCCTGATCTACCTAGTCGACCGGGCCGCCAACCCGAGCATCTATGACGTCGATTTTGTTCCGATCGAGGGGGCGGACGTATCGCTGCCCGGTGCCAGTGGCCTGACCTATATCGATCATCTGACACACAATGTTTTTCGCGGCCGCATGGACCTTTGGGCCCGTTTTTACGAGCATCTCTTTAACTTCCGCGAAATCCGCTATTTCGATATCGAGGGCAAGCAGACCGGCTTGCGCAGTCGAGCGATGACCAGTCCGTGTGGCAAGATCCGAATTCCAATTAATGAGTCCGCGGATGATAAGTCGCAGATCGCGGAATACCTGGACGCCTATAAGGGCGAGGGCATCCAGCACATTGCCTTGGGGACCGATGATATCTATGGCGCCGTGGAGGCACTCAAGGCGCGTGGAATCAACCTGATGGAGCCTCCCCCCGACGACTATTACGCGGCCATCGACGAACGGCTGCCCGGGCATGGCGAGGATATCGAGCGTATGCGCCGCAACGGTATCCTGATCGATGGCGCCTCTGGCGGTAACGATGGTCTGCTTTTGCAAATCTTTTCGCGGGCGGTGATCGGGCCGGTCTTTTTCGAGATCATCCATCGCAAGGGCGATGAAGGCTTCGGCGAAGGCAACTTTCGCGCCCTGTTCGAGGCCATGGAACAGGATCAGATTCGCCGGGGCGTCCTGCAAGCCTGAGGGCCGAGGCCATGGTTTCCACTCCACAGTCCGACAACGTCGCGTACGATCATATCATAGCCCAGGGATGGGCGGACTACACCGACCAGGACCATGCGGTCTGGCGCGCACTTTTCGAGCGGCAATCGGCTCTGTTGCCGAATCGGGCCTGCCAGGATTTTCTAGATGGCCTGGTCGGTTTGGGGGTCGCGGCCGACGGTATTCCAGACTTCGAGAGACTTTCCGATATTCTGCAACGAACAACAGGCTGGCGCGTCGTCGCCGTGCCCGGTTTGGTGCCTGACGACATCTTTTTCGGCCACCTGGCGGCCCGGCGCTTTCCCGCGACACATTGGATCCGCCAGCCGGCGCAAATGGATTATCTGCGGGAACCGGACGTTTTCCACGACATCTTCGGCCACGTGCCGATGCTGATGAACCCCGTCTTCGCCGACTATATGGCGGCGTACGGCCGGGGCGGGCTAAAGGCATTGCGTCTGGGTGCGTTGCCCAAGCTGGCCCGGTTGTATTGGTATACCGTCGAATTCGGCCTCATCCGGACGGCCGCGGGTTTGCGCATCTATGGCTCGGGCATCGTCTCCTCACGGACTGAAAGCGTCTATTGCCTGGAAAGCGCGAAGCCGAAACGAATCGCCTTCGATCTGATGCGCGTCATGCGCACCGAATATCGGATTGATGATCTGCAAGACGGCTATTTTGTCATCGATAATTTCGATCAGCTCTTCGCGGCGACCGGGCCCGATTTCACGCCCTATTACAAGATGCTCAAGCGCCTTGCCGATATACCGCCGGGGGCAACTCTGCCTGAAGACGAGTTGATCGATATTGCCTGAATGAGGGATTGACCATGAAACTTGCATCTCTGCGTGATGGTGGCCGCGATGGCGTACTTGCCGTTGTCGATGCGGCGTTGGCGCGTTGTGTCCGGGTACCCGAAATCGCCACGCACCTTCAGGCCGCCTTGGAGAAGTGGGAGCGTGTGGCGCCGGCGCTTGCCCGCATCGCTCAATCGCTCGATGCTGGCGAGCGGCCGGATGCCGAGCCCTTCGATCCTGCTACGTGTGCGGCGCCGTTGCCGCGTGCTTATCAGTTCGCCGATGGCTCGGCCTATGTTACCCACGTCGAGTTGGTGCGTAAGGCGCGTGGCGTCGAGATTCCCGAGAGTTTCTGGACAGATCCGTTGATGTATCAGGGAGTGTCCGACCATTTCCTCGGCCCGCGCGAGGCCATTTTGGCGGCGGACGAGGCCTGGGGCATCGACTTCGAGGCGGAGGTCGCGGTCATCGTTGGCGAGGTGCCCATGGGCATTTCAGCCGAGGAGGCCGGCGGCCATATCATACTCGTGACCCTGCTCAACGACGTCAGTTTGCGGGGCCTGATCCCTGCCGAGCTTGGTAAAGGATTCGGCTTCTTTCACAGCAAACCGGCCAGTGCGTTGGCACCCGTCGCGGTGACGCCGGATGAACTGGGCGATGCTTGGGACGGTGGCAAGGTTTGCTTGCCTCTGATCAGCCATCTGAATGATCGTCTAATTGGCAAACCGGATGCCGGTGTCGATATGACGTTCGACTTCCCACAACTCATCGCTCACGCGGCCAAGACGCGCCGGCTGGGGGCGGGGACGATCATCGGCTCGGGCACCGTATCCAACACCGACCGGGCCGCCGGGTCCTCATGCCTGGCGGAGGTGCGGATGCTTGAGACCTTAACGTATGGGGCACCGACTACTCCCTTTATGCGTTTCGGTGATTGCATCCGTATTGAGATGCTAGACACGGAGGGGCTCTCGATTTTCGGTGCCATCGAGCAAGAAGTGGTCCGGGCTAACGCGCCGCCCGAAACTTAGTAGACGCTGCCTATGGCGGCACGGGTAAATTCGGTCGTCGGTTGAAACCGAGAGTGCGGGCGTAGCGTAGCGTGCGGCAACTTGCGTACCGTCGCTTCCAGAAGGTGGCCGAGCAGGGCGACCGATAGCGCGCCGCTGCGGTGTAAACCCGATGCGTTTTCGAAATCGCGAATGGCGTCGGCTAGGGCACGGTCATTGGCGTCTTTGTCGAGCGCTCTCTCGGATTTTGTCAGAAGACCCAAATGTCGTAGGAGACGGGCAATGCTGTTCCGCGGTAACGCCGACGCGATGACACTGCCGACTGGCGGCCGGCTTTCACCCCAATGAGTATCACCCCGAAGCAAGTTTACGAAATCGGTTGAGCCGATGTCGCCAACCTTCGCGCGAGCGCGCAGCAGGGGATTGCCCAGGACGCGAAACTCTTCGTCCAGATAAACGAATGCCGGCAAGGCGGCTTCCACCGGGCTGCCGGCGCAGGCGCGCTCGGCACAGCCTAGCTCGACCGTCACGGCATTGCCCCACCCGCGGCGGTAGCCGGCGGCGAGCAGGAAACCATCGCCGTTCGCCAGGCGGGCGCGTGTATCTTCGCCCTGCCACTGGACCGCGAGCCAACCGGCGGCATACCCGATGGCGGTATCCAGCCTAAGCAGGGCCCAGTTATTGGCGAGGTTGGCGAAAGTGTTGACCGCACCGGGGACAAAATCGGGCGCGATCTCGTAAGCACCCACGCTGGCGCGGATCACCGATTGGTCGCGTTGGTATCCGGCGATGAAATAGATCTCGCTGGAGGGCCACCAGCGGCCACTGGCGGCGTTGAATAGACACTGTGCCGAGGCAAGGACCAGGCGCGGGCCGATCAACACACCGGTGCAAAAGCCGCGTCCACCGGTGTTGATCCGGCCGATTGCGCTCCAGGGGTACTCCATGGCCTCGACCACCATGCGTCCATTACGATCGACCACTGGTGCCAGGCTACCGCTGGACGGCATGTGCGCGGGGGTGGCGGTGAGGGGCTCGCTTTCGGTGATCTCAGGTGTCGCCGACTTGGCCGTATCGGGCCCGGCACACGCCGAAACCAGCAGGCCGAGCAGCAGTGCCATGGCAATGAACCAGCCCTGATTCAGATACTTGGTGTGCATAGACAGCACCTTTTGCAGGCGGGCAAGCCAAAGGGTGGACCGGTGATAGCAGTTGCTCGGACCCGCGACTTAGGGTATCGCGAGGTGGCGGGTAAAGAACCGGAACGAACGGAATAGTAAATCTTATGAGCAAGAAGTCGAGCAAGCGTTCCAAAGCATATGAGGATCAAGACTTTCTGCATAGCTCTAATGCCCGAGCATTGCGCATTCTTTCCGAATATGTGGAGCCGAACAGCCGATTCAAACACTATAAGATTGATGACACGATCATCTTCTTCGGCTCGGCCCGCATAACCGCGCGCAAGGACGCGGAAGCGGCACTGGCCAAGGCCAAGGCGAACGGAGGCGACGTATCCGCCGCCGAGGTCGGGCTGGATATGTCGCAATACTACGAAGCAACGCGCGAGTTGGCCCGACGCCTGACCGAGTGGTCCAAGGATCTGGAGGACGATGACCGGCGCTTTGTGGTATGCAGCGGCGGTGGACCGGGCATCATGGAGGCAGCCAACCGCGGCGCCTCGGAGGCGCGGGGCATTAACATCGGGCTGAATATCTCGTTGCACTTCGAACAAGCGGATAATCCGTATACCAGCCGCGAGCTGGCTTTCGAGTTCCACTATTTCTTCATGCGCAAATTCTGGTTCACCTACTTGGCCAAGACCGTTGTCGTTATGCCGGGTGGCTTTGGGACCTTGGACGAGCTATTCGAGCTTTTGACCCTCATTCAAACAGGCAAGATCCGCAAGCACATGCCAATAGTGCTGTTCGGAAGCGCGTACTGGAGCGAGGTTGTCAATCTCGATGCATTGGTGAGATACGGCACTATAGACCGCAAGGATCTTAATCTGTTCTTTCGCACGGATTCCGTGGACGAGGCGTTCGATTTCATCACTGAACAGCTGAAGACATATTCCCTGGCCAGTCCTGGTGCCCGTCTTTAAAGAACTGGGTGTCCGCCGCCGAGGCAAAAAGTGGGGGGCGTCCCGTGACGAGGGCGAGAGTTTACAGATTTATGACACTTTTATGAAATTCGCCGAGTCTTGTGGCATAGTGGTGCGATGACATGTCGAAATAGACGACCGAAAAGAGGATTACTCGCGTGCCCGGCCACATACTCCTACTGAATATCGCCGGCGGCGTGGCCCTTTTGTTGTGGGCCACGCGGATGGTGCGCACTGGCGTCATGCGCGCCTATGGCAGTGATCTGCGGCATTTTTTGGGTCGCTCGACGCACAATCGCCTCAGTGCCTGCGTGATGGGTCTGGGGGTTGCCAGTGTCCTGCAAAGCTCGACGGCAACGGCCCTTTTGGCGGTTTCTTTCGCTGGCCGTGGCTTAGTTAAGGTTGGGCCTAGCTTGGCGATCATGCTCGGCGCGGATATTGGCTCGACGCTGGTTGTTCAGGTGCTCTCGTTCGATATTTCCTGGTTATCGCCGGCCTTGATTCTGATCGGGGTGGTCTCGTTCCTGGCCGGTCCCTCGGTTCAGTGGCGGCATGTTGGCCGGTTGTTGATTGGGTTGGGATTGATGCTTTTGGCGTTAACCCTGGTTGTCGGCGCCTCGGAACCCTTGCGGGAGAGCGCGACGCTTCAATACGCCTTGCAGCCGCTGGCGAACGACCCAATCCTGGCCCTGCTTCTCGCTGCTCTGATCACCTGGGTTGCCCATTCCAGCGTTGCCATCGTCCTGTTGATCATGTCGTTAACCGTGGTTGGTGTGGTGCCGCTGACGTTGGGATTTGCTCTCGTGCTTGGCGCCAACGTGGGGTCGGGTATCATTCCTCTGGCCTTGACCGCCTCGGGCGGGGCCATGGCCCGACGCATTCCCCTAGGCAACCTGTTGTTTCGTGCCTTGGGAGCTATCTTGATGTTGCCGCTGATCGATCTAGTGGTGCCCTATATCGCGATGTTGGGCGGCGAGCCCGGACGGCAAATAGCCAACTTCCATACCGCTTTTAACTTAGCGCTGGCGTTGGTTTTTCTGCCGCTGACAACGATAGTGGGCGATGTTCTGATCAAGTTTATGCCGGATACCGGCGGTGGTAGCGGCGAGCTCAAACCGCGCTATCTCGACCCCGATGTCATCAACACTCCCACCGTGGCCATCGCCTGCGCCACCCGTGAAGTGCTGCGCATGGCGGATACGGTCGAGAGTATGCTGCGCGGGGTCATCGAGGTGTTCCGCAGCAACGACACCAAGCAGCTCGATATCGTCAGCGACATGGACGACGAGGTCGACAGGCTGCACGAAAGCATCAAGCTCTACCTCACAAAGGTCAGCCGCAACGCGCTCAATGACACGGACAGCCGACGTTGCGTGGATATCATTTCCTTCACTACCAACCTCGAGCACATTGGCGACATTATCGACAATAACCTACTCGATATGGCGCGCAAAAAAATACGTAATAAGCTGTCGTTCTCCGAGCAAGGTTGGCAGGAGTTGACGAGTATGCATGCCCGTGCCCTGCACCAGATGCAATTGGCCATGAGTGTCTTCGTTTCCGGCGACATCGAGACGGCGCGCCAACTTCTAAGAGAGAAGGAGCGGTTCCGCGACCTGGAGATGCAGGGCAGCCAGCAGCATCTCGCGCGCCTACGCTCCGGCCGCATCGAAAGCATCGAGACATCGGCCTTGCATCTCGACCTTCTGCGCGATCTCAAGCGGATCAACTCGCACCTAACGTCGGTGGCATACCCGATTCTGGATGCCTCTGGCGAGTTGCGGCAAAGCCGGCTGAAGACCACGCCAAAGGACGCGCCCGAAACACCGCCGACAAAGACTGGCGAAGTGGCCGCGGCTCAGAAATAATTGGGGGCGACGAAAAAGTGTAACGTATGTAGAGTATTGACGGCACATCTTGAAGAAAACAGGGAATTCCGCTCGGTCCATAATGCCGTCGATAGCAATTGGACCGGCGGGCATAACAGAGGAGCGGAAAATCATGGGGTTATACAAATATAGTCGTCTGTTGGGTGGCGTTGCGATCGCTGCCGCGGCAGTCGGATTTTTGGGTGGCAAAGTGCTGGCCGCCGAACTAACGGTCTACACGGCTGTTGAAGCCGAGGATCTGAAGAAATACGCGGCACGGTTCAACGAGGATAATCCGGATATCAAGATCAACTGGGTCCGCGATTCAACCGGTATCGTCACCGCCAAGCTTTTAGCCGAGAAGAATAATCCAAAGGCCGACGTGATTTGGGGCCTGGCGGCTACCAGCCTGCTGTTGTTCAAGGGCGAGGGGATGCTCGATCCGTATGCACCCAAGGACGTGAATAAGCTGGACGCGAAGTTCCGTGACAAGGCGAACCCACCAAGCTGGGTCGGTATGGACGCCTGGGTGGCCTCGATTTGTTACAATACGGTGGAGGCCGGTAAGGCGAATCTGCCGCTGCCAACCTCATGGAAGGATCTGCTGAATCCGGTCTATAAGGGTCACCTCATCATGCCGAACCCAAATTCGTCGGGCACCGGGTTCCTCGACGTGTCGAGCTGGCTACAGATCTTTGGCGAGGATGGGGGTTGGAAGTACATGGATGGCCTGCATGAGAACATCTCACGCTACACCCATTCAGGCTCCAAGCCGTGCAAGTTGGCCGCGTCCGGTGAAACGGCGATCGGTATCTCTTTCGCATTCCGCGGGGCAAAGTCCAAGGCCGCGGGTGCGCCGCTCGAGATCGTCATCCCGTCCGAGGGCATTGGCTGGGATATGGAGGCGACCGCCATCGTCAAGGGCACCAAGAATTTGGATGCAGCCAAGACGCTGGTCGATTGGTCGATCTCGAAGAAAGCCAACGAGATGTACAACGAGGGCTATGCGGTAGTCGCCATGCCTGGTATTGCCAAACCGGTCGAGTTCTTCCCGCCGACCGTTGCCGAAAAAATGATCGATAACAATTTCGAATGGGCCGCGAGCAATCGAGCGCGGATCCTGGCGGAATGGCAAAAACGCTACGATTCCAAGTCGGATCCCAAGTAGGTTCGATCGGATAAGACGTCTAAGCCCGGCCGCCGTTACACCGGCGGCCGGGTGCCTCTTGTCCATCACACCTCAAGCGGGCGTGCGAGACGAGATGTCGGGGGAGGACAAAGACATGACGCCTGGGGCAGGCCAAGCGGAGGCTTCGCGCAAGCCATTCTTACGCATTGCCGATCTGACAAAGATGTTCGGGTCGTTCACGGCGCTGCGCGATATTTCCTTGGATATCTACGAGAGTGAGTTTGTCTGTTTTCTCGGCCCATCCGGTTGCGGCAAGACGACATTGCTGCGGGCGATAGCCGGGCTCGATATTCAGACCAGCGGTCGCGTCGAGCAGGCCGGCCTGGACATTTCCGCGCTGCCCCCGTCCGAACGCGATTTCGGTATCGTTTTTCAATCATACGCATTATTCCCAAACCTCTCGGTAGCGAAGAACGTGGCCTACGGTTTGGAAAGCCGAAAGGCCGTGCGTGCGGAGGTTTCGGCGCGAGTAGATGAGTTGCTGGCGATGGTTGGGTTGCCAGAACAAGGTAGTAAATACCCGGCGCAATTGTCTGGTGGACAGCAGCAGCGGGTGGCGCTGGCCCGCGCACTGGCGATGTCGCC
>Ga0114931_10005557_pt1 | contig 15574 bp, 14 predicted proteins | sample 2SBtaG_FD_89579 | JGI IMG/M metagenome (GOLD analysis project Ga0114931, IMG submission 89579) | Deep subsurface microbial communities from Kolumbo volcano to uncover new lineages of life (NeLLi) - 2SBTROV14_V59a metaG | ecosystem: Environmental > Aquatic > Marine > Volcanic | place: Kolumbo...
GTGACCATACCGACACCCTGCTGCAAATACACAATGAGTTTGTCGAAAAAGTCCTGGCGCTACTGGATCAGCTAAATCGCCTCACTACCCTGCAGATCAATGCACTCTGGTATGCCTGCGGCCATGCTTGTTTGCATCAGTTCCAGACATTGAAAACCGCCCTGCGGCAACTGGATTTTACCGATCTGGAATGGCGCAGTTACCAGTTGTTGCGGGAATCGGATCATGCCCTGTGGGTGCAGTACAAACTGGACCATCGCATCGACCACATCCTGGTGGACGAATTCCAGGATACCAACCCCACCCAGTGGCAATTGATCTTGCCGTTGCTGGAAGAACTGGCAGCCGGGCAAACCGAGCGCGCTCGCAGCGTGTTCCTGGTGGGGGATGAAAAACAGTCTATCTACAGTTTTCGGCGCGCCAAACCGGAGCTGCAATCCCAGGCCAGTGAATGGTTGCAACAACAGCTGCAGGCGCAGGCGTTTCCACTGAACAAATCCCGGCGTTCCTCGCCGGCGGTTATCCGGTTTGTAAACCAGGTGTTTAACATTGAGGCGGTGAACCAGCAGATCCAGCATTTCACTGAGCACGATACTTACCTGGAGCAATTACCCGGTCGCATCGTCAACCTGGGCCTGGCAGAAATGGAAGAAGCGCCCGCGGCTACTAACACTGAATTTCGCAATCCCCTGTTACAACCGCGAGATGAACCACCTCGGGCACACCAGCAGGAAGCCGAGCGCATCGCCGAAACCATTCAACAGTTAATACAACAGGGTTACGCGATTGGGCAGGGAACTGAACAACGAGCGGTGCAATACGATGACATCATGATCCTGATGCGCAAACGGACCCACATGCCCTATATCGAACAGGCGCTACGCAATGCCGGCATTCCCTACCTCGGCAGTAATCGCGGCACCCTGCTCGAATGCATCGAAATTGAAGACATGCTGGCACTGCTCAGCAGTATCCTGACACCGTTCGATAATCTTGCCCTGGCCCAGGTATTAAAATCGCCCCTGTTCCAGTTAAACGATGACGACCTGAAACAGATCGCACAGTTTGGCGAAGGCAAACACTGGTTCGAAAAACTCGGTCTGCTGCAGTCCAGATTGCCCGAGACTCACGGCCTATGCACAGCCTGGCAAAGCCTGAATGAATGGCGTCACCTGTGTGACCGTATTCCGGTGCATGACCTGCTGGATCGCATCTATCACCAACGTGACCTGGTTAACCAGTACCAGCAACAGGTGCCGGCATCATTGCGCCCCCGGGTGAAAGCCAATTTACAACGCTTCCTGGAGATGTCACTGGAACTGCGTGGTGGCCGTTATCCCAGCCTGACCCAGTTCGTGGATTACATCCGTACTTTAAAAGCCCTGCCGGATGATAACCCGGATGAAGCGCCGGCCAGCACTGACAGCCGTCGCGTGCGCATCATGACCATCCATGCCAGCAAAGGCCTGGAGGCACCGATTGTGTTCCTGGCGGATTGTCTCAACACCAACCGGGATCATTCATCCTTCACCACCCTGGTACACTGGCCCGCCAGCGAGGCGGTGCCACAACATGTGCAGTTGCTGCCGCGTTCGAAACAACGGGACACATTTTCTGCCAGCTATATCGAACTCCAGAAAGCCATCGAACAACGGGAAGACGCCAACCTGCTGTATGTCGCCCTGACCCGCAGTCGGCAGATGCTGTATTTCAGTGGCAGTAAAAACCAGCGCCAGAACCGGGAAGGCTGGTTTGTGTGGCTGGAACAGGCACTGCAAACCTTATCCGACAATGATGTCTACAGCTTCGGTGAAATCCCGACCGGCCTGTCACAACAGGAGGCCGAAACAGCTACAACTTCTATGTTGCCGCCACCAGCGATTCCAGAACCACAACCATCCCGTATGATCTCACCCAGTGAACAGGTCGAGAGCATGATGGATGAAACTGACCTGAGCACCGATACCCACGGTGCCCTGCGCGGCACAGCAGTGCATCGAGCCCTGGAATTGCTGACACAATCGGCCTCCGTTACACCACCGCAACTCATCCGGCGAATCTGTTACGAACTGGATCTGCCGCCAGATGCGCCGCTGGTGGTAACGGCGGTAACCGAAGCCAGCCAGCTCATCAGCAATCCCCGGCTACAGGCATTATTCCAGCTTCCACAACAGGTGCGAGCTATCAACGAATGCCCCATCAGTTATGACAACAGCGGGCAACTCGTCAAAGGTGTGATTGATCGGCTGGTGCTGTTTCCGGATCGCGCCTGGATCATCGACTACAAATCCCACAGCACCACGCAGCCAGACGCATTGCAGCAACTGGCAGAAACTTACCGGCAGCAACTGACTTTGTATAAAACCGGTATCAGCCGCGCCTGGCCGGAACATAATGTGGACAGCTATATCCTGTTTACCCATACTGGCCAGTTGTACCACTTTGAATCCCACGGCTGGGCCGATACACTAAGCCATTGAAAGCCGGCCACGGCAACCCACTATTTCCAGCCGTCTGTTTCACAACCACGGATTAAGACATGAGCGAATCAGCCTATATTTTCGATGTTAACCAGCAAACATTTCAGCAGTACGTGCTGGAGAACTCCCACAAGGTACCGGTACTGGTGGATTTCTGGGCCGACTGGTGCCAGCCATGCAAAATGCTCATGCCCGTCATGGAAAAAATCGTCAGCGAATTAAATGGTCAGTGCCTGCTGGCCAAGGTGAACTCGGACCAGGAACAGGAACTCAGTCGCCAGTACGGGGTGCGCGGTATTCCGAACGTGAAAGTTTTTCGTTACGGTGAACTGGTGGATGAATTCACCGGTGTTCAGACCGAAGAATTCATTCGTGAGCTCGTTAACAAATATGCCCCCAGCGAAGTGGATGACTTACGTTCCCAGGCGATGCAGCATATTCGTAACCTGGACTTCGACCAGGGCCGGGAGATATTATTAAAAGCCGAGGCCATTGACCCTGCACACGCTTCGATTCAGGTCGACCTGGCTTATCTGGACGCAGAACAGAGAAATTATGTAGCAGCACGGGAACGGTTAATGAAACTGCCACCAGACCAGCGGGAAAAACCCGAGGTCAGCGGCCTGCTGGCGAAAATGGCCTTCGCCAGCGCAGCCGAACAGGCCGGTGACCGAACCAGCCTCGAAGCACGCATCCAGACCGACCCCAAAGACCTTGAAGCACGTTACCTGCTGGCCAATATCGACGTGAATGATGGCCAGTATGAAGCGGCACTGGAGCAATTCTTACAGGTATTGATGCGCAATGTGGATTACGAAGGAGGAGCGGCCAAACAGGGTATGCTGTCACTGTTCAAGCTGCTGGGAGACGAACATCCGCTAACGATCCGTTATCGCCGTAAAATGTTTACTGCCCTGCATTGATTTGATGCTTGAAAAGAAAACACAAAAAACGCGAATGAACGCAATGGTATTTGAAAAAATATTGTTAGCCCCAAACAGCTAGTACAAGTATACAGGGAAAGGATTCCAGAAACGCCAGTCCTGTTTGCCAGAATCATTACTTCTAATCTATTCGCGTTAACTGGCGTTCATTTGCGTTTTCTTGTTAAAAATCCCAAAGACTCTACAACCCTATAAACCCATAGCCACCAGTTGTTTCTTCAGACTGGCTTCCGGCATATAGCCCGGGTTCAGATAACCGTTTTCCAGAATAATGGCGGGGGTACCTCTGACGCCCAGTTCTTGCACCAGTTGCTGGTGTTTCTTGATGGGGCTGTCACAGGTTTTCTTTTCAATCGGCTCACCGGCCTTGGCCATATCCATGGCTTTGTCACGATTTTTTGCGCACAGGACACTGATAGAAGCATCCACGCTTTTCTGTCCCTTGAAGGGGGCGAAGACATAACGCACTTTTATGCCGTCCGCCAGATACTTGGACATTTCACTATGGAGTTTGCGGCAATATGGACAGTAAATGTCGGTAACCACTGTTACCGTGTGTTTTACTTTACCCTTGGGGGTGTATACCACCATGTTTTTTTCACCCAGGGCGTCGATTTCTTTCTTGCGGATACTATTGCGACTGGACTCGGTAAGGTTTTGATGGGTTTTCAGGTCATAGATATCCCCCTGAATCGCATAGCGGGCATTTTTATCCACATACAAAACCTGGGTGCCAGCCATTACCTGGTACAGGCCTGGTATTTCAGATTTTTTCACTTCTGCATCAGAGGCATTGGGTAGATTTTTCAGCAGAGCCTGCTTTACATCATCAATTTCACCTGCCTGGGCAAGAGGCAATAATGCCATGCAGCCAAGCATAAATGTCAGTGTCAGTAATCGAGTTTTCATAAATACCATCGTCTCTAAAACTAATTGGAGTGCTCTTGATACATTCCCCATGGGAATATCCAGAGCCCGTTTACCTATTTTAGCCGTTTATTATGTAATTAATATTGCGTTATTTCTGACGGGTTGTCGGGGTAACCCGCCGCAACCACCTGAAGATTCAATTTTGAATGCCTCGCCCAGAAAGACCGGTAGGTAATCCTGCATGGAAATAGACAGGCCAGATTATAAAAAATTCCGGGATTCACCGATAGCTGTAATTCTGCCCATTATCCACCCCGTGGATGGTGCTGCCGATGAATCGACTGCAGGCGACTATCAGCTATATGGGTATAGATCTGGGTAGTGGAAATATCCGTATGCCCCAGCAACATTTGCACCACGCGCAAATCCGCACCGTTATTCAACAAATGGGTCGCAAAGGCGTGCCGCAGCGTATGAGGTGAAATCTGGTCCCGGGAAATCCCCGCCATCAGGCCGTAGCGCTTGATCAGGTGCCAGAAGGCCTGGCGAGTCATAGCCCTGCCCCGGCTGGTAATAAAAACGGCATTGACCGGCGGATGCTGGTGCAGTAATTCAGGGCGGGATACGGACAGATAGCGCTGCAACCAGTCCAGTGCCTGTTCCCCCACCGGCACCAGCCGTTCCTTGCCGCCTTTACCGATAATACGCACCACACCAGGATTCAGGGATACCTGCCCCATTTCCAGGCCCACCAGCTCACTGACACGTAACCCGGTGGCGTACAGCATTTCCAGCATCGCTCGATCCCGAAGTCCCAGCGGCTGAAGAACATCCGGTGCCAGGATCAAGTCTTCCACCTGTTGCGTGGTAATGATTTTGGGCAAGGGTTTTTCCGGTTTCGGTGCTTCGATCAGGGCGCAGGGATCGATGGCAATGCGCTTTTCCCGTAATTGCCAGGCATAAAACCGCTTCAGGCTGGATAACAGACGTGCCGCCGAACGATTCTTGAATCCGCTATCGAAACAGTAAGCCAGGTAGGACTGTACATCCATGCTATCCACCTGCAACAGATCCTTGCCTTGCAGCCACAGCCCAAATCCGGCCAGGTCATTGCGATAGGCACGTAAGGTATTATCCGACAGGCCCCGTTCCATCCACAGGGCATCCATGAAGGCTTCTATCAGGCGTTGCTGCTGGGTATCGATTTGATCGGCTTTGGCCATTCTTTAATATCGCGCAATAATATAGAGTGAGTGCATCATACACCCTGCTACACAGGCTGTAGAAATCGGACACTGGGCTGATCGGCCCCGGGTGAGAGCTATGCTAAGATGCTGCGGCCCGTATTTCAGAATGGGAGCACCATGAGCCAGAACCAGTCAGTATGTGTTGTTATTTTAGCAGGTGGACGAGGGCGCAGAATGGACAACCGCGACAAGGGCCTGATTCACTGGCAAGGTCGCCTGCTAATTGAACATGTGCTTGAGCCTTTTGCCGATATGCCAGACATCATTATCAGCGCCAACCAGAACCTGCCCGTTTATGAGCGCTATGGTTACCCTGTCATCAAGGATAACCTGGCCGATTTCCAGGGCCCACTGGCAGGCATCCTGAGTGCCATGAGCAGGTGCCAGGCAGATTTACTACTAACATTACCGTGTGACAACCCGGCGCCTCCACAGCAGCTCCTGGAACGCCTGCAGCAATGCATGGACATCAACCAGGTAGCTGCCGTCATGTGTCATGATGGTAAGCGCCTGCAACCCTTGTATGCACTGCTATCGAAATCATTACAACCACAGCTAAGTGCATATCTGGAACGGGGCGAACGCCGTGTGGATGGATTTTACCGCCAGCAACAGGCCAGTGAATGCGATTTCAGCGACCAGCATGCGCGTTTCGAAAATTTTAATAGCCCGGCGGACATGACATGATCGACTACCCCAGACCGTTACTGGGTTTTGCTGCCTTCAGCGGCACTGGCAAAACCACCCTGTTAACCCAGTTACTCCCCTTGTTACGCCAACAGCAGTTGCGCATCGGTATGATAAAACATGCCCATCACAAGTTTGATGTAGATAAGCCGGGCAAGGACACTTACGAATTGCGCAAGTCCGGCGCCAGTCCCATGCTGATCGCATCCAGCATGCGTACTGTACTCATGATCGACAAACCCCGCCCAGTTGAGCCGCAACTGGATGAATTACTGCAAATGATTCAGCCAAATCAGGTCGATGCAGTACTGGTGGAAGGATTCAAACACATCCGTTTTCCCAAAATTGAACTGCGCCGTCCATCACTCGGCCATCCGCTGCTGTGTACTGACGATTCCAGTATAATAGCCCTGGCCCAGGATGAACCGCTGCAAACAGAGCTGGACATTCCGCTGCTCGACCTCAACCAGGTTGAACAAATCGCCGCATTTATCATTAACTTCATCAAGCAAACATCATGAATAAACAACCTTCCTGTCATGACGAATCAGAGCCCGGCACCTTAAGCTTCGAGCAGGCGCAGCAACGCATCCTGGAAAGCGTCAAAGCCAAACGAATTCAGCGAAACGTCAGCATCCGCGAATCCCTCAACCAGGTACTGGCACAGGATGTCGAGTCACCTATGCACGTGCCGCCATTCATCAATTCCGCCATGGACGGTTATGCGATACGCAGCCAGGATTTACCGACATCGGGCGAGACAACACTAACCGTTATCGGCAAATCGTTTGCCGGTGCGCCTTTTGACGGTAGCGTCAAAACTGGCGAAGCCGTGCGCATCATGACTGGCGCGGTATTACCAGAAGGTGCCAACACCGTGATCATGCAGGAGCATGCGCAAGTATCTGCCGACAGGATTCAAATCGGTAGTGAACATAAAGCCGGCCAGAACGTACGCCACCCGGGGGATGACTTCAAACAGGGAGAGACCATCCTGTCTGCAGGCGAGCGATTAACACCCGCCAGACTGGGACTACTCGCCTCGGTCGGAGTAACGGAATTCAAGGTGGTACAGGCCCCGGTGATTGCCTTTTTTTCCACCGGCGATGAGCTCAAAGGTGTGGGCCATTCACTGCAACCCGGTGAGATCTATGATAGTAACCGCTATACCCTGTATGGCATGATTCGAAACATGGATGTGTACGCCATCGATATGGGCGTATTACCGGATAACCGCGAACAAATTCGGCAGGCCCTGGAAGAAGCGGCTCAAACCGCCGATGTTGTCATTAGTTCCGGTGGTGCCTCGGTAGGCGAAGCGGATTACATCAAACAGATTCTGGATGAAATTGGCCAGGTTAATTTCTGGAAAATTGCCATGAAACCGGGTAAACCGCTGGCATTTGGCCAGATTGGTAAGGCTTTATTTTTTGGCTTACCCGGTAATCCAGTGTCCGCCATGGCAACGTTCTACCAGTTTGTGCAGCCAGCCGTCGCCCTGTTACAGAGAGAAACCCCGACCCAAGCCCAAATATTCAACGCCATTTGCCAATCCAGCATTAAAAAACATCCCGGTCGCAAAGATTTCCAACGGGGTATTGCGACAATTAATGCCCAGGGCGAATGGGAAGTCTCCAGTACCGGCGGTCAGGGCTCACATATGCTGAGTTCCATGTGCAAGGCGAACTGTTTTATCGTACTGGACCAGGAATCCGGCGATATCAGCGCCGGTAATACAGTAAAAATTCAGTTATTCAACCGTCTGATCTAGCCATCGCAAAGTCCCACCGGGGATATTTTCCCGGGCGCATAAAAAAAGCCGCGAAGTTCGCGGCTTTTTTTCTGACTCAAACAACAAATCAGGCTTTTTTGACACGTCTACGGCGTTTCGTGGGTTTCAGAGAACGCTCGATCTTGGTCATTTGCTGCTTGGTCCATTTTTCAACGAACTTGGCAACCGCCTGGTCTTTGGCAACCGCCATCTTCATAAATGCCTGTTCTTTCTTCACAGCGACACTTAATTCAGCTTTAGCAGTCTTCAATGCATCCTGAACAGCGGCAATTTTTTCTTTCAGCTGCTGTTTCATCTGTGCATTACGTGCTGCCTGGGCTTTGCGCTTTTCTGCTGCGGCTTTACGTTTTGCGGCGGCTACGGCGCGTTTCTTGGCAGCTGCAGCGGTTGCTTTTTTGCGTGCTGCGGCTGATTTTGCTGTCGCCACTTTTCTTTTCGGTGCGGCTTTTTTACGTGCAGGTGCTTTACGCTTGGTAGCAACTGCTTTCTTTACTGCTTTTTTGACAACTTTTTTCTTGGTTTTTGCTTTTGCACGGGCCATGCTGTTAATCCTCTTATTTGGGTTAATGCCAAGATTATAATTAGAAAATTTCGTTTTACAAATAAATCAAGCGTTTAAAACCTGTTTTTTTTAATTTTTTTAAATATTTTTACTAAATTGGTACTGTTTTGGTGACTTTTTTTTCGTGAATCATATTTCACTCAAAATTTTTCTTTTTTAGCTCACTCGGTACAGCATTATTTTTTGTGCACAGAAATTCGATTTAAAATGATTGCCATGCGAATTCAAATCCAGTGTTCGCACATAAAAAAAAGCAGGGGCTAGCCCCTGCTTTTTTTTGTAAGTGCTCGCTGTAAATGGATTCAAATCAGAAGCGGAATCCAGTTTGTACAAATGCACCCAACGAATCGCCACCTTTCACGACAGCAATATCGACATGAAAACCTAACCACAGGCCAACACCAGCGGAAATCAGATCGGGTTCAGTGGAATTACTGGCGAGATTGGTCTGATATCCGGCACGTAGCTGGACAATATTAAAAGTGTTGATTTCAACCCCCACAGCCATCATCTGGGAAGGATCTTCATAACGCACTGGCTTGATTTCATCTAGATCCATATCTGCAGCGACGGTAAGAAAACCCAAATTCAGAGCAACGCCGGCGCGTAAATGGGTATCAAAATCGATTTTTCCACCGGTCGAAGTGGTAAACGAATCGGAAATCAGGTTATTGGCGGTTAAACCCACACGCAGTGTATCCAGTACATCCAGTACCAGGCCTGCATCGACGGTATTTAAACTGCCCAGGTCTTCAATCGAGTCCCTGATGGAATTCTCGTCCACGGTACGCACCGACTCGATATGGTCAATAGCTTCCAGACTGATGGTTTTGGGTCGAATCCCGATGGACAAATTCATGCCAAGCACACTGAAGTCACGGGCAATCGATACTCCCAGTTCCTGGCCTGCATAGCCAAATGCCGCCAGATCTGCTTCTGCAGTCAGGGTATTAATATTAGTGGCAACATTCACGACACTGACGCTCGCAGTACCGAATAAACGGTAATCGACGCCAAACGTGTAAGTATCGCCGCTATAGATCAATGCGGCATTCGCAGTACCGTCAACAATTGCGTTTGATCCATTGATCTCATTGAGTATGTCGACCTGCCGCTGGATACCTGAAGGGGTACTGGGCTGAGACTGGAATTCATCAATCTTGTTCAGCATGTCATCCTTGTCGATCGCGGTTAAACCCAGCGCAGGAATGATCAATGCAAAGGTATCATCCCCTTCATTCACCGCCATCATGGCGGGATTAGCGAAGGCTGCGGTCTGCAAGCCACCGGTTGCGGTACTCACATTCCCCATAGCGACAGATCTCGCATCGAAAAAGCCGTAAGGCAATGCCTGGGCAGTCGATACAGTAACTGTTAGTAAGCCAGCAGATAGCCATTGTTTTGTATTCATAAATAACTCCGAAAGAACAATTTAATAAGGAGTCTAAACCATAAAACCATCAAAACAAGCAAGGATACTGACCCAGGTCACACTAATATCAATTTCTGCGAGAAGCATTTTTCATTTTGATACAAAACCCCATATCCAGCTGTAATACCCCGCCATTCAGGCTAAAATCGGCTGATTTTCCAACCTGGTGATTCAATATGTCCGAAACCCTCCCCGCCGCAAGCCTGATCAAACGCCTGATGGCGATGCTTTACGATGTTTTCTTACTGGCTGCGGTACTGTTTATTGCGGGTGCGATTGCGAACATCCTGAACGGCGGTGAAGCCATCGGTCCGGATCATCCCTGGTACCACGTGTATCAGGCCTATTTGCTGTTGGTAACGCTGGCTTTTTTTGGCTGGTTCTGGACCCATGGAGGGCAATCGCTGGGAATGAAAACCTGGCGTCTGAAATTGATCGCCGATGATGGCAGTGAGATAAACTGGCGCCAGGCCACCATCCGTTTCCTGGTGGCGATACTTTCATGGCTATGTGTGGGCCTGGGATTTATCTGGATACTGATTGATAAACACGGCAGAGCCTGGCATGACATAGCCTCTCACAGCCGCATGGTGCAACTGCCAAAATCGAAATAATGACCGACAATCAACTCACCAGGAAAGCTTAACGCTACTTAATGGATTTTGCGTAAACCCAGCAGCGCAAAAATTGCCACCACAAACACCGGAATCGCGGCACTCATAAAGGGGTCGAAACCATACACCTGGCCCATGTGATTCAGGGTTTTATTCAGCACGTAAAAGCCTATGCCCAGTAACAGCCCCATCATCAGGCGATGACCGGCACTGGTGGAACGCTGCGAGCCAAACACGAAAGGTAAGGCGATTAACAACATCACCACACTGGACAGGGGAGTCATGATTTTTATCCAGAACGCCAGTTTATACTGACTGGCATCCAGGTCATTCTGCTGCAAATAGTGACTGTAGCGATACAGCTCTATGGCTGACATGTTCTGGGGTTTGACACTGACCACATCCAGCAAATCCGGATTCAGCAACCTGTCCCAGGTTTCCCGGGGAATTTTCTCAACCCTGATACCTTTATCATCCACCAGGCTGGTACTCACCTGGTTCAAAATCCATTTTTTGTTTCGATAATGGGCCGATGCAACATGGCTGATTGCCTTAATATTGCCATTATCATCAACCTGGTACAGCTTGATACCTGACAGATGAAAACCGGGATAAACATTATCCGCATGTAAAAAATAATCCCCGTCCCGAGCCCACAGCCCCTGTTGTCCCCCCAGGGTAATTTTCTGCTGAAGCGCCGAAGCGCGGATTTCCTGTGCCATACGTTCAGTTTCAGGCACCACCACTTCGCCGATAATCGCGACCAACAGTGCCAGTATGAGCCCGGCCTGAATCACCGAGCGCACGATGCGTGCGACAGACAGCCCAGCAGTACGAATGACGGTCAGCTCACTGTTCGAGGCCATACTCCCCAACCCCAGCATACTTCCCAGTAATACCGCCGTGGGAAACAACTCGTATAGATCCTTGGGGTACCCCAGCGCCACAAATGCCAGGGCATCCAGAACTCCGTAACTGGCTTTACCCACATCCTGCATTTCCTTGACGAAATGGATAAAAGCAATCAGGGACGTCAGCAGGAACAGTGTCAGCAGTGATCCGTAGATGACATTTCGGCCAATATAGCGATCGATAATCATGGGTGTTTGTGCATCCATTTATAAGTGCTGACCAGGCCGCCCATACGCCGGGTCCACCAGGTGATAATCAGCAACAGGGCACCCCCATGTACCCACCACAATCCCAACCACTCCGGCAACTTACCGGTTTCCATCCATTTCTGGCCAATGCCGAGAAAGTTCGAATACACCAGGTAAATAACAATCGCAGGCAGAATTTTCGAATAACGGCCTTTACGCGGTGTGGTGTAACTCAGTGGCAGTGCCAGTATCGCCAGTAACAGGGTCGCCAGTGGCAACGAAAAACGCCATTGCAGTTCCGCTTTGTATACCAGGTTGGTGGATTGCCAGATGACGGAGGTCGGCAGAGCGTTCTTGCGTGTAATACGTGGTTGATAACTGTTTTCCGGCAGATACACGCCATGTTTTTCATATTCCACCAAAGTGAAATCCGGTTCACCTGCCTGTCCCTGGTAATAACGACCTTTTTCGAACAGGATAAAGTTTCGCCCGTGTTCATCCTTGAATTTTCTGGCGCTATCGGCGGTTTCCACGCTCTGCCCGGTTTCCGTGTTCTGTTGTAGAAACACATTCTTCATCTGTTTGCCATCACTGGACTGGCGCTCCATAAACAGTACCGAACGACCATCACTGGATGGATTAAAACGCCCCGCCATCAAACCACTGAGTTCGGAACGGTTTTCAATATCGGCGCGCAGCAACTGCCCCTGGGCAATCAGCCAGGGCATGGTAAACAAGGTCATGATCAACATAAGGATAGAAACCGGTATCGCCAGTGTCAGAATAATGCGATACATCTGGCCATAACCCACACCGCAGGCACCCAGGGCGGCCATTTCATTGTCTTTATATAAACGCCCGAAACACATCAATATGCCGAGATACAAACTGAACGGCAGCAGGAAAATCAGGTTCTGCGCGCTGGTGTACAACAGAAACATAAAAATCGTATCACCGGGAATCGCACCTTTGGCTGCCTGGTTAAGCAACTGGGCAAACGTACCACTGAGCAGAATAACCATGAGCACCACGGTTACCGACAGCCAGGTAATCACCAATTCCTTGCCGATATAGCGATCGAGAATGTTAAAACGTAATGCGCTCATGTTTTGATTGTATGCTTGTGGTGTTTTTTGGCTGTTTTGTAAAAAATCCGGTCAATTACAACATTTTTTTAAACTTGTGACTGTATCTTAATGGTTAATTTGAATAAAATTCAGACAACCAATAACACAACTGCGGTCTCCTGGTGCATATTACCCCATTTAAATGCCCGATAAATGCCTGCCTGGCGTTACGCTTGAGCCAGCCCGAGCATTTTGCCCTGACCTGCCTGTCCACCCTGTCTTGATGGAGAACTTATGGAATTTTCAGTAAAAAGTGGTAGCCCCGAGAAACAACGAATTTCCTGCGTTGCCGTAGGTATATTCGAATCTCGCAAACTGTCTCACTCTGCCCAGATTCTGGATAACGCCAGCGATGGTTATATTTCCAATCTGATTCGGCGTGGTGAATGTGAAGGAAAACTGGGGCAAACCCTGTTACTGCATAATGTTCCCAACACCCTGTGTGACCGTATTTTACTCATCGGGTGCGGCCGGGAAAAAAATTACAACATTAACGAGTTCATGAAAACCAACCAGATTGTGTCCAAATTCCTGGACGACCGAGGCGCCACCGAAGTTTTCTCCTGCATGACCGAACTCAATGTTAAAAACAAGAGCGTAGCCTGGAAAGTCAGCAATGCGGTGCAGGCCACCGAAGATGCGCTGTACAACTTCGACCAGCTCAAAAGCAAAAAAGAAAGCAGTCGGCGTCCGTTACGCAGGGTCATTTTCAGTGTCCCCAGCCGCAGGGAACTGCCCCAGGGTGAACAGGCAGTACGTCAGGGTATGTCGATTGCCTCCGGTATTACCCTGGCTAAAGACCTGGCGAACCTGCCCGGCAATATCTGCACCCCCACCTACCTCGCGGAACAGGCCCGGGCCCTGGGCAAAACCTATCGCAACTTCAAGGTAGAAGTGCTGGAAGAAGCCGATATGGAAAAAGAAAACATGGGCTCGATGTTGTCCGTCACTCGCGGCAGTCGCCAACCTGCCAAACTCATCGTCATGGAACATCGTGGCGGTGACGTAAACCAGAAACCGCTGGTACTGGTGGGCAAAGGTGTTACCTTCGATTCCGGTGGCATCAGCCTGAAACCCGGCCAGGCCATGGATGAAATGAAATTTGATATGTGCGGTGCCGCCAGTGTCATCGGCACCATGAGCGCCTGCGCCGAACTACAGCTGCCCATCAACGTGGTGGGCATTGTCCCGGCGACGGAAAACCTGCCCGATGGCCTGGCCACCAAACCCGGCGATATCGTTACCAGCATGTCCGGCATTACCATTGAAATCCTGAATACCGATGCCGAAGGTCGCTTGATCCTGTGCGACGCCCTCAGCTACGCCAGCCGTTTCGATCCGGATGTGGTCATCGACATCGCCACTCTTACCGGCGCCTGCATTGTCGCACTCGGGAGTCACCCCGCCGGCCTGCTGGGCAACCACAGCCCGCTGATCAATGACCTGCTGAATGCGGGCAAGGAATCCGGCGACCGTTGCTGGGAACTGCCGCTGTGGGACGATTACCAGCAACAGCTGGACAGCAACTTTGCCGATGTCGCTAATATCGGCGGCAAGGAAGCCGGTACCATTACTGCCGCCTGCTTCCTGTCCCGGTTCACCAGAAAGTATCACTGGGCGCACCTGAACATCGCCGGTGTGGCATGGAAATCCGGCAAGGAAAAGGGCGCCACCGGTCGCCCGGTACCCTTGCTGATGCAATATATTTACGATCGTATGAACGACATGGGTATCAACTATTAATGCGGGTAGATTTCTACATACTGCCAGACCAGCAAACCCGGCAACTGCAGAGCTTTGCCTGTAAGCTGACGGAAAAAGCCTGGACACAGGGACACCGCATATTTGTGTATACTGAATCCGACCAGCAAAGCCGGATGATGGATGAGCTGTTATGGACGTTCCGCGATGGCAGTTTTGTGCCCCACGGTTTGCAGGGGGACAGCGGCACCGAGCAGCAGCCGGTCGTCATTGGTCATCAGTTGCCAGCACCGCTGGACCGGGACCTGGTGATTAATCTTACCACCCAGCTGGTGGACACCCCCCGCATGACCCGGCTGGCAGAAATCGTCAACCAGGAACCAGCCCGCAAGCAGGCCAGTCGCGAGCATTACCGTTACTTTAAATCCCGGCAGCACGAGCTGCACCACCACGACATACACCAGACATGAGCCTGAGATGAGCCACGCCAGCGACAGCGATATCCCCACCCTTACCGACGTCATCACCCCCGGTGACGAGACCATGGCGGGACATTTTGATAAATCCCTGCTGCAGCAAACCACTGCAGCAGACGAGGTTGAAGTCGAAGTCGAAGAAGAGACCGAGCTTGAACGGGATAGCCGTGAACCCACCCTGGACATGGATGGCCTGACCCAGCTGAACGTCGATGACGAGGACCGGCACAACACGCAGGAGCCGGAACAAGCGCAGCTACAACTGGACGCCGACAGCCTGCAGGACACCATCCACCAGCTGGTGGACGACACCCTGGAAGCAGTGATGCCAGCCCTGGAAGACCAGCTGCGGGACCGGCTCACCGAAACCCTGCAATCCCTGGTGGAAAAACAGCTGCGCCGCTGAGCCGGCATGATTTAGGGAAACTCTGATTAATTCAGAGTTTCCGCAGCACAAGGATGTGCTGTCATATTCAATGGCTGTTAAGCCATTGAATATGAAGAAAAAGGTAAAATCGCATTTTACCTTTTTCGTGCTCTGA
>Ga0114931_10005558_pt1 | contig 15574 bp, 14 predicted proteins | sample 2SBtaG_FD_89579 | JGI IMG/M metagenome (GOLD analysis project Ga0114931, IMG submission 89579) | Deep subsurface microbial communities from Kolumbo volcano to uncover new lineages of life (NeLLi) - 2SBTROV14_V59a metaG | ecosystem: Environmental > Aquatic > Marine > Volcanic | place: Kolumbo...
CCTCCCGGGTCCACACCAGTAGCCCTTCATCGTGTTGCGCCCGCGCACGAGAATCTCGCCGGCCTCGCCGTCTGCGGCATCGCTACCGTCGGCCCGTACGACGCGTACCCGGCCCACCGAAGTCGCACGACCGCACGAAGCCAATCGCGCCCGCCGCTGTCGCTCGTCGCCGCTGAGCGGATGTTGCTCACGCCGCAAAGCGGTTACCGGCCAAGTTGACTCCGTGAGCCCGTAGATCTGTACAAACACCTGACCGAGCGCCTCGAGGCCGATGCAGAGACGATCGACCGGCATGGACGCCCCTCCATAGACGATGGTACGCAACGACGCGAGTCTGCGTTGGATGCCGGGCAGCTCGAGAATCCGTACCAGCATGGTCGGCACCAAGAACACGCTGGTGCCCCTAGTGTCTTCAACGATTTGCAGAAAAGCCTCCGCCTCGAAGCGGTCCAACAACAAAGCCCTGGCGCCGACACGAACGTGCGGTAACAGCATGGCGCCACTGGCGTGCGTCATGGGCGCAACCTGCACAAGAGTGTCGGACGCTTGGATCGGGGAGATTATCTCCCCGACGGCTTCAACCGACGCCTCGTAACAGCCCTCGGTGATGACGGCGCCCTTGGCGCGACCCGACGTGCCCGAGGTATAGCGAATGCGAACCGGGTCGGTCGGCGAAGGGGCGGGCCGGTCGCCTTGCTCGTGGACAACCGCGACGCCGCTATCGATCAGCCGTTGCCACTCCGGAGAACCGACGACGATGACCGCACAACCCGCCGGCAAATGAAGTTCCGCGGCCTGTGCGGCGTACGACGGCCCTACCAGCAAAATGCGGGGCAGACAGTCCGCAAGGATCTCCTGCATTTCCTCGCGCGAGGATCGGACGTTCAATGCGGCCCACAGAAACCCAGCCGAAAGGCACGCCCATTCACTGAGGACCAGCTCGGCGGAGTTGCCGGCCAAAACCGCCAGGCGGTCCCCAGACTGCATCCCTCGCCAACGCAAACCGCCGATCAACGCGGACAAGGCCTCAAACAGGCTCCGATAGGTCCACGTCTCGACGACCGTCGCAGGATCGTCGCAGCGGACCGATAGCAGCGCCGTACGATCTCCAAAGCGGCGGCAGGACTCTGCGATCAATGCCGCAATCGACATTCAGGAGACCGCGACTTCCCGCCAGGCACGCGAGATCGCCGCCTCGAGGTCTTCCAAGGAACCGTTGTTGTCGATTACGCGCGTGGCCACCCGCCGGCGCTCCTCGTTGCCGACTTGCGCCGCCATGCGAAGCCTCACATCCTCGGCATCCATCGCCCGGTTTTCCACCAGACGGCGGAACGCGATATCCGGATCGGTAAGAACCGCCCACAGCTCAGCCGCTGAACCCGTCCACCCGGTCTCGGTCATGAGCGCCGCCTCGACGACGATTACGGCTTCGGGATCGTCTTGAATCAGACCCGCCACCTTGTCCGCGACTTCCTTCCTGACCAGCGGATGTACCATGGCGTTGAGATCGGCGAGCGCCTTGTTGTCGCCAAAAACGATCTCGCCCAAACGTGCCCTATCGACCGAACCGTCGGCCGCCAGCACCCCCGAGCCGAAGCGGTCGACCACGCTCGTAAAGCCGGGTTTGCCGGGCAGGTAGATCTCGTGTGCAATGCGGTCGGCGTCGATCACGAAGGCGCCAAGGTCGGCGAGCATCGCGGCGGCGGTCGACTTGCCCGACCCGATGCCGCCAGTAAGCCCTATAAGCGTACTCATAGAGGCATTTTAGACAGGAACCGTCGCTGTGAGAAAAGCGCTTGCCGACATTGCCAGGTTCCGAACCGACATCGTTGCCTCCCCACCCGAAAGAGCCCGGGCGGTGGTGGGATTATACCGTCGCCGCGGCGATCTTTGTCGCCTTCCTCGTATGGATGCTCGGCTTTCATCCGTTTCAGAGACCCATCTTCCGCGATTCGGCTACCTGGACGTATATGTCGTTGGAATTTGCCAAGGGCATGGTGCCCCACCGCGACATCTTCGTTCACAAAACCCCTGGGGCCGCGATGCTCGGGGCGGCCGGAGCCTGGCTTGCGCCGCGTCTGGGAATCGCCGAGCCGCTGGCGGGGGTCGTAGCTGTATGGCTCTTGCTCGGGGCGCTCGGGCCGGCGCTCCTGTACTTGATCTGCCGTCCGCGCATGGGCCTCGTTGCAGCGCTCGCGGCGACCGCCGTCATGGTCTCTCTCGACCAGTGGCCGGTCGCGACGTTCGAGGCGGCACGTCCCAAAGTAGCGATGGTCACCTTTGGCTTGGCCGGGCTCCTCGCCGCCGAACGTCGGCGCGCGATGCTATCGGGGCTGTTCGTCGGTGCGTCAATGCTCTGCTGGCAGCCCGGCCTTTGTTTCGCCGGCGGCGCCGCATGGTCGCTACTGACTCGACCTCCTACGGCTGAGAAACGCGAGGCACGCAAAACCTCGCGGCTCGTCGGGCTCGCGAGGTTTGTGGCCGGCATAGCCATGCCGGCTGTCGCGTTTCTCTGCTGGCTGGCTTTCGCCGGTGCGCTCGGGGATTTTTTCGCTCAAACCGTCGGTTTCAATTTCGAGTACGTGCGTCTGAAAGCGATTTCCCCGGCGGCAACGGTAGGGCGGCTGGCACGGATTCTCTCGTGGTGGGATCCGTTCGAATGCGTCCTGGCACTCCTAGCCCTAGGCGGTCTCAAAGCGATTCGAGACCGCCTCCCGCGCGGCCTCCTCGTCGCGGGAATCGTGTACGCAGCGATGATTTTCGTGAGCTTTCAAGGATGGCCCGATACGTTGCCGCTGCTCCCCGCGGCCGCTGCCGTCATCGCAGCGGGTTTTGTCGGCTTGGGCCGGCGGTTGGGTCTGGCTCGCGTGGTACCCGCATTGTTTCTATGCACGGTAGCATGGACTGCGGCTCGGCCTGCAAACGTACGCTTGCACCCTCTGGTAAGCCTCCACACCCAGGAACAATTCTATCGACAGCTTGCCGCGAACGTCGCGCCGGGAAAGCCGGTGATCGCCATCAGCATCCCTGAGTTTCTCATACACAATCATATGCGCTCGGCATGGAAGTACCCCTACATGTGGAACCATGTCGATCGTTTCGCCGCCGCCGAGTACGGAGGCTTCGACGGCATGTTCCGTGAACTCGAACGTATCGACCCCGTGTTGATCGTCCTCTGCCGGCGCTGGACCGGACAGGGGCGGCAACTGTTCGAAAGCTGGGCAGCCCGTCGTTACCTTCGCCGAGAGTACGCGTTCTATCCCTACGCTTGGCCGATCGTCGTGTTCCGCAAACCGAGCAGCGACAGCGAACGGCAAGAACTCAGAAATCGTCTTTCAGAGCACGCGTCGCCGCGAATACCGCAACGTCTTCGTCCCTCGTACCCGGACGCATCGCCCGCACCGAACGTCTCAGCTCAGGATTCGAACTCCTGAGAAAAGGATTGGTCGCTTTCTCCAACTCTATAGTGGTCGGAAGCGTCGGCCTGCCGGTTTCGAGCAAGTGAGCGGCGCGCCGTTGCCACTCTGCCAATCTGGCGTTGTTGGGCTCCAAACTCGCGGCGAATGCCAAATTGTTTACGGTGTATTCGTGCCCGCAATACACGCGGGTTTCGTCGGGCAACGCGGCCAACCGTTCAAGCGAGGCCTTCATCTGCGCCGCATCGCCCTCGAACAACCGCCCGCAGCCACCGGCGAACAGCGTATCTCCGGTGAACACCGTCGCCTCGGTCCGGAAATAATAGGCAATATGACCGCTTGTATGAGCGGGGATGAACAATGCTCGGCCTCGCAGTCCCGCCAACGAGAAGGCTTCGCCGTCCTCGAGTGGGTCGGTGATGCCGGGTATCCGCTCGCTGTCACCCGCATAGCCGAATACGCGGACATGCTCGGTGCCAAGCTCGGCGATGAGATCGAGATTCCCACCGACGTGGTCGAAATGGTGATGCGTCGACAAGACGGCGACAATGCGAACATTCTCGGCGGCGGCGGCCGATAGGACCGAATCGGCTTCGGCTACATCGACTACGCCGGCTTCGCCCGCCTCCTCGTCGATGACGAGGTAAGCGTAGTTGTCCATGAGTTGATCGACGGGGACGACGCGCATCACCGAGGCTACCTCACAATGCGTCAGTCGCCCGAGTCGGCGTTGCCCGCATTATCGGCGTTGCCCGCGCTGTTGAGAAAGTCGTCTTTCTTTTCCTCGTCGGGCGGAGGCCGGTAGGGCCGATCGCTTTTCGCCGTATGAACCAGTTCTCCGGTCTCGGGATCAAAGTACTCGAGCACCGATTTCTCCAACTGGTGCTCGTCGTCGTATTCGAGAGTCTGCTTCGACATAACCCTTCCCTGCCCGTCCAGAGCTGTGCGATGGGTTATGAAATAGATCCCCTGCCGCCCAATGAACCCCGTTGCCGCCATCATTTTCAGGCCGTTGATCCACGTCGCCATTTCGAATTTCTTATTGGGATCGTGTTTGACCCCGACCAGAAAACCACGGGCGCTCGGCTTGGAAATCTCCCCCTGGAACTCCCCTATACGAAACCGTCCGAAACCGTCAGGTACCATCACCGGACCGCCGACGTAGTATTTCCACCCCGCCTGTGCCGCGATTTTCGGCGGTTCGGCGGGTGCTTTCTCTTTGCGAAACACCTTGGCCACCTGGTCGCAGCCGCCGCTGAGAGCCACGACAAGCCCCAAGGAGACGGCGAGTACCGGGATCTTCTTTGTGAGACTCATGCCGTTACGATTCCTCACCAGGTGCGCCCGCATACCGACGATCAAACAGAAGCTTCACGCACATCGACGTTCGAGGCAACCCGGGCAACGGGCTCCTCAACTGCCCCGATCGCTCTCGACAAACGGCCCTCGACCGAGGAAACGTGGCGCGACAAAGCATCCAGACGCCCGGTCTTGGCCAAAGCTTCGCGCGAGATCTCCGTAATTCGCGATTCCAGCCGCGTCAGCCGTTCCCGCGTCAACTCCAGAGCATGAAGAGTCCCCTGCGTACCGTCTTTCTGCAACTGGCGAGTGGACGCGTATCCGGCTTCAATCTTGCCGATTCTACCCCTCAGGTCCCCGAGGACGGATACCGTGACCTCCGGGTCGGATTCCGAGGTTCTCCGGTCCAGATACGAAAGCCGCTCCGATACCCGCTCGAGTTGAGAACGCTGGACCGTAAGATCTCGAGTAACTCGTGTGATGTGCTCATCGCGTCTGGTCGCCAGGTCTTCCAGGCGTTCGGCCGTGCCCGCGGATTGCTTCATCCTTGCCCCGTAACGGCCCTGCACACGCGCGAGCCCGGCAAGGGCCCTCTCGAAACGGACCGTTCGGGCGCCGAGCTGCGACACTCCCCCCGCGAGCAGCGTTTCTCGTTCACGAAGCTCGGCAACCTGCGAGACGACGTCGTCGAGTTTCACCTGTAGCAAGTCGAACTTCTCGCAGAACTCCGCACCTTGCTCTTCGCGGGTACCGAATCTGAAAGCGAACGGAGCCCCTGCGGCCAAGACTTTGCCCGCCTGCGCCAAAACGCCCGACGGCAAGAGGTTGGAGATCCGGTCCACGACCATCGCCATTTCGCTTTCCAAACTACGAGCAGCGTTCCACAAACTATGAACCGACTTTCCGAGGGTCGTCGGACCCAATCCTTCATCAACCATCGCCACTCCCCTCTGCCCCGTGCCCTCACGGGGGCGGGTATCCAACGCAATGTCCCGAGAATACAACCTTCCATGCGCTGATGGCAAGCCGCCTGGAGATTCGTCAGTGCGCCAGTTCCTCGACGAGCCCGACCATGCGTCGCACACCCTTGCTCAGTTCTTCGACCCGGACCCTTTCGTCCGGGGCGTGGATGGTTTCTTTTTCCTCCGGCGTCACGACGATCGGCACGAACCCGTACGACGCGATACCGAGTTCACGAAAGTAGTGACTGTCGGTAAAACCGCTCAGAAGGCTCGGTAAAACCACCGCGGGGGTAGATTCGGCGGAGGCCAGCGCTTCGATGGCTCGGGTCAAGACGTTGTCCAGAGGCGATTCGGAGGAGGGAAACGACACCATCGGCTTGACTTTGACGTCGTCACTGTCGATTCGAGCACGCACCTGATCGAGAAAGGCCCTACAATCGTGCCCCGGGAGTAACCGGCTGTCGACCTCGGCGACCGCACGGGCGGGAATAATGTTGGTCTTCTTTGAACCGATCAGAACATTGGGAGCAATGGTATCGTGGATCAATGCCGACGCTCCGGGGTCACTCACGAACCACTCGTAGAACTCCTTGTCGCCGAGCGAACGTTTCAGTTGGCGGAACTGTCTAGCCCGTTCCGGGTCGAACGCGGCATAGGCCGCGTAGTACCCTGCCACGATCGGTCCGACTTCGTAAGGTCGCTCCCAGGTATCCAGTTTGTGCAACGCTTCGATCAAACGCGTTGTCGCTGTATGCACCGGCGGCCGCGAACCGTGCCCCGGCTTCCCATCGGCTACTACGCGGAACCAGCATGGACCTTTCTCGGCCACGTCGAGCTTGTAAACCAGCGGCTTGTCCTTCTCCTGAACGATCCATCCGCCTTCGTTCAACAAGAACTCCGCATCGCGGAATAGCTCGGGATGGTTTTTGACCATCCACCCCGCGCCCGATTTACCTCCGGTTTCCTCGTCGGCCGTCGCCACGAAGATCAAGTCGCGATCCAACTTCCAGCCGAGCCGCTTGACCGCCACCATCGTCAACAGGTCCGTGATGCCGACCGCTTTGGCGTCGAGTGCACCTCGACCGTAAAGAAAGCCGTCGCGCCGTCGACCGAGAAACGGTGGACTCGACCACAGGGACTCGTCAGCCGGCACGACATCGATATGACTGAGCAAAATCAGCGGTCGTTTGCTTCCGTTGCCTTTCAGCCGCGCGTAGACGTTGCTTCGACCCGGTGCCGATTCGAAAATCTGCGTAGAGATGTGTTCGGATTCGAGCAACTCCGAAAGCAGGTGAGCGCCTTCGCTTTCGTTGCCCGGCGGATTGCTTGTATCGATGCGCACATAGCGCGACAACAACCGAGGAGCTTCAGCGACCAAGGCGGCAAGGATCGCGTCTCGGCCCTTTGCTTGCGCGCCACCGATCGCGCTGGTGTAGACCTCGCCGCCGGCCGTATCTCCAAGCGGTTCTTCTTCGAGGGCGGTTGCCAAACACACAAAGCCGGCCAGCAGGAGAATCGTCGTCAGCGCCGTCAAGCGGAGAAGTTCCATGGGCCGTACGCCGAGCAGTTTCATAAGATCCGCATTGTAAACAGGCGGCGATCGCAACGCGATCCTAGAAAACTAGGAACCTGTCCCTGAGCACCGCCCCCGTACCCCGGCGTAGGCGTCGCAGCTCAATGGATCGCAAAGACGACGGTCACCTGCATGGACACGGCGATGTCGCCGGCCTCGAGCGGTGTCTTCGGAGCCGACGCCGTCGCTTCTCGCATCGCCATGACCCTGGGGCGGGGGGGAATCGACGACGAAGACGCCGACGAAGCGCTGAGAACCTCCCCCAGAGTCACCCCCAACGATTCGGCGATCGCCTCGGCCTCGCCGCGCGCTCTCTGCCCGGCTTCGAGCAAGGCCTGCCTCCGGGCCGTAGTAAGATCGTCGCGAAAAAACGACACCGAACCGGCTCCGCTCGCTCCGGCTCCCGTAGCCCGGTCGATCAGCGCGCCCGCGCCGGCCAGATCGTCGCTGACCACCCGTAGACGGTTCACGGCTGCGTACCCGGTCAGAACACGTCGCCGGGCGCCGCCGTGTTCGCCGTAGCTATACTCCGGATTCAACCGGTAGCCGAAGGTCGTGACACGGCCGGGTGGCTTGACCAAAGATTTCAACGCAGCGAGAACCGCTTGGCTTTTCTTGGCGTTCTTCGAGGCGACCGCTTCGGCCGTTGCCGCCCTCGTCTCCACGTCAAAGGTTATACGAACCCGGTCAGGTGCGGCATCGACGGTGGCACTGCCGACGACGGTGATGCTTCGCGGCTGCTCGGGCGTCGTATCCTCGGCCGCGACAGCCCGCGCCACTCCGCAGGTCGACACGACCAGACCCGAGAGCAAGACAAGCAACAGGCGGCGACATCGTCTCACGGTTCTACTGTTTCACAATCCGAAACTCAGTACCAAAGGCACACTCACCAAGGACAACAGAGTACTCACGAGAACCGCTCCGGCCGCGTAACCACCTCCCAACCTCGAGACCGCCGCGAACAGAGGCCGACGCCACGCTGACAATTCGATGCTGCGAAGACGGACACCGAGGGACAGAAGCATCAATGGAATGGCGAGGCCGGCGAGAAGCTCGAGCGGCCGCAGCAGCAGACGGGGGGTCTGCGTACCGGTGTACTGAAAGAGCAAGCCGAGAACGGCTGCGTACACGTAGGGAAGCCGGAAGGTCTCGTCTATGCGTAACCTTCCGCTCGCGATCGCTACCCCCAGCGACGATTGCAACAAGGTCGCCGTCGCAAACACCACCACGGCATCGCGCAGACCCGCCTCGCCGAACGCAAACAAAGCCAGCGGCAACAGCATGTTCCCGGCGTTCATGAACATCGACGGCAAATACAGTCCTTCGGCGCTCACGCCCGACAGTCTCGTCGCCGCCCACACGACGGTTCCCACGGAAGTCACGATGAAGACGGTACCGAAGGCCGTGCGCCCGACTTCGCCGAAATCGACGGTCCCGCTGGTCAACGAGGTCAATACCAGCGCCGGGCCGCCCAAATACACGACGATCTCGGTCAGAGAGAACAAGTCCAGTCGACGTATACCTCCGAAGAGGTAACCGACGACAATGAGAAGAAAAACAGGGACGACGGTCTCGACGACGGCGGCTGTGCCCATCACGAAGCCCCGTCGAGTCCCCCGGAAGGAACCGCCGACTCGCCCTGTGGCGCCGGCCTGCAGCGGTACGCGGCCCCATAAAGTTCCGAAGAGCCCTTGCGGGTGGAGTCCGGGCGAATCTTCGTTACCTCCTCGAAGCGGCTGCGAAGCAACTTCGTCATGTCCGCTTCGCAACTCGAGAAGAGCTTGACGAGCAAGCCGCCGCTCGGGACCAGCACCAAGCCCGCCGCCTCCACCGCGATTCGTACCAATCCTTCGTGACGGGCGTTGTCGACCGCCTTCACCCCGCTCAGTTTGGGCGCAAGATCCGACAGCAGGACATCAGCGCGCCCACCGAGTAAATCCAGGGCTTTTGCGAGCACTTCGCGGTCGCGCACATCACCGGCGATGGTCCTCACGTTCTCAAGCCCGAGCGGCTCGACTTCGACCAGGTCGACGCCGACGACTGCTCCCGAACGACCGACACGCCGAGCCGCGATTTGCAGCCAGCCTCCGGGCCAGCAGCCGAGTTCGAGCACCCGCCTTCCCGGGAGCAAAAAATGAAAACGATCGTCGAGTTCACGCAACTTCATCGCCGCGCGCGAACGTAGCCCCTCACGCTTGGCGGTTCTGTAGGCGGAATCCTTACGATCGTAGGCAGTCACGACACGAACCCTGCATCCGCCGAGCGCAACGCACCCTCGGCGGAACATCGAAAGGCGGCAGCCTATCGCGATCCGCTTGCGCAAACACTCCGCGTCGAGTCTATATCCGACGGCGGCTTGCCCGCCGATTCTCTCTGGGGCACGATCACGCGTCGATGCCGCTCAACCAAAACCAACTCGAAGCTGTCGCCCACGAAAGCGGCCCTTTGCTGATTCTCGCCGGAGCGGGCAGCGGCAAAACCCGTGTACTCGTCCATCGCATCGCTCGTCTGATCGCGGAACACAAGGCCGAGCCATGGCAGATCCTCGCCGTCACCTTCACCAACAAGGCCGCCCGCGAACTCGTCGAACGCTGCCGATCTCTCGTCGGGCCGGCAGCCACCGATGTGTGGGTCGGGACCTTTCACGGGATCGGCGCACGGCTGTTACGCCGCCACGCCGAGGCACTCGACTACGGAGCGCGTTTCGCTATCTACGACAGCGACGACCAGCTACGTCTGATCAAGGAAATCGTCGGCGAACGCAATCTGAGCCCAACCCTGTTCCGAGCCGACGCCGTACGATCGGCCATCGATGAGGCCAAAAACGAAGCCCTGTCTCCGCAGCAGCTGGCTGAAAGGCACCCGGAAGCTTTTTTCGAAACCGTCGCCGAACTCTACGCCGCTTACCAAGGGAGACTGCACGATGCCAACGCCATGGATTTCGGTGATCTGATCGTCAACCTTCTCAATCTGTTCGAAAAGTACCCCGACATCCTCGACTCTTATCAGCATAAGTTCCGGCACATACTCGTCGATGAATATCAGGATACCAACCACGCCCAATACCTTGTGGTTTCGCGACTCGCCGCCCGGCACGGGAACCTCTGCGTGGTCGGCGATGACGATCAGTCGATCTACGGATGGCGAGGCGCGAACATCCGCAACATTCTCGAATTCGATAACGATTTTCCCGACGCACGCGTGGTATGCCTGAATGTCAACTATCGATCCACGGCCAATATCATCGACGCCGCCCACGCCGTTGTGTGCAACAACCAAGGCCGGCGGGAGAAGCGCATGCGCGCGGCTCAAGAGGCCGGAGCCAAAGTGCGCGTTTACACCGCCGGCGACGAAAAGGGCGAGGCACGATACGTCGTCGACGCCATCCGCGACCATCCGGCGGAACGAACCGCGGCGGTGTTCTACCGCACGCATGCACAGTCCCGTGCTGTCGAGGAAGCGCTCGGCCGCCGGAGCGTTCGCTACACCATGGTCGGCGGGGTCAAGTTCTACGATCGTAAAGAAATCCGCGACATCGTCGCTTATCTGCGCTTTCTCGCCAATCCAGACGACGCCTTGGCTCTCGGCCGTATCATCAATGTGCCGGCTCGACACATCGGGCGCACGACGTGGGAGAAAATCGTTCGTCACGCCGCAACCAGAGGATGCTCGGCTTGGCAAGCGATCGATACGAAACAAGATATCTCCGATTTACGGGCGGCAGCCCGGACACGGCTCGGTCGTTTCCGCGCTTTGGTCGGACCGTGGTTTGCGTTGGTTGGGGGGACGGTCACCACGCTCCTCGAACGAGTGATCGACGACACGGCCTATATCGATTATTTACGCGCTCTGCCAAGCGGCGACGGCGACAGTCGAGCGGAAAACGTGAAGGAACTCCTGACCGCCGGTCACGACTTCGACGAGAATTTTGATGCGCGCGAACTCGACGATGACGACGCCGACCTCGGTGCATTGGGAACCTTCCTCGAACAAATAGCGTTGCAAGCGGACGTCGACAGTTACGACGGTGACGACCACGTGGTCACCTTGATGACCGTACACAACTCCAAGGGACTCGAGTTCGACCGCGTCTTTATGATCGGTATGGAAGAGGGCCTGTTCCCCCACGCACGCTCGGTCGACGAATCGGGCATCGAAGAGGAACGCCGCCTGGCCTACGTCGGGATGACGCGTGCCAAACAGGAGCTGTTTTTACTGCGTGCGCGTCGACGACGGCTATACGGGACCACGCAACGAAACCTTCCTTCACGCTTCCTCGAAGAACTGCCCGAGGAACTCGTCGAACGCGAGTATGCGCAGGGTGAAGCGCAAAGCTTCGCGACGCCCTTTCTACGGCCGAACGCGGACTCTGCCGGATCGCATGCCGGTAATGCGGGAAGCGCCTATCCCACACGCACGCACCGTTCGACCGGTACGTACAAAGTGGGCATGAAAGTCGCCCACCCCCTGTTCGGAGTCGGAACAATCCGGCGAGCGGACGGCAGCGGCGACCAGGAGAAAATCGTCGTGCAGTTTCCGCGTGTGGGCGTCAAAAAACTCGTCGCGCGTTACGCCAAGCTCCAGGTGGTGTAAGTCGGTACGGCGCGAACGCCGTTCAGCGTCGTGACGCCCGGTAGCGCTGGCGCTGTTTCCGTCCCGTGTTGCATCCCGAGGCGCCGGCGAAGCAATCGTCCTCGGGCAGCCACAGCGCGGCGATTTGGTGCGCGGGTCGGAAAATCGTGTACTCGAGAAACGAGCCGACGGGGTAAAGAGTGTAGCGCAGGAACACGAGTGGATGATCATCGCGCCTGCGCTGGAACTCACCGGCGTGGGAGTTCACCGGCAGCATTAGGGCGACCATCACTGCAACCAGGATCAAGAAACCGCCATGCCGGCCGACAAACGTTGCTGTTTTCATAGTCGCGGAACCTCCCGTCGGGGACTGGTTCAACTTTAGCCCCCGAGAGGCCCGATAGTCCAGCCCGCGCGTTCCCGGCGCGAGCCTCGCTGCGAGCGCCATGCTCGTCTACGGCCTTGCTACCCTACCGGATCACCATTGCACCAGGACGAACGGGACGCCCTGGTCAGGATTCCGGTCGTCGAGCCGTCTCAGATAGATCTGCCGCAACTCGCCCTCATTCGGCCGCTGCCAAAGACCCCTCACGGGTCGAGCGGTTCGATAATACCTCCCCCCCAGGGGGGTATGGATCTCGCGTCCCTGCACGAACCACTGCACGGACACGGTAGGAGCGACACCGGCGCTCGCTACCGACACTGCGTAGCTGGGCTGAGCGAACGCGATCACCAGGATGAACATTGCGGCAACGACGAAAGACTGTACAGACATCGGCTCACCTCCGACAGCGGACTTCATACGCGACCGCTCCATCACGTCTCACCCCGGCACCCATCGCAGCCGCCTGCCGCCTCTACTGTTTTCCGACGATGAAAATTGTACTTGGTTACAAGGGCAAAGTCTCCGCGTCGGACACGCAGTGCGTCATTCACGGGTGCACACATTGCGTCACCCCGCAGGGATCCGACGGCGATAGACGCCGGGAAACAGGCCTGTGCTTTCCTCCATCTTCGGGTTTGGGGCATAATCCGTGGTCGAATCGCCGAGGCTGGGAGGATGGGCAGCACTCATTTCAAACGGATCGATAGACTCTCGAGCTGGCGAAGGCTCGCCCTGCATCTTTGGCGACGGCCGAAAGATCCGACGGTTTACGGCAATCTCGACATCGACATGAGCGAGGCGGTTCGCTACCTCGAGGTCGTGAACCGAGAGTTCCACGACACGCCGGTCACGGTAACCCACCTCGTCGTCAAAGCGATTGCAAAAGCGCTGGCAACCTGGCCGCAATCCAACTCCATCGTGTCACGAGGACGGTTGTACATGCGTGACTCGGTCGACGTGTATTGTCAGGTCGCCACGGATGCCGGCAACGACCTCTCGGGAGTCAAGATCCCCAACGCGGATCGCAAATCAACCGTTGAAATCGCCGCGGAACTCAACGCGCGGGTGCAGCGCGTACACGCGCGGAAGGATGCGGGCTCCGAAAGAACCAAACGGACGTTGGCGGTGATCCCGGAGATCCTGCTTACGCCGATGTTGCGGGTGATCGAATTTCTCACCTACGATCTCAGGCTCGATCTGTCGCGTTTCGGAATCGCTTACGATCAGTTCGGCGGCGCGATGGTATCGAACGTCGGGGTTTTCGGTATCGGTCACGGTTTAGCGCCGTTGGTGCCGGCGAGCAGGACCCCCATCGTGTTATTAGTGGGCGAGATCAAAGAGCAAGCCGTAGTCTCGAAAGGGAAGATTGTAATTGCGCCGAGGATGCAAATCGGTTCGACTTTCGATCATCGCGTCATCGACGGTTTTCAAGCCGGCTCTCTTGCGCGTATCGTAATTGGCAGCTTAGAAGATCCGTTCAAGGAGATGCCGCTTCCCAACCGATCCAGCTCAGCTGACGGCCACGGGTCGCCGATGACCGGCGATACGAATGATAACGGTCCGAGCGGCAGGAGGTACAAGGACCCGCCAACCGAATCCGCTGCGGAGCAAGACCGCACGACTCGAGAAGCCGGCGGTTGATATCGCGCAGATCCAAGCGGCTGCGCGCTCCTTCGTCGAGCACGGGCAAGTCGGCCTCGCGGAAACGAACCGCGACATCTTTCCCCACCTCGTAGCAGCAAGAGCCGATCGACGGACCCAACACGGCGTGGAGCCGGAGCGGCACAACGCCGTCCGCTCGAGCGCGTCGCACAGCCTCGGCGGCGATCCCCGCCAGCGTGCCTCTCCAACCGGCATGCACACACGCCGCCCAACGATCCCGCTGCCCCTCCTGCCGATCGGCGGCGAGCAAGATCGGGACGCAGTCGGCGGTCGCCACCGCAGCCAAAACACCGGCGCTGCGCACGACGATGCCGTCGGCCGCGATCGCTTCGCTACGCTCGCCGGTGGCTTGCCGCGAATGCTCGTCGGCGGACAAAAGCTCGCTCGCATCGACCAGAGTCGTTCCGTGCACTTGCCGGGCCGTCACAGGGTACGAGGGCGGCCCAAGACGCTTGTCTCCGAAACCGCAACGAAGGCCGGAGATGTGCTCCAGGTCAAAGACAGCGAGTTGTGTCGATTCGGTTGCCAGGCCTCATCGCTATGCTAGCCTCGATGTTTTGTCCACGTAGAGAGGCTCGTCTGTAGACACTGCGGCATCGGTGAAAAAACCCGTAAAAATCCGTGGGGCTCGAACCCACAATCTCAAAGGCGTAAGCTGCCGCTTTCCGGCCCGGCGGACTACGGTGGTGACCGGGGTGTCGGGATCGGGCAAATCCTCCCTGGTTTTCGACACGCTGTATGCGGAAGGCCAGCGGCGCTACGTGCAGTCTCTGTCCACCTACGCCCGGCTGTTCCTCGAACAGATGGAACGGCCCGACGTTGACTCGATCAGCGATATCCCGCCGGCCATCGCGCTCGAGCAAAAAAATTCGATCAAAAACGCCCGTTCCACGGTGGGAACCATCACCGAAATCCACGACTACCTCCGCTTGCTCATGACCCACGCCGGCACCATGAGCTGCGTCGAATGCGGAGGCGACGTTGGAACGTTCAGCGAGGTCGCACTGACGGACGAGTTGTTGAATACCCATCCCGGCGAGAGGGTGATGTTCCACGCCCCCCTCGCCCTGTTCGACCTCGAAGCCACCACGGCGATCGATGTCCTTTCCCGTCAAGGCTACAATAGAATTGTACTCGACGGTAAAGCCGTCGAATTGTCGCAACTTGACGAATCCGATCTGGATGTGAACTGCGTCAACGTAGTCATCGACCGTCTACGCTTGAGCGAAGACCGACGCACGCGAATCGCCGAAGCCGTCGCCAAAGGGTTCGATTTGGGAGACGGCAACCTCACCGTTGGGTATCTCGACAACAACGACGAAGAGGAGAGCTTCACCAAGGCTTTCGCCTGCCGCAAATGCCGCCGCGAGTACACCGCCCCCAGTACGCACCTGTTCAGTTTCAACAGCCCGCTGGGCGCCTGCCCGGTCTGCGAGGGGTTCGGCCGTATCGTCGCCATCGATTACGACAAGGTCCTCCCCAACAAGAGCCTCTCGCTAAGCGACGGAGCCGTCGCCGCCTGGAGTACACCTGCGTTTGCCGATGTTCAGCAGGACTTTCTCGCGGCCGCGGTACGCAAAGGCTACTCGATCGAATTGCCCTACAACCAACTCTCCGACGAGGCCAAAACCTGGGTCCGCGAGGGCGACCGTGAAACCCCCGGGATCAAGGGATTTTTCAAGTGGCTTGAAAAACGCCGCTACAA
>Ga0114931_10005559_pt1 | contig 15570 bp, 15 predicted proteins | sample 2SBtaG_FD_89579 | JGI IMG/M metagenome (GOLD analysis project Ga0114931, IMG submission 89579) | Deep subsurface microbial communities from Kolumbo volcano to uncover new lineages of life (NeLLi) - 2SBTROV14_V59a metaG | ecosystem: Environmental > Aquatic > Marine > Volcanic | place: Kolumbo...
GCCTGCGCGATGCGGACAAGCTGCGCGGCGTCGATTGCAATCGGTGCCCCGGCAAGACCGCGTTCCGAATCCGCCAGCGCCTGCTGCAACACGTTGACCAGATCATCCTCGGACAACCGTTTCAAGACGTAGGTGCGTGCCCGCGACAGCAAAGCGTTATTCAATTCAAACGAAGGATTTTCCGTGGTAGCCCCGACAAACAATACCGTGCCGTCTTCGACAAACGGCAGAAAGGCATCCTGTTGCGCCTTGTTGAAGCGGTGGACTTCATCCACAAACAACAGCGTCTGGCGTTTCTCGACAACTTGCCGGTCCCGCGCCAGTGCGACCGCCTGACGGACGTCTTTAACGCCCGCCAGCACGGCCGACAGGGCGACAAATTCCGCGCCCGAGCGTGTCGCCAGTAGATGCGCCAACGTGGTTTTGCCGGTACCGGGCGGCCCCCAGAACAACAGGGAATGTAATTGACCCGATTCGACGGCCTGGCGAAGCGGTTTACCCCTGCCCAGCAGGTGGGACTGGCCCACGAATTCATCCAGATCCCGCGGCCGCATCCGGTCCGCCAACGGCCGGAATTGGCGGGTGTCGGTGGTCATGGTGTGTCGCCGATAATATCGGTCCCCGCCGGCAATTGCAGATGGAACAGTCCACTGTCGAGTTTTTGATTGCGCTGCATAGCCGAAAACCGAATACGCGTGTGATTACCAAAGCCGTCTACCACCTCGATGATAGCCAACTGTTTGCCGTCAAAGGCAATGCGGACCTTTTCCACGGCCGTGTCCGCTTCTTTGGGTTTGAGACGGAACCAGCTGTAACGGTCATTGTCCGCGTCCGCTTCCCACGCCATGACCTCGGCGAGCGGCCGGTAACCGCTCAATAACATCGCCGGCGTGCTGCTCAGGGCGGCGTCCAGTGGCTTGACGGTAGCCTGTTCCAGATCTTCGTCGTACGTCCAGAGGCGTTCGCCGTCGGCGACAATCAGTTGCCGGTAAGGAGTCTGGTAATCCCAGCGAAAACGCCCTGGCCGCTGCATCCAGACTCGCCCACGGGAATCCTGGACTTGCTCACCACCGCTATCGACCACGGTCTGCACGAAATCGGCCTGGATGGTTTCCAACCCGGAAAAATAATCACTGACCTGATCGGCCTGTGCCACGGCCAGCGACAGACCGCCCAACAGGGCGATAAAACCGGCCGCAATGGCAGACACTGGAAACTTCATGATACCTCTCTTTATAGCAATCAACAGGGGCCGGAATACCGGGCCACGGCATGCGGGGCCACGGAAAACACAGAATGTCCATCAAACCTCCGGCGGCGGTGGCGCCAGAACCTCGCGGTTGCCGTTGGATTGTTGCGGCCCGACGATGCCTGCCATTTCCATTTGTTCGATCATGCGTGCCGCGCGGTTGTAGCCAATCTTGAGCCGTCGCTGTACACCTGAAATTGAAGCGCGGCGTGTTTCGGTCACTACGCGCACGGCATCGTCATAAAGGGGATCGCTTTCGGTATCAGCGTCCTCGCTCTGTCCGCCACTACCGGGTAGAAAATCCGCAGTCGTCTGCAGGATTTCTTCAATATAGTCAGGTTCGGCACGCCCTTTCAGATGCGCAACCACCCGGTGCACTTCGGGATCATCGACGAAAGCACCGTGCACGCGCGTCGGAATACCGGTGCCGGGCGCCAGGTAGAGCATATCGCCGTGCCCCAGCAACTGCTCGGCGCCGGACTGGTCCATAATGGTCCGCGAATCTATTTTCGAGGACACCTGGAAAGCAATGCGCGTGGGTATATTGGCTTTGATCAGGCCGGTGATGACGTCAACGGACGGCCGCTGCGTCGCCAGAATCAGATGCACACCGGCGGCACGCGCTTTCTGCGCCAGCCGCGCGATCAGTTCCTCGACTTTCTTGCCGACCACCATCATCATATCGGCGAGTTCGTCGATAATGACCACGATGAACGGCAACGGCTCCAGTGTCGGCGGCGCGGGGTTTTCTTCCAGCACTTCTTCCGGTTTAAACAAGGGGTCCGGAATCGGCTGACCGTTGTCGATGGCCTCCTGCACCTTGCGGTTGTAACCGCCGATATTGCGTACCCCGAGGGCCGCCATTAGTTTATAGCGCCGCTCCATCTCACCAACACACCAGCGCAATGCGTTGGCCGCTTCCTTCATATCTGTGACCACCGGCGTCAACAGGTGCGGTATGCCTTCGTAGACCGACAATTCGAGCATTTTCGGATCGATCATAATGAGCCGGACATCTTTCGGCAGGGTCTTGTACAACAGGCTCAACACCATGGCGTTGACCGCCACAGACTTACCCGAACCGGTGGTACCCGCCACCAGCAGGTGCGGCATTTTCGCCAGGTCGGTCACCACCGGTTGTCCACCGATGTCCTTGCCCAGCGCCAGCGTCAACGGCGAGCTCGACTGATCGTATGCCGTGGACTTAAGAATTTCACTGAGCGACACAATTTCGCGCTGTTCATTCGGTATTTCCAGCCCCACCACCGATTTACCCGGAATGACGTCGACCACACGCACGCTGATAGCCGACAGGCCGCGTGCCAGGTCCTTGGCGAGATTGCTGATCTGACTGACCTTCACGCCGGCGCCCGGTTGCAGCTCAAAGCGTGTAATCACCGGCCCGGGTTGCACCGCCACCACTTCAACTTCGATGCCGAAGTCGGCCAGTTTCATTTCCACCAGCCGTGACATCGCCTCCAGCGCCGACTCGGAATAACCCTCGGTATGTTCATAAGGTTCGTTCAGCAGTGACAGCGGCGGCAACTCAGTGTTGGGTGGGGCGTCAAACAGCTTGACCTGGCGTTCGCGTTCGACGCGTTCGCTGGTCTGCACTTTTTTGATCACCGGTTCGATGCGCGGTGGCTTACGTTGAATGAATTTGCGTTTTTCCTGTTTGGCGGCCACGATTTCTTCACGTTGCCGCCGCGCACGCTCGGCTTCGATATAGGCCCGCAAGCGTGACACCTGAATAGCCGCCCAAGCCAGACCGAGCAAAGTCATCTTGCCGGTCCAATCCATCAGGCTCAACCACGACAGGCCGGTAAACAAAGTAACACCCGACAGAAACAGCGCCAGCAGAAACAGCGTGGCGCCGAGGAAACTGAACAGGGCGGCGAGGTTGTTACCGACCAGATTGCCGAACACGCCGCCGGCATCCAGCGGTAAAGTGCCCGCCGCGATTACGAAATGCAGTGTCGCCAGGCCACAGCCGGACGCCACCGTCAGCAGGAACCCGGCCCAGCGTATCGACAGGACATGCACATCGATACCGCCGGTGGGCGTGCGACCGCGAAACACCAGCCAGCCGCTGAAAGCCACCATCAGCGGAAACAGGTAGGCCAGGTAGCCAAACAAGTAGAGAAACACATCGGCGAACCAGGCGCCCACCACTCCGCCATAGTTCTGGATGATCCCGGTCGGTCCGCGGTGTGACCAGCCCGGGTCCTGCGGGTGATAGCTGGCCAGTGACAGCAACAGGTAGACGGCCAGTGCCGTCAACACGAACAGCGTGACTTCGCGCAGACCCTTGCTGACCTGTGGATGGATTTTCTGCGTTTCCGCTTTTTTTCGACGCGCTTGAGCCAAGATAAGATAGTCTGGTAAGTTTGTACTTTAACGTATTAAATATACAACTATTTTACTGTCGAAGTGCAGGATGAGCAAGGGCTCCGGCCTGGACATTGATACCGTGCCGTAACGCCGGGCTGTCAGCCAGCCCGCCGGCCGCCAATGTTAACAGGTATGGCGTCACGGCGGCGGACAACGCCTGCGAAGCGCTGCGGGGTACGGCGCCCGGCAGATTGGTGACCGCCAGGTGCACGACATCATCCACCACATAGGTCGGATCGCGGTAATCGGTCGGGCGGGTGGTCTCGATGCAGCCCCCCTGGTCCACCGAAATATCGACGACCACGCTACCGGCCTGCATGGCGCGGATCTGCTCGGCACTGACCACGTGCGGCGCCCGCGCACCCGGAATCAACACTGCGCCAACCACCAGGTCGGCGCCGGATACCGCCTCGGCCACAGTGTCCGGATAGGCATACAAGGCGTTGACGTTCTCGCCCAGATCCCGCATCGCCACCAGGCGTTCCCGCTTGCGATCAAACACGGTAACGTCCGCACCCAGTGCGGCGGCTACCCGGGCCGCATTGCCCCCGGCTGTGCCCGCACCGATCACCGTCACCCGGCCGCGCTCGGCGCCGGGGAGTCCGCCCAGGAGCAGGCCTTTGCCACCTTGCGGCTGATGCAGCAGCGGCGCACCCAGCTGAATCGACAGCCGACCGGCGATATCGCTCATGGGCGCCAGTAAAGGCAATGTACCGTTGTTTTCCTGCACGGTTTCGAAGGCAATAGCGGTTAGACCGATAGCGCATAAAGTCGCCGCCAGATCCGGGTTGGCCGCCAGGTGGAGATAGCCGAACAATTTATGCTAAGCCCGCAGGTAGGACCATTCGTCCCTGATCGGTTCTTTGACTTTGACGATCAACTCGCCCTGCGCATAGACGCCGGCGGCATCGTCCACCAATTGTGCGCCAACGGCCGCGTAGGCACTGTCGGCATATCCCGACAGCTGACCCGCCCCCTGCTCGACATAGACTTCATGGCCGGCCAGTATCAGCTCTGAGCAGGCTGCCGGAATCAGGCCGACACGACCCTCCAATGGTTTGATTTCCCGCGGTACGGCGATGCGCATCGTTGCTCCTTTACCCGTTACTGTACATTCCGTACCATTGCCAGCCAGATTTATTTCGATCAGGAATCATTATACATGAGCGATACCAAGCACTGCCGCCTTCTCATCCTGGGCTCGGGTCCGGCCGGTTATACCGCCGCCATTTATGCCGCCCGCGCCAATCTCGATCCGGTACTGATTACCGGACTGGAACAGGGCGGCCAGCTGATGACCACCACCGACGTGGAAAACTGGCCGGCCGGTGTCGAAGGTTTGCAGGGCCCGGGCTTGATGGACGACATGCGGCAACACGCCGAACGCTTTAATACCGAAATCATTTTCGACCATATCAACAAAATTGACCTAAGTCAGCGGCCGATGTGGCTGCACGGCGATGCCGGCAGCTACACCTGCGATGCTCTGATCATCAGCACGGGGGCATCGGCGCAGTACCTGGGCCTGCCATCCGAGGAGGGCTTCAAAGGCAGGGGCGTATCGGCCTGCGCCACCTGCGACGGTTTTTTCTACCGCGAAAAACCGGTGGCGGTCATCGGTGGTGGCAACACCGCGGTGGAAGAAGCCTTGTATCTCTCCAATATTGCATCGCATGTCACCGTCGTGCACCGACGCGATGCTTTGCGCTCCGAGAAAATCCTTCAAGACCGCCTGTTCGAACGTGAAAAAGCCGGTAAAGTCACCATCGAATGGGATCATGTACTCGACGAAGTGCTGGGTGATGACAGCGGCGTCACCGGTATGCGCATCAAGAACGTCAAGGATGGTTCGACCAAAGATATCGACCTCGACGGCGTATTTATCGCCATCGGGCACAAACCCAATACCGACCTGTTCGAGGGGCAGCTGGAGATGCACCAGGGCGGCTATCTAAAAGTCAAAAGCGGTGTCAATGGCGATGCCACGGCCTGCAGCGTCGAGGGTGTTTTCGCCGCCGGTGACGTTGCCGACCACGTCTACCGCCAGGCGGTCACCTCGGCTGGATCCGGCTGCATGGCAGCGCTGGACGCCGAAAAATATCTGGATAACCTGGCTGAGAAAAGCGGCTGAGGCCGAAGCAGGCAAAAACAACCCTCGTCATTCCGGCTTTCGCCGGAATGACGAGCTACCTTAATTGTCCTATTCCGACTGCGCTTTCACAATCTGTTCATAAACAAAACCGTGCAGCGCAAAAGTATCCTGCTGTTCCTTCAATTCGAACTCCAGGCCATGATAAAAGCTGTCTTCACCGCTCTCTTCACTCTGCTCGACGTGCACGTTGCGCAGCAACGCCGGCAACGACAACAGCTTTTCCGCATTACCGATTTTAAAGGCACAATTAACGGTCACCCGATCGCCGATTTCCCCCAACTGCTCGCTCGATACCATCAGGGCGCCCGAGGTACTGATATCGACAATTGTCGCCGGGTGCGGCTTGTCGAACTGAAAATCGGGGTTGGCGTTCTGCAGTGAGGCAAACAGTTTCACCCGCACGCGCTGCGCCTTACGCACCGTGATCTGTTGCATTTCCTCGGGATAAGACAGATGCAGGTAATGAAACGGTCGTGAGCAGCTGCGCAAAACGGTCGTGGTAAAACCGACAATACGGTTTCCCACCATCATGCGCGCCACAAATGGCTGTCCTTCGCGGATAATCATCACCTTATCGGCTACTCGGGGGGTGGTCACCAGCAGGCTCGCGCCCGGCAGGTAGCCGATCAGCTTGACGTGCATACGCCGCGAATCCTCGCCGTCGCGGGTCTGCAATTGCAGCGATTCACCCACCTGGATTTTCAGCTCAGCGTGATCCATCCGCCGCATTGTAAAGCAAAACGTGTTGATTCCCATACACATCCTTGTCGAATACTGTGATAATTCACCTGCCTGGCATGACATGAGATAGTCGCGGTAAGTACTGCCGGTTAAAGCTGCCGGCACCAATGGCCGTCAACTATTTAGGAAGAGTCACGTAGGGTATAGCGGAAACAAAGAGGTTCTTGCATGGACACGCAATCAGATCGGGGCCACAACCCCTACGCCGACGCGCTGTCGTCCGCCCGGGAACTGCTGGAAAGCTCTCTTTTCCACTTAAACGGAGAACCGGTCGGCACCATGGCGGCCGCCCACGATCTCCTGTCGGCCTCGAATTACCGGGAATGCTTTGTCCGCGATTTTTTCGTCTCCGCCCTGGTGTTTCTCACCGAAGGAAAAGCGGCAATCGTACGTAATTTCCTCGCCGCCGTACTCGATCTTTGCCACCAGGAAAAAACGCTGGCGGGCCACGAGCGCCGTCCGGGTGTCATGCCGGCCAGTTTCCACGTCGCGACCGGCGAAGACGGCCACGAGCAATTGGTGGCGGATTTCGGGGATCGCGCCATCGGCCGGGTAGCACCGGTGGACTCCATGATGTGGTGGATCATCCTGCTCTACTGCTACGTACGAGTCAGTGGCGACCGTGAATTTGCGCAGCAGGAATCGGTGCAGGAAGCCATCCGTGAGACATTGGATCTGTGCCTGAAAGACAGCTTCGAGATTTTCCCCACCCTCCTCGTGCCCGATGGCGCCTTCATGATTGACCGGCGCCTGGGTGTCTACGGTCATCCGCTGGAAATTCAATCGCTGTTTTACGGCATGCTGCAATCGGCGCGCGACCTGCTGGTGAAATCCGAGGTCAATCGCGAACTGGCGCAGATTGCCCTCAAGCGCCAGCAGGCGCTGCGCAGTTATGTACGCATATTCTATTGGCTGGACCTCGACCGCTTGAATGAAATCCACCGCTTTGATACCGAGGAGTTCGGCACCGGCACGGTGAATATGCTGAACGTCTATCCCGAAACCATTCCGGAATGGGTAGGTGACTGGTTGCCGGAGAACACCGGCTACATGGTTGGCAACCTGGGCCCCGGGCGGATGGATTTCCGCGTCTTTTCCATGGGCAACCTGTTAGCCATTCTGTTCGATCTTGCCACACCGGATCAGGCCAACTGGATCATGAACCTGTTTGAGCGACGTTGGCATGATCTGCTCGGCCTGATGCCGATGAAGATCTGTTATCCGGCCATCAGCGGAGAGCGTTGGAAGCTGCAGACCGGTTGCGACCCGAAAAACGTCCCCTGGTCCTATCATAATGGTGGCAACTGGCCGGTGCTGCTGTGGGCATTTGTCGCCGCGGCAGTAAAAACCGGGCGCTCGAACCTGGCCAGCCGCGCCTGCCGCATCGTGGCCGATCGCCTGGTGCAGGACAACTGGCCCGAATATTACGACGGCCGCTCGGGACGACTGATCGGTCGGCGGGCCAATTTCAATCAAGTATGGTCGGCCGCCGCCTTACTCTATGCCGACCGGGTACTGGCCGACCCGGCCGCCATGTGCATGTTTCCCGGGCAGCCGGTGTCCATTCAATGTCTCGCAGCGGGTACGGATCAGGCCTGAAAAAATCGAGGAGGCCCATTCAAACCGCCTGGATTCCGGCATTCGCCGGAATGACGGTGGGCTGTTCTTCAAGCGCTTAGCTCGCACTGAGGAAGTGCCCTTGGGGCGCAATGACGGAAATTTTGAAATAACCAGAACTTCCTTAGAATAGAACCATGAAGCTGAAAATACTGCCAGCCATCGACGCCATCGGCCGCGAAGCCTGGAATGCCGTCGCGGGCACCGACAACCCTTTCCTGCGCTATGAATTCCTGGCCGCGCTGGAAAAAAATCACTGCGTCGGCGAACGCCACGGCTGGCTGCCGCGCCATCTGGCGGCCTATGAAGACGGCCGACTGGTCGGTGCGGTACCGCTTTACCTGAAAGACAATTCCTACGGTGAATTCGTGTTCGACTGGTCCTGGGCCGACGCTTACCAACGTGCGGGACTACCCTACTACCCCAAGTCGGTGGTGGCCGTGCCCTACACCCCGGCCACCGGCCCACGCATACTAACCGCCGCAAATAAGGAGCGGGATCCGATCGCCGAGGCACTGATTCAGCTGGCACGGGAATGGTCGCAGCGCGAGAACCTGTCCTCGTTGCATTGGCTGTTTACCGACAGCGACGATACACGACGCCTGAAAAATCAGGGCCTGCTGTTACGGCTTGGCTGCCAATTCCACTGGCAAAATCAGGGCTATCGTGATTTCGATGATTAGCTGGAAGGCTTCAACTCGCGCAAGCGCAAAAAAGTGCGCCGCGAGCGCCGCTACGTACAACAGGCCGGTATCGACATACGCACTGTACACGGCCATCAGGCCAGCGACGCGGAACTGGATACTCTGCATACCTTCTACCGCTCAACCTTCGACAAGAAGTGGGGACACGCCACCTTGAATCGAGGCTTCTTTGACGACATTGCCGCCGGCATGGGAGAACAACTGGTATTTATGGTTGCCTCCAAAGGTGGCCGCGATGTCGCCGGCGCCATTTGCCTGCGCAGCGGCGACACCCTTTACGGCCGGCATTGGGGTTGTCACGAGGACTACCACAGCCTGCACTTTGAAGCCTGTTATTACCAGGGCATCGATTACTGCATCCGTCACGGACTGCGTTACTTTGAACCCGGCGCCCAGGGTGAGCATAAAATCAGCCGCGGCTTTCTGCCGACACCGACCTGGTCGGCCCACTGGATCAGCGACAACCGTTTCCGTACGATTATCGACCGTTTCCTGCAACAGGAAACCGCCGCCATGCTCGACTATATCCAGGAGTTGGGCGAACGCTCACCCTTTCGACAGGGCCAGGCCGCGTGATGAACCAACGCCCCTTTCTGCTCAGTCCCGCGGATCCCGGCCAGGCTTTTCCCGATGTAAACCTGGCGTTGCGCGAACCGGACGGCCTGCTGGCCGTGGGTGGCGATTTGAGTACCGCCCGCCTGTTAGCAGCCTACCGGCAGGGTATTTTTCCCTGGTATAGCGAGGAGCAACCGATTCTCTGGTGGTCCCCCGACCCGCGCAGCGTACTATTTCCCGCGGCCCTCAAAGTGTCACGCAGCCTACGTAAGACGCTCAATCAGGAACGTTTCCGGGTTACGCTCGACCAAGCCTTTAACGCGGTCATCCGGGCCTGTGCCGAACCGAGAGCAGACAGCAGCGGCACCTGGATCACAGCGGAAATGGCGCGCGCCTATGCCGATCTGCACGCCGAGGGCGCCGCCCATTCAGTAGAATGCTGGCAGGACAACCGCCTACTGGGTGGTCTGTATGGTGTGGCCATCGGCCGGGTATTCTTCGGCGAATCGATGTTCAGCCGCGTGTCCAATGCCTCCAAGGTGGCTTTCTGCCAACTGGTGCGTCAACTGCAGGCCTGGGACTTCGGCCTCATCGACTGCCAGGTCTACTCCGGCCATCTGGCCAGCCTCGGCGCCGAAGAAATTCCGCGGCGCCGCTTTGTCGAGTACCTGGATATCCTATGTCATGAAAACGGTCACCATGACTGGACCTTCGACGCCACCTTGCTGACCACCCCCTGGTAATCATGGACAGAAGCGAACCCGAACAGGAACAGGAGCTGCGCTTTTTCGCTACGGCACCGCGTGACTGCACCTACCTCTCAGGACGGACAGCCATTTCGGTATTCGCCGATCCGGAAGCCCACTTGTCCACGCCCTTATACCAGCAACTCGCCCGCTACGGTTTCCGGCGCAGTGGCGACGATCTCTACGTCCCCGCCTGCCCCGGCTGTTCGGCCTGCGTACCGGTCCGTATTTCGGTGGCGGATTTCAAACCCAGCCGCAACCAGCAACGCGTATGGCGCCGTAACGCCGACCTCGACTGGGAAATCAGCGACCCGGCAACCACCCCGGCCCTTTTCGAGCTCTACCGGGACTATCTGCAGCAACGTCACCCCGGCGCCGGCATGGACGACCCCAGCGAGGAGGACTACCAGCGTTTCCTGATCAGCAACTGGTGCGATTCCTTCTGGCTGATCGGCAAATTGGATCGGCGCCCGGTGGTCGTGGCCGTCACCGATGACCTGCACAACGCCTTGTCGGCCGTGTATACCTTCTTCGACCCGGCGCTGAAACGCCACAGCCTTGGCACACTCGGTGTGCTGCGCCAGATCGAATTAGCCAGGGACATGCAACGCCACTGGCTGTACCTGGGTTACTGGATCGCAGGCAGCGAGAAAATGCACTATAAATCCCGCTTCCGGCCCTTGGAGGGCTATCGCCACGGTCGCTGGGAACCACTTGAATCGCCGTGACCCGGACAGGAAATATGCCCGTACCTATCCACAATGGGAGAGGTGCGTTTTTTTTCTGAGAATCGGTTATACTTCGCGGCTGTCGTTAGTCAGACCTAGAGAAATAATGGCGAAGGAAGATCATATCGAGATGGAAGGCACGATTGTCGAAACCCTGCCCAATACCATGTTCCGCGTAGAATTGGAAAACGGTCACGTGGTGACCGCCCACATCTTCGGCAAAATGCGCAAGCACTACATCCGCATTCTGACCGGCGACAAAGTTACCGTACAGCTGACACCTTACGACCTGAGCAAAGGCCGGATCACCTACCGCGCCCGCTGATTACAGCACCCCTTCTTCTTCTTCCACATTGTGAACCAGTTCGCCGTTCTCGGCGCGGATCACCAGGTGCCCGCCGTTGGCCAGGCGCCCGAACAACAGCTCTTCCGCCAACGGCTTCTTGATGTGTTCCTGAATAATGCGCGCCATCGGACGGGCACCCATCTTGGCGTCGAAACCGTGCTCCGCCAACCATTCGCGCGCCGAATCGGCCACATCCAGGGTAACCCCCTTATCCTGTAGCTGCGCTTCGAGCTCGTAGATAAACTTGTCGACGACCCGGGTAATGACGGCCGGATCCAAGGCTTTGAACTGAATAATCGCATCCAGGCGGTTGCGGAATTCCGGGCTAAACAGCTTCTTGATCGCTTCCATGCCGTCGGTGGAGTGATCCTGGTGGGTGAAACCGATCGACGGGCGACTCATTTCGGAAGCGCCGGCATTGGTTGTCATGATGATCACCACATTGCGGAAATCGGCTTTGCGGCCATTGTTGTCGGTCAAGGTGCCGTGGTCCATGACCTGCAACAGCAAGTTGAAAACATCGGGATGCGCTTTCTCGACCTCATCGAGCAGCAGCACGGCGTGCGGGTTTTTGGTCACGGCTTCGGTCAGCAAACCGCCCTGGTCAAACCCCACATACCCCGGCGGCGCGCCGATCAAACGCGATACCGTGTGACGCTCCATATACTCCGACATATCAAAGCGGATCAGTTCGATACCCATGATCATGGCCAGTTGCCGGGTCACCTCGGTCTTACCCACGCCGGTGGGGCCGGCAAACAGGAAGGAACCGATCGGTTTTTGCTCGATCCCCAGACCGGACCGCGCCATTTTGATCGCCGCGGCCATCGTTTCGATGGCTTCATCCTGCCCGTACACCACCATTTTCAAATCGCGCTCCAGAGTGCGCAACGCATCCTTATCGGACGCCGACACAGTCTTGGGGGGAATCCGCGCGATCTTGGACACAATGCTCTCGATGTCGCCGACACTGATCGTTTTCTTACGCCGCGACGGCGGCAGCAGGCGCTGGTTGGCGCCGGCTTCGTCGATAACGTCAATGGCTTTATCCGGCAGGAAACGGTCGTTAATATAGCGTGACGACAATTCGACAGCGGCGCGCAACGCCTTGGCTGAGTATTTAACCTCGTGGTGTTCCTCGAAACGTGTCTTCAGCCCCTTAAGGATACTGAAAGCTTCGTCCACCGTGGGTTCGGTCACATCAATTTTCTGGAAGCGTCGCGCCAGGGCACGGTCTTTTTCGAAAATACCGCGGTATTCCTGGTAAGTGGTGGAACCGATACATTTCAGTTCGCCGGAGGCCAACATGGGCTTGATCAGATTAGAGGCGTCCATCACACCACCGGAAGCCGCGCCGGCGCCGATAATGGTGTGGATCTCGTCGATAAACAGAATAGCACCGGGTTCTTTCCGCAACTGCGACAACACACTTTTCAGGCGCTTCTCGAAATCGACGCGGTACTTGGTGCCGGCCACCAGCGCCCCCAGGTCCAGCGAGTAAATGGTGCTGTTCAACAACACCTCAGGCACCTCACCGTCGACAATCATTTTGGCCAGACCCTCGGCCAGCGCCGTTTTTCCGACGCCGGCTTCACCGACATACAGCGGATTGTTTTTACGCCGCCGACATAAAATCTGCACCGTACGCTCGATTTCCGCACGCCGGCCGATAAGCGGATCAATCTTGCCTTTCATGGCCATTTCATTGAGGTCGGTGGCAAAGCTTTCCAAAGGCTTCTTGGGACCGGCTTCGGCCGGTGCCGCGCCTTCCGACTCGGCCGCTGTTTCCTCCTCGCCCTGGTCGCCGGCCACCTTGGAAATACCGTGGGAAATATAGTTGACGACATCCAGGCGGGACACATCCTGCTTGTTGAGGAAATAGGCGGCCTGGGATTCCTGTTCACTGAAAATGGCGACCAGTACATTGGCGCCGGTGACTTCCTTTTTACCCGATGACTGCACGTGAAACACGGCACGTTGCAGCACGCGCTGAAAACCCAGCGTCGGTTGCGTTTCGCGGTTGTCGTTGGGTGGCAATAATGGCGTGGTTTCGTCAAGAAAACCGGCCAGTTCTTTTTTTAGTTTATCCACGTCCGCGCCACAGGATTTCAGCACGTCGGCAGCGGAAGGGTTGTCCAACAGAGCCAGCAGCAGGTGCTCGACCGTCATGAACTCGTGGCGTTTTTCCCGGGCCTCCTTGAAGGCCAGATTCAGAGTAAACTCCAACTCTTTGCTTAACATCTTGACTACCTCATTACCCTACTAGGCCTCCTCCATGGCACACAGTAGCGGATGTTGGTTTTGGCGCGAGTACTCATTGACCTGCGCAACTTTTGTTTCCGCAATATCCTTGGTAAAAACCCCACATACTCCCTTCCCCCGTGTGTGTACATGCAGCATGACCTGTGTCGCCTTTTCCCTGGGCATGCTGAAAAACTGCTCCAGCAACAGCACAACGAATTCCATGGGGGTGTAATCGTCGTTATGCAGCACCACTTTGTACATCGGCGGCCGCTTGAGCTTTGGCCTGGCCTCCAGGACCGACAAGCCATGATCGCCGGATTGTCGCGTTTCCTTTCCCATGGCCCAATTGTAACCGATTTACACACCTTGGCGTCAGAATTCCAACGCTCTATGAACAGGATACACCTGCTTTTTGAACAAGCAAGCACTATGCCTAAGCCCGTGATCTCAGGCACTTTTCCAATAAGCCTAATACTTGACTAATTTGGTCGAGACACTAACAATAGAAGGTGGCCATTAGCCAAAGGAGGAGCCGTTCTCATGCCACAGAGCGTGAAGCGGCACAGTTCGAATAAAAAACAGGCGCGCCATGCGCCCAAGAACGCAGTGAGGATGTCAGAATATGGCAACAGGAATTGTTAAATGGTTCAGTAATGCCAAAGGTTACGGATTTATTTCACCCGACGAAGGCGGCGACGACATATTCGCCCATTTTTCGTCGATAGAGATGGACGGCTACAGAAGTCTCAAGGAAGGCCAGCGGGTCGAGTTCGACGTATCGACCGGCCCCAAGGGTCTGCAGGCAAGCAAGATCTGCTTTGCAGAAGCCGCTGCAGACTGAGCAGTAACAAGTAGCCGAACGAGCCCGCGCCCTGCTCGCCTTAACGGCGGACAGGGAGGGTGTTTTTTGGTCTACATATTTTCCACAATCGCCCGGCCAAACTGTGAGCAACTGAGCTTGGTGGCACCTTCCATCAGGCGTTCCAGGTCGTAAGTCACCGTCTTGGCGGCAATTGCACCGGACAACCCACGGACAATAAGATCAGCGGCTTCATTCCAGCCCATGTGCCGCAACATCATTTCCGCCGACAGGATCAGTGAGGCCGGGTTGACCTGGTCTTTACCCGCATACTTGGGCGCGGTACCGTGAGTCGCCTCGAACAGGGCCACTCTATCCGACAGATTGGCGCCGGGCGCCATGCCGATACCACCCACCTGCGCCGCCAGGGCGTCAGAGATATAGTCGCCGTTGAGATTCAACGTGGCGATCACGCTGTATTCCGCGGGGCGCAATAAAATCTGCTGCAGGAAAGCATCGGCGATGACATCCTTGACGATAATCTGTTTGCCGGTGTTCGGGTTGTCGAAGGCGCACCAGGGCCCGCCATCGATTTCGACGGCACCGAATTCTTCTTTCGCCAGTTCGTAGCCCCAGTTCTTGAAGGCGCCTTCGGTGAACTTCATGATGTTGCCCTTGTGCACCAGGGTGACGGAGTCGCGACCCTGGTCGATGGCGTACTGCAGAGCACGTCGCACCAGGCGCTGGGTGCCGTCGGCGGATACCGGTTTAATCCCGATACCGGAAGTCGCCGGGAAACGAATCTTGGTGACACCCATTTCGTCCTGCAGAAAATCAATGATCTTCTTGGCCTCGGGTGTACCGGCTTCCCACTCGATACCGGCGTAGATATCCTCCGAATTTTCACGGAAGATCACCATATCGGTTTTTTCCGGTTCCTTGAGCGGGCTGGGCGTACCGGCGTAGTAACGCACCGGCCGCAGACACAGATACAAATCCAGTTCCTGGCGCAGCGCAACGTTCAGGGAACGGATGCCGCCGCCCACGGGTGTGGTCAGCGGGCCTTTGATCGACACCACAAAATCCCGAATCGCATCCAGGGTCTCGGCCGGCATCCAGGTATTCTCACCGTAAATCCGGTTGGATTTTTCGCCCGCATAGAGTTCCATCCAGGCGATACGGCGCCGGCCGCCGAACGCCTTGTCAACGGCTGCATCGACGACGTCGCGCATCACCGGGGTAATGTCCACGCCGGTGCCGTCGCCTTCAATAAAAGGCACAATCGGCTGATCCGGGAC
>Ga0114931_10005560_pt1 | contig 15568 bp, 7 predicted proteins | sample 2SBtaG_FD_89579 | JGI IMG/M metagenome (GOLD analysis project Ga0114931, IMG submission 89579) | Deep subsurface microbial communities from Kolumbo volcano to uncover new lineages of life (NeLLi) - 2SBTROV14_V59a metaG | ecosystem: Environmental > Aquatic > Marine > Volcanic | place: Kolumbo...
CGGCCAGGTCGTCGGCGCCGTCCCCCGCTCGAAGCTGGAGGACGAGGTCAAGAAGCACATGGCCTAGTCCCCCCGCTCGCGTGGACGTCAGCGGCCCGCTCCGGCGGGCCGCCGTCATTTTCGGCCCCCGCGCGAAGCGCGCGAACCCTTGACGCTGCCGAGCACCGGGCGACGATCGAAACTCACGAGCGCGAGCCCAACTCCCGCACCCCCCACCCCAGCCCTCCCCGCTCGCGCGGAGGGAGCCGCCCCGCCCAGCCGCGTCCGTGTTCGCGCCCGCGTCCGGGCGGGTCAGCCGACGTGCCGTCTCATCGACACCGATGAGACCAGCCCCAGCGCGATGAAGAAGGTCAGGATCGACGAGCCGCCGTAGCTGACGAGCGGCAAGGTCACACCGACCACCGGCGCCAACCCGAGCACCATGCAGATGTTGACCACGGTGTGCCAGAACACCAGCGCCGCGACGCCGAGGCAGATCGTCGCGCCGAAACGATCCCTCGCCGACAGCGCCACGTTGACGATCCAGAAGATCAAGAAGCCGTACAGAATCAGCAGCACCAGCGCGCCGATGAAGCCCCACTCCTCGCCCCAGACCGAGAACGGGAAGTCGGTCCACTGCTCGGGCAAGAAGCTGAACTGGTTCTGCGTCCCCTCCATGAAGCCCTTGCCGATGATCCGGCCCGAGCCGATCGCGAAGATCGACTGGCGCGTGTGCCAGCCGTTGCCGGTGGGGTCGTTCGACGGATCCAGGAACGCCAGCACGCGGTTTTTCTGGTAGTCGTGCATGTAGTCCCACAGGATCGGCAGCGTCGCGATGCTCACCACGTGGCCGATCAGAATCGGCCACAGGTTCGACATCGCCAGATACCCGATCGACAGGATCAGCAGATAGATCAGCACCGCGCTGCCCAGGTCCGGCTGCGCGGCCACGAGCAGTACCGGCGCCACCACCGCGGCCCAGCGAATCACCTGCTGTTTGACCGACATCGTGTCGTCGTCGCGGTCGTGGACCATCCTGGCCATCGCCAGGATCACCGCGATCTTCACCAGCTCCGACGGCTGCACGCGGAAGAAGCCGAAGCCCAGCCAACGCTGCGCTCCTTTGGCCGTGTGCCCGAGTATCAGCACCGCCACCACCATGATCACCGTCGCGCCCAACGCCAGCCAGGCGATCCTGGTCAGGTTGCGGTAGTCGAGCACCGTCATGCCGAGGTACAGGACGATGCCCAGGCAGACCCAGGTGATCTGCGCGTCGAACTTGCCCGAGTGATCGGGCGCCCCCTGCGCGGCCGCGATGCGGAACGTGGCGCTGTACAGATTGACCAGCCCGATCACCAGAATCAGCGCGATCGTCGCGAACAGCGGCCAGTCGAAGTAGGCCACGAACCGGCGAAAGCGGCCGATGCCGACGGTCGCCGGCCCGCGCAGCCACCCCTTGGTCTTGCCCAGCCTCACTTCGCCGCGCCCTTCTTCTCGGCCATCGCCTTGTCGTAGGCCGGCTTCACGTCGCGGAAGTAGGCCTCGAAGATGTCCCGGGCTACCGGCGCTGCGACCTTTCCGCCGTGGCCGCCATGCTCGACCAGGACCGCCACCGCGATCTCCGGATCCTCGGCCGGCGCGTAGCCGACGAACCAGGCGTGGTTGCCGTACGGGTGCCAGCCGTCGATGTCGACGTTGCGCCGGTGCCTGCGCCCGCGCACCTCGGCAGTGCCGGTCTTGCCGGCAAAGTGGACGAAATCCGAGCGGGCGTACTTGTACGCGGTGCCACCCGGCTGGTTGACGACCATGTCCATGCCTTCGTGCACCACCTGCAGCGCCTCGGGCGACGCGTGCACGTGGTGCCTCAGCTTGGGCGCGTACGAGAACAGCACCTCACCGGAGCCGTCCTGCACCTGGCGGATGATCTGCGGCACGTACAGGTCGCCGCCATTGGCCAGCGCCGCGTACGCCATCGCCACCTGCACCACCGTGACCTCGACGTCTCCCTGCCCGGTCGCCATGTTCAGCGTGTTGCCGATGCGCGAGTCGCCGTGCTGCCGGTACCAGTCCTTGGTCGGCACGCGCCCGGGCAGGTCGCCGTTGAGCCCCAGCCCGGTCGGGTGGCCGAAGCCAAAGTCGAAGGCGACGTCGGCCATGCGGTCCATGCCCACCTTTTCGGCCAGCTTCCAGAAGTAGACGTTGCACGAGCGCTGCAGGGCGTGGCGCATGTCCATCTTGCCGTGTGCGCTGGTGCAGTGGAACACCTGGCGGGAGACCTCGTACGAGCCGGGGCAGGTCTGGATCTCGTCGGGGGTGATGACGTCGTCGTCGAGCCCGGCGATGGCAGTGACGAACTTGTAGACCGAGCCGGGCGGGTAGTGCTGCTGCAGCGTCTTGTCGACGAACGGCTGCCGCGGATCGGCGTCGAGCTCGGCCTTGCGCGCGGCCGTCAGCCGGCCGGTCATGATGTTGGAGTCGGGCGACGGCTTGGACACCATCGCCAGGATGCGGCCGGTGCGGACCTCGACCACCACCACGCCCGCCGCCGGCAGGTTGCGCACCGCGCGCTCGGCCGCCTTCTGCAGCTCGAGGTCCAGCGTCAGCACCACGTCGTGGCCGGCCACCGGCTCGGTGAACGCCGGCCCGTCGATCAGCCGAGTGGCCTCGGCGCCCTCGACCCGCTGGCCGCGGGCGTTGACCACGAACCGCTCCTCGCCCTTCTTGCCGCGCAGCTCGTTCTCCAGCTTGGACTCGATGCCGTCGCGGCCGATCAGCTCGTCCTCGTCGTAGCCCAATGGGCGGTACTTCTCGTACTCCTTGGGCTGCATCTTGTTCATGTAGCCGATGACGTGCGAGGCCAGGCTGCCGTACGGGTAGTCGCGGTACGGCACGTAGCGGACGCCGACGCCGGGCATGCGGTAGCTGGCCTGCTCGACCAGGGTCACTCGCTCGGCGCCCTGGTCGGAAAGCAGCAGCACCGGGGCGCGCGCACGCCGCTTGCGCGCGTCATCCATGTTGTCCTGCATTTCGGCCTGCTCGTCGGCCGACAACCCGAGCAGGCGGACGAGCTCCGGCACCGCGTCGGCGAAGTGGTCCGGAGAGACGTAGATGTTGAACGCCGGCCGGTTGGTCGCCAGCGGCCGCCCGGCGCGGTCGAGGATCTTGCCGCGCACCGACGAGATGAAGCGCTTCTGCACCACGTTGCTCAGCGCCTCTTCGAGGTACTGATCGCCGCGCACCACCTGCAGCTGCCACAGCCGCCCGACCAGGATCAGGAATGCGACCGCGACGACGACCAGCAGCCAGCGCAGGCGGTGGTGCAGCTCGGGCAACGCCGGCCCGGTGCCGGGAGCGCTGCGGATCAGCACGGCGCCCTCACGACAGCGTCCCTCCCAGCGCCGCGTTGCGCTCGCGCGGCGAGCGGGCGAAGCGGGCGTCGACCGACCGGCACAAACGGAACACCAGCGGCCCCGCCAGCCCGGTGAGCAGCGCCGAGGCCAGCAGCGTCTTCATCTCACCACCCAGGCTGCCAGGCACCAGGCCGGAGCTGGCGCGGACGATCAACATCACCAGCCCCGCGGTCGCGCCGGTCACCGTCGAGAAGATGATGGTCACCATGCGGCCGCGGACGATCAGCGCGCTGTGCACCAGGTGGCCGACCACGCACACCATGCCGGCGGTGAATGCGATCAGTCCGCGCGGCGAGCCGGCCAACAGATCGCCGAGGTAGCCGAGAATCACCGCCCCCAGGGTCGGAGGCGCGATGCGCAACAGCATCGGGCCGACGTTCACCGGCCGCGCGGTCAAGCCCAGGTAGACGGCGACCAGCGCAATGACGTCGGGCGCGGCGAAGTCGATCGGCAGCAGGCGCCAGATGCTGCCGAGCACCAGGACCAGGCCGTAGCTGAGAAAGACGTGCGCGGTGACCCGCATCAGAACGGCCTCGCGCCGTAGGCCGCCGCCGACCGCTCGAGCTTGCCGGCGTGGGGATCGGGTGGGGGCGGATCGGCGATGAGCACCAGCAGCGGACCGAGGTCGGAGAAGTCGACCGCCGGCTCGACCTCGACCTCCTGGAACAGGCCGTAGGCGGGGTGCGCCACCTTGGCGACCTTGCCGACCACCAGCCCGCGGGGGAAGCCGCCGCCCAGACCGCTGGTCACCACCGGATCGCCGACGGCGACGTCGTCGCCCTGCAGGTGGGCGATCTTGCCGGCGTAGCGCGATTGCTCGGCGAGGCCGACCAGCGACCCGACCGACCCGGTGCGCGGCGCGACGACCGGGATCTTGGAGATCGGATCGGTGAGCAGCAGCACGTCGGAGTAGTCGCCGTAGGCGTGGAGGATGCGCCCGACCAGCCCGTCGCCGTTGATCACCGGCATACCCGGCTGGACCTCGACCTTGCCGCGGTCGATGCGCACGCGGACGACGCGGAACGACGGCGTCAGACTGGCGCCGACCACCCGCGCGCCCATCGTCTGGGCGTCCATCTTCTGCCGCAGGCCCGACAGCCCCTCCAGCACGTCGGCGTCGGCGGCCTTGCGCCGCGCCGTCGCCAGCTCCTGGCGCAGGCGAATGTTGTCGGCGCGCAGCTTCTGGTTCTCGCCGTCGACGTCGACCAGCCAGACGTAGTGGTTCCAGGCGCCGCCCAGCCCCTCGACCACCCACGACACCGCCGCCTGCAGGGGCGACGAAATGCGCAGCACCGCCTTGTCGAAGCCGTTGAGCTCCGATGGATCCTTGAGGCTGGAGTGGAGGATGAGGACCGGGACCAGGAGCAAGAAGCCCGCGAGCGTGTAGTCCAGGACCCGTCGACGCAACAGCGCCATGATCAGCTCACGCGGATCCCCCTGCTCACTGCAGCGCGATCTCCTTGAGGAGCGGCAGCTCGTCGAGCGCGCGACCGGTGCCGAGAACGACCGCGAGCTGCGGATTCTCGCACACCATGACCGGTAGCCCGGTCTCCTCCCGGAGCAGGACGTCGAGGTTCTTCAACAGCGCGCCGCCGCCGGACAGGACGATGCCCTTGTCGACGATGTCGGCGGCGAGCTCGGGCGGCGTGCGCTCGAGCACCGTGCGGACGGCGTCGACGATGGCGTTGACCGGTTCCTGCAGCGCCTCGCGAATCTCGTCGGAGTTGACGATGAGCGTCTTGGGCACGCCGGCGACCAGGTCGCGCCCCTTGACCTCGACGGTGAGCACTTCGTGCAGCGGGTAGGCCGAGCCGATCTCTTTCTTGATGATCTCGGCCGTGCGCTCGCCGATGAGCAGGTTGTACTTGCGCTTGATGTACTGAACGATCGCCTCGTCCATCTTGTCGCCGGCGACGCGGATGGACTGGGCGACGACGATGCCGGCGAGCGAGATGACGGCGACCTCGGTGGTGCCGCCGCCGATGTCGACGATCATGTTGCCCGACGGCTCGGTGATGGGCAGGCCGCCGCCGATCGCAGCGGCCATCGGCTCCTCGATCAGATAGACCTCACGAGCGCTGGCGGCCAGGGCCGAGTCGCGCACGGCGCGCTTCTCGACCTCGGTGATCCCCGACGGCACGCAGACGATCACCCGCGGCCGCACCAGCGTGCGCCGGTGGTGGGCCTTCTGGATGAAGTAGCGGAGCATCGCCTCGGTGACCTCGAAGTCGGCGATCACGCCATCCTTCATCGGCCGAATGGCAACGATGTTGCCGGGCGTGCGGCCAAGCATCTCCTTGGCTTCCTTGCCCACCGCGAGCACCTTCTTGGTGCCCGAGCTCCCCGCCTGCACCGCGACCACCGACGGCTCGTTGGCAACGATCCCGCGCCCCTTCACGAACGTGAGCGTCGTCGCCGTCCCGAGGTCGATGGCGAGGTCGTTGGAAAACATTCCGTAGACCCAGTCGAACAGCATAGTTCGTCAGCGCGCCCCTGTGGATGACCTGTGGATACTGTTCGGGAAACGCCCGGAATCTCGAAGATAATCCCTAAATAACCGGCAGATAGGGCGGCCCGAGCCCACTGGGAGTAGCACGTCTATCCCGCGATCTGCAAGCGATTCCGCGATCGTAAGAGAGATTGCCCGGGTCACGTCCGGGCTCGACCGGCCCGTCAGTCGTCCGATGCGACGTCGGGCCCCCTCGCGGTGGCGCCGGACGGCCTGTCGAGCTAGGATGCCGCGCCTTTTCCAGCAGGCATTTGCACCCATGCTCGAGCAGCTACGACAGTCATCCAAGTCGTTCATCATCTGGATCCTTTTCGGGATCATCATCCTGGTCTTCATCATCAGCTTCGGACCCCAGGCCAACCAGCAGATCGGCTGCGGTGCGACCAAGGGGACCGTGCTGGCGGTCAACGACCACGAGATCGATCAGGCGTCCTGGCGCTTTGCCGTCAACGGTCTGCCGCAACTGCTGCCGCAGCTGCTGCGCGGCCGCGACAAGCAGGGCCGCGACTACCTGGCCATGGATCTCTTGCTGATGCGCGAGCTCCTGGCCCAGGCGGGCGAACAGGCCGGCTTCCGCATCGCGGATTCGTTGGCCGAGAACGAGGTCAAGAAGGGCGAGTGGTTCTTCCTCGGCTACCCGGCGGGCAAGAGCTGGTTCTTCGTCGACGGCTTCTTCAACTACGACCGCCTCCAACGCCACGCGCAGGGGCTCGGGTTGACTAGCGTCAATCAGTTCATCAAGCAGCAGCGGCGCGAGCTTCTGGCCGAGGCGATGCGCTTGCTGATCATCTCCGGAGTCAACGTGTCGCGCGACGAGGTGCTGGCCGAATACAACCACCAGCACACCACCGCGACCATCCAATACGTGCGCTTCTCCAGCGCCGCGTACAGCATCCCCAATCCCAGCGACGCGCAAATCACCGGCTACCTCAAAGACCACCAGGCCGACGTCAAGGCCAAGTACGACGCCGAGGCGGTCAACTACAAGGACACCAAGCCGTCGGTGAAGCTGCGCGAGATCTTCATCGACGCCGGTGACGACGCCGCGGCTTCCGAGGCCAAGGCCAAGGAGGTACTGGCCAAGCTCGACGGCGGCGCTGACTTCGCCGCGCTGGCCACCGAGATGAGCGACGACAAGGCGACCGCGGCGCGCGGTGGTCTCGTCGGCTGGCGCCGTCTCGACCGCCCCGGCCTCCCCGATCCCAAGCTGAGCGACGCGCTGGCCAAGATCGAGGCGGGCAAGCACAGCGGCGTCATCGACACCAAGCGCGGCCACTACATCCTCGCCGTCGACGCCAAGCGCGAGGGCGACCTCAGCTTCGATCAGGTCAAGATGGAGATCGCCCGCGGCATGGCGGTTCAGGCGATGGCCAAGGAATCAGCCAAGGCCGACGCCGAGGCGGCGCGCGCCGAGCTGGGCACGGACGGCAAGCTGGCCGACCTGTTCGAGACGGCGCCGGTTCGCCCGACGTTCGATCCGAACAAGCTGCCCAAGGGGATCACTCCCGAGCAGCTCGAGCAGCTGATCAAGCAGCAGGCCCAGAAGGGCGAGACCGGCAGCATCATCGTTACCGGCGATGCGATCCCGGCCGAGTGGACCACCCAGGACGGCGACGCCCCCGGCTCGGCGGGCACCCCGGCCGCGACGCCACCGGCCAAGGCCACCCCGGTCAAGGTCAAGCTGGCGCCCAAGGCCAAGGCCAAGGCCACGCCCAAGACCGACGCCGCCGCGGGCGGCGGCGACGCCGACAAGAACCTGTTCCACTCGCCAGATGACGGTCTGACCCGCCCGGCCAACCTCAAGATGCCGAAGATCCAGAACCGGGGCCCGTTCATGCGCGACATCAAGCAGATCCCGGGCCTCGGTGAATCCAAGAAGGCGCTGCAGGCGATCTTTGCCGGCCTCGAGCTCGGCCAGGTCGCCCCGGGCGTCTTCGAGATCGGCAACGACTATGTCATCCTCGAGCTGGCCGGCCTGACCGAGCCGGATCTCGACCAGTTCACCAAGGACGAGCCGCAGCTGCTCCAGCAGGCCCGCCTCGAGAAGGCCCAGGACGTCCTCGGCCAGTGGCTCAAGGACCGCTGCGAGAAGGTGGCCAAGGACGGCGACATCCAGGTCAACCAGACGCTGTTCGAAGTCACCAACGACCAGGGCCAGAAGGTCAAGGGCAACTACAAGCCCTGTCAGTTCTTCTAGGAGGCTGCTAGAAGAACCGCCAAGGCTGGTCGTCCGGACGCTTCGCATCCTCTGAACGGGGAGAGCGCTTCGCCCGCGCCTTCGGCGCGCAGAGCTCGCCTAGGAGGCTGGTGTGAAACGGGACCGAGCGGCGGTTTCGCGGCGCGCCGCCAGCAAGGCACGAGGAGGACGTGGGCGGTAGCCCACGCCAGACGAGTAACGCCGCTGACGGTGATGCATCGCAAGCGCGGCGACGGGACGTTTGACACCAGCCTCCTGGGCCCCCCCGATCGGGTCTCGGGAGGCCGCGCCGGCCTTGCCTCCGCTCACCCTGAGCGGAGGCCGTGCGCAGCACGGCCGGAGTCGAAGGGTGCACCCGGTGAGAACCGCCGCAAAGGTGCTAAGCTCGCGTAGTTCGGGGAATGATGCACGTGGGTCAGGACACCGGTGTCCCCGCGCGGCTGGGGTTCACCTTCCGATTTGCCGGCGGCGCCGGCAAGCTGGCGCTCGAGGAGCTGAGCTTCTTCGGCTGGCTGCGGGTCGAGCGGCTCGAGCTGGACGTGCCCGGCCTGTCCCTGCCGGTCGATCTCTCCGCTGGCCCCGAGATCTTCCAGCGCCATCGCACCCGCGTGCGCCTGGCGTCGATGCGCATCGACACCCTCGATCTCAATCGCTTCATCACCACCCGCGTCGGCACACTGGCCGAGCTCGGCGTCGATCAGCTGGAGGTGCGCACCGGCGACGGCTACCTGGCCGCCGAGTGCCGCGTGCGCGAGGGCCCGCACGTCGCCGATCTGACCTTCCGCGTCAGTCCGGCGCGCGGCGACGACAGGGTGTCGCTGCGCCTGGTCGTTCACGACGCGCGGGTCTACGGCTTCCTGCCCACGCCGGCGCCGCTGGTCGCCCACCGCATCACCGCCGCCATCCTCGGCGCCGGCGGCGACGACAACCCCGCGCGCGTCGAAGGGCTGGGGCTGTTCACCATCGCGCCTCTGCGCACCTTTCTATGGAACACTTTGCCGCCGGCCGGCTGGCGTCTGCCCGCCACAGGCACCGTCGGCGTGGCGCTGGCACGCGTCACTCGCACCGCGCTGCAGCTCAGCTACACGCCGCTCGCAGACGAAGAGGAGATCCCGCCCCTGGCCGGCGACGACGAGGTCGCGCGCCGCGCCGCCTACCGCGAGGCCGACGAGCGCCTGCGCGCCGGCGACATTCCCGGCACCATCCGCGCCTACCGCGCCGAGCTGGCCAGCGGCGGCCCCGAGCAGACCTTCGTCGTCGAACGACTCCTGGCGGTGGCGGCGGCGCAGCCGACCTTCTTCGTCGACGCCGTCGAGCTGTCGCGCCAGACCCTGGGCCGCCGCCCCGACTTCGCCCCCGCCCACGCCGCGCTGGCGTCGATCGCGATCGGCGAGGACGACTGGGTCGCCGCCGCCGCGCGCTACCGCACGCTGTCAGATATGGCCGAGGCCGCGGGCGACGAGCTCGGCGCCGTGCGCGCCGCGCTGACCGCCGCGCGGCTGATGCGCACGGTCGACCCGCCCGAGTCGACGCCGCTCTACGATCGCGTGCTGGCCCACCGGCCGCGCCACGCCGAGGCCGCCGAGGCGCTGTCCGAGCGCTACGCCGCCGAAGATCGCTGGCACGAGCTGGCCCGTTTGATCCGCGGCCGCCTGGGCGCCAGCGCCGACGCCGTCCAGCGCTCGCGCGATCACCTGCGCCTGGCGTCGATCCTTCGCGATCACCTCGACGATCCGGACGGCGCGCGCGCCGAGCTGACCCTGGCGTGCGAGCTGGATCCGCAGCACGTCGCCGCGCTCGAGGAGCTGGCTGCGCTCGAGCTGGCGCTGGGCGAGCCGGACCGCGCCAGCGACGCCCTCGACCGCGCCGCCGAGCTGCTCGCCCGCCGCGGCGACGATCGCGGAGGGGCCCGCGCCCTGGCCGGCGCCGGCGACGCCGCCCTGGCCGCCGGCGACAGCAACGGCGCCGAGCGTCGCTACCGCCGCGCCCTCGAGCTCGATCCCGACAGCGAGGCCGCGCTGTCCGGTGCCGCCTCCGTGCTCGAGCAGCGGGGCGCGGTCGACGAAGCGGTGGCGCTGTGGCATCGGCTCATCGACGCCAGCGTCAGCACCCCGGCGCGCCAGGCGCGCTACTCGTGCGAGCTGGGGCGCAGCCTGCTGGCGCGCGGCGACATCGACGGCGCGCGCGCCGCGCTGGCCGGCGCTGCCGACGCCGACGACGCGGAGCTGCGCGCCCGCGCCCGCGCGCTGCTCGCCGACGCCCACGAAGCCGCCGCGGATCGCGACGCTGCCGCCGCCGAGCTGGCCGACGCGGTCGGCGCGCTGGTCAGCGCCGCCGAGCGCGCCGAAGCCGTGCGCGCCGTCAACCTGCGCCGCCGAGCCGCCGAGCTGACCCTCGCGCGCGGCCGCCACCTGGCGGGCAGCGCGCACCCCGAGGACGCCGCGCAGGCGTTCGAGCTGGCCCACTCGCTGGCCGAGAGCGACGCCCCCGAGGTCGCCCGCGAGGCTGCCACCGAGCTGCTACGCGCCGCCGACGCCGACAACGATCTGCCCGCCGCGCAGCGCTGGATCGACGCACTGCTCGCGCTCGCCGGCGACGACGCCGAGCGCGCGGCGCTGCTGCTGCACCGCGCCGAAGAAGCGCTGGCCGCCGACCGTACCGACGACGCCCTCCGCGACATCGACGCCGCCGCCCAACTCGACACCTCGGGCGAGCTGCGCGGGCACATCCTCGGCACCCGCGCGGCGGCGCTGGCCGCCGCCGACGATCACGCCGGGCAGGCTCGCGCTCTGCATACCCTGGCCGAAAATGCAGACGGCCTCGCGGCCCTCGAAGCGGAGACCGGCGCCGCCCGCGCCTGGCTCGAAGCGAGCGAGGCCGCCGCCGCCCTCGACGCCGCGCGCCGCGCAGTCGCGATGTCGTACCAGCTCGACGAGGTCGACGCCGACACCACCCGCGCCATCGACGGCGCTCACGACGCGCTGGCCGACGCCGCCTGGCGCAAGCGCGCGTGGGACGACGTCGCCCGCGGCTACGAGCGACTGGCCGACGCGCCGTGTGACTCGGCCGGACGGGCCCGCCGCCTGGCTCGCTATGGCGTCGCCCTGCGCGCACTCGATCGCCGCGACCCCGCTCGCGACGCGCTGACCCGCGCCCTCGACGAGGAGGATGCGGCGCCGGACATCCGCACCGAGGCCGCGCGCGAGCTGTCCGAGCTGCTGCAGACCGGCGGCGATCCCGCCGGCGCCGCGGCAGTGCTCGAGCAGATGGCGTCCGACGAAGAGGCCGGCAGCGAGAACGCCCGCGCCGACGCGTGGTACCGCGCCGGCGACCTGTACGCCCAGGACGATGCCAGCCGCGCCGACGCCGAGCGCTGCCTCGAAGCGTCGCTGCGCCTGGTGCCCGACCACATGCCGGCGCTCGACGCGCTCGAGCGGATCAAGCGCGCCGACGGCGACCTCGATCGCGTGGCCGTGATCCTCGGCCGCAAGATCGCCGCGACCGCCCGCCACCCGGGGCGGCAAAAGGCGCTCCTCGTCCGCCTGGCCGAGGTCCAGGGTCACGAGCTGGAGCGCGCCGACGCCGCCCGCGAGGCCTACCTCCGCGCCCTCGAGATCGATCCCGACTACCGCCCCGCCCTGCGCCTGTCGGCCGCCGACGCCGAGGCCGAAGGCGACCTCGAGCTGGCCACCGAGCTGTACGCGCGGCTGTCGCTGGCGCTGCCCGGCGACGACGAGCTGCCCGACGACGCCACCTCGCTGGCCGACGAGCGCTACCTGGCGCTGCAGGCGCTGGCGCGACTGGCCGAGGCGCGCGACGACGAGATCGATCTGGCCGACGCCCTGGCGCGACTGGCCGCCGCCACCCACGCGCGCGGCGACATCGCCGAAGCCGAGCGCCTACGCCGCGAGGTCGACCGCCTGTCCCACGGCGACGAACAGCCGCTGGGCGAGCCCCCCGCGGGGGACGAGCTGGTCGCCGAGGCCCGCGCGCTGGAGGCCGACGAACGCGACCGCGCCGCCGTCGACCTGCTCGAGCGAGCGCGCGCCGCCGGAAGCTTGCCCGAGGACGCCGCGGTGCTGTTGGCCACGCTGCAGCGCGAGTGCGAGCGCAAGGCCGAGCTGGCCGCGTCGCTCGAGCGCGACGCCGACGACGCCGAGGCGATGGACGCGCTGCCCGCCCTGCGCAAGGCGCTGCACCTGTACGAGCACAGCCTGGGCGACGTCGACGCCGCCCAACGGGTGCGGGCGCGGATGAAGCAGGTGGCGGCGGAGTACGACGAAGGCGCAAGCCCCCACCCCAGCGCTCCCCCGCAAGCGGGGGAGGGAGAGGTCGATGACGCGATCGCCGAGGAGATTGCGCTGGGGCAGACGATGGAGAGCGAAGGCCGCGAAGACGCCGCCATCGCCCGCTACGAAGAGGCGGCGATGCTCGCTCCCGAAGATCGCCGGCCGCTCGAAGCGCTGGAGCGCCTGTACGGTGCCCGCGACGACGCCGAGGCGCTGAGCGAGGTGCTCGGTCGCATGGTCGTGCTCCAGACCGATCCGCTGCAGCGCGGCCAGCTGTGGCGACGGCGCGCCCGCCTCTACCGCGACGCCTTGCACCGCGAGGCCGAGACCTACCGCTGCCTCAAGGAGGCCTACGCCTGCGCCCCCAACAGCGGTGAGATCGCGAACGAGCTCCGCTCCGTGGCGATGGTGCGCGGCGAGTGGGCCCTGGCCGCCGAGCTGCTCTACGCCGAGATCGCCGCCGCCGCCAACCCGCGTGAGGCCGGCGCCCTGCACCACGAGCTGGCGCTCATCTTCGACGAGAAGCTCCTCGATCCCGACGGCGCGCGCCTCAACTACGAGCAGGCACTGGCGCTCGATCCGGAGATCCCTGCGGCGCCCGAGCCGCTGGCCCGCCTGTACGAGCTGGCCGGTGACCTGAACGCCGCCGGTCACATGCACGAGCTGGCCGCCGAGCGCGCGCGCAGCGAGGACGACCGCGGTCGCTGTTACCAGCGCGCGGCATTGTGCGCCGAGCGCGTCGGCGATGAGATCGAGGCCCGGCGCCTGTACAACCTCGCCGCCCTGGCGGTCAGCGACGACGACAACAGCCGCCGCGCTCACGCCGCCCTGGCGCGACTGTCGGCCGCCGCGCAGGGACCGATCTCGCAGAACGAGCTGTTCGAGCTGCGCCTCAGCGAGGAGACCGACAACGAGCGCCGCATCGATCTCTTGCGCGAGATGCTCGAGTCCGCCGTCGCCACCGGCGACGAGCGCAGCACCGTCCGCTACGCCGAGATCCTGCTCGCCGCCGATCCGTCGGACGCGTCGGCCTACCGCGAGCTGCGCGATCGCGCCGCGGCCAACGGCGACTGGGACGCGCTGGCCAACCTGCAGGAGCTGCGCGCCAGCGCCACCGATGACCCGCTCGATCGGTCGGCCCGCTACTACGAGCTGGGCCGGCTCTACCTGGACCGGCTGCGCGACGTCAACGCCGCGGTCACCGCCTTCGAGCAGGCGCTGGAGAGCCAGCCGGATCACGCCGGCGCGGTCGAGGCGCTGGCCGCCATCGCCTACGGCAAGGCCGACTGGGCCAGGGCCCGCGCGCTGTACGTGCGCCTCGCTCCCGAGAGCGCGACGATGGCCCGCGACGCGCTGTGGCTGCGCCGCGGCGAGGTCGCCGAGGCCATGGGTCTCGAGCGCGAAGCGCTGGACGCGTTCCTGACCGCGGTCGAACACGGGCAGTCCAACCGCACCGCCCTGGCCGCGGTCGCGCGCACGGCGTCGCGCCTGGGCGACCACCGCCGGGCCCGCGAGGCGCTCGAGACGCTGGTCGACCTGTTGCCGCTGGGCGACGTCAAGGGCGTCGGCCTGGCGCGTCTGCAGCTGGGCGAGCTCAGCCGCAAGCTGGGCGAGCACGGCCGCGCAATCGACTACTACGAGATGGTGCTGGCCGAGGATCCGGAGTCGCAGCAGGCGCTGGGGGCGCTGGTCGATCTCTACGGCGAGCGCGGCGATTACGCATCAGTGGTGCGCACGCTGAGCACGCTCACCGCGCTGGCGCCGACGCCGGCGCAGCGGGCCGAGCTGCTCTACCGATGCGGCGAGATCTACCGGGTTCAGATCGGTGACGCCGACCTGGCCGGCGACTCGTACCTCAAGGGGATCGACCTCGACCCCGCTCACGTGCCCACGCTCCGCCGGCTGATCGACTACTACTGGCGCATCGAGGATGACGCCGGCCTGGTCGAGATCGCCCGCGACCTCGACGCCCAGCGCGCCCTGCCCGGCACCGACCCGCTGCCGCTGGCGCGCGGCCTGGTGGCCGCCGGGGTACGCGGCAACGCAACCCTGGCCCGGGCCATTGCCTCAACCCTGGCGTCGGAGACCGCCGAGGCGTTGGCCGCCACCCTGGCCGAGGCGTCACGGGACCGCCCCGCCGATGCGCTGGACGATCTGGCCGGTGCCGCGCTCCGCCTGTGCGCCGCCATCGAGGGGCTTTCCGCCGACGACTTGGCCACCCGCGCAGCGCGCCGCGGCGCCACCGAAGCGCTCACCGCCCGGCTCCGGTCCGCCCATTGACAGCCCCGTCGAGCGGGCGCGATAGTGCCGCCAGCGGAGGGGAGAACGATGGAATCGCGCGCAACGATCCGGATCGGCATCGCGTTGGCGCTCGCGGCGGTGGGCTGCGGGGCAGCTGCCAAGGGCCTGGACAAGGGCATCGAACGCAACCGCGTCGAGGCACCCCAGGCCAGCCAGCACGATCAGCTGGTCACCGCGGGCGACGCCGCCTGGGACCAGCGCGCCGACCGCGCGCAGCTCGAGCTGGCGATCCAGAAGTGGGAGCAGGCGGTCGCCATCGTCGACTCCGACGCCGACACCTACGCCAAGCTGTCGCGCGCCTGCTACCTGCTGGCCGACGGCTGGCTGTTCTTCGATCAGAAGGCGTCGCCCGGCGGCGAGGCCGCGTTCCTGGCCATGCACGAGAAGGGCTATCGCCTGGCCGAGCGCGGACTGGCGGCGCTGTCGCCCCAATTCGAGAAGCGGCGCATGGCCGGCACCAAGATCGAGGACGCGATCAAGGTGATCGGGCGCAACGGCGCCCCGCTCATGTACTGGTACGCGTCCAACCTGGGCAAGTGGGCCAAGGCCAAGGGCTTCACCACGACCCTCGAGCACAAGGACCGCATCTTCGCCGTCATCAGCCGGGTCTACGACGTCGCGCCCGACTACTTCTACGGCGCCGCCGATCGCTACTTCGGCGCCTTCTACGCGATCGCGCCCAAGTTCGCCGGCGGCGACGTGCAAAAGAGCTACGAGCATTTCCAGGCCTCGCTCAAGGCCGCGCGCAACTACCTGGGCACCTACGTCCTCATCGCCGAGCTGTACACGCCGCTCGAGGACGCCGCCGCGGGCAAGAAGCCGGACCCGGCGGCCTTCGACGCCAGCCTCAACGTCGTGCTCAACGCCAAGCCGTGTCCCGAAG
>Ga0114931_10005561_pt1 | contig 15566 bp, 13 predicted proteins | sample 2SBtaG_FD_89579 | JGI IMG/M metagenome (GOLD analysis project Ga0114931, IMG submission 89579) | Deep subsurface microbial communities from Kolumbo volcano to uncover new lineages of life (NeLLi) - 2SBTROV14_V59a metaG | ecosystem: Environmental > Aquatic > Marine > Volcanic | place: Kolumbo...
CACTCGGCTCGCATTGTTTGAAAGATGAGAGGGCCTCAGTTGCCGGCGGGCTGCGGCAACGGTTCGATGGAGACGCGGTGGTCCTTGAAGACAACCTTGCCGTCGCGGAGGGCGAAGAGGGTGTCGTCACGGCCGCGGCCGACGTACAAGCCCGGCTTGAACGGCGTGCCGCACTGGCGGATGAGGATGGTGCCGGTTCGCACAAGCTGGCCGTCATGCCGCTTCAGGCCGCGAAACTGCGGTTGGCTGTTGCGTCCATTTCGGGTGGAGCCCTGTCCTTTTTTGTGTGCCATTGCTTATGATCCTTGATTGTCCGGCCCAACAAAAGTGCCGTCAGGTGTTTTTTTGCTACTCGCACAGATTGGAAACCTGTGCCACTTCGCTCTTGGTGCCCTTATTGTACTGCTACCTCATCACCCATTCCAATCGGCCGGGCGCCGGTGTTGCGTAGCGTCGGGTGTTCACGTCGCCGGGCAGGGTGTAGGGCATCGCCAGGGTCTTTCGGAGCACGAAGAACTTGGGATTGCTCGGCTCCCGGGTGTCGTCGGCGGGCTTCTTCTTGGCCGCGGCCAAGGTTGCATTGTAGGCTGGATTTCTCTGGATGACACGCTCGCCCGACAGGCCACCGAAATAGATGGTGAACTTGCTGATCCGGGGGTCCAGATCGGGAAAGACGATGACGCTGGTCAGGGCGTTGTCCTTGCCCTGGCGCAGGCGGGTGATGGCCTTGATCGGCGTGACCAGGAAGGGGTGGGTCTTGGCGTGGCGTTTCTTGATGGCCGCGAAGAGCTTGGGATGCACGCCGACGATCGCGGGATCGACCATGATCTTCGGGGCCAGATCCGGCATCGCCGCGGCCTTGTCGGCGGGGACCTCACTCTCGATCTCGCTGACGCGGACGATCTCAGGATCGAAGTCGATGTCCTGGTCGGTGTTGTTGGTCACGGTATACAGGACATACCAGAAAGTCTTGGGGCCACTTCCGAGATCGACCTGGATTCTCATCGGCAGGCTTGTGGCGATCGAAAGTTCCCAGGAGGTGGGGATCGGGCTGGGCTCGGGGGCGGCTTGTGCTGCGGGCCCCAGGGTCAGGCCGAGAAGCATCGCCCCACAGAAGATTCCTTGCTTTCTCATCATGGTCATAACCTAACTCAGTGTTTTCGGCAGCTATCTGGGCCGCCGAAGCGATCCCCGTTGGGTGGCAGCTAAACGTCGGTTTGGACGCGAAACCACCGCACAGCACCACGGCACGCGATACCCAATTATCAGGGCGAGGGGCTGTAATCTCAAGTCCTCCACCGGAAACTTCACATCCTGATCTCTCCGGTGGGGGCGGCTCGGGGTTGTTTTCGGACATTGCCCTTGATCCCGGCCGAAGCGGCGAGGCGGAAAAAGTCCGGGCCGGTTACACTGTCGGCCCTCGGAGCTCCATATGGCGGGTCGCCCTCCGCGACGTTTTGCGGCGTGGGCGGCATGTGACGTTCGGTTTTGGAAGACGCACACCAGGAGGATCAACACCATGTTTGCTCACGCTGAAAGTTTCTCGACACGTTGGATCGGTCTTGCAGTGGTCCTGGCCGTGGCGACCACGGTACCGGCCTGGGGATGGGACGAGGACGGCCACGCCATCATCACCTACGTGGCTTGCGACGCCTTGCCGGCGGACATGCCGGCGTGGATCAAAACGCCGCAGGTCCGCAGCCGGCTGGTTTATCTCTCCTCCGAGCCCGACCGTTGGCGCGGCCAGCACAGCCACGTGTTGAATCACATCAACAACCCCGACCACTACATCGACGCGGAGAAGCTCGTGCCCTTCGGCCTGACGCTCAAAACCCTGCCGCCGTTTCGTCGCCAGTTTGTCGACCTGCTCGCGACCCAGCGGGCCTTGCATCCTAAGAAGTTCAAGCCGCGGAACGCCAAGAAGGACCTGGACTACACGGCCCTGACGCCCGGCCTGCTGCCTTATCGCATCGCCGAGTTGCAGTGGAAGATCGCCGCATGCTGGACGCAACTCAATACCTACGAGAAGTATCCTGACCGCGTCTCGCAAAGCATGATCCGCAACGCGCGCAAGAACATCATCTATAACATGGGGATCGTGAGCCATTACATTGGCGACGGCTCCCAGCCCTTGCACCTGACCATCCATCATCACGGCTGGGTCGGTCCGAACCCCAAGGGCTACACGACGGATCACAACTTCCACGGCTACATCGACGACGGCATCCTACGGCACCACCACATCACCTACGATGAATTGAAGGGTCGTGCAAAACCGGCGCGGAAGGTGTCACCGCAGCAACCTTGGCCGGACATTCTGGGATACCTGTGGGAAACATTTGAGCAGGTCGAACCGCTGTACGCGATGCAGAAGTCAGGCAATCTGGACGGGCCGGAGGGCAAGCGGTTCATTGAGAATCGCTTGCTCACCGGGGGCTCGATGTTGGCGGGGGTTTGGGAGGCTGCTTATCGAGGGTCTCACATCGACCAGTTCCGGGTGAAGCGTCTGCTGGAGCGTTATCCCAAGGAGCCGGGCCGGGCACCCGAGGCCCAGCCGATGGTGCCGATAGGCCACCATTGAGCGGGGTGAGCGATCGAGGAAGGAGCAAGAACGGCCGCCCGATATAGCTAAGAAGAGCCGCGGACTTCAGTCCGCGCGGTGTGGCGACGTGTGAAGGGCGTTCTTCCACTCAGAAACACCGCGCGGGCTGAAGTCCGCGGCTCTTCTCTACATTGCACGGGTGGAAGCAGCGATGCAGAGAATCGCTTGAATTGCTCTATGTTGTTGGTGGCGTGATGCGTTCCGCCAGGAGCAAATCGTCGATGGTTTCCCGCCTTCGGATGAGGCCGAAGCGGTCGGCGTGCACAAGGACCTCGGCGGGGTTGGGGCGGGAGTTGTAATGGCTGGCCATGACCATGCCGTAGGCCCCGCTGGAGAAGACTGCCAGCAGATCGCCGCGTTTCATCGGGGGGAGCGAGCGGTCCTTCGCAAGAAAGTCTCCGCTCTCGCAGACCGGTCCGACGACGTCCATCGGCGACAGCCCGGGCATCGAAACCTCCGGACCGCGCGGTGGGGGAATAAACTCGTCACCCGGCCGCACCGGCCAGACGAAATGGTAGGCTTGGTAGAGGGCCGGCCGGAGCAGGTCGTTCATTCCCGCATCGACGATCAGGAAATGACGCCGCCCCGATTCCTTGAGGTAGAGCACGCGTGTGATGAGGATGCCGGCGTTGGCGGCGATGGATCGGCCCGGTTCGAGGATGATTTGCAGGTTGGCTTCGCCCAGCAGCGGCACGAGGGCCTGTGCATAGTCGGCGGCGGCAGGGGCCTCGGTGGATTTGTAGTGGGCTCCGAAGCCGCCGCCGACATCGAGCATGTCGATGGAAAAGCCCGCCGCGCGGAGTTCGTCTATCAAGGCCAATCCCTTGCCGATGGCCCGCACATAGGGCTCGACAGTGTTGACCGGTGAGCCGATGTGCAGGTGGATGCCGCAGAGACGGACGGCGTTTTGGCGTCCATAGGCGTCGAACACGCGGCGGGCCCGCTCGATGTCGACGCCGAACTTGGTCTCCTTCTTGCCGGTGGTGGTGTAGCGGTGGGTCTTGGGGTCGACGTCGGGATTGACGCGGAGGGCGGCCCGGACCCAGTAGCCTGGTTTTTCGGTGCCGGCTTTCATTTGTTCGGCGATGGCAATGAGGTTTTCCATCTCGGCCTCGGATTCGACGTTGAACCAGCCGATTTTCGCGTCGATGGCCCGGCGGATTTCCTCATCGGTCTTTCCCACGCCGGCGAAGACGATGTTTGCAGGATCGCCGCCGGCCTCCAGGGCGCGGACCAGCTCACCACCGGAGACGACGTCGAAGCCGGCACCGCGTTGTCTGAGGAGCCGGCAAATGTGGAGGTTGGCGCAGCTCTTGATGGAATAGCAGATGGTGGGTTTCAGGGGGGCGAAGGCCCGGGCGATGGAGTCATAGTGGTGGGCGAAGGTCGCGGTGGAGTAGCAGTAGGTCGGCGTACCATGGGCGTCGGCGATTTGTCGGATGGGAACCTCTTCGCAGAAGAGCTCGCCGGCGCGGTAATGGAAGTGGTCCATCAGTGTTGCTCTTTTATTAGTGCGACGAGGGGCTGGACGACGACCGTCTGGTGGCTTGTTTTCTGGCGGCGGTCTGTTCCATCTTTTTGATCATTTCTTCGTCGGCGGCCTTGATGATCTGGCCGGAGAGCACGCCGCCGTAGCCGTCGCCGAACCAGGTGCCGGCGTAGAAACCGTTGTAGATCATGACGCGGGCGGAGTAGGTTCCCAATAGGGGCATTTTCAGTTTGTCGAGGGTGATGACCGGCGTGTCGCCGGCCCAGACGACGCGGACGTCGATGGGCAGAACCGCGTCCTTGTCGGCGTATTGCACGCGGGCGGTGATGATCCAGTGGTCGCCGACGCCCTTGGAGACGCCCTTGATGACGTAGCGATCGGGCCGCGCGGGGGTCATGGGGGCTTTGCCCTTGAGTCCTTCTCCGCGTGTCATCTGCCAGGTGCCGCGGAAGACGACGCCGCTGAGCATCTGCTTGAACTTCTTTTCAAGAGCAGCGCGTGTGAGGGCTGTGCGCTGCGGCGTTTGCGTCTGCTGCGAGGCGACCGTCGCGACCACGGTTGTCGTTACGAGCAGCACCGCGGTCAGGATCAGCCGGGTTCTTCCATTCATTGTTTGGTCCTCCCGAAATGGCCTTGGGTCGATTCTCCACGATCTATTGTCGAACAAGGCGTGCAAGGCGACAAGGCCCTGGTCTGTGACGGTTCAGGCGACATGACTTGTGCGACAAGTATTCATGCCACCAGGTTTTCGACCAAGCAAGAGGTCGGGCTTCAGCCGACTTGTGGTTTGCCACCTACTTTAGTGGGTGGTTCAGGAATCCCTCCCCCCACATGATCCCAGCCGGCTTTAGCCGGGCTTTCTTCGCGCCCAAGCCCGGCTGAAGCCGGCTAAGAACTGCTCGAGATCCATTGATCCACCGACTAAAGTCGGTGGCAAACGCAGACCTGGGATATCAATAGCAAACGCAGACCTGAAGGGTCGGTGGCAAGAGCCGACCGGCTGAATCAGGTCCGATGACAAATATAAGAAGCGCCTTTGATGACCCGCCTAAACTGTCATGCACCCGCAAGGTCCTGGTCGCCACCTTGCGAATGTGACGAAACGTTGGATAATGACGGGTTGACGCCGTTGCGGCGTTCGTCATCGGACCGATGAAATCAGCCAAACCAAGGAGCCAGGATTATGGACAAACGCTTAGGGTCGTCGATCAGGACGTTTTGTGTCGCGCTGTGGGGCATCGCCTTTGTCGGTTGCGCCGGGCCGACGCGATATTCCGATACGCAGATCGTCTATCCCCAGACGCGGACGGTCGATCAGGTCGATGTGATTCACGGCGTCAAGGTCGCCGATCCTTATCGGTGGCTGGAAGATGATAACGCCAAAGAGACCGAGGCCTGGGTCAAGGCGGAGAACAAGGTCACCTTCGCCTATCTCAGCGAGATTCCCGCTCGCGAGAAAATCAAACAACGGTTGACTAAATTGTGGAACTACGAGCGCTACGGCATCCCGTTCAAGATGGGCGGTCGCTACTTTTTCAGAAAAAACAACGGACTCCAGAATCAAAGCGTGGTCTATACATTGGATCGTCTGGACGGGACGCCGCGGGTGCTGCTCGATCCCAACAGGCTCTCGAAGGACGGGACGATCGCGCTGGGCAGCTATGCGATCAGCGACGACGGTCGGCTGATGGCCTATGGCCTTTCGGACGGTGGGTCGGACTGGCGGACGTTTCACGTTCGGGACGTGGCCACGGGAAAGGACCTTCCCGACACCCTGACCTGGATCAAGTTCTCCGGGGCGTCGTGGACCAAGGACAACCGGGGGTTTTTCTACAGCCGCTACGACCAGCCGAAGAAGGGACAAGAGCTTTCCAGCACGAATTACTATCAGAAGCTCTACTATCACCGCGTGGGCACGCCGCAGTCGGCCGACCGGCTCGTCTATCACCGTGACGACCATAAGGACTGGGGCTTCGGCGGGGAGGTGACCGAAGACGGTCACTACCTGCTCATCAACATTTCCCAAGGCACGGAGCGAAAGAACCGCGTCTATTACCGCGATCTGAAGACGGGGAGCATGGATGTCGTCAAGCTGCTGGACGACTTCGACGCGGAGTATGACTTCCTCGCAAATGACGGGCCGGTGTTTTACTTCAAGACCGATCTGGATGCTCCGCGTGGGCGCGTGATCGCCATTGATACGCGGCGACCGGCGCGGGGGAACTGGAAAGAGGTGATTCCCCAGGCGGCCGAGACGCTGCGGGGGGTGAGCGTGGTGAACGACATGTTGATCGCATCGTATCTGAAGGACGCCCATACGCAGGTCCGGATCTTCAACCTCGATGGCAGTTCGGTGCGGGAGGTGCGCCTTCCCGGCCTGGGCACGGCGTCGGGTTTCGGCGGCAAGCGGGCCTACAAGGAAACATTCTACGCCTTCAGCAGCTTCGCCACGCCGCCGACGATCTATCGCTATGACATGACCACCGGCCGGAGCAAGGTCTTCAAAAGGCCCAAGGTCGATTTTGATCCCGACCAGTACGTTACCACGCAAGTGTTCTATCCCAGCAAAGATGGGACCAGAATCCCGATGTTCATCACGCACAAGAAGGGCATGAAGCGCGACGGAAACAATCCGACCTATTTGTACGGCTATGGCGGGTTCGACATTTCCATCACGCCGCGTTTCAGCATTGCCAACCTGGTGTGGATGGAGATGGGCGGGGTCTATGCCCAGGCAAACCTGCGCGGCGGCGGGGAATACGGCAAGGCCTGGCACGATGCCGGCCGGCTGCTGAATAAGCAGAACGTCTTCGACGACTTCATCGCCGCGGCCCAGTGGCTCATCGCAAACAAGTATACCCGCAAGGAAAAGCTGGCCATCGGCGGACGGAGCAACGGCGGGCTGTTGGTCGGCGCCTGTCTGACGCAGCGGCCGGGCCTGTACGGCGCGGCTCTGCCGGGGGTGGGGGTGATGGACATGCTGCGGTTTCAGAAGTTCACCATCGGTTGGGCCTGGACCAGCGACTACGGCAAGATCGAGGACCCGGCGATCTTCAAGGTGCTGTACTCCTATTCGCCGTATCACCACATCAAGCCCGGCACGGTGTATCCGCCGACGCTGATTACCACCGGGGATCACGACGACCGGGTGGTGCCGGCCCACAGCTTCAAGTTCGCCGCGCGCCTCCAGGCGGCCCAGGCGGGCAAGGCCCCGATCCTGATCCGCATCGAGACCCGCGCGGGCCACGGCGGTGGCAAGCCGATGCAGTACGTCATCGACCAGGTGAGCGACGAATGGGCCTTTTTGGTGCGCAATTTGGGGATGGACGTCTCCAAGATTTGATTCGGCGCTCGGCTTAGAGGTCGCGGTCCAGGGCGAGGAAGCGGGTGAGGCCGCGGGCGGGGACGCCTTCGGCCTTGGCCTGGACCTTCAGGACGATGCCGAGCAGCAGCCGGATGCGATCGACCAGGGGCTTGGCGGAGCGCCCCAGCTTCGCGGTGAGGACGGCGGCCTCGCCGATGAGCCCCAGGAAACAATCGAGATCGGAGCGTCGCTCGGTGAGTTCCTGTTGGAGTTTTTCGAGGCGGATGCGCAGGCGGGCCTTGTGGTTGTCGTCCAGGTCGTCGGCCTTCCAGAGTTCGCTTTTCAACTCGTTGATCAGGGCGTGGAGCTTGGTGAGGTCTTCCTTACTGAACTGATAGAAAAATGTCGATCCGAGCAGGTCGGCATATTTCTTGATGGCCCGATTCTGGAAGGCATCACCGACGCGGGTCACGGCGTCTCTCATCACCGTGTGAAAGAACAGGTCGATCAGGGTGAGAGAGGAGGCTCGATCGCAGGCATCGAGTTGGGGCACGTCCATCGCCACCGAGCGGGTCCGCCCGAAGGCCACCAGAAAAGAGAAGGCCTCGACGTATTCGGGATATCGGGCGATGCGATCGGCGGGTTTGACCTGGGCGTTCCAGTTCAGGTATGCCTTGCAAATGAGGATCAGGGCCTCGTCGGTCTCGGGAGGTAGATTGGCCACGAAGGCTTCATTCAGCATGGCGGTGCTCTCGTTGTGCTCGAAGGCAATCATCCTACCGGATTCTAGGCTTGGCCCAAGTGGCGGACAAAGCGGTGGATTTGCCTGGCCTGCAATACCGCAGGTCTCGAAGACTCCACCTGCCCTCCATGGTTTCACCAAGAAACCACCAAAGCCCGGGGCAGGCCTGCCCTGGGCTTCATCACGAACCCGGTCACCAACGGACGGCGGGCTATTCTCGTTGGAGAGATGACCAGAGCAGCACCCTTCGGGTTATGATGCCCGGTCATCATGCGGCCGAATCTCCCCCAATGGCGAAGACTCTACCCGTTCGACAGCCACTATCTGCGGCTGGGGGCGCTGCGATATCACTATTTGGACGAAGGCGCCGGCGAATCGGTGGTGATGGTCCACGGCAACCCCACATGGTCATTTTATTATCGTAACCTCATCTCCGCACTGCGGCCGCGTTATCGGTGCGTGGTTCCCGACCACATCGGCTGCGGGCTGTCCGATAAGCCTGGCGACGATGCCTACGACTATACGTTGCAGCAGCGGGTGGATGACCTTGACGCCCTGATAGAGCACCTCGATCTCGGCGATGGGCTGACGCTGGTGGTGCACGATTGGGGCGGGATGATCGGAATGGCCTGGGCGCTACGCAGGCCGGAGCGGATCAGGCGGCTGGTGGTGATGAACACGGCGGCGTTTCTGTTGCCGCAGGCTGAGCGGCAGGGTTCCAACCGGTACGGGATGCCGGCCAAACGTTTGCCGTGGCGTCTGCGCGTCTTGCATCGCCGCGGCGCCCTGGCCTCGCTGGCGGTGCAGGGATTCAATCTGTTCAGCCGGGGTGCGGCCCTCATGGCGACGAAAAAGGGGCTGGCTCGCGACGTGCGGGCGGGACTGATGGCACCGTACGACTCTTGGAAAAACCGAATTGCCACGCTGCGATTCGTGCAGGACATCCCGCTGTCGCCTCGGCATCCGAGCTACGACCTGGCCAAGTGGGTGGATGAGAACCTCTACAGGCTGGCAGACGTGCCGATGCTGATCTGCTGGGGCGAGCACGATTTTGTCTTCGATGGAGACTTTCTCAACGAATGGCGGCGACGGTTTCCCAAGGCGGAGGTGCACACTTTCGCGGATGCGGGGCACTATGTGCTGGAGGATGCTTGTGAGGAGATCATTCCGTTGGTCGAGGGTTTTCTATTGCAACATCCGTCGAAGTCGGCGGCGCCGGTTTCCCACCGGAGCAAGCGGGCGAGAAGGGATGTTCTCATCCAGTCGGGCGCCGCGCCGGCTGAAGCCGGCGGCTCTTCGCACTGGTCTTCGCCTCGGACCACGGATAGGGCCTCGTCCGTCACGACGGACCCAGGCGACGGTTCGGATCCCCGTGCCGGTGACATGGTGAATGTTGCTGCTTACCTGCCGGCGATGGCCCGTCGACAACCGGACCGGCCGGCGATCGTTTTCAAGGTGGGCCGCGACGCGAGAGGCCGGGCGACTTACGACCACTGGACGTTCGCCAAACTCGACCGCGAAACCGACCGTTATGCGTACGGCCTGGAGCGAGCAGGGATTCGTCCCGGCACGCGAACCCTTCTGATGGTACACCCGAGTACCGAGTTCTTCGCCCTTTGCTTTGCGCTGTACAAGGTCGGCGTCGTGGTGGTGCTGATCGATCCGGGCATGGGTAAGCGGCGGATGGTCCAGTGTCTGGCGAAGGTCGAAGCCGAAGCGTTCATCGGCATTCCCCTAGCGCATCTGCTGAGGGTGCTTCATCCTTCCGCATTCAAATCCATTAGGATCAACGTGACCGTCGGTCGTCGCTGGTGTTGGGGCGGCCTGCGGCTGGCGGATTTGCGGACCGATCCGTGGGAGCCCTACAAGATGGCCCCGACGGCGAAGGACCAGCCGGCTGCGATCATCTTCACCACCGGCAGCACCGGCCCGCCCAAGGGCGTGCTTTTTACTCACGGCATGTTCGACGCCCAGGTCCGCATCCTTCGCGAGCAGTTCGACATCCAGCCCGACGAGATCGACCTGCCCACCTTTCCGCTCTTTGCCTTGTTCGATCCGGCCCTGGGCATGACGGCGGTGCTGCCGGACATGGACCCGACGCGGCCGGCGCAGGTTGATCCCGTGAAGATCATCGAGGCGATTCAAGACCAGGGCGTGACGCACATGTTCGGCTCGCCGGCGCTGCTGAACCGTGTCGGCCGTTATGGCGAGGCCCACGGTGTAAAGCTGCCATCGCTTCGGCGGGTGATCTCCGCTGGGGCGCCCGCGCCGCCGGAAACGCTGCGTTGTTTTTCAATGATGCTCAACACGCAAACCCAAATCTTCACGCCCTACGGCGCGACCGAGGCCCTGCCCGTGGCGTCGATCGGCAGCCGGGAAATCCTCAGCGAGACGGCCGAGATGACCACCCAAGGCGCCGGCACCTGTGTCGGTCTCCCGGTGCCCGAAGTCGAGGTACGGATCATCAGGATCACAGATGAGCCCATCGCGACGTGGTCCGATGAGCTGGAGCTGCCGACCGGTCAGATCGGCGAGATTGTCGTCAAGGGAGCAGTGGTGACGCGGGAGTATTGCACCGATCCGGCGGCGACGAGGCTGGCGAAGATTCGCGACGGCGCGTCGGTCCGACACCGGATGGGTGACGTGGGTCGGTTTGATGAGCACGGCCGGCTGTGGTTTTGCGGCCGCAAGGCCCATCGGGTCATCACGCCAAACGGGACGCTGTTCACCGTTCCTTGCGAGGCGATTTTCAATCAACATCCGGCGGTTTTCCGCTCGGCGTTGGTCGCCATCGGCCGGCCGCCGAAGCAGCGTCCAGTGATCTGCGTCGAATTGGAACAGGGTGTGACGGTGCGGATTGAGAAGCTCTTTCAAGAGTTATCCGTGCTGGGCGCGAAACACCAGATCACCCGAACGATCGAGACGTTCCTAATCCACCCCGGCTTCCCGGTGGACATTCGCCACAATGCAAAAATCTTCCGCGAGAAGCTGGCGGTCTGGGCCGCGGATCAGTTGAAACCCGCCAAGCCGCTGCAGCATTGATTCTGCCGGCGCCGGCGGGTAGAATGCTCGACGTCGGGCAATGAGTCGGCAGCACCGTTGGAATCTCCAATGGATGTCCTGCGAATTGGCGCCCGACTCCAGGTAACGTCCGAAGGGACGGGGGTTCGAAGTCCCAACCGGTCTATCTCTAGGGGCCGGCGCCTCGCGCAGCAGTGACGCGGCCTTGCGGGCTTTGGGCTCCCGCCGAGTTTCTGTGGCCCTTAGAGACGGGCTGTTATGCTGAATCAGGGTTAGCTCAGATGGAACACCTACTCTCCATAATGCTCTGGGGTGCCGCGGCCACTCTAGCCTACCACGCGCTCTTTGTGAAGCACGTCATTCGAGAATTCGAGGGCGGCTTGTTGTATCACAATGGACGCTACCAAAAACAACTTGGACCGGGCGCACATCGAGTCTTCAGACTTTGGCGAAAGATCACAGTGTTGGACCTACGCAAGCGCGCCGTCACTGTACCCGGCCAAGAAGTACTAACGGCCGACCAGATTGGTCTCAAGGTGAGTATGGTGGTGACCTACCAGGTCACCGACCCACCCAAGGCTGTGCATGAGGTTGAGGATTTCACAGCGGCGCTCTATTTGGCCGCTCAGCTTGCACTGCGCAAGGTCGTTAGCGGAGTCGGGATTGATCAACTTCTCGAAGAACGGATGAACATCGGGGCACAAGTGACATCGGAAGTGGTCTTCGTCGCCGATCCACTCGGTTTGAAAGTACATTCTGTGGAGATTAAAGATGTGATGCTCCCAGGCGAGGTGAGAAAGGCGTTTTCCGAGGTGATCCGCGCCAGAAAAGAAGGTCAAGCGACCCTCGAACGTGCGCGCGGCGAGATGGCTTCCTTGCGCAGCCTCTCGAACGCGGCACGCATGATGGAAGGCAATCCCTCGCTCATGAACCTGCGCATTCTTCAAACTCTCTCGACCAGTGGTGCAGGGCAAACCATCGTCTTCAACACCGAAGGTGGCCTTGTCCCGCTAAAGGCCTCGTCCTCAACATCTAGGCCCGATGACGCGAACACCGCTTGACCGCATAGGCAGACGTGGTGCGAATGGCTAGGGCCCTGGTTACCGGCGGAGGGGGTTTTCTGGGGTGGGCGATTGTCCAGCGGCTGGTTGCTCGGGGGGATGAGGTCCGCACTTTCTCGCGGGGCGACTATACGGAGTTGCGGGCGCTGGGTGTGGAGGTAGAGCGTGGAGACGTGGGGGACCGGGAGGCGGTGATCGCGGCTTGTCATGGCTGCGACGCTGTCTTTCACGTCGCTGCTCGTGCAGGAGTCTGGGGGGCCTATGAGGAATACCATCGCGCCAATGTCGTCGGGACAGAGAACGTCCTCGCCGGGTGCAGCGCGCATGGGATCGGACGGCTGGTGTACACAAGTTCGCCGAGCGTCGTGTTCGACGGTCGCGACATGGAGGGCGTCGATGAGCGGGTGCCGTATCCAGAGCGTTATGAGGCCCCTTATCCGCGGACCAAGGCGATCGCCGAGCGGATGATCCTGGCGGCCAACCGCCCGAACCTGGCGACGGTGGCCCTGGCCGCATCTGATCTGGGGGCCGCGGGACAACCACCTGGTCCCGCGGATTCTCCAGCGGGCAGGTTCGCTGCGTCGGATTGGGGATGAGGACAAGAAGGTGGACAGCGTGTATATCGACAACGCCGCCGATGCTCACATCCTGGCGGCCGATCGGCTGGCCGTGGGTTCTCCGGTCGCAGGCAGGGCCTATTTCATCAGCAACGACGAGCCCCGCGGGGTGTGGGATTTGATCAACGGCATCCTGACCGCCGGCGGTCTGCCGCCGGTGGAGCGTCGCGTTTCGAGGACGGCGGCCCTGGGGGTGGCGGCCGTGATGGAGGCGTTTTATCGAGTTTTGGGGATCGCCTCCGAGCCACCGCTGACGCGGTTTGTGGTCCGGGAGTTGACCACGGCCCACTGGTTCGACGTTTCTGCCGCTCGGCGCGACTTGGGTTATGCGCCGCGAGTCTCGATCGACGAGGGCTTGGGCCGGCTGGCCGCTTGGCTCCGGCAGCACCCTCCGGCGCGCGGATAGGCGGCGATTGTGAATCTGAACATTCCAGGAATCGGAGGCTTTTATCACCTTGAATCGTGCTATGATGCCCGCGTCGGGCCGGCGAGTTGGCGTGCGTTCGGACCGGGCCTGCGGGACGGTTCTGCCGCCGCGAGAGCGAGAGGATGACTTTGAGGATGACTTTGATGCGATTACCTCTGAAGGAGAGTGACACATGACACAGGAAATGGACAACCTCCAATATGTCATGCAGTACTACTGGCAACACTTTCGTCGCCGTATCGTGGCGGTGATCGTCGTGCTGGTGGTCCTGCTGGGTGGCATGAGCACGTTTTATCAGGTGCCGGCCAAGAGCCAGGGCGTGGTGCTGCGGTTCGGCCGGTATTCGGAGACGACCAATCCGGGCCTGCACGCCAAGCTCCCTTGGCCGATCGAGACCGTGTATAAGGTGCCGGTCCAGCGGGTCCAGTCCATCGAGTTCGGGTATCGCACGGCCGCCCCGGGCCGCGTGACGCGCTATGCCCCGAAGACCGAGGAGAGCGCGCGCGTCTCTCGCATGTTGACCGGAGATTTGAACCTCGCCCACGTCGAGTGGGTGGTGCAGTATCGCATTCGCAATCCCAAGGATTATCTCTTCAAGATCGGCGGTGATCCGGGTCGCAGCGCAGATCAGAATGCCAGGGAATTGATCAGCGACGTTGCCGAGGCGGTGATGCGCCGGATCATCGGTGACGTGAGCGTGGATTCGGTCATCACCACGGGGCGAGAACAAATCGCCGACGATTCCAAGCACGAGATGCAGGCGATGCTGGACGAGTTCCAGTCGGGCATCGACATCCGTGCGGTGAAGCTCCAGTCGGCCACCCCGCCCGATGCGGTCAAGGACGCTTTCGACGAGGTGAACCGGGCCAAGCAGACCAAGGATCGAATCGTCAACGAGGCCAAGGGCAAGCGGAACAGCCTCTTGCCGGCCCGGCGAGGCCAGCGCGACAAGGCCATCCTGGAGGCCGAGGGCTACCAAGCTCGGGTGGTGCAGGCCGCAGAGGGCCGGGCCAAGGCGTTTTTGGACAAACTCAAAGAGTACAACAAGGCCCCGCAGATCACGCGCGAGCGGCTGTATCTGGAAGCGATGGAAAAGATTCTGGGGCAGGTGGATCAGAAGATCGTCATTGATCAATCGGTCCGCGGGATATTGCCTCTGCTGCCGTTGACGGATGACGGCGGGGCAGGTCTGACCTCGAAGGGAGGTGTGCGATGAAGGGGATTGGAACCTTGGTATTTGTTCTCGTCGTGCTGATTCTGGCCGGCAGCAGCACCTACATCGTGCAGGAAGGCCAGCAGGCCGTCGTCACACAGTTCGGTCGTCCCGTCCGGGCGGTGACCGAGGCCGGCTTTCAATGGAAGATTCCCTTCGTGCAGAAGGTGATTCCATTCGAGAAGCGTCTGCTGCCGTGGGAGGGCGAGCCGCAGAACATGCCCACGCGGGACAAGCGGCGCATCTATATCGAAGTGTGGGCCCGATGGCGGATCGTCGATCCGATGCAGTTCTACACCGTGGTCGGCAGCTACGCCGAGGGCCAGCATCGCCTCGACGAGCTCGTCGATTCGGCGGTGCGGGCGGTGGTGGCGAGGAACAATCTGATTGACGCCGTGCGCTCCACCAACAATCCGTTGGAGTATGAAAGCGAAGAGCTGGGACGCGACGTGGCGGAGCACCAGACGAAGATCACCACCGGCCGCCAACTCATGGAGCAGCAAATCACCGCCATCGCCGTGGGAGACTTGAAGGACACCAACTACGGCATGGAACTGACCGAGGTGCAGATCAAGCGGATCAATTACATCCAGTCGGTGCGTCAAAAGGTCTATGAGCGGATGCGTTCGGAACGCATGAGGATCGCCCGGCTGTATAACTCCCAGGCCAAGGAGAAGGAGAACCAAATCTTCGGCCAGACCCAGAAGGAGCTCGATCAGATCGACGGTGAGAAGCAAAAACGTACGGCCGAGATCATCGGCGAGGCCGATGCCAAGGTCATCGAAATCACCGCCAACGCCTTCGGCCAGGCGCCGGAGTTTTACACCTTCCTCCGGCAACTGGAGGCCTACGGAAAGACCCTTGGCAAAGGGACACGGCTGGTCCTTTCCACCGATAGCGCCTTCCTCAAGCAGATGCACGAGATGACGGGTAAGAAATGAGGCGGCAGGGGTAAAAAGGTGTCAGGCTAGAATGGCACTGCCGCAGTTTTTCTCGTTTGACGGGGGTATGGGCAACTCTCTTGGCGCATAGGGTGCGCGCCGGGACGCGTGTGGGCTGATGCTGCCGTTTGGCGGTGCGGACGCTCGCG
>Ga0114931_10005562_pt1 | contig 15566 bp, 10 predicted proteins | sample 2SBtaG_FD_89579 | JGI IMG/M metagenome (GOLD analysis project Ga0114931, IMG submission 89579) | Deep subsurface microbial communities from Kolumbo volcano to uncover new lineages of life (NeLLi) - 2SBTROV14_V59a metaG | ecosystem: Environmental > Aquatic > Marine > Volcanic | place: Kolumbo...
CCGAAGCACCCGAGCTATCTCGGATCACCGATGCGTTCCCGTTGGAGGGTGTAGGAAGCCTACGCGCGTTGGCTGTTCCATGGCCCCACGCTGCAAGCGATCGCGCGATTCGAAGGGCTCGACAACACCGGAGTTGATGCGGTGTTTCACCCAAGCAGCGCGCGACAGTGTGTCGGACCCCATGCCGATGGCGACTGGCTGATCGATCCCGTGATTCTCGACGCGGCACCCCAACTTGGCATGATCTGGTAGCGGGCGGTGTTCGATACCAGCCCGTTGCCCAATCGCGTCGCGGTCTATCACCGCTTTGCATCGATGGGCGACGAACCGCTGGAGTGTCTATTTCGCGTCGATCCAGCATCGAACGAAAGCTGGTACAAGGCAGACGTCTGGCTGCTTCGCGACGGGAAAGTCGTGGGGTTGATGGAAGGGCTGGAAGGAGCCGGCAGTGCTGAGCTCAATCGAATTGCCCGGAGTTCAACCCAATGACATCTGGTAAATCCCAGCGCGCCCGGTCGCCCCGTTCCGGCGATGACGGCCCCATGGACGATATCGCCATTGTTGGGATGGCGTGTTTCGTTCCCGGTGCCGATAACCTCTCGCGGTACTGGCAGAACATTGTTCATCAAGTCGACAGCGTCAGCGACCCTTCGCCCGACTGGCAGAGCGAACTTTTCGGAGACGATGTGTACATCCGCCGTGGCGGATTCCTCGGCGATTTGAGTCGCTTCAATCCCGCGCGCTACGGTATCGTGCCCTCCAGCGTCGAGGGCGGCGAACCGGACCAGTTCTTGGCCTTCCGCTGTGCGCTGGAAGCGTTGGACGATGCCGGCGTACCCAAGATTCCGATCAACCGAGAAAAGACCGGCGTCATCCTTGGACGGGGGATCTTTATCAACCGTGGCCTGATGACGATGATCTCGCAAGGCTACATGATCGATCAGTTTGTTGGCGTCTTGCGACAACTGGAGCCCGAGCGCGGCGAAGACGAACTAAGCTTCATCCGCGACGAGTTAAGCCGGGCCATCCCGCCATTCAATGCCGAGACAGTTCCCGGGCTGACACACAACATTTTGGCTGGCCGTGTCGCGAACAAGCTCGATCTTAACGGGCCGGCATACACCGTCGATGCCGCATGCGCATCAACGCTGGTGGCGGTCCGTCACGCCATCAATGCGTTGCGTAGTCGCGAGTGCGACGCGGTGCTCGCCGGCGGCGTTCAAGTATCGACCCCCGGCATGGTTCATCAGGCGTTTTGTTATCTTGAAGCGCTCAGCCGCGAGGGAAAGATCGCGCCCTTTTCGAGCGAAGCCAGCGGCACGTTGCTGGGTCAGGGCTGCGGCGTGGTGGTTCTCAAACGACGCGACGACGCCCAACCCGACGGCAACCGCGTCTACGCCTGCATCAAGGGCGTCGGCATGTCGTCCGATGGTCGCGGTTCGGGCTTGCTTGCCCCGCGCCAAGCGGGTCAGGAACTCTCGGTGCGGCGGGCGTACGAATCCTCGGGCGTCGATCCCGGCACGGTCCATCTGATTGAAGCCCACGGCACGGGCATCCCGTTGGGCGACGCCACCGAGATCAGGACCCTGGCAAGCTGCTTCCCGGCGCGCGCCGGCGCCAAGCCGACGGTGGCGGTGGGGAGCGTGAAGTCGCAGATAAGCCATTTGATTCCGGCCTCCGCCGCGGCCAGTTTGATCAAGACGGCGTTGGCACTTTATCACCGCGTCTTGCCACCCATGCTGCATGCGGAAACCGCGAACCCTGATCTACAACTTGACAAGACGCCTTTTTACCTTTCGACCACGCCGCGTCCGTGGGTTCACCCACGGCGAGGTTTTCCTCGGCGAGCCGGCGTAAACGCCTTCGGATTCGGCGGCATCAACGCGCATGCAATCCTCGAGGAACACACCGGCGTCGATGAGAAAACTCTCCCTCGTCTCGAATCCGACTGGCCCGTCGAGTTGGTCGTACTTTCGGCAGCCGACCGTGGCGACCTGCTAAAGACGGTCGATCGTCTCACCGCGTGGCTCGACGCCGCCGAAGGTGTGACCCTCCTCGACGTCGCCGCTTCGGCCGCGCGAAACGACGGCAAGACCCGCGTGGCCATCGTGGCAAGCGACCTCGGCGACCTGCGCAAGAAGCTGGCGGTCGTCGCAAAACGTCTTGCTGAACCGGACCGAAAAAAGATTCAAGACCGCGGCGGCGTTTTTTGGTACGCCGAACCGCTCGCCGAACAGGGCCGCGTGGCGTTCATGTTCCCCGGCGAAGGTGCCCAATATACGAATATGTTGGCGGACTTGTGTCGACACTTCCCCGAGGTGCGTCACGAGTTTGATTTAACCGACACGGCATTCGCGCAGGCTGAATTTGCTCAGCCGCTTAGTCGTTTGATTTTCCCGTTGCCCGAGGAAGCCGCCACGGCCGAATCAGAACTTCGCGAACTGGGTGGCGCGGTCACTTCGGTCACCTTGGCCGAACGGGCCCTGATGGCGCTGTTGCGAACGTTGGAAATCGAGCCGCGGTCGATCGTTGGCCACAGCAGCGGGGAGTTCGGTGCGTTGATGGCTGCCGGTTCGATCGCTCCGGAAGACGACGAAGCGCTGATCGACGCGACCGCGGAAGGCGCGTTAAACGCCGTGAAGCTCGCCGAATCGGGCTTGGTTCCTCCGGCCGTGCTAACCGCCGTGGGAGGGGCCGACCGCGGGGCCGTCGAGCGGGTCGTCGAAGCCTCCGCCGGAAAGCTCACCATGGCGATGGACAACTGCCCAAGCCAGTTGGTGCTGATTGGCGACGAAGAGGCGACCGTCGCGGCACTGGAAGGTTTGCACGGCCAAGGTGGCTTGTGCGAACGGCTTCCCTGGGGCCGCGCATATCACACGCCCGCGTTCGAGCCAGCTTGTGCGATTATCAAGGAATACTTCGACACGGTGGGAATCAAGAGCCCCCGTGTCGAGTTGTGGTCGTGTGCATCGGTCGATCGCTATCCGGACGAACCCGATCGGGTAAAGGAACTCGCGTTGTTCCAGTGGCGGTCTCCAGTCCGTTTCCGCGAGACGGTCGAGGCCATGTACGCCTCGGGGGTTCGGGTGTTCGTGGAAGTTGGTCCTCGCGGAAACCTGGCGGCCTTTGTCGGCGACACGCTTGGCAAACAGGCGCACGTTTCGGTCCCGTTGGACGTTCCACGCCGTGACGGCGTCTCGCAATTGTGTCGCGCCTTGGGAATGCTCCGTGCCCATGGCGTGTCGATGAATCTCTCGGCGTTGTATGCCCGGCGCGGGCCAAGATTGTTCGACTTTTCCGCCGAAGCTCCCCAAGCGGCCGCGGCGGACCCCGTCCTGCGGCTCGATCTTCCGGTGTTGCAACTCTCGGAGGAAGCTCTCTCAAGTCTTCGTTCGCCCGTTGTCAAGCCAACCGCGGTGGGTGTGTCGCCCAAACCAGGCTCGATGCGGAAACCGTCCACCGTTGAAACAGCACCCAAGGCGCCTCGACCAGCGGTGTCGCCCTCCCCTGCCCCGCCGCGGCACGTACCGACGGAGACCGTGGCAGCGGCGCCGGCCACTTCACCGGTGGATGATATTCGCACCCGGGCGCTGGCCGACTATCAGCGGACGATGCGACAGTTTATTGCCACCCAACAACGGGTGTTGATGTCGCGGTTGCGAAGCGAGCCAGCCCCGTCGACCGTCGACCATCGATCTTCGCCGGAGATGTCATCGCCAACCACGACGGAACATCCTGCTACATCAACGGGCCAAGACTTCGCCACCGTTCATCAAGGTGCCATCGCAACAACCAAAGCACCCGCGACTCCGACACAGCCAAGCGTGCCTAACGAATTCGTCACGCCGCGGCCATCGCCCGTGCATGACGAAGCAAGTGGTGTGTCGACCCTGTTAAGAGCAGCGGATGTCACCACGGCAGCCACAGCCATGACATCGGCGGCGTCTGCTTTGTCACGGCCAGACTTGTCGCGGCCAGAGACCCCGTTCCTTGAGGAAACCCTGCTGGATATTGTCAGTCAGCGCACAGGCTATCCGGCGGAGATGCTCGATTTGGACGCCAATCTCGAGGCCGACTTGGGGATCGATTCTATCAAGCGTGTCGAGGTCATTGGTGCCTTCCGTCGCGCGGTCGTGCCAGAGGCGGCCGATGTGTCGCCGGATGTGATGGAAACGTTGACCCAATCGGCGACGCTTCGTGCCGTGATGGATGGAGTTGCCGAATTGATCAACGGCGAGCCGAATTCGACGTCCAACGATCAGCTCGATTCGCCCTTGAACGGCACCGCTGTCGAAGTGGCGGAAGAGACGTCGGCGGGGGTCGACACGTCGGCCTTTGCCTTCATCGACGTGGTGATCGAGCATGAAGCCAAGACGCGGCTTGTTGCCGAGTGCGAGCTTGACGTTGACCGGCACCGATTTCTTCAAGACCACACGTTCCTTGGTCGTTCACTCTCGATTCACGATTCCGCGCACCAAACCCTGCCGGTCATGCCGATGGCCATGACGCTTGAACTTCTGGCCGAAGCAGCCGCGCTGTTGCACCCAGAGCTACGGGTGGTTGGCCTGGAAAACGTCAGCACGCAGCGTTGGGTTGCCATGGAGTCGCCCACGCGCCGCGTGCGAATCGAAGCCCGGGCGGTGGACGACACACACGTTCATGTGCAAGTAACCGAGGCGGATCGCCAAGGCCCTGCCGCCGCGGTAATCACCGCCGGCACGGTCGTGCTTGCCGAAAGCGAGCCGGACTTGGGCCCCGCGACCATTCCAGATCTCGCACGACAAGGGGCACCCTGGGCGAATAATCTCTATGACTGGATTCTGTTTCACGGCCCCGCGTTTCAAGGGATCCGCGAGATGGAAGCCTGCGACGCCGAAGCGACTCGAGCCCGCGTGCGAGAGCCGGATCCAGCGCTGTTGTTCGATGGTGACGATCATCCCCCGCTCATTTTGCCGGCGGCGCTGATCGACGTGGCCTCGCAAGTGCCGGGCATGATCTACGGCAACTGGGATCCCAGCGAACCCGAAGTACACATGGTCTTCCCAAACAGCTTCGCGCGTTTGGAGTTTTCTTCCGACCGCCCCATGGACCAAGATCTGTTGACGGTCGCGCGCATGAGCCGAGATGGCACGTACCTTCACTCCGAACTGGAAGTGAAGAGCGACGACGGTCGTGTCGTGTTGCGGATGGAAGGCCGCGTTTGTCAGGTGGTCGATTTTCCCACCGGCTTGCATCATTATTCCAAAGCTCCAAGGAAGGTGACCTGTTGCGAGGATATCAGTTATCTGTTTAGCGACCTTCCCACGAAGAAACACTATTCGATTTCCGAAACCGGGTCGGCTGGCGGCCCCGTGCTGTTGAATCGGCTGTGGTCGCAGGTTGTCGAGCGGATGATCCTTTCACGGGCCGAACGAGGAACGTTATCGAGACAGAAGCTGTCGCCGGCGGCGTTCGCCTACTGGCTTGCCGGACGAATCGCCGTGAAAGACGCGATGCGGCTGCTCCTGGATGAACCGTTGTGCATGGCCGACGTCGAAATTGAAGTCGACTCCGTCGGCAAGCCCTGTGCGCGGATCGGGGCCGATGCCGGTCCGTTGGTGAGTATCGCGCATAAGGAATTCAAGGCCGTGGCCGTGGCGGCTTCCAGCGACGATTTTCACAGCGTTGGAATCGACATCGAGATTCTCGGCTCCATGGACCCTGGCTTGAAGGAAGACGCCTTCTCGCGTGAAGAGAGGGCGCTGTTGCAACGGGCCGCCGAAGAAACAGACGAGCCCCTGGACCATTAGTGTCTCTCGGCGTGGTCGGCCGAAGAAGCTTTGGGAAAGGCGCTGGGGCGGGGCGTGCTGGGTGGCCCCCGCAGCGTCAAGATCATGGCAATTGACACCAGCACCGGTAAGATTTCGATGGCCCTGCGTGGGCCGATGGCCAAGGCATTTCCCATGTTGTCGTGGCAAAACGGCCGACAATCGCTGATCGAAGCCTATCGCCGGATTCACGGCGACTATTGCATCACGCTGTGTTTGATAGATTGATAGAATCGCTACCCGGCTAGCGAGAACGTATCGCGGCCGCGAGTGAGGCGTAGCACGGCACACACGAAAAAAGAGTGATCGACGGATGAAGACCGTACTTTTTGGCTTGGACGGCGCCACGTACACCGTGTTGGACCACCTCGTGGCGGAGGGCGCAATGCTGAATCTCGGCGCCATGTATAAGCGTGGCGCGCGGGCCGTGCTCGGCTCGACGCCCCTTCCCTTAACGCCCTTGGCGTGGACCACCTTGGCCACGGGACGAGGCGCGGGGCATCACGGTATCTCCGACTGGATTCGCTGCAAGGTTGGAGAAGAAGGCACCTTCATCCATTTGTTCAATTCACGCGACAACCACTGCGAGACCATCTGGAAGCGCGTTTCCGATTCGGGCAAACGGGTCACCGTGCTCAACTACTTTGGACTTGCCCCGCCACGGCCGATCAATGGCCACTCGATGCCCGGCTTCACGTCGGGGCGTCATTTGCGGCGGTCCAGTTATCCGGCGGACTTGTTCAAGCGGCTCGAAGCGGTCGACGGGTTCGATGTTAAAGTGCTGGGCATGGACTTCGATATCGAGACGCAGGGCCTACAGGAGATGGAGCACGACGCCTGGTTCGACTGGATCGAGCACCAGATCCAGCGCGACGCCATTTGGCTGCATGTGTTGGAATATCTGATGGCCAACGAGCCCAGCGACCTGACCGCGATCGTGCTCGACGGCGTCGACAAACTGCAACATCTGGCCTATCGGTTCCTCGACCCGGCGTTGGTTCCCAAGGAACCGACCGCCTGGGAAGAAAAGGTCATTTCACTGTGTCACAAATACTTTCACATGGTGGATGAGGCCTTAGGTCGCGTTCAAACGCTTGTCGGTTCTTGGGGTCGGCTGTTTGTTGTCTCCGACCACGGCTTCACCGGTACCCAAGAAATCGTCTACATCAACCGCTGGCTACACGACGAAGGCCTGCTCACATGGCGGGGCGAGGTACCGGAAGATCAGGCCGAGGCATGTCAAACCGATCGTCCTGCCCAAGACGCGAATTTGGTCGATCTCGGCGCGAGCAAGGCGTTCGCTCTCACCCCCAGCAGTAACGGCATCTTCATCAATGTGCCGGAAGATGAATACGCATCGTTTCGCGACGATCTCATCGCGCGTTTGCAACAGTTGACCGGCCCCGACGGCGGCAAAATCATTATCGACATCAAACGCCGAGACGAGTGGTTCCCGGGTCCATTCATGGAGCAATTCCCCGACTTGACCCTTACGTTGCGTGATTACGGATTCATCTCGGTGCTCAACGGTCGCGCGGCGGTGGTGCCGCGAAGCGTGCCCAACGGAACCCATCATCCCGAGGGAATCCTCATTGCCTCGGGCCCGGGAATCAAATCGGGGCAAAGCGTCGGGGCAAGCAACTTGCTGGACATTGCCCCGCTGCTCACCCATAGCCTGGGCATGGAGATCCCCGCCGACTATGAAGGCCAAGTGCCAACGGATCTTTACGAGCCGGACTATCTCACCAGCGATCCGCCTCGGCTGGTCGCCGTGAACGATGCGAAAACAGCCACGGCGTCGGACGATGCCCCGGTCGCCACCAACGGCGACGGCGACTTGGACGAGGAAGATGAAGCGATCATTCTGGCCCGGTTGAAGAGTCTCGGCTATATCGAGTAGAGGGCCATGGTGTCTAGCACTGGTGAACTGTTACGCCCCCGGGGTCTCGGCACGGGCCACTTTCGGCGCATCGCCGCGAACGGTTTTGGTGACCCCAATAACTCGTATGCCTATGGTTACGCATGGTTCGATGACCATCTATTCGTTGGCACCAATCGCAATATCTTGGTTTTGGCCCGTAAGCGATTTCGCTTTGAAGTCCCCACCGCCGTGTGGCCGGTCGAAGTTCCCGAAGACGTGGACACTCTTGACCTCTGTGGACAGATTTGGCGATACAACCCACGAAGCGACACGTGGAAACAGGTCTATCGCTCGCCGATGGTACCGGGGCTGGAAGGCAAGACCGTTCCGCTGGGGTCGGGCTTTCGCAACATGGCCGTCTTCCAAGGCCGCAATGATTCCACACCTGCGTTGTACACGATTCCAAGTTGTGGCTCCTATGGCGTCGGTCCGGTGATGCTCCGCTGTGGCGACGGTGAGGATTTCGAGCAAATCACCGAGCAGGGAATGGGGCTCGGCGATCCGAATATCACGAGTGTCCGCTCCATGGTCGTCTTCAAGGGACGACTGTTCATGACCCCCGCCGGTTCCCGAGGGTTCGACCCCAACGTCTCGTACCATGCCCGAATCTTGTGTACGGAAGATCCGACGGCGGGGAAATGGGAAGCCGTGAACGAGACATGCTTTGGCGACCCGACCAACTACGGCGTGTACGACATGTGTGTCCGTGGCGACTATCTGTATGCCGGCACCATGAACATCCGCGATGGTTGCCAGCTCTGGAAGACCGACGGCGAGGGCCCGCTCCCGTTTCGCTGGACCAAGGTCTTCGACCGCGGCGCCGATCGGGGACTTTACAATCAGGGCGCTGTTTCCCTCGCGGCGTTTGGCGAAAACGTCTACCTTGGCACAGGGATTCAAAATGGCGGTTACGATCGCGTCAACAATATTGGTCCCGATGCGGGTGAAGTGATCCGCGTCTATCCCGACGATACCTGGGACTTGGTCGTTGGCCAGCCACGCATGACCCGGCACGGATTGAAACTGCCCACCAGCGGGCTTGGTCCGGGGTTCGACAATCGCTTTGCTGGCTATATCTGGCGCATGGCCGAACACGACGGGGCGTTCTATGTTGGCACGTTCGACTCGACCTCGATGCTGCCCTTCGCCAAGCTCGACGAAGACGCCATACGCATCTTCGACACGGCCACGATGGAACAGTTCATGGCGCAACGCGGCGGCTGCGAACTTTGGCGAACCGTCGACGGCGACGACTGGGTTCCCATCACCCGCAACGGATTCGGCAACCCGTTTAACTGGGGCGTTCGCACGATCGTCTCATCCCCCCACGGTTTGTTCGTCGGCACGGCCAATCCATTCGGTCCTCGAGTTGCCGTGCAAGGCCCCGGTGGGTGGCGGTTCGAATACAATCCGCGCGGAGGGATTGAAGTTTGGCACGGTGCCCACGAACACGCGGGACCACCAGCGGCGCTCGACCAACGGCTGCCCCTCTCGGTCATTACGGCGGATGTCGACGCCAGAACTCCCTCGCGACACGACTCCGCCCTCGCCTTACCCGATATCGGCGCCCTTGAAACACCCGCGATCGAGATCGGCTTGCCCACCGCCGATTATCTGTTATCGTCGTTGTGCAGCGAGGCATTTGCTCGTGAGAAGGCGGCCAAGCCAGAACATTCCATCGCCACTTGGAAGCATCGCCCCACGAACACGTCATCGCTCGATCCGCTCTATGCGCTGGCACATTCCGATCCACAGCTAACGGGCATCCATCGCGAAGTGACTCGCGACATCGCTGAATACTACCGCGGTACAACAATGAGGGCGGTCGGATACTGGCGCAATGACTCGACCACCCCGGCGGAAGCTTGCCAGGCATTGATCGAGGAAATTGTGTGGCTGTTGTCCGAGGAACAGCGCATGGCAACGGGCCATCTGTTGGTTGCCGGGGTGGGGTCGACTGAAATCGAACAACAAGTGGCCCGATTGTGTCCGGGAATGTCCACGACGACGTTACCCGAACTAGTAGCATCGTCAGACAGGTCGAAAAAAGGACGGGGCCGAAAAAAGGACCGCCAACTCGACGAAAAAGCCCCTGCCCACGCGAGGTTCGACGTGATACTCTGGCTCGAAGGACCATGGGCCTCCCAGCAAGGTCGGGCCTTGCGGAAAATGGCCACGCTGTTGGCCCCCGGCGGATCGCTCGTGGCAGCCGACTTGATCGACTCCCCGCAAGAGAGCGGCGGCAAGTCGGTCACCTACCTTCGCAAGGACTTGATCGACCAATATGCACGGCAACTCGAATCCGTCGGCCTGAGCGATGTCGAGACGTTCGACACCACGCGGCTTGGCTGGACCAAGTTTTGCAAACATAGCCGGCTGTTCCTGTCAGCCCGATTCCTACACAACCAGATAGACGCCGACCGCTTTCACGAGATTTCCGAGGCCTTGCCTGGGGGGCGCTTAACGGTCGCCGCCGGGATACTCGTACGAGCGCGACGTCGCGCGACCACGGCGTCGCGTGTCGATACCAGACGCGAAACTTCAAGAACAACGACCTAACCCTCTCCGTTGGCACGGAGTGGAACAACCGACGAGGAAACCGTGGAAACACAAACCATTTTGACCGATCTCACCAATATCCTGAATGACTTGACCGCCGACTGGGACACTTCGTACGAAGAGGGTATCGGCCCCGCGACGCGTCTGATCGGCGATCTGAATTTCGAATCGATCGATGTCGTTCAGTTGATCACCGCGGTCGAAGAACACTTCCGCCGACGTGATCTTCCGTTCGAGCAACTGCTCATGAAAGAAGGACAGTACGTCGACGAAGTCAGCGTCGGCGAAATGGTCGACTTTCTCGCAAAACATCTCAACTAACGAAATGCGCGAAACAAAATCTTCACGCATTCTTCTCACTCATACTTCCAACGATGCCGCAACCGAAAGTCACGTCGATGCAACGCACACTACTAATCGGATTGGACGGAGCGACGTTCAAGGTTCTGGACCCGCTCATCTCCCAGGGACAATTGCCCCATCTGGCCGAGTTACTGTCGCGCGGAGTTCGGGCCGAACTGTTGTCGACTCCGCATCCACTGACGCCCCCGGCGTGGACCACTTTGATGACCGGGCGCCTCCCCGGCAATCATGGAATCTTCGATTTCTTGCGTTCCGAGATTCGTCCCGGCGGCGCGTTCTTCACGCTCAACGATTTTCGCGACATCCGCTGTGAGACGATTTGGTCGATCGTCAGCCGCGCGGGCGGGCAAATCACTTCGCTCAACTTCCCGCTGATGGCCCCTCCCCCGAAGATCAACGGATCGATCGTGCCGGGCCTACTGTCGTGGCGACACTTGCGTCGAAACGTTCATCCCCCGGAATTGTACGACGAGTTGAAGTCGTTGCCGGGCTTTAGCGCCAACGAGATTTCCTGGGACTTCGAGCACGAAAAGAAGGCGATGCAGATCATTGCCGACGACGAACTAGAATCGTGGGTTCGCTTCCACGTGGTCCGCGAGAAACACTGGTTCGACATCACCAAGCACCTGATGCGCAATCGACCTGCCGATCTGACGGCGGTCATGTTCGACGGCGTCGACAAGCTGCAACATAGCTGTTGGCGATTCCTCGATGAGGCGTATCTGTCTGAAAATCCCTCGCCACTGGAGCAAACCATGCGGGAGCTGTGTCTCACTTATTTCCGTGAGCTTGATGGCTTCATTGGCGATCTGGTCACCTTGGCGGGAGACGATGCTCGCGTGTTCATCGCTTCGGATCATGGATTCGGTCCGACCGAAACGGTGCTGCGAATCAATAAGTGGCTCGAAAGTCTTGGTCACTTGAAATGGCAAACCGTCGACGACCAGAAACCAAAGGCGGGCCACTTCGTCGCGCTGGATTGGGAGCGCACAATCGCCTACGCCCCCAGCGGCGCGACCAACGGTATTCACATTCGCGTGGCCCGTCAACCGGGTGAGGTTGGCGTGCCCATCGAAGAGTATTCCCAGTTCCGCGATCGCCTGGGCGAGCAACTGCGAGAACTCAAACATCCAGACCGGCGAGCCGCTGGTAAAAGAAGTGATGACCTTCGAGCAAGCCTATCCCGGGGCCGAACAAGGTCAGGCACCCGATCTTACGTTGGTGCTGTTCGACCACGGGTTCTTCTCGGTGCTCGACTCCGAACCGATGATCTGGCAGCGCCCTCAAGTGGCGGGGACCCATGCTCCGGAAGGAATCTTTGCTGCCCGTGGACCAGGAATTCCTCAGGGCAAGACGTTGCCGCAACAATCGATTCTGGATGTTGCCGCCACGCTGTTATACAGTCTTGGTCTCCCGATTCCCGAGGACTTTGAAAGCCGCGTTATGACCGACGTCTTCGAAGCCGACACGCTCGCCGCCCATCCGATTCAATCCGGTCCGGCGACGGTTTCCCCCGGCGACACATCGACCGACACATCGAACGAAGCCACCGAAGAGGAACAGGCGGACAGTGAAGAAAAAATCCTGGAACGGCTCCGGGCACTGGGTTACGTCGAGTAAATCCCGCTTGGCCAAACAACCGGACGACAGGGGCCCACGGAATGGATTCAGCATCACGGATCCGACTTAGCGATAAAACCATTTGATTTCGTACTGGCCCGAGGATTCTTTCGGTTGCAAAGTGTAAGGGTCGTAAACCAATCGAGAGACGCGACCATCGCTGCGAGCGACGACCCAAGCGTAGTCCCAATTACCGGATTCATAGCGAAGCGGAATAGCCGGTCGAATCCGGGGTAACGGATGTGAAGCGGCGATCATCAGTTGCTCTTCGGTATACCGGTAACACGATCCGGCTTGAATGAACACTTCGTGGGGCAATGCGTCGGTCCCGGTCGGGACCAAGTCGGCGCACAATTCCTTGACGGCGATTTTCCACTCGACGCCTTGCGAAAAAGCTCGAGCGACGTCATCGTGCGAGCCAGCAAGAACCTTGCCAGCGCCGCAATGGTGAAGTGCCAGTTGCCAGTCGTCGCGCACGAAGTAACGCAATTGGTCGAAATCGTAAGCGAAGTTGCTGGAAGGCGCATTCGTCAGGTCGTCACATCGATCGTATTCGTGATACTTCGGCATCTCGGGGTAATCTTTCGCCGCGGCCGCGGCAGGACTCCCCGGAACAGGAACTCCGTCGAGAAACGGTCGAGCAATCCCCTGGCCGCCATCTTCGTTGTACAGAAATAGCGACAGCGAAGGTCTTGGACCAAAGCCACCCGGCAACGCGACGGGCTGACGCAAGGTGATGACACCCGCGCACCAGCACTCGTCGATGAGATAGGTCGCCCGCATGTCCATCGTTTCCTGGACAAGATCATGGTTGTTCGACGAAGTGTCGATATGCTCGTCATGGCGAAACTCGGAATAGATCCGCAGATCCGCGCCGCGGGCAATGGCTTCTCGCAAAGTCAACGCGTCGCCGGCGATCACGTTTCTTGACGCATCCAACGTCATCGCATCGCGCCACGGGGTCGGTGAAGCATGAGAACTCATGGTCGCGCTGAGCCCTGCTTCTCGCCGGCAATCCTTTCCACGTCTTCCTCCGAAAGCGCCTGTCGATAGAGCCTCACATCGCTGAGCTGCCCGTTGAGATAGTCGTGGGGCCCGAACCCGATCGTAAGCGGTTGCGTGTTGGTAAGATCGTAGTCCGCGGCATCGAATACGGATGATTGTGCGGCGAACTTTCCGTTGAGATAGAGCTTGAGTCGGTCGTGTGATTTGACCGCGGCGAGATGCACCCAGCCGGAAGGGAGTTCGCGGTCCAGCGTGACACTCTTGCCGGCTTCGATGGACATGACATGTCCCGAAGGTAGGGTGCCAACAAACAACTTGCCGTCGTAGACCGCCATCGTCCACGCCCGGCGGTAACGAACCTCCGGGGTTCGATCGACACGCCCCGTGTTGTGCCAGTGTCCCAATCCGTCGTAACGATACACGGCAGCCAGCGGCAACGTACCGGCGTAAAGCTTTCCGTTGTAGACAGCCATCCCCATCACTTCCAGCTCGTCACCCAGCCGTCCCACATCGACCCAATCGTTGTCGCCCGCGTAGCGATAGACACGTCCGGAGCGCCACGTGGAGACATAAAGCTGACCGTGATGGATCGCGAAGCCGTAGGTTTGCGTATTGTCACCCAGCCGGCCGCAATGCGTCCAATCGCTTCCGTCGTATCGATAGACCGCGCCTTCGTCGTAACCAGTGGCGAAAAGGTTACCGTTGTAGACGCACAGCGCTTCCACCCGTTTGCCGCCGGGGCTGCCGCAATCGCTCCACGACGAATCGCCATCGTAACGAAACAACCCTGCAGGGGCATACATCGAGGAGGCATACAGCTTGCCACGATACACCACCATGCCGTTGATCGCCTGCACATCGGGCAACGTCCCGACGGAGACCCATTGTCGGTCGCCTTCATAGCGATAGATCGTTCCTCCGTCGTGAGGGTTTTCCGACTCCGTCAACGACGACCCTGCCAGGCGATACTTCGAAACACCCGCATACAGCTTGCCCTCGTACACGGCGAGCGTTGAAACCGCGTTGCAACGATCGGGCGCGCCACAATCAATCCACGACCGATCGCCGTCGAAGCGAAACACCCGTCCGGCTTTGTCCTTTCCCGCGACACATGTTCCGGCAAAGAGCTGTCCGTCGTGAACCGCAAGGGCATAGATCAGCACCGCTTCGCCCGGTCGTCCACGGTCGGTCCACGAGTTATCCAAACGGCCATTGTCGATACCAAATTGCACGTGTCGATAGTTCGCCTGACTGGTCGTCCCGCCGACATTGTGCTTCAGACTCAGCACGAAGCCCCGCCGCGACCGTGGATCGTACTTGCTAAGAACATCGCCCAACACGTCGTCGAGATCTTCCGCGGTATGCACCCAAGCGGTGATCGAGAAATCGTCGGTTCCCAGCTCAAGTTGCTCACCGTGCGGGACTTCGACGTGGCTCTCTCTACCATCAAAAAAAGCAGCTCTCCCCGAGCGAGGCGCCGGTGCCGGCTTTGACAGATCAACGCCGTGATTCTGCCCATGATGTCCGTTGCCCGAGTGATCGCGGACATCGCCGCTGAGTTTCCAAAGGGCAACGGGTGCTGGCTTTTCAGCACGCACATCGCAGGCTGCCAGTACACCAATGATGCAACAAACGGCGAACAACGGTTGTAAAAGACAATGGCACATCGACTGCGGATCTCCGTGGAATGTCCAGTTGACCAACAGGTGCATCTTGCACGGCCCGCGAGACGGATGCAAGCAGGCAATCGACGCATCACGATTCCGAGTCGGATGCCCGTCACGATGTGGCGGAGCAGTCACCGTTGCATTCGTCTATATCGTCCGATGCGTCGCGCCCCGGGATATCTTCGGCATACCACCGCGCGAGTGTCCGCTGCCAATCTTGCCGACAGCGCACGGCGATGAAGACCGCTCGAACCGCTTCCGGGTTGGGATGCAGTCGGGCGTATTTGATACCAAACTTGCGCATTTGTCGGCAGCAACTTTTTTCGCCATGGATTTGTTCGGCCAGTCGATAGTGTTGGGCGATTATTTCCCGCTGCTCATGCAGTCGCGGTGGCGATGGCAAGGGTCGACCTTCGGACAACGCCCGTGCTTGACGGAAGATCCAGGGGTTGCCGATCGCCCCTCTGGCAACGGTCACTCCATCGACTCCCGTTTGGCGAATCATGTCGAGACAGGCAGGGGCAGAAAACAGATCGCCGCTTCCCAACACGGTTCGCGCACCGACATGCTGTTTGACTTCCCGTAGAAAGTCCCACGAACTGGGGCCAACGTAGCGCTGTTCGA
>Ga0114931_10005563_pt1 | contig 15564 bp, 15 predicted proteins | sample 2SBtaG_FD_89579 | JGI IMG/M metagenome (GOLD analysis project Ga0114931, IMG submission 89579) | Deep subsurface microbial communities from Kolumbo volcano to uncover new lineages of life (NeLLi) - 2SBTROV14_V59a metaG | ecosystem: Environmental > Aquatic > Marine > Volcanic | place: Kolumbo...
ATAATTTTATGTGTCCCGATTCCAAGGATCAAGAAGTTAAGCTTCCGGAAAAATCGACCCGGTTTGAAGAAGGACAAAATGGAACCATCATCGACAGAAAACTGGCATTGCTTTGGCTCAAACAGGATACCTGGCAGATGACTGGAAAATGGATGAATTGGGTTCAGTCCAGGGATTATTCTGAGGAATTGAATCGGAAAAAATTCGGTGGTTATCAGGGATGGAGGCTCCCCACCGCTTCCGAGGCAAAAAGTCTTTTTGACAAAAAACAGCAGAATACGGATCATATGGGGCAAACCATTTTTCATGCCGCAATTTTTGAACCCGGATTCGGGTTTTTATATTGGACCAGCACTGTAAGAGATAAAATCCAGGCGGTCCGGTTTGGATTTCGTAAAGGGTTGCAAATTTTTGACGATATTTACCGGACTTCCCGCGGTTCGACGCGGATGGTTCGTGATATAGAAAAAATAGACGGTTTACTTTAGTTCGGTATTTTTTTGGAGGATATACGCTATTGGAAACAAAAATAAGATTTAAGGATAATGGGGATGGAACGGTCACGGACCATGAAACCGAGTTGATGTGGAAACAGACGGACTCCTATCAGGATAGCAGTAAATGGATGACCTGGTTTCAAGCAGTGGAATATATCCAGAAATTAAACGATAAAAAATTCGCCGGTTATTCGAATTGGAGATTGCCCACTCTGGAAGAGGCGGAGAGCCTGTATGATGAGGATTTTACTACCAGAGATATGGATCGGCTGGATATTCACATCCATTCCAGTTTTTCTCCAGGTGGGGGGTTTTCCACCTGGACGAGTGTCCAGAGAGCTCACAGCACCGCCGTGGTGTTTTATTTTCGGTATGGGCACGAAAATCTGGCAAACAAGGAGGGGATTGGGAAAGAATCAGTGCGGCTCGTTCGGAATCTGAGTGGTGAAGCGGGGAAACCTTTGAAGAACCTTGGGGGCCTATCCTCAGGAAGATACACGCAATGACCGGGCATGTTTAAATAAGGAGGTTTACCATCGAAGCCTATTCGATAATCAACAGAGAAGAAAGTCAATCCTCTCTAATGACCTACCGGTTTGAAGAGGAGGGCTATAAAAACACTTATGTGCTGGAGGATTATTATTGCACCAATACGTTTTGCGATTGCAAGCATGTGACAGTTTCTCTCGCCGACAGAGAGCAGGAAAGTAACCGTATCGTCTTTCTTTTAAATTTTAATAAAACCAGCAACTCTTTACCAAACGCGCCAAAATGGACCAAAGTGCAATCTGATATCGTCAAGGGATTTGTTAAAAAACTTCCAGATGAGTTGATGGTGTTGTTCAAACAACGCTATCTGGAGGCCAAGGCGTTTGGCGAAAAAAATCCCATGTCTTATCTCATGTTCGAACCGGGACGGTATGTGAACTACTTTGAACTGTTTCCGCGCAACACCGAGATGCTCGATTTTACCTATAATAAGGAAAAATATTTTGCGGAAGACGCTTACGATCTGGATTCCAGAAACGATAACCGGGAGGTCAAGCTGGCTTTTTATAAATTGGAGCTGGACAGTAACCAGCAGGCGGCTGTTTTTTCACATACCTATTATTTTAACGAATCTCTTCGTGAAAAAGAGGATGGCCGGCTACAGCCTGAGCATAATGCCATGCTGATGGCCATGACCAGCTCCATACCTGACTTGAATGATCGGTTAAGAAAAAGGTATAAACAGGCAAAAAAGATAGGCGAGGAGTTGTTAAAAGTTCCTGCGGAGACAAAAATCAGTGAAGGAAAAATCAAGCCGAATGATCCATGTCCCTGCGGGTCTGGCAAGAAATTTAAAAAATGTTGTGCTTTACAGATGAACTGAAAAACGGAAAGACTCTGTCAGCGAGTCTGGTTTTGAGAAATTTTGGTTTTAAGTGGCACAGACTTTCCAGTCTGTGCGCACAGGCTGGAAAGTCTGTGCTACCCTGCCACTTGCTGAAAACTTGAAATCAACATTTTAGGAGTCCAAAAAGATTAATTTTCATAGGTTCTCTTAAAAAATTTATTTTTGCAATTGAGGATAGAAATTATGGCGGAGCCAAAAGAGAAAAAAGTTAAAAAAGTTCAAGCCAGGCATATACTGGTTAAATCAAAAGAGTTGGCGGAGGAAGTCAAAAAGAAAATTGACGATGGCGAGGATTTTTCAACTCTTGCCGAAGAATACAGCGAGTGTCCTTCCAAAAAACGGGGTGGTGATTTGGGCTGGTTTGGCAAAGGGGCAATGGTTCGCGCTTTTGAAGTTGCCGCCTTCACCGCTGATGAGGGAGAGGTCGTGGGACCGGTCAAAACCGAGTTCGGCTGGCATGTGATTTATGTTTACGAAATCCAAACGGACATCAATCCCGATGTGGGACCGCCCACAGGGGATGAAGACGCTGACGACACGACGCTCCTAATGGTCGCTGAAAACTATGCCCTTGAATTCATGATGCTCGGATATACCAGTAAAAAGGTAATGAGCCTGTTTACCAGCGCGCATTTTAAATCCGCCAATTCGGTCTATAAATTGCTGGGTGAAGAAAAAATCAGCGCGGTCATTGCCCGTGTTTTTGGCCAACAGTCCGTCAAAAAAGAAGAAGAGAGCGCCAGGGAATAATCCTGGAAAATTCAAGGCAAGCTGGCTGAAGGGAACTTCAGAGGGACCCAACCCTCTTCGGGTCCATTTTTTTCTTGGGTTCCTACTGATTCTTCAACGCCAGGCTGTGTACCGAAAGTATGTTTGGTGTTTCCCTTAGCTCCCGCAGAGCTTCACTGGTCGGGGGCGAATCAATGTTAATGACAGCCACCGCCTTACCTTTTTCTTTCAGCCTGCCGAGATGAAATCCCGCCACATTGATCTTATGTTTTCCCAGGATATTTCCCAGGTTGCCGATGACGCCGGGAACGTCCATGTTGTTCAGCAGTAGCATATTTGGAGATAAAACCGCTTCCAGAAAATATTCGTCAAACTTGACGATGCGCGGGTCGCCTTTCCCAAAAACGCTTCCCGTTAGATTGTGCTCGCCGTTTTTGGCTTGCACCTGTAACTGCGGGGTGCTGGTGTATTCCAGGACTTCGTTACTTTTAGATTCCTGAACCTGGATGCCCCGCTCTTTGGCGATGAAGGGGGCGTTGACCATGTTGATACCGTCAATGGACCGCGTTAACAACCCTTTAAGAACGGATATGGTGATAGGTTCAACATTCTTCCCGGCAATGTCGCCGTTATATTGGATTTCAATTTTGAGAATAGGGCCTTCGATCAGTTGCGAGGCAAGGAGTCCCAGGTTCTCCCCCAGCAAAAGGTAGGGTTGGATTTCCCTGAGCGTTTCGGCATCAATGGAAGGCATGTTGACCGCGTTGCGGATGTTGCCGTATTTCAAACAATCGATCATCTGATCGCATATGGCGATGGCGACCTTTTCCTGAGCTTCCCCTGTTGAGGCTCCCAAATGCGGTGTGCAGATGATTTCATCCATTTGCAGTAGAGGACTGTCTGGGGACAGGGGTTCCTTGGCATACACATCCAGGGCCGCCTGGGCGACTTTTTTTGATTTGATGGCCTCTATCAGGGAGTCATCGTCAATCAAAGTTCCTCGGGCGCAGTTGACGATGCGAACGCCTGGTTTCATCAGGTCAAATTCGTTTTTTCCAAGCAGGTACTGGTCCGGCAATCCGGGAGTGTGCAGGGTGATATAATCGGATCGTTGCAGAAGTTCTTTTAGCTCCACAACTTCGGCCCCCAGTTTTTCCGCACGTTCCTGCTGGATATAGGGATCATAAGCCAGGATTTTCATGTGGAAAGCTTTGGCACGTTCCGCGACGGTGGACCCGATGCGGCCCAATCCGATGATTCCGAGAGTTTTTTGAAACAGTTCGACTCCCATGAATTTTTTGGGCGTCCATTCTTTTTTTCTGAGGGAACTATTGGCTAGCGGGATGTTTCGGGACATGGACATCATCAGCGCAATCGCGTGCTCCGCTGTGGTGATCATATTCCCCTCAGGAGCGTTCATCACGATGACGCCTTTTTTACCGTCGGCTTCGAGGTCAATATTGTCGACCCCGATTCCGGCCCGTCCAACCACTTTCAGGTTGGTCGCCGCTTCGATAACTTCAGCCCGGACTTTGGTGGCGCTTCTGACCAGCAAACCCTCGTACTGAGGAATGACCGCGATCAACTCCTCCATCGTCATGCCCGTTTTGACATCTACCTCAATTCCTTCTTCATTTTTGAGAATTTCAATCCCAACCGGGGAAAGATTATCTGCAACCAGCACTTTCATCAGTCACTCCATATGGATGGTGAACCTGGTTTGGCAACCAGGAAATATTTGTTTGAAAAGTCCGGGAAGATTCCGTTTAGAGGCTCCTTCGGAAACCCGTTAATTATAGCCTTCCAATAATATTTTTTGCGCGGCGGCCACTCCTTTACCGAGCTCCACCTTGGCGCCGAATTTGGTCAACGCCATTTCTATGACTGAAATGGCTGTGACAACGTCGAAGGTATCCACATAGCCTAAATGGGCAATGCGGACTATTTTGCCTTTCCAATGATCCTGGCCGCCCGCCAGGGTCACGCCAAAATCATCACGCATGCTTTTGACCAGCTTGGCGCCATCGACCCCATCGGGAACAAAAAATCCGGTTGCGCTGTCTGCCGGGGAATCGGGGGCGACCCTTTGGAGCCCCAGCGCCTCCACAGCGGACCGTGTGGCTCGCGCAAGGCGGTTGTGACGCTTAAAAACGCTGTCGAGGCCTTCTTCGCGGATATTTTTCAGGACTTCCCGCAAGCCGATGACCAGGGAGACGGCCGGTGTGTAAGCCGAAGTTTTATTGGCAAGACTTTTTCTTTCTTTTTTGAAATCGAAGTAAAAATGCGGGCAGGTGGATTTGTCCGCAAATTTCCAGGCCTTTTCGCTGAGGCCCACCAGAGCCAGTCCGGGGGGGAGTTGCAGGGCTTTTTGCGAGCCGGTCACCATCGCGTCAATTCCCCATTCATCCATCGGCAGGTTAAAAACGCCCAATCCGGTGATCGCATCGACGACCAGTAAAATGTCGTCCCGGTCGCGGGTCAGTTTGGAAAGCGCTTCAATGGGCTGGGCGGCGGTGGTGGAAGTTTCGGAGGCCTGGACAAGGATCCCTTTGATTTCCCTGTCCTGGTTTAAAATGGATTCAATATCTTTGGGGTCGGCGGCGTGCCCCCATTCCACCTTGTGCCAGACGACGTTCAAACCGTAGGTCTCTGCAATTTTGCCCCAGCGTTCTCCGAATTTCCCGCCGTTGATGACGAGAACCTTGTCCCCCTGAGAGAACAGATTGGTCACGCACCCTTCCATGCCGCCCGTTCCCGTGGAAGCAAAAATCAATACATCCTGTTTAGTTTGAAAGAGGTATTGCGCATCCTCTGCGGCTTCGGCAAAAATAGCGCTGAACTGCGGAGTGCGGTGGTGAACCATGGGTTCCGCCATGCGTAATGAGACTTCTTCCGCGACCGGGGTTGGCCCGGGGGCGAGCAAATATCTTTTTTTCATCCGATTATCCTGTTTTAATTTTTTCAAAAAATACGAAACCGATTCTAACCTCTTCCTTCGGCATGGGATACCTCGTCTGAATGCGGCGAGGTCGTTCATTTCAGAGGAGTTTGTCGTTAAAATCTCAAGCTGATTTTTGGGGAAGGAATTACCACGTTGTCTAAAATTTATAATACAATTTGGCTTGAAAATCCAATTTTTTATGGTCTTTCAAGCCGAAAACATTTTTGGGATATTCTGGGTGAGAGAAAATTGTGATGGTGAGGGTTGGATACAGGCGGTGGCTTAAAAAATGGTTCTTGAAACAACCTGAGTTGAGCGGATTGAAGCGATTGTTAAACCGGAAAAGGGGGAGTTAGCGGTCCGGGGTGGGTTCCTTATCGGGCATGAATGGGTTGGTTTCATCCTCGTCGGAATCCATTTTCAGTTTAGGATCTTCCAAAGGCGCTTTCGGGTTGCCGGATGGAACCGTCTGAATTGGCTCTATTACCATGGGATCGGTTTCCAGATCCATCTGAAGTTTTTCTAATTCAAAGGTCGAGTCCTTCAATTCGATTTCGGATTCCGTGAGGTCAACAGGAACTTCGGGCGTTTGTACGGTGTCCGATTTCTTACTTTCAGGTTCCAATTCCGTTTCCAGAGAGATTTCGCCCAACTCCAGGCTTTCTGCAGGACCCGTTTCTTCCTGGCTTGACGGCTCATGAAGGGTGTCTTCAAATTTGGTCTGATGCGATGATTCGTCTTCCGTAAGTTCAAACTCAATTTCATTTTGCCCGGCATAAGGTTCCATTTCCGGAGCCGCTGTTTCATCAGCAAAAACATTATATTCCAATTCCAGCGACGAGTTGTCTTCCTCATCGGTAGCTTTGTTTTCCTCTTGTTCAAGGCCATCGGTTAAGTCGAACCCCAGACCCTGGACTTCAAATTTGCCGGTTCCAAGGTCGGCATTATTCAGTGATTCTTCTGGAGCGACGCTTGCAATTTCAGAAAGATCCCCAGTGAGAGTGGCGCCGATGTCCCAGCCTTCTGAGTCGAGATCTTCCGTTTCTGATAAATCCAATTCAAAATCATCAGAATTTTCAAAGTTGGGTTCGTTCAGGTCTGCCATGTCTGCGGAGGGACCATAAAGCTCGGCGTCATCCGCTACCATACTTGAAGACTCTTGGTGAAAGTCCTCCTCATTTCCAGGGACGGTGTCACTGGCAACCTCGCCTGCTTCTGCGCCGACTGTGGCAAAAATAGTAAAAGCCTTTTCCGTCTCCGAAAGAACTTTGGAACTCTGTTTCTTGAAATCGAATCCACAGTTCATGCATTTGGAGGAGGACTTGAATCGAATGTAACTGCATCTTGAACATTGCATATACTAAAGCTAGTATAAAATCGTTCTAACGTCAAGGATATTATGTAGTTAGGGGTTTAAAGGCCGACATGGCAATAGTTTTGAGCTTTAAGTAACCCTGGAAAAATTGACCCTGGAATATGAGTCAATCCTTTAAAATAAGAGGTTGGCGGTGGCAAAAATAAAAAAATCATTATTCGAGGTTCTCCTATACTATGTGCCAATTCATTGGGAATTGATTATGAAGACGGATAATTTTAAAGAAAAATTTTCTGATGTTATGAATAGTTTGTTTTTCCAACGCGCCCAAAATAAATAGCACAACTTTGCTGATAATGTTTGACGGGCTTTTTTAATTTAGATAGAATCATGGTTAACCCAAGATGTCGCTAACAATCGTTTTTTCAATATGTCAAACTCCTCATCGGGTTTTGGCGTAGACTGTGAGAGCTTATGTCTGGAAGAGAACTGGAAAAAACAAGGGCGTTTTTTAATTGGATGCGATTCAAGGTCGGAGACTTTTTCTTCCCCTTGATTGAGCCGATTTTCCGGGTGCGGGAAAATTGGGACTCCGAGGTCAAAAAGCATTTCCACCAGGCCGTTCAAAATCTGGAAGAAAATAAGACAACGGTTGCACTGCTTAATTTGAATATGGTTTTAAGTTTAGGGCCCCGTCATTTTCTTGCTCGCGTGTATCGGGGAAAAATTTATTTGAATGAAGGTCGCTTTCGCCTGGCTTCTGAAGATTATTTGCAGGCGAACAAGATCAGCCCTTACCGGTTCCTCCATTATCATTTGAGCCGAGAGTATTTTGCTTCTGTGAAAAAAGATTTTGGAAACATGGGAGTGTCCATCACCAAAAATTTTGATCAGATTTTTGAGGTGCTAAGTCAGTCACAGAGAAACCCGCAAGAAAAAATCGAGGTGGACGATAGCCAGGATGTTTTAGAGCAACTCCCGGACTACGATAATCTTGAGTTTGATATGGACCTGGCGGATTCCGGAACCTTGGAGGAGCCTGAAATCCAGAAATTTAAGAAAATGGGTCCTATCACCAGGAAAGAAATCGCGATGACCGACTGGGACAAATTGATTAAAAAGTTAACTTACTGAAATTTAGCTTGTTCCGTTTAGATTCTCCCTATCCCAATTTTCAATATTTTCGGTGACATAGTGAGATGGTTTTTCTTTGCCAGCTCTCCTTCCCGTCCGACAAGTTTCTCTTGTTTTTGTGGTCCCAAACCAGCGAAGAATTATGGAACCTCCAAAACCGCCTCCTGTCGAGCATCCAATACCTGATTGATTTTAAAAGCTTTTTAATTGATAATGGTTGCAACATGAGGATCAGTATTCCGAAAGTTGATCGGTAGTCGGAATTGATTCCCACTAGTGGGTTTAATACCCCAGCCTGCTACGGCTTTTAAATAAAAATGCTTGTCGGAGTCTCCCCGTCCACCCACGGCGGGAGCATTCATTCAATGAACCGGAAAAATTTTATTTGAGGTCTAAATGCCAGTTGTTAAAACTCACGATTTAAAACCGGGGATGACCTTGGAGCAGGGAGTTCGAAATCATTCCGGCAGAAAATTGCTACCCGATGGGACCGTTCTCACGGAGAAGCATATTTTAAGTCTCAAAGCCTGGGGAATTCCCGAAGTCGACATTCAGGTGGGAGGCGTTGCATCCGATTTTACCCAGAATCCCGTAAAAATAGATCCTCAAAAACTGGCCAGTGCAGAAAAAGAAGTGAAAGCCCTGTTTTGTTTTTCCAACCAGGATCATCCCGCCGTGATCGAATTGATGCGTTTGTCCAGCCTCAATCGATTAAAAAAAATGCCGGGGATGGGGCATATAAATGTCAAATAACCCACAGGATTTTATCAAGGGTTCTGTCCGACTGTCCGCTCTTCCCGAAATTTATTTTAAGATCAATGATGTCATCAATGATCCTGAGAGTTCCTTTGGCGATGTTGCAGAAATTATCAGCAACGATGTTTCGCTCTCCGTTCGATTATTAAAAATTGTCAACAGTTCCTTTTATAATTTCCCGTTAGGAATTGACACCATATCCCATGCGGTTTCTATCGTGGGAACCCAGCAATTACGCGATCTGGCGTTGGCGACGATGGTTTTGACTGCCTTTGAAGGTATTCCTGAAGACTTCGTCAACATGAAAGACTTTTGGCGGCACAGCGTCGCCTGCGGCGTTTCCGCCTGGATCATTGCCACTAATTGCCGTGAGGATAATCCCGAGCGCTATTACCTGACAGGGATTTTACACGATGTGGGCCGATTGATTATTTTGGAGAATCATCCGGAAAAAGCGCGGGAAATCATGGAAAGGTGTCGATCCGAAAACAAAATTGATTTTGAAACGGAACGGGAAATTCTGGGATTTGATCATGGCCCCGTAGGAGCCGCGCTATTGACATCCTGGAAACTTCCGTCCACCTTAGCGGAAGTTGTCAAAAATCATCACAATCCATTGGAAGATTCCGAATATCCTTTGGAAACGTCTATTTTAAATCTGGCCGATATCTTTGCCAAGAGCATTGAACTGGGTTTCAGCGGAGATCCGCTGATTCCTCCTTTGTTGCCTGAAGTATGGGAGAATGTCGAAACTGACGTTAATTCTCTGGCTTTGTTATGGAACCAGATAGAAAATCAATTTAATGAAACGATGGAAATATTTTTTCCTGATTGAGGATCGTGGATAATAGAAACATGGACGAAGATTCTCAGGAAAAAATAAAATCTCGAATGGAATACCTTGAAAGAATGAATAGCTGGTATTTCATTGCGTTGCAAAGATTGGCTTCTTTAGGAGACCTTCATAAAGATGTCAAGCTGTACCAGGACCCCAAATTTCTTTTTGTCACCGCCCGGAATTATTTAAAACAACTCCTGAGGTTTCGGACTCTGGCCTTTTATCTGGTGGATGAATCGGATAACCATTTTTTGTTGGAGGATTGTTTCCCGGAATCAGATGAGAACCTCATAGAAAAGGAGACGCAGTACCAGATTGAAAAAGGAAATTTTGCCTGGGCCTTGCGGCAAAACCGACCCTTGATTGTGCATGAGCAAAACTCACAAAACGAAATCATCTTGCATGCCGTGGCCACCAAAACGCGGATTGCAGGAATGTTTGTGGGACGATTTGAAGAAAATGTTCACAAGATTCCAATAGAACAACTCAATTTAATTTCCATCATCCTTTCCAATACGGCCTAAGCGATTGAAAACGGTTCCCTCTATAAATTTGTTCGGGATCAAAATACGAATCTGGAGAAAACTGTAAAGAAGCGGACTCGAACTCTTGAGAATCAAGCGGGCAAACTGAAAAATGAAATTGAAGAACGGACAAAAATTGAGCAGGAACTGAAACGCAGCAATCAGGATTTGCAGGATTTCGCCTCCATCGCTTCGCATGATTTGCAGGAACCTTTAAGAAAAGTAATCATGTTTGGGGACCGGTTGAACGCCCAATTTTCGGAGGAAATGAACGAAAAGGCTCTGGGCTATCTTGACCGTATGAGCACTGCCGCCGCCAGAATGCAAACATTGATCAACGAACTGCTTTTATTTTCCAGAGTTGGCAGTAAAGCCAAACCTTTTAAAGCGACCAATCTGGAAAAAATTGTTCGGGAAGTTTTATCGGATTTAGAAAGTCGGATCAACCGGTCCCTGGCTAAGGTAGAAATTGAAAATCTTCCAACGGTCGAGGCGGATGGAATTCAGATGCGGCAATTATTTCAAAACCTGATCGGTAACGCGTTAAAATTTCATAAACAGGATATTCCCCCCGCAGTGTCTATTATTGGCCATGTGAATGGTTCCGATGTTTGTGAAATCACGGTTTGCGATAATGGGATAGGATTCGATGAACAATACGCTCAGCGAATTTTTAAACCCTTTGAACGGTTGCATGGACGAAGCGAATACGAAGGCACGGGCATGGGATTGGCAATATGCCGAAAGATCGTCAAACATCATGGCGGGACTATCGGCGTTAAAAGCCGACCCAATGAAGGTTGCGAGTTTTCGATCACCCTGCCTTTAAAGCAAGTTAGAAAATGAGCTATGATAGGCGTTTCCTTGCAGGTTAGACGATCCACTTGAACGAAAAGATACCTTTGTTTAGGAATTGAGAGTTTGATAAATCGCCAGGACATCGAGCGGATGGAGCAGAAAACGCTGGTCCCCTACGCCATCAAAAGCGGCGAGAGCGAGGGGCGGCAACACCGCGAAGAAGAGCATCCTTACCGGACCCGTTTTCAGCGCGACCGCGACCGGGTGATCCATTCATCCGCCTTTCGCCGGCTGGAATATAAAACCCAGGTATTTGTCAATCATGAAGGAGATTATTACCGCACCCGGTTGACCCATTCGCTGGAAGTGGCGCAAATCACCCGCTCCATCAGTAAATCCATGCAGTTGAACGAGGACCTGGCAGAAGCCATTGCGCTTTCGCACGACCTGGGCCACCCTCCTTTTGGCCATAACGGGCAAAAGGTACTCAGCCAGTTGATGAAAGATCACGGTGGGTTCGAGCACAACAAACAGAGTCTCAGGATTGTCAAGCTTCTGGAAAAAAGGTATCCCGAATTTGAAGGACTCAATTTGACCTGGGAGGTTTTGGAGGGAATCAGCAAGCACAAGAAAGATTTGGAAAATCCCATCAACCAGAGAAAAGAGTTTCGCTACCCTTCTCTTGAAGCTCAGGTAGTGGATTTTGCCGATGGGATCGCCTACAACGCGCATGATCTGGATGATGGAATCACTTCCAGCCTTCTGGACATTGATAAACTCAGGGAAGTGGCGTTATGGCGGGAAAATGAAAAATTGTTGGATGATAGGTACACGAACCTGGACTTCAAACTCAAAAAATATCAGATCGTCCGCAGAATCATCAATGACATGGTCACTGATTTCAGAGAGCACACGCTACAAAATTTGAAGCAATTAAATATTAAAACTCCTGATGATATTCGTTGTGCCCCGCAACGGGTGGCGAGTTTTGCTCCCGAAATGGATGCTAAAAATAAGGAACTGAAAAATTTTCTGTTCAAGAATATGTACACCCATCGCAGAGTCATGCGGATGGAGTTTAAAGCGGAACTGTTTCTGACGGAGATTTTTAATGCCTATAAAAAATTGCCCGCGCTATTGCCGGAATCTTCCGGTACCTGCCATTCCGGGGATTCTCTGGAGAGAAAGATTTGCGATTACGTTTCGGGAATGACCGACCGCTATGCCATCAGCGAATATAAAAAACTTTTCACTCCAGATGAAAAAGTTTAGCAATTTTCTGAAACAACTATTTTCTTAATCAACCGCCCATAAAGGCCATCGCGGTCCCTGAGAGATCACCTGCAGGGAGTTTGCCGGGATGACGCGGGGAAGAAACATTGATATTTCGCGAATTAAGACATAAAATTCGCGACCCTTCTCACCATCCTTTATACTTTAAGTATAAAAAAATAATTTGGGAGGGTGTCGTGGCGGTGAGAGTTTTTTCGGTATGGGCGGTCATTCTTATATTGTCTTTCATTTTGTCGTCTTCATTTGAAGCAGAGGTTTTTAAATGGGTTGATGACAGCGGAGAGAGCCACTATTCAGACGAATCGTTAGGAGAAAAGGATTCTGAATGGGTCGATGACAGTGAACTGATCACCTATTCGAAGCAACCGGACAAAATATTGGAGACTCAAAAAGCCCAAGGTTTGCCTTCCCCAAATGTTTCACCCAAAACGGGCCAGCGCCAGAAAAAAATCCTCAACAATTATGGCGGAGCCACAGCAGGGCAGACCTCATCGGCGGGGACCACAGCGGAGCCAATCTCAACGAGGGTGACCTCAACAAGGGCGGCCTCAGCGAATCGGACCTCAAGGAGGCAGACCCCAGCGGGGAGGGCCTCGAGAGGGTTCTCAGTGGGGCAGACCAAAACGAGAGGGAACTCATTGAAGCAGATCTCAGCGAGGCAGATCTCAGCGGGACGGACCTCAGCGAGGGGAACCTCAGCGAGGGGAACCACAACAAGGCAGACCTCAACGAGGGGGGTCTCAACGAACCGGGCTGCCGCGACGCGATCCACAACGAGGTGAAATTGAATCCCACCAGTGGGTTTAATTCCCTCGTACTTGCTATGGCGTTTAAATAAAAATCCTTATCGGAACCCCTGTCTGCTTGCGGCGAGGGCGTTCAGTCACGCAAGCCTATCCGAGGTCGATTCTCAAGACGCTGTCCTGGCCAGAGTCGATTTATGCGATCCCACACCAATCCCGGAATGAACCTGATTTTATCGCATTGCCTGACGGCTGTTTTTTTATGTTAAACCGCAGGCTTGAAATCAATATTTCAGGTCTTCCGAAAGAATTTTTCAGCAACCTGTTAGTTGCTCTCACGCCGTGAATATCTCTTTAGCCCGTTCGGGCCCCAGTGGTCTGAACATGACGATTATCAATGGCAACAAAATCAAGTCTCCCAATAAAGCGACAACCATCGCCAACCCGGTCAGTAGACCGAAATAGATGGTGGGGATGAAGTTGGACAGGGTCAGGATGGAAAAGCCCACCGTTATCGTGATGGAGGTGTAGTAAATCGCTCTGCCAATGCTACCGTGACAGCGAAGAACATCGTCCACGTATTTAGGATCGGAAGCAAACTCGCTCTGGAACCTGTGGATATAGTGAATGGTGTCGTCGACGGCGATGCCGATGGTGATGGAGGCGATGGTGATGGTCATCATATCCAGCGGAATGTTCAACCACCCCATGACACCCAGGACCACCAACGATGAAAAGATGTTTGGGATCATTGCCAACAGCGCCAGGTATAAACGGCGGAACAAAATGATGAACATAAAAAGGATCGCCAGGGACACCAATCCCAGGGTTAAAATCTGCGACCGATACAGGCTTTGAAGCATGTTGTTATACAGTACGGTCATTCCGGTAAAATGAATTCTGTCTTCGCTGATTTTCATGTCATCTACCAAAAACCGGTTTATCTTTTCGATCAGCTTGGTGCGGTTGAGTTTGGGATCGGTCTCTTCAATACGCATGCTGATACGGATCTGGTTTGCATCCTGGGATAGATAAGGGTCGAGAAAGGTCTTTTTAGGCTCTTCGGGAAAAAGCTTGCGGTATAACGTCAGGTCGTAATCGTCTGGAACTTTGTCGCCGCTCAGGTCGCGAACCACTTTCAAGGTCGTGGCGATGGAAAGCACTTTCCCGATATGGGGAACCGCTTCCAGATAATCGTGTATCTTTTCGACCTCCAGCAACTTATCGGGATGAAACCAGTAGTTTTCTTCCTGCTCATCTTCCATTTCGCTGAAAGGGTCATCGAATAAATCCTGCTCGCCCTTTTCTTTCCCCTTTTTCAGTCCCTTCACGTATTCGAAAAAATCCTGATCCGCATTGATGATGATGTCCAGGGGCGTGGTGCCTCCCAGCTTCTGATCGATGACACTCATCCCCTGGTAAATTTCGGTGCTGTTTTTGAAATAGTCGATGAAGCGGTTGTCCACGCGCAGATAGGAGATCCCAATGATGCAGAGCAACACGACGACGGTGGTCAGACCGAGAATTTTGTTTTTATGGCCGAGAGCAAATACCGCAATGGCGTTGGTCAGGCTCTTGGTGGCGTCGTGGTTCGACACCGATCCTTTAGGATGCAACAAATGCAGAAACGAAGGAAAAATGATAAACGTCAGGACAAACCCCAGGGAAATGCCAATGGTCATGATCCAGCCGAAATCAATCACAGGCCGGATGCCGCTGACCACCAGGGAAGTGAAAGCGACGACCGTGGTGATCGAGGTATAAAAACAGGGTTGAAACATGAGCCGGACCGTCTCGCGGACCAGGCTGGCCTGGTCCAGCTCCGGGTTTTTGGCATGCAATTCTCCATACCGGACAATCAGGTGAATCGTCAAAGAGATGGTGATGATGATCAATATGGAAAAAAAGTTCGAGGAAATGACGGTCACCCGCCAATCAAGGAGGCCCAGGACGCCCGTCACCACCCAGACGGTGACGGCGCAACAAAGTAATGGCAGGAGCACCCAGCGTTTTCTTCTAAAAAAGAGCCACATAATCAAGATCATTAACAAGAGCACGCCGGTGCCGAATATGGAAATATCGTTGGCAATGAAATCGATCATATCTGAGGTGATCATGGTCACCCCGCCCAGAAAAATCTTTGCCTGGCCGCGGTATTTGTCCAGAATGGCCCGTACCTGTTTGACTTCCCTCTTTTGAGTGTCCTGTACCTTTACAAGGTATTGTTTGAATTCCCACGAAACCTGCTTGAGGGCTTCCTTCTCTTCAGAGGAAAGGCGTCCGAGCGTTCGCTTTTTTTCTCGCAGATCGTTTCTCTTCTCCAGAAGGGAGAAGTATTTTTCATCCCGCTTGTATTTAACGAGAACCGCCGTGGTTTTGCCGTCGATACTGGCGAGCAGTTTTCGATAGATCGGGCTTTCGGTAAACTCCTTGAGAGCCATTTTTTTATCGACGCCGGGGCTTTCCAATGTCTTGGCGTCCTCCAGCTCGGATATTTTGATTTTCGGGCTGTAGAGCAGAGGCACATTTAAAATACTGACAACCGTATCGACTCTTTCCAGTTGCGAAAGCTCCTCTTTCAGGCCTCTAAGACCATTGAG
>Ga0114931_10005564_pt1 | contig 15563 bp, 16 predicted proteins | sample 2SBtaG_FD_89579 | JGI IMG/M metagenome (GOLD analysis project Ga0114931, IMG submission 89579) | Deep subsurface microbial communities from Kolumbo volcano to uncover new lineages of life (NeLLi) - 2SBTROV14_V59a metaG | ecosystem: Environmental > Aquatic > Marine > Volcanic | place: Kolumbo...
TACATCTTCTCCGGTATCACCAACGGTGAGGTTCCGAGTGAAGGTGTATCCGCTCATGGTCGTGCCTGAGCTACTGCCTCCCTGCAAGGCTGCAAGTTGTGCTTGGAGGGACGAGATGGTCGCGGTAAGTGATGCGATTTGCGCTTGTAATTCCTCAACTGTTTGAGCAAATACAGTCGGAGCACTTGCAAAAAGCATGACGATAAGCCCGATCACAACAACCTTCATCTTTCCTCTGTTATATTTTTTGCCGTTCATGTATAATTTTTGCTGATAATAATAATGGTATCATTCTAACAAACTTTTTATACAAAAAAAATGGGAACAAAACTTTTTTCCTCATCACCCACAAGAACGAAGCGCGACAATAAAAAAACAGCCGAAGTTATCCACAGAAAGAATTGGGGCATGATATACTTAAGTGGTACATTTTTGTTATAATTCAATTCAGAAGTTATTTTGAAATATTTACCGAGCACAAAAATAATCGTCGTGTTGGCAGTGGTTATCATTTCAGGAGTTGGTTTTGCTCTGTGGAAAAATACAGCGGGGACGCCCGAGGTCGCGTTCGATCGAACAATACCTCCGCAAGATACGGCACTGCAAGTAGCCTCAACAACCCAAACACAAGAACAAGATTCCGACAACGACGGACTTGCCGATTGGGAAGAGGTCCTCTGGAAGACCGATCCGCATAATCCCGATACTGACGGCGATGGCACACAAGATGGTGCTGAAACCATCGCCAAGCGTGATCCGACCATCCCCGGACCGGACGATACCCTCCGTTCCGCAGATGAACTATCGCTCCAGCTCGATCATAGTTCTCAAGGGGGTCAAGAGAGTCAAACACCCGGCGAACAGACGATCAGTAATATACTCAACGATTACCTTGCAGCACAACAATCAGGCACCTTGACCGATGAGCGAAAAAAAGAAATCGCCAATTCTGCATTGGAAGCTCTCCAGAAACAACTCCCGAAGCCAAAAGAATATGTGCTCGATGATATTACAATTAGCACCGACACAACACCCGACGCGCTTAAACGTTATGGCAATATGCTTGGTGAAATGTTCACGGTATTTTCCGCAAAATATCCACAGAACGAGTTTGCTATCATAAAAAATATCGCCACGACAAAAAATATGTCACAAGTGCCGCTCATTGTACAAAAAAAGGTTGGATTCGGTGATCTTGTGCAAAATTTACTTGCGATGAGCGTACCACGATCGGTAGCAGAGATCCATCTGGCATTTATCAATGGGTTTAGCGGTATCTACACAGCGATGGACAACATGAGCAAAATTGCCAGCGACCCGGTTCGATCTGCTCAAGGGCTAAAAGAGTATCAAAACTATTCACAAAAAATACTGTTGGCAGGAAGTGATCTTGCGAAACAATTTAAGATAGCGAGTGTTACATTCGCCAATGATGAATATGGACACTTTTTTCTTCAATACGCCAAATAAATAGGAAGAAGCATATATAACTATCATAAAGAACTTTATGAACCAACTCCCGGGAAACAAAAAGATCATTACATTCATTCTCCTTATTACGCTTATAGTGCCACCGTTCTTTTTTGTGGCGCCCCAAAAAGCTGAAGCAAATATCCCGGTCATCGACTTTACAAACACAGGCCGAGAGTTTATGGACGTCATCGGGTAGGTGGTAACTACGGCAGCTACGCAAATAGTTTCACAGGTGGCGATCAACCTGATAAAAGGAAATGGATTGGTTGTAAAAAATTTAAAAACATACCTCTCAACGGAGGCGGAGGGTATCGCCCAAGGTTATGTTACCCAACTGACCGATGGCACAGTTAATTTATGTAATTTTAATAATGCTTTTTTGGGCAACCTTACGCTTCACATTAAACGCTACACAGCACCAAATTTTTCAGATAGTCTCGCAAGTGCGGGTGATTGCACCCTCTCACAAGTTGTAAAAAACGCAGATCCCACATTATTCAGCACTGGAGCAGGAGACTTCACCAATGGTGGATGGGGGGCGTTTTATGTAACCACAACGCAACTCGCCCAAAATCCGTTCGGCGCCGCGACAATGGCAAAAGAGGCATCAAAAGAAGAAGCAGAGGATAAGAAAGATAAGTCAAAGCAAGAACTTTCATGGGGAAATGGCGTTCTTTCTCTTAAGGATGGCAGTGGAGTAACTATAGAGCCGGCAAAATTTATCAACGATCAACTTCATAGTAAGGTAAGTGTACCGCTGAAAAAACTCGGCGTTTCAGATGAGGTAACTGATGCTGTTGTTGCAGTCATAGGAGTTGCTCTCCAGCAAGCGCAGGATCAATTGATGGCGCAATTCTAATAATAAATCTCTATTATGCGTAGTAAACAAACCATTTTTAATACAAAGACAGGCGCGATGATTATCGTGTTCTTTGCATTGATCGTATTTTTTGCATTTATGATGTTTATGAATGTGCATACCGTCAATGCAGCTGGTCCGCCACCCAACACTCCACTACAAGAAAACCAGCACTGGTGGAGCGGTACTCTCCATGCTATTGGTGGAGCACTCAAAAAGGGGGCGATGTGGGCACTTGACGCAACGGCTGGAAATGTAATGAAATTTGCTGCGTGGCTTATTTTTAAATTATTCAGTATTGGTCTTGTTATGTCTGGTTTCCTTCTGGACACCAGTATCACCTTCTCGCTGAGTTCAGCACATTTTAACTTGCCGGCGGTACATGCGGGATGGGTTACCGTGCGCGATTTCGCCAACCTCTTTTTCATATTCATCATGCTCTATATCGCGATTGCCACAATCCTTAATATGGGGAATTACAAGCAGGCACTTTTGAAGGTTATTGTAGGGGCTGTTTTGATCAACTTTAGCTTATTCTTCACGCGTGTCATAATTGACGCGGGGAACATTCTTGCTGTTGGATTTTATAATGAAGCATCCGAAATCACTATTGATAGCGGTGGTGGTCCGGTTACTGGTCACAGTATCTCTTCTGTGTTCATGAGTGGATTCCAACTCCAAACCATGATGGACTCCAGTCAATATGACCATATCACCAATTTTGATGCGGCAACAGCTTATATTTGGGGCACAATCGGAGAAGCTGTGGCTATGTTCGTTTTCTTTGCCGCCGCGCTTATGTTCGTCGGCAGAACAGTGACACTTATCTTTCTTATGGTCCTTTCACCACTTGCGTTTGTCGCCATGGTCCTTCCGGGCACCAAAGGATATGCAACAAAATGGTGGCGAGCCCTTATTGATCAAACGTTTTTCGCGCCGGCGTTTCTCTTCCTTATTCTGATTGTCGCGAAGATCATAAAAAGCGGAAACCTTATCAATATAACAGGAAGCGGAGGCGGATCCTTTGCTAATATGCTTAATCTGGAAAATGTTAGTGACGCGGCAATGATGCTTACCTATGTCCTGCTGTGTGGTCTCCTCTTGGGTTCACTCATGGTTGCCAAGTCAATGGGGGGTACGGTGGCAAGCACGTCGATCAAGTGGGCAAAGAAATCGGTTGGCCCCGGTAAGAATAGCTATCTGCGAAGGGGGGCAAGACAAGTGAACAAGCATACCACCGGTCGCGCGGCAAGCCGTATCGCGAATTCGCAGACACTCAAGAATTTCGGCATGGACCACCCGACCATGGGGCGAATGGCGGACAGCGCGCTGGGTGCCGTAGGAGCAAAAGGCTTTGAGAAATGGGAGGAAGACAAAAAGAAAGTGAAAGAAGCATATGGAAGAAAGATTGCTACTCGTAACCCTACCAGAAAAGAGCGCGCAGATATCGATACGGCACGAGGATCAAAACAGTCGGCATCCAGACTCTATGTTGACGCAACAAAAAGACGTGATGAGGCGCTTGACGCGTGGACGAAAGATGAGGGAAATACTGAATTGCAACATAAAGCAGAACTGGCGGAGCAAGAGCTTGTTGGTTATAAAGACATGGTTGGAAAAGCAGACAAGAGAGAGGGGGAGTTGAGAGAAGGTCTTAAAATAAAACAAGCGACTCATAGTAGAAACGTAAGGAACCGTATGGCGGATTCACTTGAACGTTCTTCGACGAAAATCCCGACAACCCTTATTGGAAAAGTGGTTCATGGGGTAACCAATCAGGCACGCATTAATTGGGACACGGCACAGGCACTAAGGAAAGAGAAGGGAAAGAAGGAAGAACTGGAAGATACCCTTAAAGAAATGCTTAAGAGCGCAACGGGGGACGCAAGTACGCCAACTGGTAGCGGAAGTGCGAAGAGTGGAGCGACGACCGCATAAATAAGATAGAGTAATAATCATACTATGTACGACAAAAAAATATTGGAACAAAAAATACGCGAAGCGACACCGGAAGTGCGCAACATACTCTCGAACCCTGATTTCGGTGCACTTATCCAAGAGTTCGGTATCAAGCACGGCGCGACACCCCTTCAGTGCCTCGATATCTCAGATGAAGCAATGCTTGCGCTCCTTGGGCTTTCAGATCGATCAACGTTCGCGAAAACAATTCACGAAAAATACGGTGTACCAAATGATATTGCTCAAAAAATGACCGGCGAAATAACCGCTAATATTTTTTCGCAAGCAGCGGCACCCTACGCCCCGGAACGACCATCATCGCAACCGGTACCAAAAGTATTCAACACCCCTACACCGCCACAGACCGCACCGGCACCTGCCGCTCCTGCGCACCAAGCAACTCCGACACCTACACCTCAGGCTCAACCTGCTCCGGCACCTGTGCATAGTGACACACCAGTACCACCACAAACGGCACCGACAGCGTCAGTAAAAACCCCACCATCGCCAGTTGCGCCACCTTCAGATGTTACCCCTCCTCAAGCACCTCCTCCGGGGCAGCAAGCGCCAACTGCGCCGGTTGCGCCTCAACATATTTTCGAGCAAAAACTCCAATCGGCTACTGTTCCACCAGAATCACCAAAAGAAGCACCGGCACCTGCCGCTCCTGCGCACCAAGCAACTCAGGCTCCGACACCTCAGACCAAACCTGCACCACAAGTAGCGCCTGTGCACAACAAAGCCCCTGTGCCGCCACAGACAGCACCGATAGCTCCTACTCCTACTACAGCACCTGCACCTCAGGCTAAATCTGCTCCCGCACCGGTGCATAGTCCTACTCCGGCACCTATTGCTTCACAAGCGCCGACTCCAACAGAACAGGTACACCAAGAAAACAAGCACGTATACCAATCTCCACGCGAGCAGGCGCGTGCAGCGCTTCTCTCTGCTTCACCAATGGCAGGGTTCAACACCCCTACACCGCCACAGACCGCACCGGCACCCACTACTACTGCTCCTGTGCACCAACAAGAAACTCCGGCACCTGCACCTCAGATAAAACCCGCTCCTACTCCGGCGCCTGTGCACAGTGACACCCCGGTACCACCGCAAACCCCACCATCGCCAGTTGCGCCACCTTCAGATGTTACCCCTCCTCAAGCACCTCCTCCGGGACAGCAAGCGCCAACTGCGCCGGCTGCACCCGAGATGTTCAATACGCACCAAGTAACTGCCAAAGTAGAGGACCCATACCGTGAGCCGATAGAATGACCCGCGGACCTTCACACTATCAACAGTAGGAGAAAATTGTTTTACCGGAAACTCTGCCGCTTATATAGTGTATAATAAATTGAGAAGTACTATATGCAGTTCAAGGTTCCACAGTATATTGAAGTAGAAAGTAAGCTGGTCGGAAAATTTAGTTTTCGACAATTGGTTTACCTTGGTGGGAGCGCCGGGCTCTCATATGTCGTATTTCGTTTTTTGCACTGGTTTTCTGTTCCATTCATTATCGGGATCGTGGTTTTTACTTATTACCTTACGTTCTCCCCGAAAGAAAAGTTTGGAAGACCGTTTGTTGCTGTCGTTGAATCGGCTATAAAATACGCTCTGAAAGGGAAGTTGTACATATGGAAACGAAACCCTCCACAAAAAGCAAAAAAGAAAGTAGAGACACAAGAAGTGCCGGAAAAGACCACACTGGAGAAAAAATCGGCCCCGAGACCCGGTAAAAGCAGCCTGAGCGATGTTTCAATGAATCTTACGGTCGGCGGAGGAGAAGAGACCGATCAACAGGAAAAAACAACCGGTCGTGAAAATGCGGGACCAATCACGAGTAATGAGAGCATTGGAATAAACACCTCGGTATCGACACCGGCACAATAAGTACTATGGCGATCAAAGCAAAAGCAACACAAAGTTTTATCACCGTGAAAGAACTCAAGGATGGAGTAGCAACTCTCGTTGATGGATCAATGCGTATGGTTCTTATGGTGTCGTCGATCAACTTTGCCCTGCGCTCAGAGGATGAACAAGAGGCAATTTTACTCCAATTCCGCGAATTCTTGAACTCACTTGAGTTCTCGACACAAATATTCATCCAGTCGCGCCGACTTGATATCCGCCCCTACTTGGAAATAATGAAAGAACTTCAGAAGGAGCAGCTTGGCGACTTAATGAAGATCCAGATCGAAGAATATATCGGATTCATCAAGCGGTTCACCGACACAACCAGTATTATGACGAAAACTTTTTTTATCGTCGTTCCCTACTCGCGAGGAGAGAGCACCGCACCTCAAAAAAAGGGTGGTATCCTGTCATCGTTCTTTGGGAAAAAGGGAAGCAAAGAAAAAAGCCGTAAAGAGATCGAGCAGTTCGAGGAAGCGCGATCGCAACTTGAGCAACGGGCAAATATTATCAAGGTTGGTCTTGCGCGCACCGGAGTACGAGCTGTTCCTCTCGGCACCGATGAGCTCGCCGAGCTATATTATAAATTCTATAACCCGGGAGAAACAGAGAAGCCGGCAGTAGCACCGAAAGAATAAAAACGATCACATTTCTATGAAATTATTTGGTAAGAAAACAAAAAAGGTTCCGAAAGCAAAGAAGGTGGAAGCTCCGGTTCTTCCGGAAGAGATCTATGGTGAGCATCCACTTGAGTTCAAAGATATCATTGCTCCATCGGCGCTCAAGATCGGCAGTAAAGACATTGAGTTTGGCGAAAAGATCATGAGAACGTTTTTTGTGATCTCATATCCACGAACACTGACCGACAACTGGTTCTCACCGATCATTAATCTCGATAGGGTATTCGATATCTCGATATTCATCCATCCGATCGATACGGTCAAGATCATGAAGAAATTTCAAAACCGTGTTGCAGAAGTACAGAGCCAGATCAATATGAATGATGAAAAAGGGAAAGTGCGTGACCCAATGCTCGAGATTGCGCATGAAGATCTTGAGGACCTGCGCGATAAGCTCCAGCAAGCGCAGGAAAAAATGTTCGACGTTGGCCTTTATATCTCTTTATATGCTGACAATGAGGAAAACCTCCGGAAGGCGGAGGGAGAACTAAAATCAATGCTTGAATCACGCATGATCTATATGCGTCCGGCGCTCTTCCAGCAAGAGGAGGGGTTGAAAACAATCGCCCCGACCGGTACCGACAATCTGCAGGTTGTATCAAAAATGAACTCGTCGCCACTTTTAAGTATTTTCCCATTTGTTTCGTTCGACCTAACATCCGACAGAGGGATCCTCTATGGTGTTAACCGCCACAACTCATCACTAGTGCTCTTTGATCGCTTCTCACTACCAAACTACAACTCACTCACCTTCGCCTCGTCCGGTTCAGGAAAATCCTACGCCACCAAACTCGAGGTGATCCGCAGTCTCATGTTCGATGCCGACATCATCGTTATCGACCCTGAGCGCGAATATGAATACCTTGCGGAAGCGACCGGGGGACGATACTTCAATATTTCCTTGACATCCGAGCACCATATCAACCCATTCGACCTGCCAATCCCGCGCGAAGATGAGTCACCGGCTGATGTTCTGCGCTCGCAGATCATTATGCTCGTCGGGCTCTTCCGCATCATGCTTGATGGACTTTCTCCGGAAGAAGACGCGATTATCGACCGTGCGATCACCGAAACCTACGCGCTCAAAGATATTACCCCCGAATCTGATTTTTCGAACGTTGAACCACCACTCCTCTCCGATTTTGAAATGGTACTCTCGGGCATGGAAGGTGCCGAAACCCTCTCACAAAAACTTCAAAAGTTCACCCGAGGAACATGGTCCGGTTTTCTCAACAAACCAAGTAATGTCGATGTTGATAAGAAATTCATTGTGTTCTCGGTTCGCGATATGGAAGTCGAGCTCAAGCCGGTGGCGATGTACATTGTGACCAACTATATCTGGGCAGCGGTGAGAAAAACATTGCGCAAACGACTCATGGTGATCGATGAGGCATGGTGGATGATGAAATCGGACGATACAGCGTCGTTCTTGTTTGGACTCGCCAAACGAGGACGAAAGTACTATCTTGGTCTCTCTACCATCACCCAGGATGTGGGCGACTTTCTGCGATCTCCGTACGGTCGCCCGATCATCACCAACTCCTCAATGCAACTCCTTTTGAAACAATCACCGGTGTCAATTGACCTCGTGCAAAAGACCTTTAACCTCACCGAGGAAGAGAAATTCCTTCTCCTTGAATCAGGGCTTGGAGAGGGGATATTCTTTGCCGGCATGAAGCACGTTGCGATCAAGATCATCGCTTCTTACACCGAAGACCAGATCATTACTTCCGATCCATCGCAAGTGCTTGCGATCAAAAAAGCGAAAGAGGACCTTGCGGCATCAGAGGAATAGAAGGACAAAAAAACAGATAGTTGTGAACAAAGATCGATATGAATAACCAGAACAACAAAAGAAATGATTTTACTAAGGACTTGGGTCTGGATGAATATGGTTTTAACGAGGAGGATGACCAAAAAAAAGGATCCCACTCTACTGATACCGATTACGAAGAAGCATACGACGACGAGTTTGACGAAGATTATGACGAAGACGAAGATGAGGATTATGAAGAAGAGAACAACGAGGGAGGCGCCCAAAGTTCCGGCGGAGGTGGTGGAGGTAAAAAGATTGGTGGCGTGAGCTATGGCATAATGCTTGGTCTTGCGATGGTTAAAGACACGACTGATGTGCTTACTACATTGGCTCAAATATTACTCCCTGGACTCGACCTAATAATACCGGGGGTGGGTTCCTCGCTATCGCTCCTTGTTGGTATTCTCGCATATGTAATTGGCGCCATGATTACATTCACCATATTTTTATATCTTAAATTCAGTGGCGTTAAATTCACATCAAAGAAGTTGGCAACTGCCACTTTATCGACTATAATTGAGATGATACCGCTCGTGGATATATTACCTACCACTACCATAATGCTTGTTCTCGTAAAAAAAATGCAGAATAACGAACGAGTGCAGAAATTGGCAAAAATAAAAGCGCGTGTCTAGTTTAAGTAATTATGAATCAACACTTAAGGAGATCACATCGAGCAATATTTGTTCTTTTGGGAGTATTGTTTGTAAGTGCGTTCAGTGTGCTTGCTTTTGTACCGCAATCGGCATTCGCGGCACTCGCCCCCGTTCCAACCGTTCAAGAGATCAAGAGTGGCAACGTCACCCTTGATAGAATCTTGCAAAGCGTTCCGACAGAAAAAGAAGCAAAGACGCAAACAGCTGAAAAATATATGGAAATTATCTACCCGAAAGATTACCAAGCGAACCAAGAAATTACCCTAACCCTTAAGTGTTATGCGATAGAGATTCAACGGGCATATATCTCGTGGTATGTTGATGGGAAACTACTAACTTCAGGATATGGAAAAACAAAAATAAAAGTGAAAGTAAAAGGTCCCGGAGTGCGCACATCGGTGCGTGCGGTTGCGAAACCTATTGAATCGGATATTGGTATTATTGAAAAAACCCTTGTTCTTTACCCGACAAAATTCGATGTATTATGGGAAACGGACGGATATACACCACCATTCTACAAAGGAAAAGCACCGATTACAGTACAAAGTCCGGTCAAATTTGTTGCATTGACTGATTTTGCTGATACCCCAGGAAGTAATTTACTCTACAAATGGGAGAAAAACTTTCAAGAAATTGGTGACGGTCCCCAGTATGGGAAAAATGTTATCTACCTTAACGGAAGAGGAACAGCACAAATAGATGGAAACCGAACCGCTCGTTTCGATGTTAATGTTTCTACATTGGATAATTCTGCTGCCTCATCCCGCATTCTCAAAATAAAAACACACCCACAAGAAATAATTTTTTACGAGAACAATCCAGTTAATGGAGTTATGCACAATCACGCGATCAAAGGCGCCCTTGAGATGACAAAAAAAACGTTTAAGATGATTGCTGAACCGTATTTCTTTTCAAAGGCTGATCTTGCTAATGAATCGCTTAAATTTAACTGGACTATAGACGGTCGCAATCATCCGGAATATAAACAAAATATTGCTTTTGAACAAAAAAATGCCGGAAATGGCACCGCTTATATAAAACTTGCAATACAAAACATTAAGAACGTCTACCAATCAGCAACAAGTTACTTAACCGTCAATTTCAACAATACCGATGTTAATTAACCGTCTTTTATGATAAAAAGAAGTTTTCATAAAAAAATCACCGCTGGTATCATGGCAATGGGGTACGCTCTCTTGCACGCAAAAATAGTGCTTGCTGGTAATCCGGTTGAATATATACCACTCGAACCACTTCGCGGTCTTCCCACGAACGCACCAGTAAGCTTGAACGCGTATCTAAACGCGCTTTTTTCAATCGGTATCGGCATAGCTGGTGTCCTTGCGGTCCTTATGATCGTTGTTGCCGGTATAGAATATATGGGAGGAGCCGCAACCCCCTCAATACGGCAAGACGCGAAAGAGCGTATATCAAATGCTTTACTTGGTTTGATCATCGCAGCTGTCGCATTTATTATTTTATATGCCATTAACCCAAGTTTGCTTGGGCATTAAAAGAAAAAATTATGCCAAAAGGTGCAAAATTACTTATTTTTGGAGGAGTCATCGCTATCATCGCCATACTAGCGGCAGTTGTGTTTTTGTATGTTCACCGAGGAGGGACCGCCTTAGATCCGTTTATCCCATTCGGACTTGGAAGTCATGTTGACCGCGCCACGACGACACCAGACGACGAAGGAAGCGGTGGAATTCTTCCAGGGATGCACACCGGCGCAGAACAACGACTTTTTAAGCTTCATGATGCACCAGTATCCGGTTTTTCGATCATAAATGAAAATACTGCCGATGGTAGAACCGATACAATCGTCCGGTATATTGAACGTGGGCTTGGGCATATATTTGAAACCGACATGTCCGATCCATTAACAGAGAAAACAATCTCACTTGAAGACCACCTCAAGGTCTATGAAGCACCCTGGGGGGCACAGGGAACAGCAGTCATTGCACGAGACCTTAGCAAAACGGGAGATATACGGAGTTATGTTATTAATTTAGGTGCTTCTTCTACTGCCACCTCAACTTCTACCTCCACCAATGCGACACTTGGAGTGACCGGTGGCGAATTTCTTCCTGAAAACATCACAAGTCTCGCTGTTTCAGCACAAGACACAAACAAAATATTCTTCCTCACCAATATCGCCGGTGATTACGAGGGGTCAACGATCCCTCAATCAGTAGTGGGGACGATCCATAATCTTTCAAGCGGACGAGAAGATGCAGTATTTGGATCACCATTTACTGAATGGCTCACACAATGGCCGCAAAAAAATATTATCGCTCTTACCACAAAACCGTCAGGTGAAGTACCAGGCTATTTATATTTTCTCAATCCGAATACCGGCAGAATGAGTAAAAAAATGGGGGATATTAACGGGTTAACAACACTAGTTGCTCCGGATGGAAATATGGTACTCTATTCTGAAAGCGGTATGAGAAAATTCGATACACTACTCTACCATAGCAATAATAGTACAATAGAAAGCTTTCCTTTTGTTACCCTGCCGGAAAAGTGCACATGGACATCCACCACCATTGTTTATTGCGCCGTTCCTAAAGAAATTCCACAAGGAATATATCCTGATATCTGGTACAAAGGGCTAACTTCGTTCTCAGATGAAATATGGAAAGTTGATCTTGCAACCGGAGAAACGACCAAAGTTCTTGACTTCAAAGAAGAGTCGGGGGGAGAGGAACTTGATGGGATAAACATCGCTGTCGACCCCGATCAACAGATTCTTGCATTTATGAATAAAAAAGACCTGACAATATGGGCGTACAAACTGCAAACAGCATCATCAACAGCTCCGACAGGCCCACAAGAATAGCATAAAAGCAGGGTAAAAAGAAAAAACACCAGATTGGCTGGTGTTTTTTCTTTTTCTCTCATGACGCCTACCGTATTTCTTGCCTATTGGTAGACAGGCTTCATTCTCTCACCCCTCATACGTAGCACAAGCGAGCAGGCCGACCTTAAAATAAACTTAAAGGTAAATATAGACACTCGCATGCAAAAACCATTACTAGCACCGATTGGCGCTACAAGAAGACTCTATGAGATACCTTTGCGAGGGGAGGGTAAAGATATGCTGTTTTTCTACACGACACCCTCTTCAAGAGGAATATATTTTAAAACGACACGACGATTCGCGCCGGTTCCCGATGACTCTGTCTTAATATCTTGTGTGTTTGAAAAAAGGGAGTGTACGATCAGCCGATCACGTGGCGACATAGGGCTCATCTCAACGTTATTTTTGAAATACCGGGCACGCTCTGCAAGCATATGTGCCTTATTTTTCAACTCACTGATCCTCTTTAACTGGTAGTCATTCACATCAATAATGAAGTACTGCCTATTTTCATTCTGTTGGGAATTATTACTCGACGAGGTTGATTTATCGATGATCCTTTTCACAATATGGCTTAGCGCAGCGAGATTTTCCCCACGATACCCAATGAGCAGTTGTGGTGTATCGGTCTTTATTAAGAACCGGGAAGCGTTGATATCGGCATCTTCGATTATCTCAAGCTCAAAAGGAACACTGAGATGTGAAAGAATCGTTTCCAATGTTTGTTTTATTAAATCCTTTTCCATATAAGACTATATATACCAGTAAGTTACTTTTTTATCAACTGCTCCGATTTTTTTCTTACCAGAAGCTCGTGCATGACAGTAAAGGCGCTACTGACCACCCAATAAAGAGCCACTGCAGCTGAGATCGAATACGCAATAAAGGTGATAAATACCGGCAAAAAATAACGCATTTGTGTACTCATACTTTTCCCAAGTTCTTCTTGGAATGAAGTTTTTACACTCTCTTCTCCCTTCTTATTTGTTTTTTTATCTGATTCTTTCGAGGAAGCGGGGATAGTGAGCTTCATTTGGAAATATTGCAAAATACCGGCCCCGAGAGCAAGAACAATATTTTTTTTCGTCAGGTCAATAAAGCCAAGAAATAGCATTGAAGGTATTTGCGGGGTAATAAAAGGGTAGAGGAGGTCATTGTTCGGATGAGTAAGACCTTTCAGGAACACCCAATAGAGAGCAATAATGATTGGGGCCTGCAAGATCACAAGAAAACACCCTGAAAAAGGGCTTACCCCATGCTCTTTATAGAGCTCCATGATCTTTTTCGCTTGAAGCTCCTTATCGTCGCGGTGTTGTTCTCGCAACTCTTTTACTTTTGGCTCAATACTCTTGAGTTTCACTTGCGACTTCACCGACCGATGGGTCACCGGAAGAATTGCCACCTTAACGATCAGTGTTAATAAAACAACTGCCACACCAACATCCCCTCCGGGGATAACCGAGATAAGAAAGATGAGAGCATTATAAAGCGGCTGGTAGAAGATCGTGTTAAATAAACTACTTATCATCGCCCAATTGTACGCAATAGAACCTTAAGAATCAAGGGAAGAATACAATAACCATTAACAAAAGGTTTATGAGTGACGTAGAGCGAGAGAAATACAAACGTGAAACGTAAGCAAAATGTCTCTATTCCCAAGCCGAGCCTGCCTGCCGGTAGGCAGAGAGCTAATAGAGGATCTAAATACCCCAATGCTTGCATTGGGATAGTACGAGCGGAGCGAGTTCCTAATATACCTCGTCTGCTTACAGTGAGGATCTTTTATTTAACCGGGTCAAAATGCTCTTTTTGCCAAGGATGACAACGTAACACTCTTCTCACCCCTTGTAATAACCCTCGAATAGCACCGTGTTTTTTGATCGCCTGGATCATGTATTCAGAACAACTTGGGAAGAACACGCATGTTTTTTTTGTTTTTCCAAGGAAAGACCATAAATACCCAGTTTCAGGCGATAACACCTTTTGATAACCCTTTAAAAGGATGATAAAAAACCGAGCGATCATTGAGTGTTTTTGTTTATTTTCATAAGAAGATCATCAATAGAGGCTCGAATAGTAACCTGCGACGGGGTTACCTTCGATTGAAAGAAAAAAACGTAAATATAGCCCTTTTTAAAGCAACCATACCCCTTCTCAAGAGAAGAGGAGCATCGTCTTTTTAAAAGATGCCGCGTAACTGCATGTTTGTATTTCTTTTTCGGTGCAATGAAACAAAAACGGGGATGATCGTGTTGAACATCTTTATAGACCACCATCCGTATATGGTCATTTTGTGCGACCATAAGTGGTTTTCGTGCCAATAAAAAAGCAAGGGTTGATCTATCTACCCGATTCTTCTTAGGAAGCATACTATGCTGAAAAGGGGATATTATACTGTTATTTTTGCCCGTCCTTTTCTTCTTCGTTGAGCAAGTATTGCTCGACCCGTGCTGGTACTCTTCCGCGCAAGGAAACCGTGTGTCCGCTTTCGCTTTTTGGTTTTTGGTTGATATGTTTTCGACATAAAAATTTTGTTAATTTACTCGTTAATTTTTTTTCCACAACTTATTAACATACTTACTAACATATCTGCACACTTTTTACAAGTTCATTGTTTTTGAAAGTAGGTATATAATAACTAAACTCTTGAGCGATCGTATTGCATTACTTATTAGTATTACATAGATATGACAGACGAAAAACAACTTTGGGAAACTGCTCTGGTCGAGATCGAGTTGAATGTGTCGAAAGCGAATTTTAGTACGTGGTTCAAAAATATCTATATTTATAAACAAGAGGGTGGGGTAGTGTATTTAGGAGTACCAAACGAGTTCGTAAAAGAGTGGCTGATCAATAAATACCATAAGTTTATTTTACGAGCACTACGAAATTATGGTGAAGATATTAGAAGTGTTGAATATGTTATTGCACGAAAGAAATCGGGGGAAACAGAAACAAAGAAGTGCAGCCCGGTAAAACAACCAGGAGTTGGGCTTCCATTGAATGATCTTTATGTGAATAAAGAAGATAATTTAAACCCTCGTTATATTTTTGACACTTTTATTATTGGATCATTTAATGAGCTCGCGTATGCCGCGGCGCAGGCGGTTATTAAACGCCCCGGTCTTGTATATAATCCTTTATTTATTTATGGAGGGACCGGTCTTGGAAAAACACACTTAACGCAAGCGATTGGGAACCATATTAAAAAAGCAGATCCAAAGAAAAAGATCTATTATGTTACTTCGGAAAAATTTTCGATGGACTATATTAACTCCCTTCAATTAAATAAAATAAATGAATTTAAAGACAAATATCGTAAATATGATATTTTTATTATGGACGA
>Ga0114931_10005565_pt1 | contig 15562 bp, 14 predicted proteins | sample 2SBtaG_FD_89579 | JGI IMG/M metagenome (GOLD analysis project Ga0114931, IMG submission 89579) | Deep subsurface microbial communities from Kolumbo volcano to uncover new lineages of life (NeLLi) - 2SBTROV14_V59a metaG | ecosystem: Environmental > Aquatic > Marine > Volcanic | place: Kolumbo...
CGATCAAGGAAATAGTTCTTTACTGTATCGTGGCCTGTTCAGCGCTGTTCATTCTCGGGTACACGGTACACATGTTCGTAGGGGGCTTGGTCAGCCCGGGTACCGAAACGCTTTTGACTATAGTCGTTTGCGGGATTGGGGCGGCCGTCATTGGATTCATGGCCTGGGATATCGCACGGCGGCGACGTGGGATTCGCTCCTGAACCCGGGCTACTTATAGACGCGCAGACGCGACAGCAGGTCCTGGTATATGCCGTCATCTGCGAACTGACCGCGGTGAAAGACGAACTGGCGCCGCTGGCCACTCCCCTCCAATCCGCTCAGGCCGAATGAGCGTCCGGCGTAGTCCGAAAAGAAACGGACGTCCTTGACTAAGGCGCAGGTGTCGCCGCTCCGCATCTTCAATGCCACGCTGTCACGGCCTATCGACAACCCCACTGGCGCCCTTGGCATCAACATAAGGCGGCTCATGAGAATCCGGTTGGCGCCGGTAATGAAGAAGAAACACGCCATAAAGAAGAGCAGGTACGACCAAGTCCGGTCGGCACTAAACCAGAGTTTGGCGCCAATCAATGCCAGCGCCACCACGGTCGGAACATACAGCAGCAGATCCCAGATCATGCCGCGGCGATCCGGAATCAGCTCAAAGCTCTTCGATTCCGCCATATCAGGACTTCCCAGAGGCAGTAACGCGCTGAAGCTGGGCATCCAACTCACCGTATAACATGCGGCCCGGCTGCTTGAAGCGGACGACCTTGTCGGCGTCAATGACGTAAGTCCAGGGGTCTCCGATCACGCCAAAGGCGATGAAGGCCTCGGGATTCTGGTATTGATCCATATGCAAAAACAAAACCTTCCCTTCGTATTTTGCGAGCAGGCCTTTGATCATTTGGAGCTGTTTGTCGCAAACGGTACAGTGACCCGGCGTCGCAAATTCGAGCAGAATCGGCTTTTTCATTGCCAGGGCCTCGTCGAGCGAATAGCGATACATTCGCTTATCCGGATAACGATAGGTCGTGATCCGGTTGAAGTCCCCATCGACGTCCGCCAAAGTCTTGGTCTTGATCGCGGGCGAGATTTCACCAACACTTACCGAACCGTCACTCATGCAGGCGGACAGCGACAGAATCGCCAAGATTAGGACAAAGACAAGCCGGATTCTTAGCATGCTCATTCCTCCTTATGCCAAGGCATACAGGTACGGAAGATATTATAGCCCCAGATGCAATTGGCCAGCAGGACCAAGGATCCAAATATGCCAATCGACGCCATGTAAGGATGAATCAGTTTCTCGACATCCTCCGGCGGCATCTCCAGGCTCGCAATTCCGCTCATGACCCCCGCCAGCGTGAACAGGATCACCATGCCTACAAGACCGGTATTGTGTACCCAGAAATGCACCTTCACCAGCCGCATACTATATATAGGGCGCTTCACCAGGCGGGGAATCAAATAATAGACCGCGCCGAAGATCGCCATCTCGACCCAGCCCAACAAATTGACGTGGGTGTGGGCGCGCACGATCAGGTTGCCATGCAGGCGCTGGTCGACAAAATGCCGTAGCTCCGCGACACCACCCATTATGGCGCCCCACGAAAACCCGATGATGGCGTAAATAATGCAGGCGTAGATAAAAAGCAGCGTGTAACGCGTATAGTCCCGATCGGTCTCCCAGGGCTTATTGTCCACTTCCACTATCGTCTCCAGTTGACGGTTGATTCTGAGGGTCGTCCTCGCGTACATCGTGAAATTTTTCCGTCCACTCCTTGGGTGCGAAGGTGCCGACCATGCTATCGATAAATTCCGAGCGGCCCGATGGCGGCTGGGGGGATGAAGACGATCCGCGATCGGCCTTCAGTTCAGAGATGAAGGCCGCCAAATCATTGAGATCGGTATCGGGGAGCAAGGATACATAGGCGGCCTCTTTCGGGGCATAGCCGTGATCCAAAGTCTTGCCCTCGTACACGCGCTCAGGGTCCTTTAGAAAACTGAGCAGCCACTCCCTTGAGCGCTTAGACCCGACGCCATCGAGAGAAAGGCCCATATTCGTACCGTTGCGTAACGCACGATGACAGGATGTACAGTGACGTTTTCGAAAGATTTCCGATCCGCGCTGCCCCGCTTCGGTCAAATCGAAATGCGTTTTGACGCCGAAGATTGGCTTTTCCATGTTATGACGCACACCTTCCAAGACACCGTAACCAATAACGGCCGCGATACCGAAGATGATGGCAATGCCAAAAAGGACTTTTTCGCCTTGCTTTAAAGACTGTTTTGCCACGGTGACACCTAAAGAAACGCCCTAAGGACTTACCGGACGATTGAGACGGCTGGGCCATCTGCAGGGGAACCCGCATCGACCACAATCGTCTGGAAGGCGAATGGGGAAGGACGTTTGACGCCCCTCCCCATTCGTTTTTCTCTCAAGGCCCTATCAGACGGGCCTTCCGAACATACATGGACCGGAGTCCTTAAAGGACTTAGTCGGCGGACTTACCCGTATCGAAGGTCATGAAGCCATGACGCTCGGGAGTACGGGAGTTACCGATCGTCAGCGGTGAAGCAGTGGACAGGAAGGTCGCGACGTCGCGAATCTCCGAATCCGTCAGCTTCTGAGCGACTTTCTGCATCTGAGCCAACGGATCGTTGGCACGGGAACCGTCACGCCAGTTATGCAACTGATTGGTCAGGTAAACGAACTTCTGACCGCCGATCATGGGGTAGATCGGATCGACACCGCGACCGTTGTAGTCGTGACAGGCACGGCAAGCCGGAACGCCACGCTCGGGGATGCCGTAGTTGACGATGGCCTTGCCCTGGTAACCGACACCAACCTCGGTACCATTCGCCTTCAGTTCGGCAATATTGGAAAGCTCAGACGCGGGAGGCATCACTCCAGGCTCGGACAGCGTGCTCACATAGGCGGCAACATCACGACGGTCCTGGGGAGACAAGCCCTTGGCATTGGTGTTCATGACAAACATGGTCTTGTCCTGCCGACGGTCGTTGGCAAAATCCTCGAGTTGCTTGACAATAAACTGCGTAATCTGACCGGCGAGGCGAGGCGTTCCCATCGCATCGTTACCCATACCGTTCTCACCGTGGCAGGAGTTGCAAGCCGGCACATCGCCCTTGCCTTGCGTAAAAATGGCCTTGCCATTGGATAGAACGGCAACCGAATGCTCAGTGGCTTGCGCCTGAGGTCCAGCTACCCAAACTGCCGCACCGATCATCACTGATGCCAGCGTACTAAAACGTCGCATATGAAGCCCCCTCTCGTTTTATTATCATTTCCGTAATCACCGACCTAAATCGCTGCTCTCTCAGCCAGGCCAGCAGAGACACTCGCAAACGCCACGCTCGACGCCGCCCATAGCCTCCAAGACGATTACACTATTAACAGAATGTCCGAGCAGCACCCTTAGGCAAAATCACAGCTATCAGGATGCCTTCTTGAAGATAAAAACAGCCAGTCCAAAGGCCAATATAAACCAAAGAACATAGAGCAGAACCACATCTCCTGTACCCATTTTCGACCCCTCACTTTGATACCAACAGATAACGTTTTTTATGTCTTGTCGCGATTCATTGCTCGCGCCATTGTAAGGCAACCCGATCCTATGCGGATTACACCACAAAATCCGGGTAGTCACAGAGAGGGATTTAACCATCATTTAGACGCGGGATCAACCAAAATTTTCATGGTTGTCCCGATCAAGGAGATGAAGATACAAAAACGTTCGCGTTACTCCGCGCCAATGGAAGGGATCGAGAGCGATATAGGCACGGTGAAAAAAAACGAACCGCTGTAATTTGGCTCCCCGGGACGGACTCGAACCGCCGACCAAGTGATTAACAGTCACCTGCTCTACCGACTGAGCTACCGGGGAACGGGGCTCGCTCGTAAAGACGCGCATATTACCGAAGCAAGCCCGTATAGGTCAACATCTGGGGGAATATAAAATTCGCGAGGGAGACTCGCATTGCTTGAAATGACGATACTCGCCCCGTATGATGGCGCGCAACGGGAACGCGCCCTCCGCCCCGATAGCTCAGCTGGATAGAGCGTCCCCCTCCTAAGGGGAAGGTCAGAGGTTCGAATCCTCTTCGGGGCGCCAAATTCGCCTCAGTTAAAACCCCTCAGTTAAAACCATAGCGCTCCAACAGCCCCGCTAGCGCTTGTTCGGCAGCCTGCCAACGGACCGCTTCGCGTTCGCCGGAAAACCAAAAGCACCGACTGCTCGTCTCACCATCACGATCGCCCCAGGCGATAAAAACCGTCCCGACCGGTTTTCCCGGTACCGCACCGCCCGGCCCGGCGATGCCGCTGATCGCCAGGGCGACATCGGCACAGGAACGTTTCAAGGCCCCCGCAACCATGGCCTCGACGACCTCCGCACTGACCGCGCCAACCGCATCGATCAAAGCGGCCGGCACATCAAGCTGATACGACTTGGCAGCGTTGCTATACGTCACGAAGCCACACTCGAACCATGCCGAACAGCCCGGCCGCGAGGTTAAAAGACCCGAAACGAGCCCTCCGGTACACGATTCGGCGGTCGCCAGCCGCCAACCGCGCCGCACCAATGCTTCGGAAATTTGCTCAAGCGATTCCGTATATGCCACCATTGCCTCCGGCCGAACCACGACCCTTTCCCCAACCAAAGCGCCCAAATGCTCAACGCCCTCAATACATACATACTATATATATTGCCTCACCACCTGCTGACCCGGATCATGCGCGTGTTGACCAGACTGCACATACCCGGGCTGACACCGGCCTTTATCAAGGTCTTCGTGCGCTTGTTCCGTGTCGACCTCAATGAAGCAGCGGAACCCGATGTGCGCGCCTACCGGCACTTCGATGACTTTTTTACCCGCGCCCTCCGCGATGGAGCGCGGCCGCTTGCCTCCGAAGCGAACGAAGCGATCTGTCCCGTCGACGGCACCATCAGCCAGTTCGGCCGAATCGAGCGGGGCCGCCTGTACCAGGCAAAAGGCATCGACTACTCACTCGATGCCTTGTTCGGCGGACAAGACGAGCTGGCCCGGGAATTCAGCGACGGCAACTTCATCACCCTGTATCTTTCTCCGCGCGATTACCATCGGATTCATATGCCCTTGGATGGCACACTCCGAGAGATGCAATATGTCCCGGGAAGACTCTTCAGCGTCAACCCGCATTCCACCCGGACCGTGGCCGGCTTATTCACCCGCAACGAACGCTTGGTCACTGTCTTCGATGCCGAATGCGGCCCCCTGGGCATGATTCTCGTCGGCGCAATGTTTGTCTCTGGCATCGAGACTGTCTGGAGCGGCATGGTCACCCAAGGATGCTCGGGAAACACCCCCGCCCATTGGGTCTACACCCAAGTGGCTGACCCGGTACGACTCGAACGCGGCCAGGAGATGGGCCGCTTCCATATGGGGTCAACCGTGATTATCTGCCTACCGCGAGGCCGCTTCGAGTTCGCACCAGGGCTCCAGCCCGGGAATCAGGTACGTATGGGTCAGTCACTCGGCAGACTTTTCGAGTGACCGCAACACGGAGGTGAACGCTTCTCCGTCCATAGGCCGGCACAACAAGAAACCCTGCCCCAAGTCACAGCCTTCTTGCACCAGAAACCGTAGCTGCCCGAAGGTCTCCACCCCCTCCGCGACCACGCACTTGCCTAAGGCATGGGCCATGGCGATCGTCGACCGCACGATGGCCATGTCCTCTGCGCTTTCGGGCAGGTCACTGATAAACGACTGATTGATCTTGATCACGGTAGCGGGGATTCTCTTCAAGTAGGCCAGAGAGGAATACCCCGTACCGAAATCATCGATCGCGATCGTCATACCGGCGTCGGCCAATTCGTTCATGATCTCGGTAGCCGTCTCGGAATTATGCATGGCCGCCGTTTCCGTAATCTCGACCTCAAACCAGGACGGTTTGGCGCCCACGCCCCGAATCCATGACAGAATATCCTCGGCAAGCCCCTGGTGGATCAACTGAATCGCCGAGACATTCAGCGAAATCCGTTCGGGGAGTATGCCTGCCTGGTCCCAACTCAGGGCCTGGCGGGCCGCGGTCTCCACAACCCATTGGGTGATTTTTTGAATCAAACCGATCTCTTCCGCGATCGGTATGAACGCTGCGGGCGAAATCCAACCCCGCTCCGGATGAAGCCAACGGATCAACACCTCACAACCGTCCCGGTGCGCCGTCTTAAGCGCAGCATCAAAAGCGACGCCATCAGGAACGTCAGCCATCGGCGCAAGGCCCTTCAGCTTATATTTGCACTGATAGTGAAGTGAAAACTGCGCCCGACCTATGGCCAGCGCCAACTCATGCTCCAGCAACATCCGATCCTTCAGGCTGGTACTCATCTCGCCCGAGAACAGACACAGGTCCTGACCGCTCGTCTTGGCGCGATACATCGCAATATCGGCATGTTTGAGCAGGGTCAGCGCATCATCACCATCGTCGGGAAAGACTACCGCCCCCGCACTGATCGACAGGACAAGGTCCTGTTCATCGAGGCTGATCGGTCGCTCGACCTCGCGGGCAACCTTCTCCGCCACCCGGATTGCGTTGCTCACGCCTGACTCCGGCAGCAAAATGGCAAACTCGTCTCCACCAAAGCGGGCGACCGTGTCGGATGCCCGCAACATTTGATCAATCCGATCCGCGACGGTTCGGAGGACCAGGTCGCCGACCCCATGCCCTAGCGAATCGTTGATGATCTTGAAACGATTGAGGTCGAAATACAGGACTACCAGGGAGTTGCCGTTGCGGCGTGAAAGTTCGATAGCCATCTGCAGGCGATCGAGAAACATGCGCCGGTTGGGCAGTTCCGTCAGATCGTCGTAATAGGACATCCAGCTCAGACGCTCCTCGGCAGAGCGTTGCTCCGAGATATCCTGTACCGTCCCAATGGAACGAATGGGCCGTTCTTCGTCATCGTAATAGGTTCGACCGCGTTCATGCACATAACACACGGTACCGTCCATCATTAGCAGACGATGAGTGATGTCGTAAGGTGAGCGCTCCTCTACCGACCTGGAATACGCCTCGTTGACCTTCTCGCGATCCTCCGGATGCACCCGATCGAGAAAACCCTCGTAAGTCGCGCTCATCTCCTTGGAATCGATGGAAAAGATCCGGTAGACCTCCTTCGACCACCACAGCTTATTATTTGCCAGATCGAGTTCCCACGACCCGATACGCGCGATCTCTTGAGCCTCCTCAAATCGCATCTGCAAACGCCGCATCGCATCGATCGAATCCTTATGCGTGATGGCGATACCCGCGAGTCGGGCGATATCCTCAATCGTGGTCAACTCCCATTGCCCGGGATGTCTTGGCGTCCGGTAGTAGTACGCCAATGTCCCGATGACATCACCGTCGGCGTTGAGGACAGGCTCGGACCAACAGGCCTGAAGTCCGTACGAAAGGGCCAGATCACGATAGTCGGCCCACAGGGGGTCGTTGGCGATATCCTCGACGACGATCCGTCGCTTCAGAAACGCCGCCGTACCGCACGAACCCGCCTTGGGCCCAATATGTCCGCCGTCGATGGCGGCTACATAACCCTCCGGCAGTTTTGAACTTGCACCGTGATAGAGCTGCTGACCCGACTCATCAAGCAACAGAATGGAGGCGATCATGTCCTCGACATGATACTCGGCGAGATTGACGATGGACTCCAGGATAGACGAACGATCGACGAGGGGGTCGATGATCTGCTTCAGGATCTCGCGCTGACCCTTGATGAACTGCTCACGGCCACGATGATCAACGGCATCGATCATCTCCCACCTCCTGGGACACAGGTCCGACTGCCATCCTTTTGGAAACCCCTACAGCGGACATCGATTATCGACAGGTGGCCTGGTACGACCGGCGACCCGCCTTCGAAAGGACTTTTTAGCGCTTTCGACACAGCACTCCGCCCACCATGATGTCGTATTCGTGCATCACAGGGGACCAAGTTAACTCAGAAACCATCAAATGTGAACCAGGAAACATGCGCGAAATCCGGCGAAACACGGCTTCTGCGGCGCCTCCAGGTCAGGAACACGCGATATCGGTCAGTCGCTTGAGACAGCGCAGATATGCAGACTCATCAGGCGCCGCGCCAGCCCGTTGCGCCTGCCAGAGCGCCTCGCCCAGACATTCCATCATGAGGTGCTCAGCAGCATGGGAATCTCCATGCCGACGACAGAGATCCTGATAGACTGTCTCAACCCCGATAGGGCGGGCGGTCGCGACCTGCTCGCGGATGCCCAGATGCATTCCCATGTGCAAAAAAGGATTCTCTCCGCCGGACTCAGGCGTGAAGTCACGATCGCCGGCGGAATCGGGGTCATCGAGTAGCGCGTGATACTCGGGATGCTCCAGAATGACGCCGCTAACGGCCAAGTCCAGCGGCTCCATGGGCAGTCCCATCTTATGCTGTCTCCAAGCGTCGAAGAAGACCTGGCGCATCTCGGACCGATCCTTGCCCTCATACATGACAGCAACCCCCGATCAGGGTCTAGGCCCCGATCGAAACATCCGTGTCGCCATCCAGCCCAAAGGCCTAATGCAGGGCCCGAACACTCAATTCCTGATACTTGCTGGCCACTACAACCGATACCTTGATCTCCGACGTCGAGATCATTTGGATATTGATACCCTCATCCGCCAGGGTACGAAACATAGTAGCGGCGATACCGGCATGTGAGCGCATGCCGACGCCGACAATCGAGATCTTGACGGTCTGATCGTCACCCTTGACCTCGCGCGCCTTAAGCTCGCCGCAAACCTGGCGCAGGATCGCCATGGCCTTCTCATATTCGTTGCGGTGCACGGTAAAGGTAAAATCCGTACAGTCGTTCTCGGCGACATTCTGGACGATCATATCGACCTCGATCCCGGCATCCGAGATCGGCCCGAGAATCCGGCTCGCGACACCCGGTTGGTCGGGCACGCCCAGGACAGTCAGCTTTGCCTCATCGCGATTGAAGGCGATACCCGAGATCAGGGCCTGTTCCATTTCTTCATCCTCACTACAAATCAAGGTGCCCGGACCGTCTTCGAACGACGACAGGACACGCAGGGGTACCTGGTACTTGCTGGCGAACTCGACCGAGCGGATCTGCAGCACCTTAGCGCCGAGGCTCGCCATCTCGAGCATCTCCTCATAGGTAATACGAGGCAAATGACGGGCTTGGGGCACGACACGCGGATCGGCCGTATAGACACCGTCGACATCAGTATAGATCTGACATTCGTCGGCATTCAGAGTGGCAGCCATGGCGACGGCGGTGGTATCCGAACCACCGCGCCCCAGGGTCGTAATATTGCCCTGTTCGTCGATGCCCTGAAATCCGGCCACAACGACGACCCGGTTGTCGGCCAAGGCCTCGTCCACGCGGCGACGATCGATATCGACGATGCGCGCCTTGTTGAAGGCGCTGTCGGTTCGGATGTGAACCTGTCCACCCGTGAACGATCTAGCTGGCACACCGATTTCCTCGAGCGCCATGGACAGCAGAGCGATTGTGACCTGTTCTCCCGTAGACAACAGCACATCGAGCTCGCGTGCCGCCGGCATCGTACTGATATCACGGGCCAATCCGACGAGCCGGTTGGTTTCACCGCTCATCGCCGAAACCACGACCACAAGGCGGTGACCCTGGGCATGAAAGTTCGCGATCTTGGTGGCGACATGACGGATCCGGTCCGCGGTACCGACAGAGGTACCGCCGTACTTCTGGACGATCAGCGCCATTAGAGCCCCAATTGCGTACGAACCCAGGCGGGCACCGAAGCCAGGGCCGTGTCCAGATTGCCGGGATCCTTGCCGCCGGCCTGCGCCATATCCGGCCTGCCGCCGCCCTTGCCGCCGACCTGGAGGGCGACATGATTGACCAGGTCACCGGCGCGTAAGCGGGCCGTTTCGTTTTTGGTCACGCCAGCCACGAGGCTGACTCTACCATCGCTGACACCGGCCAGAACGATGGCAGCCGCGCCGAGTTTCTGCTTGAGCTGGTCCACGGTATCGCGCAGGATCTTGGCGTCCGTGCCCTCAAGGCTGGCAGCCAGGATCCGAATACCATCAATCTCTTGCGCCTGAGCGGCAAGGTCCCCGCCCTGACTACTGGCCAGCTTGGCCTTGAGACGCTCGAGCTCCTTATCCAGGCTGCGATTGCGCTCGATCAACTGATCGACCTTGTCCGCGATACCGTCGCGACCGATCTGCAAGATCGCGCCGAGACGCGCCAGCGTGCTTTCGCCGCCATCAACCCAGGCAAGGGCGCCAGCCCCCGTCACGGCCTCGATACGCCGGACTCCGGCGGCCACGCCCGACTCCGAAACAATCTTGAACAGGCCTATCTCGCCGGTCCGGCGGACGTGGGTGCCACCGCAGAGTTCAACCGAGAAGTCGCCCATGGACAGGACTCGGACGAGGTCGCCATATTTCTCGCCGAACAGCGCCATGGCGCCTGCGGCGACGGCGTCCTTCTGGGCCATGACCCTGGTCTCGACCTCCAAATCGTCCCGAATACGCTCGTTGACCATCCGCTCGATATCACGAAGCTCCTCCGGTTTAACGGCATCGAAGTGGGCGAAATCGAAACGCAAACGATCCTGATCGACCAACGAACCTTTTTGCTGCACATGATCGCCCAGGAGCCGACGCAGGGCCGCATGCAATAGGTGAGTGGCTGAATGGTTGCCGGCAGTGGCGCGACGCTTGACCTGATCAACCTGGACGTCGACGTTGACCCCTGTCACGAGCTGACCGCTGGTCACACGGATCCGGTGCAAAAAGGCCTCGCCCTGCTTTTGCGTATCGAGCACATCGCCCAGAGCGTCTCTGGACCGGAACCCGCCACGGTCGCCGACCTGGCCGCCGGACTCGGCGTAACAAGGTGTGCGATCGAGCACCATCAGGCCCTCCTCGCCGGCAGCGATGCGATCCACTCCCCGCGCCCCGGAAAACAGGGCCACGACGTTGCCGTTCGCGGTCAAGTGATCGTAACCATCGAAGGCCGTTTGGACGTCAACGTCCAGACCCTCGCCATGAGTCGCCCCGAACTGGCTGGCGGCGCGCGCCCGCTCCCGTTGAGCGGCCATGGCCGCTTCAAATCCTTCCATATCGATTTGATGTCCACGTTCGCGGGCGACGTCAGCGGTCAAATCCACCGGAAAACCGTAGGTATCGTAGAGCCGGAAGACCATCGCACCGGGCACGACGTTGCCGGAAAGGTCGGCCAGAACCGATTCCAACAGCGCCATTCCATGGTCGAGGGTCTCGGCAAAACGCTCCTCCTCCTGTCTGAGGATACGCTCGACATGCTCCTGGTTTTTTACGAGTTCAGGATAGGCCTCGCCCATCTCGGCGACGAGTGCCGACACCAGACGATAGAAAAAGGCCTCGCGAAGACCCAGCTTGTGACCGTGCCGAATGGCGCGGCGAATGATGCGGCGCAGCACATAACCCCGACCCTCATTGGACGGAACCACGCCGTCGGTGATCAAGAAGTCGCAGGAACGAATGTGGTCGGCGATAACGCGCAAGGAGGTATTAGCCTGATCATCGATGCCGGCCAAGTCGGCAACGGCCCGGACGAGATGGCGGAACAGGTCGATGTCGTAGTTGTTATGTACGCCCTGCATGACGGCGGCTAGCCGTTCGAGCCCCATGCCTGTGTCGACGGATGGCTTCGGCAAAGGCGTCAGTTGCCCCTCTGCGTCTCGGTTGAATTGCATGAAGACGAGATTCCAGATCTCGATATAGCGATCACCGTCTTCTTCCGGCGTGCCCGGCGGCCCGCCCGGGATCTCGGGCCCGTGATCGTAAAAGATCTCGGAACACGGTCCACACGGCCCGGTCTCGCCCATGGACCAGAAATTGTCGCTCTCGTACTGGCGACCGCCCGGTTTGTCGCCGATCCGGGAAAAACGCTCCGGGTCCACGCCGAGATCATCCAGCCAGATACGAGCAGCCTCCTCGTCGTCGGCATAGATGGTCACCCAGAGCTTGTCCGCCGGCAGTTTGAGCTCCCCGGTCAGGAAGGTCCAAGCAAATTCGATGGCCTCGCGCTTGAAGTAATCGCCGAAGCTGAAGTTGCCGAGCATCTCGAAAAAAGTGTGATGACGCGCCGTGTAGCCGACGTTTTCGAGATCGTTATGCTTGCCTCCGGCGCGCACGCAGCGTTGGGAACTGGTGGCTCGGACATAAGGACGGGGTTCGGTTCCGAGAAAGGTCTCCTTGAACTGGACCATTCCTGCGTTGGTAAACAACAGCGTCGGGTCGTTCGCCGGCACCAGCGGTGAACTTGGAACGACCTCATGCCCGCGATCCTGGAAGAATGTCAGGAAACGCCGGCGCAGCTCTGCACTACTTGTATTCATTTCAATACTGTCCAATCCGGCCGGATACGTATGACCGAAACTTTAGTTAGATTGTCGTAAAGTCTACCCAGCATCCGCCTTGACACCCAATCGCAATCCATACTCGGCCGTACTTTCATACTCAACGCCACATGCCCCAGCAAGCTACCGGACACGGACTCAGCAGTGCTGACACCATACAGCCTTTATATGATCCGCACTGAAGCCCCGTTGCGTCAGGAAGCGATACTGACGCGCCCGTTCCTTCAGATCATCAGGACAACGGCCATCGAAGAGCCGCCGCCAGACCCGCTCGGCAATCAAGACCCAATCGTCCGACACGGGGGCCAGACAATCCTCGATCAAGGCCTCATCCACACCGCGCTGAACGAGGCCGAAGCGGATCCTGACCGGGCCCTCGCCGCGCTCCATGCGCACGCTCAAAAAGGCCTCTGCAAACCGGACATCGCTCTGCAAGCCCGCGGCCGCGAGCGCATCCACCTCCGCACGAACCAGAGCCGGATCATAACCTCTTCGATCCAACTTTTCTATGAGTTCCGCACGGCTGTGTTCACGGCGCGCGAGCAGATCGACGGCCTTACCTCGAACCTCCGCCGTCAGGCCTCTGTCTCCTCCAATGTCGCCTCGGCCTCACCAATCTTGGGCAGACTCAGGGCACGGATCTTGCTTTCGATCTCGGCGGCCATCTCGGGATGCTCCTTCAGGAAGGTACGGGCATTGTCCTTGCCCTGCCCGATCCGGTCGCTGCCGTAGCTGTACCAGGCGCCCGACTTGTCAATAATGCCCTCCTTGACACCCAACGTGATGATCTCTCCGTGGCGGGACACACCCTCGCCATAGAGGATGTCGAACTCGGCCTGCTTGAAAGGCGGTGCAACCTTGTTCTTGACAACCTTGACGCGAGTCTCGCTGCCGATAATCTCGTCACTCTGCTTGATCGCGCCGATACGGCGGATATCCAAACGGACCGAAGCGTAGAACTTGAGCGCATTGCCGCCGGTGGTGGTCTCGGGATTGCCGAACATGACGCCGATCTTCATACGGATCTGATTGATGAAGATTACGAGCGTGTTGGAACGCTTGATGTTGGCCGTCAGCTTACGCAGCGCCTGAGACATCAACCGGGCTTGCAGACCCATATGGGAATCGCCCATATCGCCCTCGATCTCCGCCTTCGGCGTCAGCGCCGCGACGGAGTCGACGATAACGACATCCACGGCGCCCGAGCGAACCAGCATATCGGTGATCTCCAGCGCCTGCTCGCCGGTGTCGGGCTGCGAGACCAGGAGGTCGTCGACGTTAACACCGATCTTCTCGGCATAGCCTGGGTCAAGGGCGTGCTCGGCATCGACAAAGGCCGCCGTTCCACCCAGCTTCTGGGCCTCGGCGACGACCTGCAGGGCCAGCGTCGTCTTACCTGAAGACTCCGGGCCATAGATCTCGACAATGCGTCCACGCGGCAGTCCGCCGATACCGAGCGCGATATCAAGCCCCAGCGAACCGGTCGAGACGGCTTGGATGTCACGAACGACACCGCTATCGCCCATACGCATAACCGAGCCCTTGCCGAATTGACGCTCTATCTGGCCCAGCGCCGCCATCAGCGCCTTCTGTTTATTCTCGTCCATTCCACACCCTCTGAATTCGTTTTGATTGAATCGGAAACGCCTGTCATGCGCTCGGCGGACAGGCGGGTTGAGGGGATTATCACACAGAATGGATTCGCCAACCACGGTCAGACGGACAGGGTACCGGGACCGATACGGTATTCTTTTGCCTGGCCATCGTGACCTCGCGTGAGACACGCCCAGCGATACTTTCTTTAACCTGAATCCGTATCTTCAGGGCGGATGCAGAGTGCAAGATATTGGTTTCACAGTGGGATCAAGAGCTTGTGCTATGCGCAGTCATGAAGGTACGGATTCAGGTTTCAGTACGATGTTTGTCAAATACCGCGCGCTTCGCGGCGCCCGACCGGCTTTCAGGGCTTGCAACCTGGACGTAAACCCATCATTATGTTCGATTCGTTCCGAACCGCGACCTGATTACGGCCATATACCAGCATGTCAACACAAGGAAGATTTCCTCTGCTCGAGGCCATCGACGGCCCCGCGCAACTACGCCAGTTGCCGGAAAAGCATCTTGGCGAGCTAAGCAGGGAACTGCGCGAATTCATGGTCGAGTCGGTATCCAGAACGGGCGGCCACCTGTCGGCCAATCTGGGCGCGGTCGAGCTTACGATCGCCCTGCACTACGTATTCAATACGCCCGATGACCTGCTGGTCTGGGATGTCGGACACCAGACTTATCCGCACAAGATCCTGACGGGTCGCCGCGAGGCCATGGCCGGACTGCGCCGCAAGGGCGGTATCGCCGGATTCCCGAAACGCGGCGAGAGCGACTACGACGCCTTCGGCGTGGGCCATTCGAGCACATCGATCAGCGCCGCGCTGGGCATGGCGATTGCCCTGCAACAGCAAGGCATTACGGACCGGCACGTCGCCGCAATTATCGGTGACGGCGCGATGACGGCCGGCATGGCCTACGAGGCCCTGTTGCATGCGGGGCATGTCGGCTGCGACATGCTGGTGATCCTGAACGACAACGAGATGTCGATCTCGCCGAACGTCGGCGGCCTCTCGAACTATCTGGCCAAGCTGCTCTCGGGACGCTTCTACTCGACAATGCGGGAAGGCAGCAAGAAGGTCCTGAGCACCGTCCCGTCGGTCTGGGAGCTCGCCAAACGCGCCGAGGAACACGTCAAGGGCATGGTGGTCCCCGGCACCCTGTTCGAGGAGCTCGGTTTCAATTACATCGGCCCCGTGGATGGTCACGATATCCATACTTTGATCGAGACCATGCGCAATCTGCGCACCCTCAAGGGCCCTCAATTCCTGCATGTCGTGACCCGCAAGGGCAAGGGTTACGCGCCGGCCGAAGACAATCCCTGCGAATATCACGGCGTATCTTCCTTCGACAGCGAGAGCGGCGAACTGCGATCGTCCAAGTCCGTCAACCCCAGCTACACCGAGGTCTTCGGGCAATGGCTCTGCGACCGCGCCGCCGTCGATCCGAACATGGTCGGGCTCACCCCAGCCATGCGCGAAGGCTCCGGCATGGTTACGTTCTCGGAGCAGTTCCCCGAGCGCTATTTCGATGTCGGCATCGCCG
>Ga0114931_10005566_pt1 | contig 15561 bp, 20 predicted proteins | sample 2SBtaG_FD_89579 | JGI IMG/M metagenome (GOLD analysis project Ga0114931, IMG submission 89579) | Deep subsurface microbial communities from Kolumbo volcano to uncover new lineages of life (NeLLi) - 2SBTROV14_V59a metaG | ecosystem: Environmental > Aquatic > Marine > Volcanic | place: Kolumbo...
GGTTCCAAAATCTTGCAGATTTTTCCACCCAAATTTTGCCTACGGCAAAACTTCTCTAAATCCTAATGTTAATCAAGCTTGTCTCCATTTGCCTTAGAGCAGCCCGTAGACGAGTCCGCCGATTGTCGCGTAGACGACGACGAGCGAGACATAGACGATTGTCTTCTTCGTCCCTAATACTGAGCGAACGACGAGCATGTTCGGCAAGCTCAGCGATGGGCCTGCCAAAAGCAAGGCCAGTGCGGGACCGGAGTGCATACCTTTCGCAATCAACGCCTGCAAGATAGGAATCTCTGTCAAGGTACTAAAGTACATGAAGGCGCCAAAGACCGAAGAGATAAGATTCGCCAGTATCGTGTTATGACCGACGAGCGAGACAATCAACTCTTCAGGAAGGAGCGGCATGAGGAATCCTGCAACGAAGACGCCGATGAACAATAACGGCATGAGTTGTTTCGTGAATCCCCAGGTCTCGCCGAGCCACTCTTTCGTGAGCGGCTTTTCGAATCTCCAGAGGACGAGGAGTATCGTGCCGACGCTGAAGAGGCCCATGAGTGTGTATTTCAAAAGGGCGTCTATCTGTAACCCGTTCACGACGAGGACGCCAATCATGAAGATGAAGAAGAGTGCGAGGGTGTGATGCGAAACTTTCACCTCTTTGCTTTCTTCCAGGACGAGCCCTTTCTTGTCAGGCTTCTCGCGGAAGATGAGCTGCATCGAGAGGCCGACGAGGATGCTGAGGCCGATGGCGAGGATGATTCGTGCCAGGCCAATGCTGGGTCCGAGGACGCTGATCGTGAGGAACATCGCGGCGATGTTGATGGCGGGGCCGCTGAACAGGAACGTTATAGCAGGGTCGAGCCCGGCACCGCGCTTCCGGATGCCGGCGAACAACGGTAGGATGGTGCAGCTGCAGACCGCGAGGATCGAGCCGGAAACAGAGGCGATCCCATAGCTCATCCACCTCTTCGCCTCATGACCCATGTACTTCATTACCGCGTCTTTCTTGATGAAGACGGTGATCGCGCCGGCGATGAAGAATGCGGGGACGAGGCAGGTGAGGACGTGCTGTCTCGCATACTCTTGCAGGAGCTTGAAGCCGCTGAGAATTGCGTTGTTGAAGAGTTCGTTCTTTGTCGGCATGAAATAGAAGCCGAGGAAGAGGCTGACGATGAGGAGGAAGATATTGCGTTCTTTCATGGTTTCACCTTGCTATTTTTCGTCGTGGTACGCGTACACAATTTTGCATCTGTGCAGAGAAGTTTTTTCTCGAGCTGCAGTGTCGTGTGATTGATACCATAGTTGACGGCAAGCATCGCATTGACCCGCTTGATGAGCGCGTCGCCCCCACGCTCGGCGCAGAGGTGGCATGAGAAGAAGGGCTCTGACGAATCTATCGCCCAGAGATGCATGCTATGCACGCCTTGCACGCCAGGCACCTTAAGAAGCGCGTTGTAGACCTCCTCGACATCCAGGTCTTCCGGCACGCCTTGCATGAGGATATGCACCGCTTTCTTGACGACTTCGAAACCACTCCAGAGGATGAGGAGCGCAATGATGACCGAGACGACGAGGTCGAGCAGGAGGAACCCAGTGAAGTACATGATGACACCACCGACAATGACTGCGACAGAGGAGAGCGTGTCATAGAAGAGATGCAGGTACGCCGCTTTCATGTTGAGCGAACCTTCCTTCTCCTTGAAGAGGAAGAGTATGGAGAGCGCGTTGCCGAGCAGACCGATTATGCCGACCCCGAGCATCAGGGCGATATTCACCTCTTGCGCGTCGTTGTAGCGTCGCGCTGCTTCAACGATGATGATGCCGCCGACCGCCAGCAAGGCGAGCGCGTTGATGAGCGCGGTGAAGATCTCAACACGTTTGAAACCGAACGTGTGACGCGGCGACACTTCTTTTTCTGAGAAGCGCTCGCCGATATATCCCAAGATGAGTGAGAGCACGTCCGAGAAGTTGTGGCCCGCGTCAGCGAGCAGCGCGAGACTCCCGGAAAGGATACCGCCTATGTATTCGGTAAACGTGATTACAATGTTGAAGAGTATTGTCCAGCCGAGTTTTTTCGTCGTGTGTTCATGCCCCATGCGTTTCAACTCTTCATTACCGTATCGTGATTCTGCTCAACGCTTGTTCGGAACCAATGCCGTATCCTTGGTGACAGTTTCCATATAGCGAGCATAAGCAGAACCTGGAACATCGGCACTATCGAAGGCGGGAGAACTGCTAATCCTCCAAACGCGCTCAAGGCCAACGCCAAGGTGATGCCATGATTCTTCGCCGCGCTGCCGAAACCGACGGCGATAGCATCTTCATATGACAATCCCATTCTCTTCGAGATCCAGATCGCCAGGAGGAAGAGGACTGGGTAGACGATGAAGACTGAAAGAATCAATATCCAGATCAAGTGGAGATTTTCAAGGATTGCGGCAGCCTCGCCGCTGATTGCGATGAAGATGACGAGGTACATTCCCAGGCTGGATATTGGTGGGAGGAACGGCTTGATATCCTCCTTGAAGACTTTCTTGCCGTATCGTCTGTGGATGAAGAGTTCTCTGACGCTGATGCCGGCCAGCAAGGGGAGCACGATGATCCAGAGGATCTTCTCCATGATGAAGAGGAAACTGATCGGCACGTAGCTCCCGACGAGCAGCAGCATCCATAACGGGATTGCGACGATCGCAATCAAGAAACTCAGCACCTGTATCACCAAAGCAGTCTCAGTCTTCCCGCGAGCCATTCCTGTCCAAGCCACCATCATCGCAGAGCACGGAACGACCAGTTTCAAGATCCACCCGGCGATGAAGAGCGGATCAAGCCCCACGAAGAAGAGTCTCGCCCACGCGTACGCGATGAGCGGCGACAACACAAAATTGATCAGCACCGAGATGAAGAGTATCTTCTTGTCCTTCAGGACGAGTTTCAATTCCTCAATGTCAACGCCGAGCATCATCGGGAAGAGCATGAAAAACATCCCGTACGGGATGAGGAACTTGAGGCTCGTCACCGTGTCAGGAGAACGCATGCCAAGAAAGAGCGCGAGGAGGATATCCCCCAAGATAAAGAGTGGCAAGTACTTCTTCAGGAATCTTGATGTCCTTTGTATTCGTCGTATCATATTGCTCACCCACTTCTCGTCAGGTCGTATATTTCAGGCTCATATTATATTTCTCATGTCGTATACTCGAGCTTTCTCACGCTTTGTCATGGAGTGCATACTTCTCTTTCTTGTTCAAGAGCTCTTTCTTTGTCTCCGTGAGAAGATGTTTCTCCCTGATGAGTTGGCGGACACGCTCTTTCGGGGGAAAGCTGATCGCGTCTTGCAGGCAGGTTGCTTGGCAGGTCGTACAGCCGACCATGCAACGCTCGGGATGAGCGACAACCACCTTGTTCTGTTCGTAATCGAACGCGTAGACGCCACGACTACAACCAGTTATGCACATTCCGCACGCGATGCACTTTTCCGGGTCGATGGTTGAGTGCCAGTCAATCTCTTCACGAGGGATGCCGTGCCACTCGGTGAACTTCTTGCTCTTGAACTTGTCAGCGTTCTCTTCAACCATTTTTTCATCCCTTGATGAGCTTGAGCAGTTCTTCCTCGTCAGGCATGCCGACCTTGACGAGCTTGCCGTTCTTGAACAAGCCCGGACTGCCCATCGCGCCCGCTTCGACGAGCTCGTTGAAGTCAGTGCTGTACTCGACCTCGGCATCAATCTTGTGTTGTTCGACTGCTGCTTTCACCATCTCGTGCAGCCGCTGGCAGGTTGGGCAGCCGCTTCCTACAACTCGAAGTTTCATGTTCATACCTCTTTGGTGCTGTGTGTTTTCTCCTCTTATTCGATTTATTTGAGGAATCTATGCTGTTGAGAATCGTGACGATGCGCGGATCGATGACCTTGTAGTAAACCTTCTTGCCGATGCGTTGCCGGCCAAGGACGCCGAGACGCTCGAGCTTGTTCAGCTGTATCGAGATCGTGCTCTGCGTCCTGTCAAGATATGGCGTGGTCTCGCAGACACATCGTTCTCCTTTCAAGAGGAGTTCGACAATCTTGAGTCGTGTCTCATCTCCCAGCGCCTTGAAGAGTTTAACAGGAGCAATCATATTGACGTGTGTCAATATGTCTATTATTTAAAGCTTTCGAAAATTCCCATATCCGCCGTACTAGCGGACAGAATAGTTCGTCAAATTGAACTAGTACGCCCGTGCAAAATACGCGTTGTATTTCGCAGGCTTGCCGCAGTGGACGCATTTCGCGCCCGTCTTGGGCTTGGCTGTCTTCTCGTCGAGAGGGATGCAACGCGAGGTCGCGGCCGTCTTCTCCTTGATGCAGAGCTCGCAGTCGTCCTCGCCGCAGTGCGCGGCGTAGACCATCTTCCGCGCCTCGATGGCCTTCTCAAAGGCCTTGAAGTCAGTCACTGTGAGGGTGTCTGCATCGATGCGTTTCTTGGCTACGGCGTAGAGATCCGTATGCATCTGCTCGAGCACATCCGCGACGTGCTGCCGGAGCCTGTCGAGGGGCACGAAGTCCTTCTTGCCCGTGTCTCGACGGATCACGACGGCCTGCCGCTTCTCGATGTCCTTGGGTCCGACCTCAACCCGGAGCGGCACCCCTTTGAGCTCATACTCGTTGAATTTCCATCCTGAGGTGTACTCGTCCCTGGTATCGACAATTGGATTGAACTCCTTGAGAAGCGCGCCGACCTTCTCTGCTTCAGCAATAATCATAGCTTTCTTGTCCTCGAAGATAATCGGAACGATCGCGACCTTGTGCGGCGCGACGCGCGGCGGGAGCACGAGACCCTTGTCGTCGCCGTGCGTCAGGACGAGGGCGCCAATCATGCGCGTGCTCATGCCCCAGCTGTTCTGCCAGGGCAGCACGCTCTTGCCGTCCTTGTCCTGGAAGCTAATGTCGAAGGCCTTGGCGAAGCCCTGGCTGAGGTCGTGCGAGGTGCCCATCTGCAGGGCTTTCCCGTCAGGCATGAGTGATTCGATCGTGTAGGTCCTTATTGCGCCGGCGAACTTCTCGCGCTCGGTCTTCAGGCCGAGCAGGACAGGGATAGCGAAGAGGTCTTCCGCTATCTGGCGGTAGCGCTCCAGATAATGCAAGGTCTCCTTGTGGCACTCCGCTGCCGTCGCGTAGACGCAATGGCCTTCCTGCCAGAGAAACTCCCTGCTGCGAAGGAAGAGCTTCACGTCCTGCACCTCCCAGCGGACGATGTTGCACCACTGGTTCATCCTCAGGGGAAGGTCGCGCCAGCTCCTGATCCACTTGCCATAGCTGTCGTACATGATGGTCTCGCTCGTCGGCCGGATGGCGAAGCGCTCGCCGTCCTTGTCGTCCTTGTTCTGAACCCATGCCACTTCCGGCTTGAAACCCTCTGCGTGCTCGGCTTCCCTGGAGAAGAAGCTCTCCGGAATGAATAAAGGGAAGTAGGCGTTCTGCACGCTATCCTCTTGGAGATACGTATTGAATTGATTCACGATGGCCTGCCAGAGGGCGTAGCCCAGCGGCCTGATGACCATGCAGCCCTTGATCGGCGCGTAGTCGGCAAGCTGCGCCTTGAGACAAACCTGGCTGTACCACTCAGGCATGTCCTCGACCTTCTTGATTGTGATGCCCTTTGTATCCTGGTCTGCATCTTTCCGTGAGCCATCCTTCTGAGCCATGAGATAGGAGAGCGCGATATGTTTTAAAAAGCTTGTTCCTAGCGGGGCTGTGTACAAACAACCCTACTTCGCGTACGCCATACGTCGTATGGCAACTTGGATACGCTCCGTCGAGCCAGTCGCCAGTATTGCTCCGCAATATGGCGACAATACCGGCGTCGACGGTCTGTTTCTACACAGCCTCCTAGCGGAAAGTTTGCGAAAACGAGATTGCTCTCAGAAGCCGAAGCGGACCCTGACGCTCGCGATAAGTATCCAGAGCAGGATGAGCAGGATGATGATGACGCCGATGAAGAGCTGGATGCCCAAGTGGGCGCGTCTGGCGGAGCTGAGCTGAATCATTATGACCAGGAAAGTGATTAAAATTTTTAAGCATTTCGATATAGAGAATGTTCATTCGATCATCAGATCGATATATTTATAAATACTAATATCAATATATCGTATACTGAGGTAGGATTATGCCACTCGCACCTATACGGATTGGAGGGAAATATAGTGGTTTCCCTGGTGATCAGACCGGCGGCGACACGAAAATCGTGGTCCGGTACAAGGGACCGTTCGACTTCACCTACCTCTATCGCGAGCTCAAGCGCTGGTTCGAGCAACGCAGGTTCCGCTTCTACGAAGGCAGAATCAAGGATACGGGGAAGCGCCTCAAAGTCGACCTCTGGGCACAGCGCGACGTCGACGAGATGTTCAGCGAAAAGTACGACATCAAGGTCGAGTGCTGGGATCTCACCACGGAGGAGGTCATCGTGAATGGCGAGCCGCGGAAGATTTTCAACGGCCGGGCGCAGTTCACGATTAGGGATTTCGTCATCGTCGACCGGCCCGGATTCTTCAAGCACGGCGGCTGGTTCACGAAATGGATGGGCAAGATTTACCTCGACGTCAAGTGGCGCGAGATTGAGAACGTCTACCTCGATGTATTCCAGTATCGCGCGCAGGACATCCTCACCTTCATCAAGGAATGCCTCAATATGACGACGAAACGGCAAGCGCCGTGGTGACACAATGAGCGAAGTCAAGTTCTTGGTCGACGGCAAACAGGTTCAGTACGAAGGGCTGATTGACGTCGAAGGCTTGTTCCACCACATCGACGACTTCTTCCGCGAGCGCGGCTACGACCGCTTCGAGAGCAAGAACTACGAGGAGGTGTACGACACCGGCCGCCAGATCACCATCGAGCTCCTGCCGTACAAGAAGCCGAACTACTATGTCAAGATGGAACAGCGCGTGTATGCCTTCTTTAAGAACCTGAAAGAGCGCATCGTCGAGATTGACGGCGTGAAGCGCAAGCTCTTCCACGGCCGCGTCGAGTTCTGGTTCGACGCGAGCCTCTACCAGGATTTCGAGCACCGCTGGGAGAACCGTGTCTTCTTCTACTTCCTCAGGACGCTCACGGACAAGTTCATCAAGCGCTCGCAGATCCACCTGGCAGAAGACTTGGCCATCCGCGACTGCTGGGACGTGGTGGACCTCGTCAAGAGCTACCTCAACATGAAGCGTTACAGCGTCGCTCCGAGAAGCGCCACCTACTGGCTCGGCACCGGCGACTAAGCATACCTTTAAAACCACTCTTTCTCTCCATACCTAAAACCTCATTATAAAACATTAATCACTCCTAAAACCTCGTTGCCGCGATCGCATAACCTGGTATTGCGCCAGGCTTGAGAACGGAAACCAGGGGTTTCCGACCCTTGAACAGCCGTTCAAGAGACCTGGTCCCTCTGGGATTCCCGGTTCGAATCCGGGTCGCGGCGTCATGGCAGAAGACAAGAAGCATCAGGGAAAGAAGTCGGAAGACAAGCAGGAGCAGTACGTCACGCGCGACATGATGATTGGTGACGTCGTGCAGGAGTACCCGAAAGCGGCGTTTGTGATGATACAATACGGGCTCCACTGCATCGGCTGTCACGTGAGCGCATACGAGACGATCGAGCAGGGCTGCCTCGGCCACGGCATGCCACCGCACGTCCTGGATGAGATGCTCGAGGATGTGAACGCCTTCATCGCGGAGGAGATGAAGGAAAAGAAGCCGAAGGCTGCACGCCAAGAAAAAAAGGACAAGGAGTAGTCCTGCGGAGCCCACGCCCGCAGGCATCCTAGTCTGCTGTCGCGCCAGCGTTTCCCGCCACCCACTGTGACGCCTGCAGTCCCGTCCTTCCGCCCGCTTCGCCGACGCGACTCCGCTGCGGGTTCCGCTGCGCCCACCCCATCACGAGCGCCTGCGGGCGCGAGGGTGTTGGAGAACAGGGAAATAGGGCTCCTGACGCCTTCAAACAATAACGCTTATAAAGGAATCATTGTTCTCGACATCTACGACTACTTCGGTAGGAGTCCAAGGTCAGCGATATGATGGACGACAAGCAGCTCCGGGAGACCATCGAAGGTCTCAAGAAGGACGATTCTCGCAAGTTCAAGCAAAGCTTCGACCTCATTGTCGCGCTCAAGGAGCTCAACCTCAAGAAGCCCGAGGAGCAAGTCGAATTCTTCACCCAGGTACACAAGACGATCGGGAAGAAGCGCAAGGTCTGCGCCCTGGTCGGCGGTGAGATGGTAGAAGATGCGAAGAAGGCCTTCGACACGGTTATGACACTCGACGAGTTCGAGCGGCTGGGCAAGAAGGAGATGAAGATCGTCAGCCACAACCACGACTACTTCGTCGGCCAGGCAAACATCATGCCCAAGATCGCGCAGACGTGGGGTAAGATTCTCGGCCCACATGGCAAGATGCCCAACCCGAAAGCCGGATGCATCGTGTCACCGAAAACGCCTTTGAAGCCGCTGTACGACAAGCTCCAGCGCACTGTGAAGGTGACAGCGAAGAAGAGCCCGAACATCCAGGTGCTCGCTGGAACGCAGGAGATGGAAACCACGGACATCCTTGACAATGTCAAGACACTCTACAACCAGATTGTCCACCACCTCCCGCGCGAGAACAATAACATCAAGCATGTCTTCCTCAAACTCACAATGGGAAAGCCGATTAAGATCCACGGATGACACCATGACGCCCATCATCGCCGTCGAACCGAGCCAAAAGAAGAAAGACGCAGTGACCGTTTTCGTCAAGCTCCTCGACGAGTACCCAATCATCGGCATCGTCGATATGACAAACCTGCCAGCAAAGCAGCTCCAGACCATGCGGGCAAAGCTGCGCGCGCAAGGCATCATCCTCAAAATGACGAAGCACCGGCTCATCAACAAGGCGTTCGAACAGTCCAAGAAGAACGGCCTAGACAAGCTGAGCCAGCACATCAAGGGCATGCCTGCCCTCATCTTCACCAAGGAGAACCCGTTCGCGCTGTTCAAGCTCCTCAAAAAGAGCCAGAGCAATGCGCCAATCAAGGCGGGCCAGACCGCGCCAGAGGACATCATCGTCCCGGCAGGCCCGACGGGCTTCGCGCCCGGCCCGGTCATCGGCGAGCTCGGCAGTGTCGGCATCAAGACGGGCGTCGAGGACGGCAAGATTGCAGTCAAGGAGGACAGCAAGGTCGCGAGCGCGGGCGACACGGTCAGCGCCAAGCTCGCAGGCCTCCTCACCCGGCTCGGCATCGAGCCGATGCGCATCGGTCTCAGTCTCAACGCCGTGCTCGAGAACGGCGAGATCCTCACGAAGAGCGTGCTCGACATCGACGAGGGCACGTACCGGGAAAACGTGCTGCGGGCGCACAACGACGCCTTTGCGCTCGCGATGGAGCTGGGCTGGGCGTGCAAGGAGACCGTCACGCCGATGCTACAGACAGCATTCATGGACGCCGTGACGCTCTCGCTCGAGACCGGCGTGGTCAATACCGAGACCATTAAGCCCTTGCTAAGCAAGGCTTATGCGACTTGCCTCGCGCTCTCGGGACAGCTCCCAGATGAAGCGCTCAGCGCAGAAGCGAAAGCAGCCCAGAGCGTCGCCGCACCTGCTCCTGTTGCTGACGCAGCACCTGATGCTCCTGCCGCGAAGAGCGGCGAGAAGAAAGACAAGAAACCCGAGGATGCGGCTGCCGGACTCGGCGCCCTCTTCGGCTGATGTTCAAACGGAGGCGAACACCATGGAGTATATATATGCGGCGATGGTCCTGCACAAGGCAGGGAAAGAGGTCACTGAAAGCTCACTCAAAAGCGTCATCGAGGCGGCCGGCGTCAAGGCCGACGACGGCCGAATCAAGGCCCTCGTTGCCGCATTGAAGGACGTGAACATCGACGAGGCGATCAAGAACGCTGCGCCCGTTGCGGCCGCTCCAGCAGCTGCAGCCTCCGCGGCGGCCGCCGAGCCGAAGAAGGAGGAGAAGAAGCAAGAGAAGAAGCAGGAGAAGGCTCCTGAAGAGGCCGCTGCCGGGCTCGGCGCGCTCTTCGGATAAGAGCGCTCTTTCTTCCCCTAAACCCCTTTCCCATTCACCCTGTGGTAGCGTGTCACGATGACTGACGAAGAGAAGGCTGCGGAGCCAATCGATCTCTCCGACGAGGAGGCGCTTGCCGTCACCGCGGTGCCTGACGAGGCCGTTGCGCCCAAGAAGGAGCCTGGTGAGGCTGCAGAAGCGCCTCAGGAGGAAGCGCCTGAAGCCCCTGCTGAGGACGGTCCTGCGAAAGCGACCCCTGCTGCAACAGCCTCTTCTCAAGAACCAAGTCCTGCTCGGCCTCAAGCGCACGAAGAGGGTCAGAAGAACGACGAGATAGATGATGCTCCAGATCTTGAGGTCAAGACTGCCGATGCGAAGAAAGCGAAGAGATCCCGGGATTCCAAGGAGCAGACCGCGAAGCCGAAAGCGGGCTTCGAGGACAAGACCATGACGGACGACCTGGATAGCACGGACGTCGAGACGCTCCTCAAGCAGCTCGACATCGCGAAGCGCGAGATCCAGGAACTCAAAGCAAAAATAGCCAAGGCGAGCAAGAAGAAGGAATCAGCCTTCCGGAAGAAGCGAGAGTTCAGCAAGAATATCTCCGACAAGCTCAACAAGATGGGCGGCTCGAAGCAAGAACGCAACAAGATTACGAACCATGTCAGGGAGTTGAAGAAGCAACGCGACGCACTCAATACCCAAATCCACGAACGAGTCAAGGAGATCAAGAAGCTCAACGAGCAGCACAAGAATATCCTTGAGAAATTCGGCAGGCGCAACAACCCCAGCATGCTCAGCCGCAAGATCGAGGAGCTCGAATACAAGCTCGAGACGCAGCCGATGGGCTTTGAGGCCGAGCAGAAGCTGACGAAGAAGCTCAAAGAACTGAAGAAGGAGTACGCGGGCGTGAAGGATCAGGCCGAGGCGTGGGAGACCATCCGAGCGAAGAGCAAGGAGATCGACCAGCTAAAACGCGAAGCCAACAAGTTCCACCGCCAGGTGCAGGAGCATGCGCAGGAGAGCCAGGCGAAGCACGAGGCGCTCATCGCGGAGAGCAGCGAGCTCAGCGACATGAAGAAGCAGGAAGAGGATCTCTACAAGGCGTTTCTCCGGGAGAAGGAGGCGTACGTCACGATCAACCAGGCACTCAAGAACAAGGTGACCGAGCTCCAGCGAATCAAGGAGAGCCTCTCAAAGCGGAACGTCAAGCTCAAAGAGGAACAGAAACAGGAAGAGATGAAGACCCTGAAAGAGCGCGCCAAGGAAGCCGAAGAGAAGGTGAAGGGCAAGAAGAAACTCACTACCGAGGACATCCTGGCATTGCAGGGCATGAAGAAGTAAAAGCTTTTAACACGTCATGCATTCTCACTCACTATGACGCTCCACCTAATCGGTCTCGGACTCGGCGACGAGAAGGACGTCTCGGTTAAAGGCCTGGAGATCATAAAGAACGCAGAGCTCATTTTTCTCGAGTCATACACTTCATTGCTCGGGAGAGAAAAAAGACTGGAACAATTCTATGACAAGAAGATAGTTCTCGCCAACCGTGACATGGTCGAAAAAGGTGCAGACAGAATTCTCGAGCCTGCGAAGGAGAAGGACGTCGCCTTCCTCGTCGTGGGCGACCCGTTCGGTGCGACGACACACATTGACTTGGTCCTGCGCGCAAAGAAACAAGGGATTGAAGTCAGAATAATTCATAATGCTTCAATAATGAACGCAATCGGTGAGATCGGTCTCGAGCTCTACAAGTACGGCAAGACGACCAGCATCCCGTACTGGGAGGCGAGTTTCGAGCCGGAAACGCCGTACGACGTCATCAAGATGAACCGGGCGAACGGGCTGCACACGCTCTGTCTGCTCGACATCAAAGCGGATCAAAAAAGATTCATGACAGTACAAGAAGGAATTGATATTCTCAAAAAGATAGAAGACAAAAGAAAAGAAAAAGTACTTCATGACAATTTACTCGTCATCGGCATCGCACGACTCGGACAAGAAGATCAAGTGATTAAGATGGGAACAGTAGGGGAAATTGAAAAAATTGATTTTGGTGGACCGTTACATTCCCTTATTATTCCGGGAGAAATCCAGGTGATAGAGGAGGAAGCAATAGAAAAACTGAAAGAATGAAAAAGATTATTTTTTCTTGCTACCGAACTTCTCGAACGCCCTGAGGACTTCGAGCGGCAACGCGAAGACGACCGTGTTGCTCTGGTCGCTGCTCAGGTCGTTCAGCGTCTGCAAGGTGCGCAGGTGGAGCGCTCCCGTTGACTTGGCCAGGGTCGCGGCCGCCTTTGCCATGTTCGTCGCAGCGACGACCTCGCCTTCCGCCTTGATAATGACTGCCCTTTTCTCGCGTTCAGCCTCGGCCTGCTTGGAGATGGTGCGTTTCATGTCTTGGGGCAAGAGCACGTCCTTCAGGTCGACGCTCTCAACCTTGATCCCCCACGGGTCGGTCGCCTTATCGACGATTTCCTTGATACGCTCGCTAATCGCGTCCCGCTTGCTCAGCAGCTCATCGAGCTCCACTTCGCCGACGATGTTCCGCATGGTCGTCTGCGCCAGCTGGCTGACCGCGTACATGAACTGCTCCACCTCAATGACCGCCTTCTTCGCGTCGGAGATCTTGTAGTAGATGACAGCATTGACGTTCACCGAGATGTTGTCGCGCGTGATGCAGTCCTGATCGGGCACATCGACGGCCTTGACGCGGATGTCGACGCGTTGCCAACTCTGCAGAATCGGGATGACGATTCTCAGTCCCGGCTTCATCATGCCGCTGAAGCGTCCGAGGGTGAACCGCACGCCGCGCTCGTATTCCTTGACGACTTTGAGGCCGCTCAAGAGGAAGAAGATGATCGCCCCAATGAGATAGTATTCCCACGTCACTGTTTCACCCCCAGGCTCCGCCCGTCTCTCGGACGCAGGAGGCGCATTTTATAAATTTTTGGGACACGGAGGCTATGGAGAATATGGCATCGACGAGAATAGTCTCCTAAGCCAGACACAGAGATTCATCTCTGAAGAGAAGTTACGCATGACACGACCGTCCGTCGCAGACAATCAAAATATTTATATACGGTTCTCGTGATAGCACGTGTATGCGTGCACTCAACCGGAGAGCCATGTCGCCGCTCATCGCGACCGTGCTCCTCATGGCGTTCGCCGTCGCGTTGGGCGGAATGATTATGAACTGGCAGGGTGATCTACAGCTGCTCGATTGCAGCGGCGTCCAGCTCGAGATCGCCAAGTTCTGCTACGGCGAGCAAATGATCAAAATCGATGTACGCAACACCGGCGAAGAGAACATCGCCGCCCTGCTCCTCAGGATTGACAATCCGGAAGCGGGCGAGTTCGAGATCACGGTGCCAAACAGCCGTCTCACGAAGGGCTCGAACATCGATAGCCGCGTCCCCTTCCTCGTGAACCAGGAGACCCAGGTGGATCTCTTCGCGAGCGTCGACAACGCTGGCGAAGCCGCGATGTGTGACGAACCGGTGGCGAGCAAGAAGCCATTGCCGAAATGCTGAAAAAGCCCCTCTCCTTTCTCGGGTCCATGAGAGTCACACTCAGCCTTCGTTCTTCGGTCGACGAGAACGCAGCGCGCTATTTCGAGGCGGCCAAGAAGGCACGGAAGAAGGCGAAAGGCGCTAAGAAGACGATTACGGAATGGCGAGCACGCGCCGCAAGGAAAGAGAATACTCCCCAGGAACAGAAGCGCGAGCGGCAGAAGGCACGGAAGAAGGAATGGTTCGAGAAGTTCAGGTGGTGCTACTCGAGCGACGGCTTTCTCTTGCTCGGCGGCCGCGACGCGACGACGAACGAGCTCCTCATCAAGAAGCACGCCGAGCCGAAGGATATCGTCTTTCATACGGACATGGCCGGCAGCCCCTTCGTCATCATCAAGAGTGATGGTAAGAACGTTCTCAAGAGCACGATGGAAGAAGCGGCCCAGTTCTGCGTCTCCTTCTCACGGGCCTGGCGGAACGGGATGAGTTCGCTGGAGGCCTTCCACGTCGCGCCCGAACAAGTAACGAAGGAGGCGAACCCTGGCGAGTTCCTCGGCAAGGGCGCCTTTATGATTCGGGGGAAGACGACCTATCATAAGCCGCTCCTCAAAGTGGCTATAGGCATTGATGCGAAGGGGAGGGTGATGGCCGGCCCGCCGAGAGCCGTGAGGAAGCACTGCGAGAGGTACGCAGAAGTGCTCCAGGGACGCGAGAAGACGAGCGACGTCGCTAAGGAGCTGCGGCGGCTGTTCGGTGGCGGCAACCTGGACGAGTTGATTGCGGCCCTACCCCCTGGCGGCGTCCAGATCATGAAGAAATGAAGAAGGTTTTCGATTCGTATCCGAACTCTCAGAACGTGTCTGGCATGATTCCAAAGATTTTTAAAGTCCCTTCTTCGGATGCTCGCACGAAGTGTTATAGTGACGACGAATCCTGAATGTTCTACCTGCAAGTGCCCGATGAGCAAGGTCGGCAGCCTCAACAGCGGCAATAGCAAGTACGAGACATACCGCTGCCCGACCTGCCATCAGGAGCGCAGCGTCTGCCTCGGCCTCGGGAAGTGAGTCCCGACAGGCATGCTCTCTTCACCCGCGGAGATTTAAAAACCTTTATAAATGATCGTTCGGAAGAAAACACTATGGACCTACAGCAGATGAACGACCAGCTGAACGAGGCGCTCAACCGCTGGTGGAATGCCACTGTGGAGTATTTCTCAAATCTCAGCCAGCCAGAGATCTACGGCTGGAGCATCTTCGGGCTCGGCCTCATCGTGTGCGTCGTCGGTGTCGTCCTGCTCTGAGGCGGCAGCCGTGACCTTATAAAGAGCTTATAAAGGATGCAGGCCCGCACCCACTCTTTTTTAAATGAAATTTTAAAAAAGGTAAGACTTAAATACCCAGAAAATACCCCCGGCAGTCTCAGGGGGTGGTTGTAATAGGGCAGCAGGAAGTCTACGATTTCTTGACACAGCACAAGAGCCAATGGTTCACCAGCCGCGACATCAGCGAGCAGCTCAATGTCTCGATTGGCTCGGTCACCATGAGCCTGAAGAAACTCCGCAAGACCAATCTCATCAAGTATCGCAACACGGGCGTGCGGAACACGTTCATCTACACGGTCGAGCCGGAAGGCGTCACCGTTGCGCCGCCGCCAGGCATCGTCGAGATTGAAGAGATCATCGAGGTGAAGCCCAAACCGGCGCCGAAGGTCGAGAAGATCGTGCCCAAGATTGTCGAGCGCCATGAACGCGTCCCCATCGTCGTTCCCCGCGTCGAGCCGAAGAAGCCTGCCACGAAGAAGACTGTGAAAAAGAGCACGACCAAGAAGAAACCGGCAAAGAAACCAACCAAGAAGAAAATAGCCAAGAGGAAGCCGGCAAAGAAGAAGGTCGCTAAGCACAAGCCTGCCACGAAGAAAACCAAGAAAGCCGCGAAGAAAACTGCGAAAAAGAGCACAACCAAAAAGAAAGCAGCAAAGAAACCGACCAAGAAGAAAATAGCAAAGAAGAAACCGGCTAAGAAGAAAACCGCCA
>Ga0114931_10005567_pt1 | contig 15557 bp, 11 predicted proteins | sample 2SBtaG_FD_89579 | JGI IMG/M metagenome (GOLD analysis project Ga0114931, IMG submission 89579) | Deep subsurface microbial communities from Kolumbo volcano to uncover new lineages of life (NeLLi) - 2SBTROV14_V59a metaG | ecosystem: Environmental > Aquatic > Marine > Volcanic | place: Kolumbo...
AGCACCGAGAGCAGCGGGTCGCGGAGAACGTACTCGTAGACCCCCCGTTCCGGGGCCTCTCGACGTTCTCCGGACCGATCGAGGACGTTCAGGACCCACCGGTGGCTGAGGTTTCTCGGCATCACGGGCCGGTTTCCGTTGTCAGCCATCGAAGATTTCCTGGTCCAGACGCTGGATGGATTCGTAGCGGCGTTTCCACACCGACACTTGGTCGCCCAGCTCCCTGAATCGCTTCTCCAGGTCGCGGCGGCGCCGGGATCCGGCCCAAATCTGGAACACCGCCGCCTCAAAGGACTGATTGTCCGCGTACTCGCCGAGAATCATGTCCATTTCCCCGATCACGAGGTGGAACATGTTGATTTTGCGATGAAGAATCTCCAGGACGTGGGACTCCACCGTGTCCGCGGTGGAGAAATTGTAGATTCGGATGTCGCCGCTCTGACCGAGGCGGTGCACGCGACCGATGCGTTGCTCGATCTTCATCGGGTTCCAGGGAAGGTCGTAGTTGATGACGGTGCGGCAGAACTGGAGGTTCCGCCCCTCGCCTCCCGCTTCGGTACTGATCAGGATCCGCCGATCCGACCGGAAGCGTTCGATGGACGCTTCCTTCTCCGTCGCGCTCAGCCCCCCGTGGAATACCGCGGTAGAATAACCCGCCGCCTGCAGGCGACGGGAGAGGAATTCCATGGTCGATTTGAACTGGGTGAAAACGATGGCCTTCTCCCCCGCCCGGGGGAGTACCTCCAAAAGACCCTCGAGTTTCGCGTGACGGTCCACGGCGAGGCTCATGCGGTGGAGGCGCTCGAGTTCGTCCCAGTGGCCACGGTAGCGGGGATCCCGACGCGCCCGGGCAAGGGTATGCTCGGCGGCGGGGGCGCTGCTTCCGATCTCCTTCTGCAGGACCAGGGAGACGAATTGCCATTTGAGGAACTGGGTCCGGTCCTGGTCCGAAAACCGGGCGCGTACGAAGTCCGAGACCGCGTCGTACAGCCGCCGTTCCCGGGGGGTCAGCCGGAACGGCACGATCTCGACGGTCCGCTTGGGAAAACGGATCGTGGTCTTGGCCCGGGTGGTTCGGATCATGACATCCTTGAGGAGCTGGGAGAGTTCGGCCGTGTTCTTGGGAAGCCGTTTGTCCCCCCGAATCATGTATCGCCGACGGAAGGAACGATAGGTACCGAGGGTCCCGGGGCGAAGGAGATTGACGAGGTTGTAGAGCTCGCGAAGGTCGTTCTGGACCGGCGTCGCGGTGAGGAGAAGAAGGTACTTGCTCGGCAGGGCGGCGACGAACTTCCAGGCCAGCGTCTGGTGGTTGCGGAGACGGTGCGCCTCGTCCACGATCACCATGTCGAACTCGAGATCCAGGAGCTTGCTCCGGTTGCGGGCGGTCTTCGCCGTGTCCAGGGAACAGATGAGGAGGGGCGCCTCGGTCCAGTCCCCCCGCCGGCCCATGATCGCGAAATGAAGGCCGCACTTCCGGAGGAGTTCCTCGCGCCACTGGATGGTGAGGCTCGCGGGAACGAGGATGAGAACCCGGCGTACGAGGCCGCGAAGCATGTATTCCTTGAGAACCATGGCCGCCTCGATCGTCTTTCCCAACCCGACCTCGTCGGCCAAGAGTCCCCGCCCACGCATTTCCCTGAGGACGCGCAGACATGCGGCCTTCTGGTACTCGAAATGCTCGACCCCGGTCAACTCGTCCAGGCAGAGCAGGGTGTCGAATCCCCGGTCCCCCGCCTGTTCCTCCCCCACCAGGTGCAGCCGGTAGGCGTCGTGAGTGTCCACCCTCCCCTCGGCGGCCTCGTCCAGGAGATCGAGGGTCTTGTGATCCAGGGTAAGGTACGGTAGTCGGGAATCGGTCGTCCGGGCGGTCGGCGTCTTGACCCGTCGCGGACGCCGCCGAGGCGGTTCGGGTTCCTCCTGGGCGGACTTCGGCTTCAGGTATGGGTGGATGCTGCTGACCCGCTTGACGCCGACCACGGGAAAGACAACCTCCAGGATGTCGTAAAAGAGGCGCCCGCGCACCTCCACGATCAAGCCCTCGCCGAACTCCCCGTGATGAACCCTGTCGCCGATCCGATAGACGTGCTTCTCTGGCATGGTTCCGGTTGCGGTCCCCCGCCTACTGGGTGATGAAATAGAGGATTCCCGCCTGGGCATGGAGCCCGAAGGAGATGTTGTCCCCCCCCCGGACCAGGAACGCTTCCTGATCTGCGATGCCGTTCCCCACGAAACCGACGGCCCGAACGCCGAGATCCAGCGCCCAGTTCTCGCGCAGGAACACCTCCGCCCCGAGCCCCGTCGAGAGCATCAGGTTGGCCTCGGGAAAAACCGTCGAGGTGTCGTCCACCCGAAGTTCGGGCCGATAGACGCCGATGCCCAACATGAAATACTGGGGCGCGTCGCTTCGGCGGTTGCGATAGAGATACGCCTGCCCCTCGAATGTCGTCATGACGAGATTCCGGTACCGGGGACAATCCTCGGGAGCGACGTCGTCGAAACAGTCGCTTGCCACCCAGTCGTAGGATAGGTTCTGGAAATTGACCCCGAGGGCCACGGACCGGGCCACCGTGTACTTGATCGTGATGTTGTACCCTTGTCCCCCGTTAAAATCGAACCCGTAGCGTCCCTTGCCGGTGATGACCCCGAGGTTCCCTCCCCCGCCGAGGGCGACGGTCCCCGGGCGAAACAGCCGGTTTTGGGCCGCCGCGCCGCCGGCCGCCGATACCCCGGCGAGAATCAGGACCAAGCTCATCAATCTGGATCGGTGTTTCATCGGTTCTCCATGGAACAAGCCCTTAGGGTCGCGGGTGGAAGCGCCGGTGGACTTCCCGCAGGAGCGTCCGGTCCACCTGGGTATAGATCTGGGTTGTGGTGACCGAGGCGTGGCCCAGCAATTCCTGGATGACACGGAGGTCCGCGCCTCCCTCGAGGAGGTGCGTGGCGAACGAGTGACGCAGGATATGGGGATGGAAGTTGCCGGCCAGGCCGACCCCGACGGCATACCCCCGGAGAATCCGCCAGAGTCCCATCCGGCTCAGGCGGTTTCCCCGGCGGTTGAGAAAAACGAGGCCGGGATCCCGGCGGCCTACCAGGCGGGGACGCCCGTCGGCGAGGTAGCGTGAAAGCGCGTCGAGGGCGGGGCGCGTCAGGGGAACCGCCCGTTCCCGATCCCCCTTTCCGATCACTCGCGTGTAGGCGGCGTCGCGCTCCAGGTCCTGGAGGCGTAGCCCGAGGACCTCCGACACGCGGAGTCCGGAGCCGTACATCAATTCCAGCATGGCGCGGTCCCGGAGGCCGCCCGGAGACGGCCCCTCCTCCGACTCCACCAGGCGGACGGCATCCTCTACCGAGAGGACGCCGGGGAGGTTCCGTCCGGTCCGGGGCGGTTCCAGACCCACGGTGGGATCATCCGGAAGGCCGCGTCGACGATGGAGGTACCCGTGAAATCCCCGCAGGCACGAGAGGCGCCGGGCGATGGTGCGGGGGCCGAGGCCGCGGCGTCCGAGATCGCCCAGATACCGTTCGGTCGCGTTCCGATCGATGGCTTCCGGCGTGGCGTGGCCGATTTTCTCCATGGCATGCAAGTAGTCCAGGAGATCGGAGGCGTAGGCGTCCACGGTACGTTCGGAGAGCCGGCGCTCGAAGCGGAGGTGGCTCAGGTAGTCTTCCCGGACCAACTCGAACGGTGTCCCCAGGGCGGCCGGGGCGGGATGGAGACTAGGCGGCATCGGCGGCCTCACGAATGCGCCGGGCCACCACTCGCCCGATTCCCGGAACCCGTGCGAGTTCGGATTCGCTGGCCCGCTGAACCGCCTCCACGCTCCCGAACGCCTTGAGGAGCAGAATGCGCCTCTGACGACCGACGCCGGGAATCCCGTCCAGGGCGGATGCGAGAGTCTCGCGATGCCGCCGCGACCGGTGGAAAGCCACCGCGAAGCGATGGGCCTCGTCCCGAACCCGGATCAGCAGCTTCAAACCCTCGTCGCTACGGGGGAGCCGGAGCGGCGCGTTTCCGCCGGGGAGCACGATTTCTTCTTCGCGCTTGGCCAGACCCACGATCGGCACCCCGCCGAGGCCCTCCTGGTCGAGGGCCGTCACCGCCGCCGAAACCTGGCCCGCTCCCCCGTCTACCAGGAAGAGGCTCGGGGCGGGAAACTCTCCCGAGACGATCCGTGCCGCCCGGCGGCCCACCGCCTCCGCCATCATCGCGAAGTCGTTCGGTCCTTCGTCGTAGCGCATGGTAAAGCGCCGGTAGGAGCCGCGCGCAGGTTGGCCCGCGCGGAACACGACGAGCGAAGCCACCGGGTTCGTACCCTGGATGTTGGAGATGTCGAACCCTTCGATGTGGACGGGCGGGACCGGCAGGTCGAGGATCTGCTGCAGGCGGTAGACCCCGGGCTCGACACCCCCCCGGGTGGAAGCGCCGCGGGCCTCCTCCAGGTCCAGGCGGGAGTTCTCCTCGGCGAGGCGCACGAGTCCCGCGAAGCGACCGCGGCGGGGCAACCGCAACGCCACGGCGCGTCCGGCCTTTTCCCGCAGCCAGGCGCGAATCGTCTCACCGCCGGCGGGTTCCGTGGGGAGAACGATTTCCCCGGGGATCCGGTCCGCATCTCGATAGTACTGGGTGAGGAACGCAGCCAAGATCTCCTCGGCGGGGGCGTCCCCGGTTCCCCCGAGGCGTCGGGTCTCCTTGCCGAGGACGTTCCCCCCGCGTACCTGGAGCACGGTCCCGAACGCCCGGTCTCCGTCGCGACTGAAGGCGAAGACGTCCAGGTCGCGCTCGCGGGCGGCAAGCATCTTCTGGCGGCCCATGAGGCGCTCGACGCCTCGGATGCGGTCCCGGTAGCGCCCGGCCCGCTCGTAGTCGAGTCGTTCGGAAGCGGCGGTCATCTCGCGCTCCAGGGTCGCGACCACGTCTTCTCCCCGCCCCGAGAGGAACAGGCACAGGCGCTCGACGAGGTGACCGTATTCCTCGCGGGAGACCGCCTCGATGCATGGTCCGCCGCACCGGCGAATGTGATAGTCCAGGCACTCGCGGTAGCGGGGGCCCCGTCCGGGACGCCGGCCCATGCAGGAACGAATGGGGAAGATGGTCCGCGCCATCTTCAGGGTGCGGCGGAGGGCACCGGCGTCGGTATAGGGGCCGAAGTAGCGCGAGCCGTCGGCCGGCGTGCGCCGGGTGATGATCGCCTTGGGATAGGGTTCCCCCAGGGTGATCTTGAGATAGGGAAACCGTTTGTCGTCCTTGAGACGGATATTGAAGGGAGGACGCTTCTCCTTGATGAGCGTCATCTCGAGGAGGAGTGCCTCCATTTCCGAATCGGTGACGATCGTCTCGATGTCCCGTACCCGCGCCACGAGGGCGGCCTGCTTGGGGTGGTTCCTCCCCCCGGACCCGAAGTACGACCGGACACGGTGGTCGAGGCGAATTGCCTTCCCCACGTAGAGAATCGACCCCTTGGCGTCCTTCATGAGGTAGACACCCGAACGCTTGGGCAGATGAGCCAGCTTCTGTTCGAGTGCGTCCATCGAGGCATCCTTTCGGCCGTCCGAGGGGGAAAGGGAGCTTCAAAATGCGATGAAACAGTATAACCCATGAACCTGCGCCAGGATAGCGAATGTTCGACCGGCGGCGATGGTTCAGGCGCTTCTCTTGAGGCTGCGGGCCAGAACCCGGCTCACCAGGGTGGCCAAGTCCCGATCCCGGAAAGGCTTCCGGAGAAGGAAGGCCCACGGGTCGGCCAGGCCGGGAAACTCCTCGCGCCGGCTCCTGGGGGCGAGAAAGATCACCGGCAGCCGCTCCGCGCTCGCCCGAAGGAAGGGATACACGGATCGGTTGCGGAGGTCGGGGAGGCGATCGAGAATCGCCAGGGCGGGGGGGGAGGCCTTGAGGATGGGCAGCGCCGCCTCCGGGGCGGAGATCGCAGTCGCTCGGTGGCCCAGTTCCCCCAGCACCCGGACCACTCGTTCCCGGGTCTCGTCGTCGGCTTCCACGACCAGGATGCCGGTGGGTTCCTCGGAGGCTCCCGTTGCCGGCGCCTCGCATCGATCGACGGCTCTCTCTTCCCGAACCAAAGGCAGGCTCACCGTGAACGCGGTTCCCCGACCGGGCTGGCTCCGGACCCGGATACTCCCCCCGTGGTCCTCCAGGATCTTGAACGCCGTCGAGAGTCCAAGACCCGTTCCCGGGACTGGCGTCCCCCCCAGGGGGCCCTTCGTGGTGAAGAAGGGCTCAAACACCCGACTCAAATGCTCCCCCGAAATCCCCGGGCCGTTGTCGGCGATGGTGATCTCCACCGAGGAACCGATCCGCTCCCCGCTCAGAGTGATCGTGCCGCCGCCGTCACCCAGAGCCTGCTCGGCATTGAGGAGAAGGTTTAGGAACACCTGCTGCAGCTCGGCCGGATCCGCCGTCACCAAGCCCAGGGTACCGAGCCCCCCGGCAACCTCGATTCCCTTGGCCCGAAGGCGGCGATCGATCAAGAGCAATGTGTCCGCGACGATTCGTTCCGCGGGGAGCGTTTCTCGCCGGCCGGTCCGCGCGCGGCTGAAGCGGAGCAGGCTATTCGTCAGTTCCTGGGCCCGCTCCGAAGAGCGTAGGATCACGTCGACCCCCCGCTCGACCATCGCCGGGTCGGGGTTGATCTTCAGGAGCTGGGCGTAGCCGAAGATTCCCGCGATGAGGTTGTTGAACTCGTGGGCGACCCCCGAGGCCAGCTGGCCTACCGCGGACATCTTGGCGGACTCGATGAGGGTCGCCTCGATGCGTTTGTGCTCAGTGATGTCCTGGAACAGGAGCACCTCACCCAGAGGCGCGGTCGACGCCTCCCCGGATATCCGCGAGAGGGAAACCAGAAACCAACACCGGCCGATCTGCTGCTCCACGGTGACTTTCGGGGTGTCCCCCCGGCGGACCTGATCGCGTGCGGACCGAAGGGCGCTGTAGGCCTCGCCGGCCAACGCCTCGTCCAGGGTCGGGAGGTCTCCGAGGAGGCTCCGCGCGGCCTCGTTCCGGTGAGCGATCGAGCCCCCCGCGCCGACGAAGACGACCGCGTCCGCCATGTTGTGGAGCATGGCGATCAGACGACGGTGATCCTCCTGAAGCGTCTGCGCGAGATTCGCACGGGCGAGGGCGATCGCGGACTGGAGACAGAAAACGGTCATCGTGTGGAGGTGCGTCGACTCGAAGGCGCGGCCGTCGGTTCGGCGAAGGACCAGGAACCCGTGAAGGGTGTCGTCACAGAGAAGCGGAACCACGAGGAGGGCCGGATCCTCGGCGGGGATTTCACCGCGGCGGGTGGTCCCGACCCGGGTCAGGGCGCTTGTTTCGGACGGCACCGCGGGAGCGTCGGGCCCGATGGAATCGAGCCGTGGCGGGATGTCTCCGTTCCGGGGGGCGCCGTAGAGAACGGCACGATCGGCCCCCCCAAGGTTCACCCCCTGCTCGACGATCGCCCGCGATGGACTCGAACTCGCCGCCACGGCGGAGATCGCGTGGCTCAACTCCAGAAGGATTCGAAAGTCTCGTGCGGTCGCATCCGGGACATCCGCCGGAAGGGCCGGGGGGCTCTCGCCCCGATTTGGTCGATCCGTTGGTTTTGAGGACACCGTCGGTAAGGCCTTTCCATAGAGACGCTTCCCCTTCCTATCGGCTTCTCCGGGGGAACGCTTGATCTTCCGGGAGGGATTGACAACCTGGCGATGAAGGTCTAAGCTACCGGGCCACTTTGAGCTAGGGGGGTATCGAGCTCCCCGGAAGAGAACGGAGTCCGGCCCCTGCCGGCAGAGGAACAGTCATGCCCCATCACAAGTCGGCAACCAAACGCCTTCGGACCAGCGACCGGGACCGAGCCCGCAATATGGCGGTCAAGTCCGCCTTGCGCAAGCAATTGAAAGCCCACCGGGAGGCCGAAACCAACGCACCCGAGGACCGGGCCCGGATGGTTTCCGCCCTGGACCGAGCGGCCCGGAAGGGCGTTATCCCGAAGGCCCGGGCCAATCGCCTCAAGTCGCGCCTCTCCCGCTAATCGGTTCCCATGGCCCGAAGGACGGCATCGGTCGATTGCCGGGACGCGGGCAAAAGGGGGGGGCGCAGTTCGTTTCGGATCAGCCCCAGGTGGGCCAGCGCTGCCTTGACCGGCGCCGGGTTACTTTCCTGAAAAAGACTGCGGGTCAGGGGATAGAGTTTCCGGTGAATCCGCGCTGCCTCCTCGACCTCGCCCGCACGATGGGCCGCGAGCATCGCCACGAGATCCTCCCCCGCCAGATGTCCGACCACCGAGACCACACCCCGTGCTCCCACGGCAAGCATCGGCAGTGTTAATGTGTCGTCTCCAGACAACACTGTAAGATCCGAATTGCAAATGATTTCTGAAACTTGATCGATACTCCCGGAAGCCTCCTTGACGGCCACGATTCGGGGGTGCCGGGAGAGAGCCGCCGTGGTTTCGGGCAACAGGTTCACCCCGGTTCGCCCCGGAACGTTGTAGAGCACCAAGGGAATGTCCACCGCCTCCGCCACGGTCTGGTAGTGAGTGAGGAGTCCGGCCTGGGTCGGCTTGTTGTAGTAGGGACAGATGAGCATGCACCCGTCGACACCGAGGGATGCGGCTTCTCGGGTGAGAGCAATCGTGGAGTCGGTCGCGTTGGTCCCGGTCCCCGCGATTACGAACGCCCGACCACGGCAGCTCGCCACCGTAATCTCCCAGATGCGACGGCGCTCGGCGAGGGTGAGCGTCGCCGCCTCCCCGGTGCACCCAGTGGGAACGATTCCCTGCACCCCCCGATCGAGGAGATGGGTCAGCAGGCGGCGAAGCGCTTCCTCGTCCAGAGCGCCGTCATGGAACGGGGTGACCAGGGCCACCGAGACACCTTCAAACATGATTCCTCCCGGCCCCTCAGGGCCCGTCGTCGGGGGTATCGACCGAACACCGGGGTCCGGGGAACTCCCCCAGGGCCCGCGTGTCCCCGGGGGTGACTTCCACCGCTTCCGCCAGGACGAGCCAGAGTTCCTCGTCTTCCCTCCGTCCGCTTCCGTTGAGGTCGCAGTAGGCGATCAGACGGTACCCCCCGGGGGGCACGCCCTTGAGGGAAAAGGCGCCCGAGGGGGCCACCGAACCCTCGTGCAGCGAAGTGGCGAGGCTGTCGTCGGCCGCGGCATAGAGCGCGACCCGAACCGCGCTGGTATCCCCGGCCGAGCGCGTCACCGACCCGGTCAGGATGCCCGGCGCCTCGGGGTCCACCAAGCGCAGGTTCACGGTCAGAGCGGGGTTTTCCGGCGTCAGACGGACTGACTCCGGGCTGGCCGACACGAATTCTCCCTGGCCGGAGATCTCCCGATTCCCGTCGCGATCAAGCATGGCGAAGAGCAGGGCAGGCGCGCCGTCGGTGGCGAGCCCCGACAAGCGGTAGGCTCCATCTCCCGCCGCCTCGGTCACCGCGACGGGCTCCTCGACGCGGGGATCGGGAAGGGTATCGGCGATCACCGGAAACAGGGAGACGAGGACCTGGCCGCGCGTCCCCCCCCCCTTGCGCTTCACCGTACCGGCGACGGTGCCCGTGGCGAGATCCGGGCCGGTGGCGAACAACCACTGGTAGGGGGCGGCGAGAGAATTGCGGTGGCGGTCCTTCAACGCGGTCGACAGAAGCACGGTCACCGTCGCCGACTCGGGCAGGGCCCGACGCAGGTGGATCACCGCCCTGTCTCCGGAGACGGAAATCGACCGGGGCGAACGGGGGGGGCTGATCCACAGCGCCTTCTCCAGGGTCTTGGGCTCGATCTTTTCGCTGAAGCGAAGCAGGATCTCGGTCCTCGGGGACACCGAAACCGCGAGGCTCTCCGGTTTGACCGTGAGGACGGCCGGCGGGGTCGTGTCCTCCGGACCGCCCGAGGGGGCGCCGGGTTTGGCGCATCCCGCGGTGAGGCCGCCCAGGAGCATGAGGCCCGCGAAACCGACGGTCGCCTTCAGCTCCATCCCTCCCCCATCAGACGGACGAGCAGGGCGTTCTGGGCGTGCATGCGGTTCTCCGCCTGGTCGAACACGCGGGAGCGCGGGCCGTCCACCACCTCGTCGGTGATCTCTTCCCCCCGATGGGCGGGGAGGCAATGGAGGACGATCGCCTCCGCGGCGGCGCCGGCGAGCAGGGTCTCGTTCAGCTGGTACGGAAGGAACACGGTCCGACGCGCCGCGGCCTCGTCCTCCTGGCCCATGCTGGCCCAGACGTCGGTGTAGACGATCTCGGCCCCCTCTATCGCGGCGACGGGGTCGTGTTCCACGCGGACCCGGTCCCCGCAGGCGGCGCGGATCCCTTCCATGAACGCAGCCGGCGGCGTGTAGCCCTGCGGACAGCAGAGTGTCAGGTGGAAGGGCACCAGGCGCGCGGCATTGGCCCAAGAGCGGAAGACGTTGTTGCCGTCTCCGACGAAGACCACTCGGCGCCCCTCGAGTCCGTCGAAGTTTTCGGCGACGGTTTGCAGGTCGGCCAGAATCTGGCAGGGGTGGTAGTCGTCGGTCAGTCCGTTGATTACCGGGATGGTTGCGAAGCGCGCCAGTTCCTCGACCCAGGCGTGGGAGAAGGTGCGGATCATGATTCCATCGACGTAGCCGCTCAACACCCGGGCGATGTCGCGGAGCGCCTCCCGGGTGTTCATACCGATTTCCCGGTCGCTCAAGTACATGGCCGAACCCCCGAGACGATTCATTCCCGCCTGGAAGGAAACCCGGGTCCTCAGACTCGGCTTGTGGAAGATGAGGGCCAGCACCTTGCCGTCCAGGGGACGGGGCATCCGTCCCGCCCGGAGATCCGTCTTCAGAGAGCCGGCCAGGCGGAGCAGGTCCTGGAGTTCCCCGGGGGTGATGTCGGTGAGGGTCAGAAGATCCCGTTTGGCCATCGCGTGGGTTCCTTTCTCAGAGGGTGTCGGCTCGGGGATGTGCCTGGGCATGGGCTTTGCGGAGCCGGTCCATGGTAATGCGGGTATAGATCTGTGTGCTCGCCAGCGAGGCGTGTCCCAACAGCTCCTGGACGGCGCGCAGCTCGGCCCCGCGGTCCAGCAGGTGGGTGGCGAAACTGTGACGAAGCAAGTGCGGGCTCAGCTTGGCTCCGCGGGCGACGCGCGCCAGGTGGCGGGCGACGAGACGCTGCACCGTCCTCGGAGAAATTGGGCCCCCGCCACGGCCGGCAATCGCGGGCTCGTCCTCGGAGGGCCCGCCGCGACTCTCCCAGTAGCGGTCGAGGGAGGTGAGAGCGGCGGCGCCGAGGGGAATCTGGCGGCGCCGGTTCCCCTTGCCCCGGACCGAGACGAGCTTGCGGTGTCGCGCGACGTCGCGCACCTTCAGGCCGGTGAGTTCCGAGAGTCGCATCCCCGTGCCGTAGAGGAGTTCCAGAATCGTCCGGTCCCGCAGGTCCCGGGCCCCCTCCCAGGGAGCCTTGTCCAGGAGGTCGACGAGATCCTCGACCGCCAGAACCGCCGGGAGGCGTCGCGGCAGGCGTGGTCCCTTGAGTTCCGGGCCGGTCTCGAATCCGTCCACCCCTCGCGACTGGAGATAGCGTCGGAAGGACTTGATGGTGGCGAGGCGGCGAGCCACGGTGCGGGCGGCCAGACCTCTGCGGGTCAAGGCGCCGAGATAGCCCCGCACGGCCTCCTCCCCCACCGTTTCCGCCCGGGGAAGCGCCTTCCCCCCCGAAGTCAGATAGCGCGCGAAATCCGCCAGGTCCCTGCGGTAGGCGGCCACCGTGTGGGGCGAATACTGCCTGGCGTGGCGAAGATGATCCAGGAACACGGGCACACGGGATTCCATGTCGCCGAGGGTATCAAGCGACCTTCGAGGAGTGAAGCCGGTCAGCGCGCCCCGTGGCACTTCTTGTACTTCTTGCCGCTCCCGCAGGGACAGGGATCGTTCCGGCCCACCTTCTTTCCCACGCGTACGGGTTCCTTCGAGACGGTCGGGGCGGAAGTGGTGGTCGGCCCGGAAAAGGCCGAGAGGGCCTGGTGCTCGGCCTTGACCGCGACCGGCGCCCGCTTGCGGGCCGGCGAAGTCTCCGAGGCCAGGGCGGGCGCCGCGGTGCGGTCCCCGTCGCGGACCAGGTTGACCCGGAAGAACCGTTTGAGAACCTCGGTCCCCATGTCCTCGGTCATGGCCTGGAAGGTGTTGAAGGCTTCCCGCTTGTACTCGAGCAGAGGGTCCTTCTGGCCGTAGGCGCGCAGGCCGATTCCCTCCTTGAGCATGTCCATCTCGTAGAGGTGATCGCGCCATTTCTCGTCGATCACCATCAGAACGACCCGGCGTTCCACTTCCCGGGTGATTTCCTCACCCCAATCGTTCTCCCGCCGCTCGTAGGCGTGGTGGGCCAAATCGCGGAAGTAGTCCGCGGCGTCCTCGGGGGATACGCCGTCGGGGTGCTCTTCCAGGAGCGGGCCGACGGGCATCGGGTTCAGGAACAACAGCTCCAGCTCGGCCTGGATCAGCTTGAGGGTGGGTTCGCGGAAGGGCTCGTTGGGATCCGCGTGCATGGCCACCGTGTTCTCGGCCGCGGACTCCACGTATTCGAGCATCTCGTCTCGCAGGTCCTGGCCGGTCAGGGCCTGGCTGCGAAGACCGTAGATGACCTCGCGTTGCTTGTTCATGACGTCGTCGTACTCGAGAAGGCGCTTTCGGATGGAGAAGTTATGCTCCTCGACCTTCTTTTGAGCGTTCTCGACCCCCCGCGTCACCCAACGGTGCTCGATGACGTCCCCTTCCTGGGCCCCGAGCTTCTGCATGATTCCGGAAATGCGCTCGGACCGGAACAGGCGCATGAGGTCGTCTTCCAGGGAAAGGAAGAAGCGGCTGGAGCCGGGGTCGCCCTGGCGGCCGGCGCGCCCCCGAAGCTGGCGATCGATGCGGCGGCTCTCGTGGCGCTCGGTTCCTACGATGGAGAGGCCCATGAACCCCTCCTCGTCGACGCATCCCGGGTCGGAGTCGGTCGGGAGCACCCCCGGGCCCAGCTTGATGTCCGTCCCGCGGCCGGCCATGTTGGTGGCGATCGTGATCGCCCCCTTCTCGCCGGCCCGGCTGACGATCTCCGCCTCGCGCTGGTTGTGCTTGGCGTTCAGGACGTTGTGCTTAAGCCCCGCGCGCTTGAAGAGCCGGCTCAGGGTTTCCGACACCTCGACGCTCACCGTTCCCACCAGGACGGGGCGCCCCGACTCGTGGAGGCGCTTCACCTCGTCCACGATGGCGTTGTATTTCTCGCGCCTGGTCCGGAAAATCTGATCGTTCGTGTCGACCCGGCGGATCGGCCGGTGGGTGGGGATCTTGACCACGTCCAACTTGTAAATGTCGAAGAATTCAGCGGCTTCCGTTTCGGCGGTACCGGTCATCCCCGCGATTTTGTCGTAGAGCCTAAAATAGTTCTGTAGGGTGATCGTGGCCAGGGTCTGGTTCTCGCCCTCGACGGTCACGCCCTCCTTTGCCTCGACCGCCTGATGGAGGCCGTCGGACCAGCGGCGCCCGGCCATCAGTCGCCCGGTGAACTCGTCGACGATGAGGACCTTTCCGTCCTGCACGACGTAGGCCACGTCCTTCTCGTAGAGGGAATAGGCCCTCAGAAGTTGTTGGATGGCGTGCAGCTCGTCTCCCCTGGCGGCATAGGCCCTGAAGGCCTTTTCCTTGGCGATCACTTTCTCTTCCGGGGAGAGCGCATCGTCCTGCTCGATGCCTTCCACCTCCACCGCTAGGTCGGGAAGCACGAAGGCCGAGGGGTCGTCCGGATTGATCAGGTTCCGGCCCCGGTCGGTGAGATCCACTTCGCGAGTCTTTTCGTCCACGGTGAAATAGAGATCCTCGTCGATCTCTCCCATGGTCTTATCGCGCCCCGCCTCGAACTCCACCCGGCGGATCATCTTGGCGAGACCCGGGTAGTCGGCCATGATCTTCATGAACCGCTTGTTCTTCGGGGCGCCCCGCTGGATCTGGAGCAGGCGGACGGCGGTTTCTTGGTCGACCTTCAGCTCCTCGCCCTCGGCTGGAAGCCGCTTTTCGATCTCCTGCATCCACGCGCTGACCCGACGGTTCTGGGCCCGCACGACCTTCTCGATCGCCGGACGCATCGAAACGTAGTTCTCGTTGGAGGAGGACACGGGCCCGGAGATGATGAGCGGGGTCCGGGCCTCGTCGATGAGGATGTTGTCCACCTCGTCGATGATGGTGTAGTAGTGCCCGCGTTGGACTTGGTTCTCGGCCCGAATCGCCATGTTGTCGCGCAGATAGTCGAAACCGAACTCGTTGTTGGTACCGTAGGTGACCGCAGGCGTAGGCCTCCCGGCGTTCGGGCGGGGTCATGGCGTTCTGGATGACACCCACTGTCAACCCCAGGTACTCCAGAATCGGGCCCATCCATTCGCGGTCTCGTCGGGCCAAGTAGTCGTTGACGGTGATGAGGTGGACACCCTTGCCGGTCAGGGCATTCAGGTACATGGGCATGAGGGCGACCAGGGTCTTGCCTTCCCCGGTGGCCATCTCGGCGATCTTCCCCTCGTGGAGGACGATGCCCCCGACGAGCTGGACGTCGTAGGGAATCATTTGCCAGACCTGCTCCTGGCCGGTGACGGTCATCGTTTTCCCCACGTGGCGGCGGCAGGCTTCCTTGACCACGGCGAAGGCTCGCGGGAGAAGATCGTCCAGTTCGGCCCCGTCGGCGATCTCCGCCCGGAAAACATCGGTCAAGCCCCGAAGCTCCTCGTCGCTGAGCCCGGCGTATTCCTCGTAAAGACGGTTGATCTCGTCCACGATGGGGCCGATCCGATTCATGTCCCGCTCGTACTTGGTGCCGAAGATCTTCTCCAGCAGGTGGACGGTGCTTTCCTTCAACGATCCGAGCATAGATTCTCCATCCGACTCGCGAGACGGGCCGACGACGCCCCAATGCGGGGCCCAAAGCTCTTGACGGTACCAAATGCCGGGCGAACGAGGCAAGAAATCGGACGCGGGCCAACGCTACGAATCGGTGGGAGGCAGGGTGGCGGCAATGAGCCGGCCGTCCATCCCACCGAAATAGAGCGCCTTCGGACCCAGCGTCGGCGACGAGAACGCCTCGGTGTCGTAGGGCCAGGCGTAGACCTCGTTGCCGGTCAGCCACTCGATTCCCCGCAAGACGCCGTCGTAGGAAGTGACCCAGACCAGAGCCCCCCGGAAGGCGGGTCGACTCCGGACCGGCCCTCCCCCGGCCACCGACCAGACCACCGCCCCCAGGCCGACATCGATGCCGAGAACGGTGCCGTCCTCGACCCCGATCACGATGCGCCCTTCATGGTAGGCGGGAGAACCCATCACCGGGGCGGGCGCCTGGACCTTCCACAGAAGGCTCCCGTCGTCCAGGTCGAAGGCGTACACGAAACCGTCCTTGGAACCGACGAACACCTTTCCCTCGCCGGTCGTCGGCGAGGAGTAGATCGCGCCGTCGGTGGAGGCGCTCCAGAGCACGCGGCCGGTGGCGGGATCGAAGGCGCGGAGGGTTCCCTCGAGACCGGCCGCGATGACTGCGCTTCGGGCGAGCGCGGGGCTCGCCCAGAGGAT
>Ga0114931_10005568_pt1 | contig 15556 bp, 11 predicted proteins | sample 2SBtaG_FD_89579 | JGI IMG/M metagenome (GOLD analysis project Ga0114931, IMG submission 89579) | Deep subsurface microbial communities from Kolumbo volcano to uncover new lineages of life (NeLLi) - 2SBTROV14_V59a metaG | ecosystem: Environmental > Aquatic > Marine > Volcanic | place: Kolumbo...
GCTATATTTTCGGGCGTCGAGAGCGTCCGCTTGATTTGGTTTTGGATAAACATGCCCCATAGCATGCACTACGTGAGGTACTTTGTCCAGTTGTCAACTAGGGGTAAATGGCAGTCCTAGGAGGCGGTCGGGCGTAAGCGGCGGGTAGCGAGAAGCCGCGGGATCGAGGCGGACTGGCGGCTCGTTCGAGGAGAATAGCCGTCGCTATTCGACGAGGAGGACCCGCCCATCGGGCCGTAATCCGATGTTTCGCGGTAGCGCATCCCCCGGTCCGACGGATTTCCACTCTTCCGACCCGCTCCGTCCCGCGCGCGAGCGCCGTCCTGGCGCGCTCCGAGGCGCGTATCCGTCCCGTAGCTAGGCTACAATGCGCAGCGTTCACGGCAGCCGCCAGCGAAAACCGTCATGCCGCCCAAGACATCCGCCGCGCCGATCGACCGTTCGTCGCCGCCCCCCGACGGGGCGGTGCTCGGCGCTTTGTTCGCGAGTTCCGAATCGCTGGTCATCCTGCTCGATTCCGAGGACCGGATCCGCCTCTTCAACCACGCCTGCGAGGTCACCAGCGGGCGTCGCTCCGCGGCAGTTTGCGGCCGACCGCTCAGCGAGCTGGTGGTGGCCGCGGAGGCCGACGACGGCCGGACCGAAGCGGACCTCCGATCGGTCGCGGCGCACCCTCCGGGACGATGCGACGCCTATCTGCTCACTCACGATCGGCAGCGGCGCTTGGTTCGCTGGTCCAGCACCCTGATCGAGTCGGCCGGCACACGCCCGTGGGTACTTGCGACGGGCCGCGACATCAGCGATGAGCGGCGCACACGTGACGCGGTAAGTGAACGGGAAGCGCGCCTGCAAGCGATCCTGGACACCGCGATAGAAGGCATCATCACCACCGACGAGCGCGGGGTGATCGACTCGGCCAACGGCGCGGCCGAGCGGATATTCGGCTACCGCGCCGACGAGCTGATCGGACACGATATCGGTATCCTGATGTCCCCCGATGAAGCCTCTCAACACCCTGACTTCATGCGCCGTTACCTTGCCACCGGCGAGGCGAATGTCATCGGCATCGGGCGCGAGGTAACGGCTCGCCACAAACAAGGGACGAAAATTCCTATCGACCTTGCGATCAGCGAGATCAAACTTTCCGGCAAGCGCGCCTTCGTCGGAATGATGCGCGATATTTCCGATCGCCAGCGCGCCGAAGAGGCTGCACAACTGCGACTCACGGAAATCGCTCACGCCGCGCGCTTGCTCGAACTCGGCGAGATGACGTCGGGCATCGCCCACGAAGTCAATCAGCCGCTCACCGCGATCGTGAGCTTCGCTGAGGCCTGCGTAAGGATGCTCGATAGAAACACCGGCTCGCCGGAGGTCCTGCGCGATGCGCTTGGCCAGATCATCGGTCAGGGTCAGCGGGCCGCCGACATCATCCGACGCCTGCGCCAACTGATGCGCAAAGGCGAAACCAGCCACGCGTGTATCGATATCAAGCAACTGGTGCTCGACGCGCTCGCCCTGCTCAGGCACGAAATCAATCGCAGCCGGGTGGAGGTGATACTCGACTTGGGGGACCATCTGCCGGCGGTCCTCGCCGACTGCATCCAGATTGAGCAAGTCACCATCAATCTGGTGCGCAACGCCTGTGAAGCCATGGCGGACGCCCCCGAGGGGGCGCGCCAACTCAGGCTGGCCGCGCGGACCACGAGCGACCCCGAGGCGGTCGAGGTCGAGGTGACCGATACCGGCGTCGGCCTGTCGCCCGAGGCCGAGGAAAAGCTCTTCCAATCCTTCTTCACGACCAAACCGAACGGCATGGGCGTCGGACTCGCCATCAGCCGCTCGATAATCGAAGCGCATGGGGGCCGACTGTGGGCGCAAGCTCACGCCCCGCGCGGCACCAGCTTTCATTTCACCCTGCCACTCGCGGACGGCTCGGGCGAGTGATGATCCGGCCTCATTCAGGGCAGCGGCCGGACCCCATACCCGTAACAGCGCGAAAGCCCGGGCGTCGAGGCGCGGTAACGACTACCGGGATCCGCGGTGAATACTTCCCGGCACGCACGATAGGGCGGCCCGCGGCGCGTGCGTGCGACGCCGGCGGACCCCGCTTCCGATTCGAACGAACCGCCTACCGACTCTCGCGATCCGACCTGAACAGGGCGAGATGAACCCGCAACCGACCGTCTTTCTGGTTGATGACGACCCCGCCGTACTGGCGGCCCTCGCGCTGCTGGTGCGCAGCGACGGCCTCCACGCCCGTACCTACCCCGACGCGCAGACTTTCCTCGATGAATACCACCCCACCCAGCCGGGTTGTGTCGTCACGGATCTGCGCATGCCGGGCATGAACGGGCTCGACCTCCAGGATCGATTGCACGCCAACGGCTCTACTCCACCGGTGATCATTCTGACCGGCCACGGCGACGTCAGCGTCGCGGTACGCGCGCTCAAGGCGGGTGCGGTCGATTTCGTGGAGAAACCCTACGAGCCGCCCACGCTGCTCGCGGCGATCCGCGAAGCGCTGGCGCGGGATCTCGCGCAACGGCGCGCCGACGCCGACGGCGCCGCCCTCGGTCGACGCCTGGCAGCCCTCACGCCCCGCGAGCGACAAATCATGACGCTGGTCACCGATGGGCTCGCGAGCAAGGTCATCGCCATTGAACTCGGGATCAGTGAGCGCACCGTGGAACTGCACCGTTCACGCGTCATGCGCAAGATGGGGGCCCGCTCGCTGCCCGATCTGGTGCGCATGAGCCAGGCCGTCAAACAAACCGCAGGCTGAATCACAAGCGCCGCGATGCTTCGCCGCGAGCGCCAAAATCACATCGGTTGATCTGCGTCAAGACCTCATCGGGCGCACCGCGCTTACTCTATGCACATCCCGATTGGCCAACCCTTCCGGGCTCGGCCGGGGAACGGAAACAGTGCAGCCAGATTTGATTCCAACTCCGGTGTCCACCCCTCACCAACCTGCAGTCGCGAATCGGGTCCCACCGACCGTTTTCATCGTCGATGACGACGCGGCGGTGCGCGCCGGACTCAGCCTGCTGATTCGCTCATGCGGGTGGGAGCCCCGCCCTTTTGCTTCCGCCGAGGAGTTTCTCAACGCCTACGGGCGTGAGCCCCACGCCTGCCTGCTGCTCGACCTGCAGATGCCCGGCATCGACGGCCCCACCTTACAGGAGATCATCGCCGACCTCGACCTGCACTTGCCGACCATCGTGGTCACCGCGCACAAAGACGAACCGATGGCGGAACGCGCGGTGGCCGCCGGCGCACTCGCGGTAGTCGCCAAGCCGTTCAGAAACGAAGAACTGGTACGGCGGATCGAGGAGGCGCTGAGCGAAACCGACTAAGCGACCGTATTCGCCCACCAAGGTGCGGACGCCATCCCACCGATGCCGTGCACCCGTTTCATCTCGCGCGCTTCGGGGAACCCCTGAACCCGGGAGCCGCGTCGCAACGTCCCATACGTGTTTCCACGTATTTGCTCTCCGTCCGCTTCGCTATATATTTACCTAAGGTTAATAAGCATCCGCTCAGGTAACGGCTCTACCCGACCCAGGGCGGACACAAGGAGGCAGGGACATGCGTAGCGCGAAAATCATTCCTCTCGCTGGCCACGAAGATATGTGCAGCGAATGTGGGCTCACCGCTCAGTGCCTGTCGAAGGATCCCGCCGACAGCGACGAACTCCACGCCTTCGAGATTCCAGCGACGCCGCGCGTATTGCGGCGCGGCGAACATCTGTTTCGCACCGGGCAACCCTTCGAGTCGATCATCGTGTTGCGCTCCGGAGCGGTCAAGACCTACATGATCTCGCTGGGCGGCAAGGAACAGGTGGTCGGCTTTCACCTGCCGGGTGACCTGCTCGGAATCGACTCGGTGGAATCCGGCGAACACATGTGCAACGCGGTCGCGCTGGACACCTGCTCCTTTTGCACCCTGCCGTTTGACAAGCTGATGCGCCTGTGCGCGCGCTCCCGTACCATTCAATATCGTTTGTTCAGCCGCGTTTCCCGAACGATTCTGCACGGCGAGAACATGCTTCTCACCTTGGGGCAAAAAAGCGCCGAGCAACGTGTCGCGGCATTTCTTCTGCGCCTGCTCCGGCGTCAAGCCGAACGCGGCTACTCGACCACCGAAATCAACTTGCCGATGGCACGTGCGGATCTGGCGAGTTACCTCGCCTTGGCGGTAGAGACCGCCAGTCGGGTGCTTACCCGGCTTCAGGAAGCCGGGGTCCTGTCGGTGAGGCGCAGTCAGGTGCAGATCCTCGACATCGAGGCGCTCGGTCAGGCGGCCGAGGAACGAATCGACGATCTCCTCCGCAGCGACCACCAAAGACAGGTTCGCTAGGGCGCGGGCCAAAATTCCGCGCGGATCGCCCGGTGGTCGTGCACGGTCACCTTATTTTGCGCACCCTCAGCCACGCGCCAGTGCCGCCGCCGCGCACTACAGCGCGCGGTTTCCCCGCCGCGACGGCGGAGCGCGCTCGGCCCTTACAAATTCCGGGACACCGCCTTCACGCTCGGGTTGTCCGGCGCTTGGCGTACATCGAAGCCCAATCCGCGTAGCAGCCGCAGCATGGCGGCGTTCTCGCTCAGAACTTCACCCTGCATCTCTTTGAGTTTGCGACTCGCGGCGGTGCGCATCAAGGCGGTCATCAAACGCGTTCCCACACCCTTGCCTTGCCATTCGTCCGCGACCACGGCCGCGAACTCGCAGCTCTCGCCATCCGGATTGACGACGTACCGAACCACGCCGATTTCGCGCTCACCATCTCGCTCGCGGATCACCGCGACAAAAGCCATCTCACGGTCGTAGTCTATCTGGGTGAAGCGCGCTAGCATCGCCGGGCTCAGTTCCTTGAGCGTATACATGAAACGCAGATATTTAGACTGACGAGACAGCGCGCGCACGAAGCGCTCCTCGATATCCGCGTCCTCGGGTCGGATCGGACGAATCACGATCTCATAGCCATCGGGGTGCGCCCAACGCTCGACCAGGTGCCGCGGATAGGGATGGAACGCCATGTGCCCGTAGTGCTCGGTCGCGGCCGTAGGACGGTCGACGATGATCCGCGCGTCCACCGCTATCGCTCCGTCCTCATCGACCAGCAGCGGATTGATGTCGAGTTCCGTGACCGCGGGCAATTCGCAGACCAACTCCGAGATGCGTAGCAACACGTCCTCGATGGCCGCGATCGGAACCGGCGGCAGATTGCGGAATTGCCCGAGGAGCCGCGCGATGCGAGTCCCGTTGATCAATTCGCGCGCCAGATAGCGGTTGAGCGGCGGCAGCGCCACCGCCCGATCCGCGAGCGCCTCGACCAGGATCCCGCCGCCGCCGAAGCACATCACCGGACCGAACACCGGATCGCGAATCACCCCCACGATCAGCTCACGGGTGTGACGTTGGCGGCGCATGCGCTGTAGCGTGACGCCGTCGATTCGCGCTTCGGGACGCGCCGCCGTCACCCGCTCGACCATGTCTTCGTAACTTCGGCGCACCGCCACCGCGTCGCGAAGGTTGAGGCGCACCCCGCCGACATCGGACTTGTGGCTGATATCGGGCGAGTTGATCTTCATAGCCACCGGAAAACCGATTTCCTCGGCGAGCAACAGCGCTTCATTGGCGTCGGACGCGCGAACCGTGGTCGTCACGGGAATCTCGAAGGCACGCAGAACGGCCTTGGACTCAATCTCGTTGAGCACCTTGCGCCCACTGCCGAGCACGGCTTCGATGATCATCGTCGCCCCTTCGATATCCGGGGCATCGCCGCGACTGAGCGGGTCGGGCGTCTGCAACACCAGCGCCTGGTTTCGATGGTGCGCGGCCAACACGTGAAAGGCGTCGACGGCCGCTTCCGGGGTATGATATTCAGGGATCCGGTGGGCGCGGAACAGCTCGCGCGCCGAGGCGACCTCGTTCTCCCCCATCCAGCACGCGATCAGCGGTTTGCTTTGCTTCTCGGCCAGCGCCACGATGCCCTCGGCAACCTCCTCCGGGGCGGTCATCGCCTGTGGCGTCAAGATCACCAGCACCGCGTCCACGGCGGAATCGGCGAGACACGCCGCAACCGCCCGCCGATACCGTTCCGGGGTCGCGTCACCGATGACATCGATCGGGTTGTGCCCCGACCAAGTCGCGGGAAGCGCGCGGTTCAATGCCTCGATCGTGGCCGGCGACAAGGTCGCGCCGGTCAGTCGATGATCCGCGAGCCGATCCATGGCCATCACGCCGGGACCGCCGCCGTTGGTCACCACGACCAGGCGATCTCCCGCCACCCGGATCCCGGAAGCGAGGATCTGCGCCGACGAAAAGATGTCCGCGAAATTCAGCACCCGCACCACGCCGGCGCGGGCCAACGCCGCTTCAAACACGTCATCGGCACCGACCAACGCCCCGGTATGCGAAGCGGCGGCCCTCGACCCGGCCGTGTGGCGCCCCGACTTGATGACGGTGATCGGCTTGGCGCGCGACGCGGCGCGCAGTCCGCTGACGAAGCTGCGCGCGTTGTTCACGCCTTCGACGTAGAGCAGTATTCCATCCGTTTCGGGGTCGGAAATCAGGAAATCGAGGATTTCCCCGAAATCGATATCCGCCCCTATTCCGGTCGAGATCAGGCTCGAGAAGCCGACCCCGTTGGCGCTCGCCCAGTCGAGTATGGCGGCGACCAGGGCACCCGACTGCGAAACCACGGCCAACCGGCCGCGGAGCGGCGCCCCCCTGCTGAAAGTGGCGTTGAGTCCGATGTCGGGCCGCATCAGGCCGAAACAGTTGGGGCCCAGAAAACGTAATCCATAGCGGCGCGCGCTGGCCATGAGGCGTTGCTCGCGAGCTACTCCCTGCGCGCCGATCTCGCGAAATCCGGCGGACATGATCACCGCCGCGCGTACCCCGTAGCGCCCACAGGCGTCAACGACCTCGGGCACGCCTTCCGCCGGCGTGACGATCACGGTCAAATCAACCGGTGTATCGATCGCCTCGATGCCGGCGTACGAGCGCACCCCCTGGACCGTATCGTGAGCCGGATTCACCGCATATATCGCGCCTTGGAAGCCACCGTTCACAATATTGCGAAAAGTCACCCCACCCACCGTCTCCAGCCGGTTGCTGGCGCCGATCACCGCGATTGAGCGCGGTTGGAAAAGGGGGCTGAGGTAATGGTTGCTCATCGGCTTGCGTCCTTCCGGTATCGGGAGTGTCGCCTGTCGCGAGGGGACCGGCATCGTCGGTGGGACGCAACCGGGCACGGCGTCAAAAGTCGATTGCCGCCGCGATTTTCCCGTTCCACCGCTCTCGCATGCTGCGTCGCGATAATTGTAGCCGGAGTTTCGCCTGAACGGCGTGGTTTCGGTCGCCGCACCGCGGGCAGCGGTACGCCAGGGGAGCGTCGAGCGGCGGAAGCTCCGCGCTACCCTCCGCGCGCGAGCGTCGCACAACAAAAACCCCGGCGGTGCCGGGGCTTGGGCCAACGGTGGCAGGGGACGGCCCAATAGTTAAGGAGGGAAAACCGTCTAAATGCTCGGTGAAGTGGATTATGCGGCGAAGCCCGAGAACAGACATTGATCTGGATCAAGTTTCTCGCTGAAGCATAATGATTTCTGAAGAAGCTCTTGCAAAACTGCCATGGAGGGCAGTTTTGCAAGTACCTCTGAAGATATCGGCCCGCGTTTCGAATCACTCCCCGACGCGTATCGGCTCCGATCCCCGCGACGTAAGCCTCGATCACGCCTGATCGAGGCACCTGCTTGGCAACGATGCGGATAGTTGAAGGTGCGATTGATCGCCGTCAAGGCGGTGCCCGTCAAGCGAGCGATAATAGTGAGTGAACGAACCAACCGAGGAGTCGCGCAAATGTCGTTGAAGGACATCCTACTGCATGTCGATGATAACGAAGGGCTGGTTGCCTGTCTCAACGTCGCGGTCGGTTTGGCAAGTACCTACAGCGCCCGCCTGACCGCGCTTCACATCACCGAGCCGCATGTAATCCCGGGCTATGTGTTGCCCGAGATACCGCCGGAGGTGATCGAGGCTCGCCGCCGCGCCAATCTGGAGGAAACCGAACGGTGTGCCGCGGCATTCCGTGCAGCCGTCGCCAGAGAGGGAATCAACGCCGAGTGGCACGCGCTGACCGGGCCCACCGCCACAATCCTGTCGAGTTACGCGCGATACACCGATCTCGTCGTTCTCGGCGGGCCGAGTCCGGGCGAACCCTACAATGCCGGCACCGCATTTCCGGCCCAGGTGATGCTCGCCGGTGGACGCCCGATCCTACTGGTGCGACCGAACGCCGCGCCCACGGTCCCCGGTAAACGGGTGTTGATCGCGTGGAAGGAAGGACCCGAGGCGGCGCGCGCGGTCGGCGATGCCATGCCGTTCCTGGAACGCGCCGAGCAAGTGGAGGTCGCACAGGTCGTGAAACCCGGCGAAGCGCCCCCCGGCGACGGTGAGGAATTGTGCCGTTATCTCGAGCGCCACGGCATCAGCGCGAGCCAAGTGGTTCTGGAGCGCAAGACCGGCCGAACGACCCGCTGCCTGCTGACCCACGCCGAGGCCACGTCCGTGGATCTCCTGGTAATGGGTGGATACGGCAGTTCACGACTGAGCGAACTGGTGCTCGGCGGCGTGACCGAACACATGTTACGCCACGCGCCGATGGCAGTTTTGCTGTCGCATTGAATAGCCGGCGTTAGCCGCGATGGCCCTCTACCCCCTGGTCAAGGACCTCCACATGACGCTCGCGGCGGTGTCCGTGATCGGCTTGGTCGCGCGCAGCGCGATGGGACTCCGCGCCAGGGGCTTACCCCACGGCATGTTGACGGACGTGGTGCCACACATCGTCGATACGGTGCTGCTCGCAAGTGGCATTGCCCTGGCGGTAATCATCGGCGTTTCGCCGACCGCCAGCCCATGGCTGGCGGCCAAGCTTGGCGCGGTCGTCGTATACATCATCCTTGGCAGTCTCGCGGTTAAACGTTTGCGCAGGCGCGCGGCGCGCGCCACGGCACTGTTCGGCGCGCTGCTGGTGATTGCCTATATCGTGGCGGTCGCGTTTCATAAGAGTCCGCTACCATGGCAATGACCAAAAGCGGCGCCCCGAGCCGCCCGCGCGACGCAGGCTGTTGTACGAGCGCCACCGAGGAACGCGGGGGCGCGGGCAGCGGCGCCGACCTGGGTGCCAGGCTCCGTGATCCGCGTTGCTTCGGTCCCGAAGTCGAGCAGGTCGAACTCGTCGAAACCCACATTTCCTGGGTTCTGCTTACCGGAGCGTATGCCTACAAGGTGCACAAACCCGTGGTATTGCCGTTTCTGGACTTCGGCACCGTCGAGGCTCGGCGTCGTGACTGCGAGGCTGAACTTCGACTCAACCGCCGACTCGCACCGGATTTGTATCTCGAGGTGGTACCGATCACCGGCAGCCGCGATGCGCCTCGCATCGGGGTGCCGGGCCCGATCGTCGATTACGCGCTCAAGATGCGCCAGTTCCCCGCCGCGAACCAGCTCGATCGGGTCCTCGCCGCCGGGCGCCTGACCGAGGACCACATCGATAGCCTCGCGGCGGACCTTGCCGCCTTTCATGCCCGTGCGGGGCTTGCGACGACCGATAGCCGCTATGCCAGTCGCGAACGAATCGCGACCGAGTGCATGGACAACTTCCGGGTGCTGGAGGCGGCACCACTCGAGGCCGCCGATCAGAATCGGCTGCGGCGCCTGCAAGATTGGACGGAGCGCTCCCTGGCCGACCATGCGGAGTTGTTTTCCGCCCGTCGCGCGGCCGGCTGGGTGCGTGAATGCCACGGCGATCTGCACCTCGCCAACATCGCGCTGATCGAGGGGCGCCCGGTCCCGTTCGACTGCCTGGAATTTGATCCGGACCTGCGCTGGATCGACACCATGAGCGAGACCGCCTTCTTGATGATGGACCTGTTCGCGCACCATCGGGCGGATCTCGCCTGGCGCTTTCTCGACGCCTATCTGGAGCGCAGCGGCGACTACGCCGGGATCGCTTTGTTGCGCCACTACCTGGTGTATCGGTGCTTGGTCCGCGCCAAGGTCGACGCGATTCGACTCAGCCAGGCCGGCCGTGGCCACGATGAGCAAACCCATCAGCTAAAGGCGCAGCTCGCGCTCGCCGAACGCCTCGCCGAAGCCCCCGCCGAGACACCATTGATCATCACCCACGGTCTATCCGGCTCGGGCAAGTCGTGGCTGAGCGCACGGCTGCTCGCGCCACTCGGTGCGATCCGGGTGCGCTCCGACACCGAGCGCCGGCGACTGGACTGCGCCGGCTCCAACCGCTATGGCGCAGCCAGCAGCCGCAAAACCTATGCGCGCCTCCAGGAAACCGCGCAACGGGTACTCAACGCACGTTACCCGGTGATCCTCGATGCAACCTTCCTCAATCAGGCGGCTCGCGGGCAACTCCGGGCGATGGCGGCGCGACTCAACGTGCCGTTTCGTATTCTCAGCGTTCATGCCCCGCACGAATTGCTCAAGAAGCGGGTGATCGACCGCGCCGAAAGCGAAAACGATCCGTCGGAAGCGACCCCGGAGGTCATCGAACGACAACGCACGAATGCGGAAGCACTCTCGCCCAGCGAGCGTGCCACGGCGCTGGTCGTCGACACCTCGCGGCCGGTGGACGTCGCGACTCTGGTCAAAGAAATCGCCGCCGCACCACCACCACAGCTTCGATCGGTGGCGGATGCCGGCGCCCACCAGCCACCACGCCGTAACGATCGAGACGGTTAGGGCACATGCGATACTTCATCGAACGGGTCATGGCGGCATCTGCAATCAATCGACGCCTAGGCGGCTCGGCCCGGATGGCGCGAGGAATTCAGAACGTGCGGTACCCGGCACCAACCGGCGCCGCGGCTATTGCTGGAAATCGCTGAGGCCGTCGCCGAATCGGGAACGGCACCGTTGAACTGAGGAGTTTGAGATGGCGATCAAGGATATTTTGGTACACGTTGAGCCTGATGAGGCATCACGGCAACGACTTGGCGCGGCGCTGCAAATCGCACGCGAGCACGGTGCGCAGGTTTCCGGGATCCACATCGCGACCTCCGCCGCGGTGATCGCGCCCGCCAGCGTGCTGCCGTCCACCGAGTTACTCGCAAGCTTTGCGAAGCAGCAGCAGCAGCGAACCGCGGAAGCCGAGCAACGGTTTCGCGAGGCACTCGACGAAACCCCCGAACTGGCCGGCGATTGGCACGCCGTGGATGGTGACGTGGTTCGCGAACTCACCCGCGCCAGCGCCTATACCGATTTGTTGATCATCGGCCAGGAAAAGGGCTCGGAATCGATCATCGATCGGCGCGGCGTACCCGACACGGTGATCCTCGGCAGCGGGCGCCCGACTCTGGTGATCCCTTACATCGGGATCCAGGATGGAATCGGGCGCAACGTGCTGATCGCATGGAATGGCAGCCGCGAATCGGTGCGTGCGGTCAATGACGCACTACCGCTACTCAAGCGTGCCGAACAGGTGGTGGTACTGACCATGGAACCGCACGGTGGCGAGGCCGCCAAGGCGGATATCCCGAGCGCGGATATCGCCCTGCATCTGGCCCGACACGGCGTCCAGGTCGAAGCCCGCAGCGCCCTCGCCGAGGACATCGAAGCCGGAGACATGCTGCTGTCGCGGGCCGCGGATCAGGGCGCCGATCTAATCGTCATGGGCGGATACGGGCGCGCTCGCTGGCGTGAACTGGTACTCGGCGGCGTCACCCGCCATCTGCTGTCGCACATGACCGTGCCGGTGTTCATGTCGCACTGACGCCGGCAACGCTGCGCTTATGCCGGCCTACGGGCTACCAGAGACTTCTCGGGCACGGGGTTCCATCAAGGTTCCCGCGTGAAGAGCGCGATGACGAACGGTTTGAATCTCCGCAGATCGAGTGCCCACACCAAAGACGTAAGCCGGGATAAGCGCGCAGCGCGTTCCCGGCGCCGGGTCACGGCATCCCCCAAGCCGACGCCGACAACACTGCGCTTATGCCGGCCTACGGGCGACCAGAGACTTCTCGGGCATGCGGTTCCAGCAAGGTTCCCGCGTAAAAAGCGCGATGATCAACGGGTTGAAACATCGCAGCTTGAGTGCCCACACCAAAGACGTAGGCCGGGATAAGCGCGCAGCGCGTTCCCGGCGCCGGGTCACGGCATCCCCCAAGCCGACGCCGACAACGCTGCGCTTATGCCGGCCTACGGGCCGCATCTTGAACCTCTAAACGGGGAAGCTGACAACCTGAGTAGTTATAGGCTATCTTGCCGACATCATCTGGATAGGACCGCCTCGATCGGGTAGTCTCCGCCGCCTGTGCATCGAGCGGCGCGCGAACCTTGTTCCAGCAGTCGTACCGGTGCTCCGCGCACGTTACGAATCAGAGGAAACATCGATGTCATCGACGCCCGCGTCCGGCGTGCCCGTACCCACCCAGAGGCTTCCCGATATTCATGTCGCGGTGCGCCAGACCTTCGGCATCGACACCGACATGGAGGTCCCCGCCTTCAGCCAGAGCTCCGAACACGTGCCGACCCTCGATGAGGCCTATCGCTTTGACCGCGACACCACCCTGGCAATTCTCGCGGGCTTCACGCACAACCGCCGGGTACTGCTCCAGGGCTATCACGGGACCGGCAAATCGACCCACATCGAGCAGGTCGCCGCGCGCCTCAACTGGCCGTGCATCCGGGTCAACCTCGACAGCCATATCAGCCGTGTCGACCTGGTGGGCAAGGACGCCATCGTGCTGCGCGAAGGCCACCAGGTGACCGAGTTTCGCGAAGGCATCCTGCCCTGGGCCTACCAAAATCCCACCGCCCTGGTGTTCGACGAATACGATGCCGGACGTCCCGACGTGATGTTCGTGATCCAGCGGGTACTCGAATCCGAGGGCCGCATGACCCTACTCGACCAATCGCGCGTGCTGCATCCGCACCCGGCGTTCCGGCTGTTCGCGACCTCCAACACCATCGGTCTGGGGGACACCACCGGGCTCTACCACGGCACCCAACAGATCAATCAGGGCCAGATGGACCGCTGGAGCATCGTCGCGACGCTCAATTATCTCGCCCACGAAGAGGAGGTCGAAATCGTTCTCGCCAAGGCCCCGAGCTTCGCGACCGAGGAAGGACGCGAAACCGTCCACGCGATGGTCCGGGTCGCCGACCTCACCCGGCGCGGCTTTGTTGCCGGCGACATGTCAACGGTGATGAGTCCACGAACCGTGATCACCTGGGCCGAAAACACTCGGATTTTCGGAGATCTCGCCTTCGCTTTCCGTCTCACCTTTCTCAACAAGTGCGACGAGATGGAACGGCCGGTAGTCGCCGAATACTACCAACGCTGCTTCGGCGTCGAGTTGCCTGAAAGCGCGGTGCCGGCCCTATAAGCAAACCGATGCCCTCGGCTCCGCCACACGACCAGCGAGAAGCCCGCATCGAGGTGTTCCGGCATGCGCTCGCGGCGGCCACCCGCGCGCTTTCGGGTGGCGCGGCGCTCGAGGTTGAATTTCTTCCCGCCGGGGCGCCGGCTGAAGCGTTCACCCTGCGCCTGGCACGTCCCTCCGGTGATCTGACGGCAAGCGCGGTCGGCAGCTTGCGCGGAGCCGCGGACGGTGCGGCGCTCCACCATCGCCATCACGACGCCGCGACCCACGCCCGACTGGCGCCGCACGGCAGCGGTGCGCGCACCCTGTTCGACGCCATCGAACAGGTACGCTGCGAAACGTTGGGCGCCCGCGACATGGCCGGGGTTGCCGACAATCTGCGCGCCGCGCTCGATGAGCGTTGCGCGGCGAGCCACCCCGACGGTTCGGATCCGCGTTCTCCGGCCGCGCTTACCGATGGCTTGGCGCTGCTGGTCCGCGAAAGCATCAACCCCGTGCCTTTGCCGCCCAGCGCGGGACGCATGGCCGAGCCGTGGCGCGCCGCTTTCGGCGCCGGAATCGCGGCCTGGCAACCCGCCCTGAGGCGCGACCTGGCTGACCAGGACTCCTTCGCGCGGTCGCTGCGCGGCCTGCTCCACGACCTCGATCTCCTCGACGAACCGGTTGAAATCGAGCCCGAGCCGGAGCGCGGCGATCAGACCGAAGACGATGGCGGCCAATCTCTCGATCAAGGTGAGGAAGGAGACGGAGATCAAGCCCGGGCGGCGCTTCCCGAATCGCTCGAACCGAGCGCCGGCGAATCGGAGCAGACCCACGACCAAGAATCCGACCAGGACCTCGACGCCGGCGATCTCGATTTCGCGCCCGAAGGCGGTGAGCGCGCCGAGGCCGGAACCCGGCCGCACCCCAACGACACGCGCGACACGTCGCGCTATCATGCCTACACCGGCGAATACGATGAGGTGGTGGATGCCGTGTCGTTATGCTCGGCCGATGAACTCACCCGACTGCGCTCCAACCTCGACCAGCAGCTCGCACCTTTGCACCGGGTCATTGCGCGGCTCGCCAACCGGCTGCAACGCCGTCTGCTCGCCAAACAAACCCGCGCCTGGGACTTCGACCTGGAGGAAGGCCAGCTCGACGCATCGCGTCTCGCGCGCGTGATCGTCAACCCGTTCCATTCGCTGTCCTACAAACAGGAAAAGGAAACCGGCTTCCGCGACACCGTGGTCAGCCTGTTGATCGACAACTCCGGTTCGATGCGCGGGCGCCCGATCATGGTCGCGGCGCTGAGCGCCGACATCCTCGCCCGCACCCTCGAGCGCTGCGCGGTCAAGGTCGAGATCCTCGGCTTCACGACACGCGCATGGAAGGGCGGCCAGGCCCGCGAACGCTGGCTGCGTGAGGGCAAGCAACCGAATGCCGGGCGTCTCAACGATCTGCGCCATATCGTCTACAAAAAGGCCGACGCACCGTGGCGCCGGGCACGCAAGGGCCTCGGGCTGATGCTGCGCGAGGGCCTGCTCAAGGAAAACATCGATGGCGAGGCCCTGCTTTGGGCCTACGAGAGACTGCTCGCACGGCCCGAGCAACGGCGCATTCTGGTGGTCATCAGCGACGGCGCGCCGGTCGATGACTCGACGCTTTCGGTCAACCCCGGCAACTACCTCGATCGTCATCTACGCGAAGTCATTCAACAGGTTGAAAGCTCGGCCACGGTCGAGCTGATCGCCATCGGGATCGGACATGATGTGACCCGCTACTATCGCCGCGCCGTGACCCTGGTCGACGCCGAACAACTCGGCGGCGCGGTGGTCGAACAACTCGCCGAATTGTTCGACACGGACCCACGCGATGCGCCGCGCGCAAACCGGCGGCACTAAACCTCTCACAAGTCGAAACGCGGGGATACGATTCCAATCGTGTCCGCTTCGAAAGCGAGCGACAGCAGCTACAATCTCGGTAGGCGCCTGACCAGGGCAGCGCCTTCAACAAGCGGGGCAAATACGGTTGGGATCCGCAACCTGTTCAACCTAGAATCCTCAGTTGGACGGGGTGAAGTGTGCGTTTGCGGTGGTGCAGGGCAAGGCACAACGATGCGGAATAGTCGTTCTATTCAAAGAGTTGTAACGCCGCCCTGCGCCGCCGCAAAC
>Ga0114931_10005569_pt1 | contig 15556 bp, 8 predicted proteins | sample 2SBtaG_FD_89579 | JGI IMG/M metagenome (GOLD analysis project Ga0114931, IMG submission 89579) | Deep subsurface microbial communities from Kolumbo volcano to uncover new lineages of life (NeLLi) - 2SBTROV14_V59a metaG | ecosystem: Environmental > Aquatic > Marine > Volcanic | place: Kolumbo...
AACTCAAATAATCAGGAGGTGCTTGAGTCGTTCAATGCTGGTTTTTTGTCAGGTGGAAATTGGGTGGACCAGTTAACGAATCAGACTCATCAGATTTCTGAGAATCGTCTGAATTTGAACATGAAACCTAAAAGTGCTCTCATTCTTGCACGTGCGAACCAAAACTGAGACATTTTTCAAAGTAGTTTTGTTATTGGCTGTGGTTGGTTGCACGACCGGCCCAGATGTGCCAGATGACACACTGGCGCTCATTGGAGACCGGTCGATCAAGAAAGAGGACTTTGTTAGGCGCTACAATGACTTTCGTAGACGGACTGGCGATGGCGTTCCCGACACTTATGAGGCACGAAAGCAGATTCTCCGCCTTTTTGTCGATGAGGAAGTGCTCGTAAATGAAGCGGAACATGAGGGAATTGGTCAGGATGCAGCGGGACGGTTGGAACGACAGCGAATCGAGATTCAACAGCTGCTAAACTTGTTTAACCGGTCTGTTGTAGCACCCACGGTGAAGGTCAGTGAGGCGGAGGTCAAGGCCTTGTTCGTACGTCTAAACACACGACTTAAGGCTCACCACCTTTATGCCGCAAGCAAGGAAGAAGCTCAAGTGATGTACGCGTCGCTTCAAAGTGGCATGAGTTTCGAAGAATTAGCGAAAAAAACTTTTAAAGATAAGCGGTTAAAAAACAGTGGCGGCTTACTTGGCTATTTCTCTGTGGATGAAATGGAACCGAGTTTCGAAAATGTGGCTTATAGTCTTGACATTGGAGAGATATCCAAACCCGTTAAGACATCAGATGGCTACAGCATCATTCGCGTGGATGATCGCGTCACTAAGCCGCTCCTGACAGAAACTGAATACGCCAAACACAAACATAAACTCTACTCATATTGGAAGAATCGCAAAATCAAGGAAGCGATTCGGGCCTTCGCGGATTCCATTGGTCAAAGCTTAGACATTTCTTTCGACGCGTCAAACGTCACCAAACTTTACGAAGTGATCACGTCCAACCCACCAGGTTCTACGGTTGGAGAAGGGTTTCATGTGCCTATGGAATTAGCCGAGGCACACCTGGTTGAATCAAAGTTGGGGACCTGGAAGATGACAGATTTTCAGGAGAAAGCACGCTTTACTTCATCCGCGCATGTTGACAGAATTCGTAACGTGGAACAGTTTCAGGAATTTATTTCCGGTCTGGTCATTAGGGAGCGGATTTTGGGCGTTGCCAGAGCCGCCGGTTTGGATGAAAAGCCGGAATACAAGAAAAAGGTTGCTGAAAAATGGGACACGTATCTCTTGACGCGCATGGAGGCAAGACTTGCAAAAGAAATGACCGTTCCGAAAGACTCTGTCCTTAGCTACTACAGGCACCATTCCGAGAAATTTGCGGAGCCGCCTTCTATCAATTTGCGGGAGATTGTGCTTCCTTCCAAAGAGACAGCAGAAGGGGTCAGACAGCAGCTCTCGCAAGGCCGTCCATTTCCGGAATTGGCGCGGGAGTACTCCATACGCAAGTGGAGTGCCAAACGTGGCGGTGAATTGGGTTTCCTGACTGAGCCGGACTTGGGCAAGTGGGCCAAGAAAATTTTTGAGATGCAAGTCGGCGAAAGCAGGGGGCCTGTCCGCATGGATTCGATGTACGTATTTCTCGAATGTATCGACAAGAGACCCATGAAACGAAGGAATCTGGAGGAGGTTTGGGCGGAAGTGGAGGAGGCGGTCCGCTACGCCATGAAGGACGACTATCGTGCCGCCAGACTCACGGAGCTTAGGAAAAGAGAAGACCACCTTGTGGTGCTATCATCACGGTTGAAGGACATTAGATTGACTGCCGAACTGGCTAGATAGTAGTCTAACCAATTTCCTGTATTGAGGACCCAATATGCGCACGCTGAATGTTGCCCTAATTCTTTTCCTGATCATGGTTTTCGCCGTACCTGTGACTGCCCAAAAATTCGGGAAAATCAGTGGTAGAGTCACAGACACAGGTAGCGGAGAGCCGCTGCCTGGTGCGAACATCGTGATCGTTGGCACGTCGATTGGCGCTGCGAGCGACCTTGAAGGAAATTATGCCATACTGCGCGTGCCTCCAGGAACCTATCAAGTGAGGGCTGACTTCATAGGGTACCAAAAGGTTTTGACTCAAAACGTAGAGGTACTCACCGACCTGACCACGAAGATTGACTTTAAACTGCGCATTGAAACTGTCGACCTTGGAGACGAAGTGGTCGTAGTCGCTGAGCGTCCCATCATTCGGAAGGATTTGACCTCCGCAGAAGCCAGAGTGCAGTCTGAGGAGATCAAACGCCTCCCTGTGCAGGAGTTGAGTGACGTACTCAATCTGCAGGCAGGCGTCACGCGAGACAAAAGCGGTGGGATTCATATTCGGGGCGGCCGTTCCAGCGAAGTTTCTTATATGGTCAACGGTGTCAGAATAACGGATGATTTTACCCGTACTCAGGGAATTCAGGTAGAGAACGAATCAATACAAGAGTTACAAGTCATCAGTGGGACGTTCAATGCAGAGTATGGTGAAGCGCTGAGTGGGGTGATAAACATTGTCACCAAGTCAGGCGGGAACAAGTTTAGCGGAAGCTTCGAGGGGTGGACAGGCGATCATGTCAGCAACCACGACGATCTTTTTGTCGACATTGATAACCTGGACTTGACCAGCGACTACAATTTTCAAGGTTCTCTAAGTGGACCCATCGTTCCGGATAAACTCACTTTTTTTGCGACTGGCCGGAGGTTTAACAGCGGGGGCTACTTGAACGGTGTGCGAGCTTTCGAAGTCGAGGGCGTGCAGGAGGTCGCTGGTACCTTGATTCCGGTGCAGGGAGACAGCAGCGCCTTTTCGATGAACTCAAGCGACCGGTGGAGCGGCCAGGGTAGCCTGGAATGGAAAATCGCCGGTCCCCTAAAACTCAAGATTGACGCGCTTGGCAGCAAAGAGGACCGTAGAAAATATAGCCAGGATTTCAAACTGAATCCACTAGGGGCTCGCGGTGACGCTGAACACGGCTTCACGATTATCGCCAATTTCACCCACGCCGTTGCAGCAAACACCTTTTATGAGTTAACCGGTTCATACAAGAAAAACAGTCTGGAATCAGTACTGTTTGACGATCCGTTTGACCCACGTTATCTGCGTCCGGTACAGACGGGCAGGGACCAGTTTGTTCGGGCAGGCAGCGACCTGGCTCGTTTTGAACGTAGCACCAAGACATGGATTGGCAAGTTCGACCTGACAAGTCAGGTCTCAAGTCGCCATCAATTCAAGACCGGTGTTGAAATGAAGTTTGATGATGTTTTCATGGATGACTTTACACTGGTTCCCGCCGAGGATGAGAATGGGCAACAAATCGAACCTTTTCAGCCGGCTATTCGCAATCCGTCGCAAGCCGGACGTTCCCTCCTAAACCGCAACCCGGTTACTTTTTCAGCTTACGTGCAAGATAAGATCGAATACGAAAGCCTCATTATCAATGTCGGGCTCAGGTTTGACCTGTTTGACTCAAGGGGCCGAGTGCCAGTTGATCTCACTGACCCAAATATTTTTAATCCCTTTAAACTGCGCAACATTTTCCGCGATAGCAACGGCGACGGCGTGATCGGCCTCGATGAGCAGACGGATAGCAACAGAAAGACAGTTGCGGAAAGGGAGGCAGGTGGTTGGTATCGCGATGCCAGCCAAAAGACAAGGCTGAGTCCGCGCTTGGGCGTCGCTTATCCCATCACCGACCGCGGTGTCATTCACTTTTCGTTCGGTATTTTTTCCCAGATACCGGACTACGAGCAGCTGTTTCGTGACGATGAATTGAAACTAACTACCGGGACGGGCCTCCAGGGTGAAAAATTTGGAAATCCGGATCTGAAACCCCAGACGACAACCATGTACGAACTTGGTTTGCAACAGCAGTTATCCGATGAGATTGGAGCAGATGTCACATTTTTTTATCGTGATATCCGGGATTGGGTTTCCGTGAGTTCTCCAATTGATGCTGCCCTCGCAGGTGTTAGCTACGCCAGAAGAATCAATCGGGATTTTGCGAACGTAGTTGGCTTCACCATAGCTTTGGATAAGCGATTTTCCAGCCATTTTTCAGTGAACCTGGACTACACGGCGCAGGTGGCAGAAGGGACCAATTCCAATCCAGATGAGGAGTTTTTCACCCAACGTGATGGCAAAGAGCCAACGAAACAACTGACGCCACTTGACTGGGATCAGACCCATTCGTTAAACGGCAGTCTGTTCGTAGGAGCCAATGATTGGGGCATTAGTTTGATAGAACGACTTGCCTCCGGACAACCATTTACGCCCCAAATAAACACCTTTCAACAATCCGGGAATTCTATTATAGGCGGCTTGGAAAAGAACAGCCGACGCAAAGACACCCGGTTCACTGTCGACCTGAACGGTTACAAAATAGTCGACATGGGTCCCTTTAATGTCAAATTCTTTGCCCGCGTTTTCAATTTGTTTGACTCGAAGAATCCAACCGACGTTTTTACGGATACCGGCGAGGCTGACTTTACGTTTCAACAGTTGCAAAACGTAGGGGCCGACCCCACTTTTTTTGTGAGACCAGATTTCTATTCTGAGCCGCGCCGGCTCCAACTTGGTGCGAGTTTTGGTTTCTAACCATTCAGCACTAACGGAAGGGAGAGAAATGTTTAAGTTTAAGACAAATTCCAATAACAATCGCCGCAGCCCTGCTGCCCTGTGGCTCGCGGGTTTGCTCTTTACGGGTCTGCTAGTGACCCCGGCATTGGCACAGCTTGGGCAGCACCTGCCGTCTGACAACCGGGGTAATCCGGTCTTCCGCAGGAAATCGAACATCGATGGAAATAACGTCAGGGCGACCGTCTTTAATTTTGGCTTTAGCGGTAGAACATCGGCCAGGCCTGACGAAATTCCGTATGAATGGCCAAAAAATACAGGTCGGATTTACATTGCCCTGATTGCAATCTGGAAGGCGGGCGAGGTGACCGACGCAGACGGAAATATTATTCAAGTGGTTGACTTTCCGACGTTTAGAGACAGCCCTGGCGGTGGCTCTTGGAGTCTGGAACCGGTTGAGGGCTTCGTGAACCCGGATGCCAACTCGGTGGCCCGGAGTGACGTCCCGAATTCCTGGCCGGGTGCTTCGCAGGGTGGATGGCGGGACAAAAGAGAAGACCCGGTCGATCCAGGTTGGATAGGCTCTTGGAACGGGTTCTTCGGCAAGAATATTTTCAACGCAGACCAGGAGATGTTTTACAGGACTTCCGACGACCTCTACACCAGGTTTAACTATGATCCGGACGAAACGGACCCCAGCCGAGGCGGCCTCGGTTTGTTGATGGATGTGCGTGCCCTGGCATGGTCACAGATCCTGATCAGCGATGTAGTTTTCTTCATTCAGGACGTGTTGAATGATGGCACCAAGCGTATTCCGAAAACATCTTTTCTCATGTGGCTTGCAGATATCGTTGGCGGCGACGCTGCAGACGATCTTCCATTTGTCGATTTGCAGACGAACGTGGCTTTCTTAACAGATGGAGACAGAGTGGGCGGCGAAGAATTCGGCGGAGACCCGGTGGGGCTTGGTTCCATCAAGTTTATCGAAACGCCGGGAAACGAGGTAGATGGTATTGACAACGACGGTGACGCTGATCAACCCGCGAACCAACCCCTGCTCAGTCGAATTGCAGGCGACCCCACTGAGCGTATCCCGTTTTTTACCGGCGCTGATTTTCAACCACGATCCCTTCGTCCACGTGACAAAGTAGTCCTGATCGATTCACTCACCTTTGAGCGGAGAATCATTGAATATCCTGCCGAAGGCGGTACTTTCAAGAGTCTTGGGCAAACGGTTGTTCTTCCACCGGAGGGTCTGGTGGTTGAGGAAGACACTCTGGCGAATTTGATTGATGAAGACCTGGATGGATTGATCGACGAACGGGAAACGTTGCACCTGGAACGGTTTGATGAAGTTAGTGGGACCGTCAGAGCCGTCAGATTTATCAATTATCTCTCTTTCGCCGTCGGCGATACTGTGAAACGAGGATTCGTCGTCGCAGGTAAATCTGCTCCGAAATCGTTCACAAACGTCGCTCCTATGATTGACGAGTCGAGAGACGATGGCTTTGATAACGATAACGATTGGAATCCTTTCCAGGACGATGTAGGTCTGGATGGCGTGGCAGGATCTGGAGACCCAGGCGAGAATGATGGTCTGCCAAGCACAGGATCCGGCACTGATTTTCCGGGTGAACCTAACCTAGACAAAACAGATGTGAGTGAGACGGATTTGATCGGCTTGACCTCCGCAATACAGGACCCGGAAGGCGCCATCAATTTCAATTCGATTGCTGACGCGACTGTCTGGCGCAAGTTCATGACCCCTGGCAAATTTTTTCTGACTCGCCAGATTGGGCAATTCGACCTTTACATCTCCTCAGGTTTTTTCCCGATGGAACCGGGACAGCGCCAGCGGATGGCCATATCTGTGGCGATGGCTGGCGGAGGGCTAACCAAGAACGATGACTTACTCAGTGCGCTACAGAAGCAGAGTCAGGCTCGGACGGCCTTTGAATCTGACTATCAGTTTGCGCAGGCTCCCATTCAAGTCACCATGACCGCCGTGCCAGGTGACGGAAAGGTGACGCTCTACTGGGACGACAAAGCGGAGCTGTCAGATGACCGATTCATCAGGAAGCTGGGGGGGCAATCGAATGATTTCGAGGGGTATCGTGTGTATCGTGCGACGGATGCCGCATTCTTGGATGCCCTGACCATAACAGATGGCCGCGGCATCCCAACCTTGTTAAGACCGATCGCCCAGTTTGATTTGGTAGACGGACGTTTTGGATTCCAACCGGTGGACATAAACGGCACCAAGTTCAATATCGGCGCCGAAACAGGACTCGTACACGAATTTGTGGATTCGACTGTTACCAACGGACAGCGGTATTTCTATGCCGTGACGGCTTATGATTTCGGCTTTGTCAATGGCAATATCTCTCCAACAGAAACGCCTATCAAAGTCGATGTCGATCCAGAGGGGAACATTACGACCGGTTCCAACGTCGCCGTCGTCAGGCCACGGGCACCTGTTGCCGGGTATCTCGGAGCAAGTGTCACCGCTCTTGAGCATGTCACCGGTACCTCTAACGGTATCGTCGGTTTTGAAATTGTTGATCCAAGAAATGTGCAGAACGGGCACACTTATGAAATTACCTTTCGAGACACACTAATTCAGGGCCGTGTTTTCAGCAATGTTGCTACCAAGAATTTTAGCCTCACGGATGTCACGGACAACATCGTAGAAATAAGAGAAAGCACGCTCCTTGGCATCGGCGATGAAGTACCCCTGGTTGATGGATTTCGTCTCTCGTTCATCAATGAAGACAGGGTTCGGGTTAATCTGGATGCCTCCGGATGGAGCAGCGACGACATATTCAATTTTCAATTCGAACGAACTCAGTTTCTGGATGTCATCGGCGAGGAGGCGCCAAACGACTATCAAATCATAATTGGCGAACCCGGAGTCGCCGTTTCAAAAGACACAACCATCAGCTTTTTGCCGCTGCCATCAAAGAGTGTCAATTTTGAGGTACTTAATGTTACCACAAACACGCCGGTCGTGTTCGCTTTCGCTGAAATCGATGGCACTGACGGTAGTTTCACCATCGACCCGAACAACGCCAACAGGACTGACACGATCTATCTTCTGGAACCCAATGATGACGGGCTGCTTACTTACACCTGGCAGATTACCATGAATACCATGCCCGTGAGTGGGCGCAATCCCATGGCAGGCGATACTCTTAATGTTGTTCTGCGCAAACCTTTCTTATCTCGCGACTTGTTTCGCTTTACGATGAAGGGCGAAGGTGTATCAACCCAGGGCGCAAAAGGTGAATTGGACGACATTCGCGTGGTGCCGAATCCGTACATCGCAGCGGCAAGTTGGGAACCAAGGAATACTTTTGCCAGCGGAAGAGGAGTCCGTGAGCTCCATTTTATCAATTTACCACGGCAATGCACCATTAGGATTTTCAATGTCAACGGTGTCTTAATCGACACGATTCAACACGATTCGTCGCTGGATAACGGTACAGCGATTTGGGACATGTTGAGCAAAGACAACCTCGAAATTTCATACGGACTTTACATTTATCACGTGGAAGCGCCCGAAATTGGGCAAAAGACCGGAAATTTTGGGGTCATCAAATAGTCACTAAGGCTGGAGATAGGAGCAATGGTCGGACGAAAGTCAACTGCGTTGTGTAGAATTGTTTTTGTTTTGCTTCTCATTTTCACCATACGTGTTGAGTCGCAGGATGTCAAGAAGGTTGGGACTTCCGCAGCCACTTTCTTACGCATCCCAGTGGGTGTCCGTGGCACAGCGATGGGAAGTGCTTTTGTATCAGTTGCTGACGATGCCTCGGCGATGTTTTGGAACCCGAGTGGAATCGCCAGGATTCAAGACGTTTCCCTTTACGCGGACCATTCTCCGTGGCTGCCCGGTATTACCTTTAACTATTTTGGTTTTGTCTTTCCCACTGGACCTGCAGGTAGCATCGGTATCAATGTGACGGCCCTGACTTCTGATGACATTGAAATTACCACCGTGGAGCAGCCGCTTGGCACGGGAGAAACTTTCGCCTCAAACAGTGTTGCAGTTGGCCTTGCGTATGCCCGCAATCTGACAGACCGTTTCTCTATCGGAGCAAACGTCAAGTATATTCGCGAGTCTATCTTGAACTCTGCTGCCACCGGCGTGGCTTTCGATATCGGCACACTATATGACACCCCTTTTCCCGGCATTAGACTCGGTGTGAGCATTTCCAATATTGGAACGGATTTGCAAATTGATGGCAATGATCTGAACGTGCGTGTCGACATAGCACCGGGTCAGGAAGGAAACAATCAAAGTGTAGTAGGGCGCTTGGATACAGACAACTTCGATTCCCCCATTATTATGCGTGTGGGATTGTCATGGGATGCCATTAAAACCAATGGAAACCGTTTGACACTTGCAGTTGACGGTCTCAACCCAAACGACAATGCGCAAAGCGTCAATGTCGGCGGAGAATACAGTTTGTTGCAGGAGTTGTTAGTGTTACGAGGAGGATACAACGACTTCCTGCTTGACGACGGTGAAAAGGGGTTGACTCTCGGATTGGGCGTAAACATCACGACTGAGTCAGGGGTTGGGTTTTCGGCCGGATATGCCTATCAGGATTTCGAGACCCTGGACGCGGTAAATCGATTTTCACTGGAACTCAAGTTTTGAGGTCGGGTGGTTGCGTGATATCTGCGAGGCAGGCGCTAAGCAGGTTTGTTTGGCTATGAATGGGTATTTATTAGAGAGGCAAGTAGCGGCGATGATTCTTCTTCTGGTCTGTATGCTCAGCACGACAGCCTGCAATGAGATATGTGACCGCCAGGTGGAGGCGACATTACCTATAGTTGCGTGTGGGAAGATAGAGCGGTTCGAGAAGTTTTCGTCAAAATTTGTCTCCGCGCGCAACGTGGACATTTGGTTGCCGGACGGATATAGCAAACAAGAACGATACGCAGTGCTTTATATGCAGGACGGGCAAATGCTCTTCGATTCTACGACAACCTGGAACCATCAGGAATGGGGCGTCGACGAGGTGGCCGGCAGACTAATCGACGAAGAGGTGATTGACAAGTGTATCATCGTAGGCATTTGGAACTCAGGGAATGGCAGACATTCGGATTATTTTCCGCAGAAGCCATTCGAAAGCCTGCCCAGGGCACTGCAGGACTCTTTGCTTTACGAAGTGAAACGCGATGGGGAGGCGCTCTTGTTTGCCAGTCCGGTTCACTCGGACAATTACCTGCGATTTCTTGTCGAGGAACTCAAGCCTTATGTAGACGCAACCTATTCTACCAAACCCGAAAAGGAAAATACGTTTGTTGTCGGATCCAGCATGGGGGGCTTGATTTCGTTGTATGCCATTTGTGAATATCCGGAAATTTTTGGCGGTGCGGCCTGCCTTTCAACGCACTGGACCGGTACTTTTAGCAAGGAAAACAACCCGATACCTGAGGTCTTCGCCCAATACCTGAAAAATCATTTGCCGTCAGCGGCCAACCACAAGATATATTTTGATTATGGCACCGAAACCTTGGATGCCATATACGCACGACCTCAAAAAGAAGTAGACGAAATCATGCAAGCGAATGGATTTTCTGACCCGAACTGGATGACGAGAATGTTCCCCGGGGAAAGTCATAACGAAAATGCATGGAGAAAAAGGTTGTACGTTCCCCTCACCTTTCTCCTGGCACAATCAAATACCGGGAACGAACAAGTCAAAACGAGGCTGTGACATTGGTAGTAGTCATACATGCGGGGCTTTTCGAGAAAGCGGATGGGATGAAAAGTGAGTGTGCACAAAGCTCTTTACAAACTGAAAGGAGGTATTTATTTCTTTGCAGGCATTCTGTTTGTTAACAAGTTCACCTTTTAAACTGTTAAAACGGAGGACAAAATGGACAAGTTTCGAGTTTTGGCCGCTTCTGCAATGGTCCTGCTATTTTGTGGGATGCTTGCGGTTCCGGCAACCAGTCAAACAGTAAACGTGACATTTACTGTCAACACCTCCACTAATCCAGATACGTTGGGTGAGAACGGTGTTGTACAAATCAGAGGCGCTCTTAACGGACAAACTGGTGCTGTCCTTCCCGGTGGCAAGACCATTGATTGGAATTCAGCGTCTGAGCTAATCATGGACAACACCGGAGGTGACTATTGGCAACTAACTGTCGAGTTGACGCCTGATGATACGCTGAAGTACAAATATTGGGCTGGGTTCAGTTTGGAAACTGGAACGCAATCCGATTGGGAGTCCGGGATAAACAACACGAACGGTATTGAGGCGGATAACAATCGCGTTTTCATCGCGGGTGCCTCTGACACGACAATTGATCTCGAGTATTTCAATGGGACAGGTCAGCAGCAAGACCAGTTCTGGCGGCCATTTGAAACCAAAGCGGACTCGGTTGCTATCTATTTTCGGGTTAACCTAGGCGGTGTCACCGAGGCCGGGAAGTTCGATCCCACCGTCAATGGACCGGTTGGCGTGCGTGGCAACGATCAAACTTCGGGCGGCGTGATCGATTGGGGCGCAACAAAGGTGCTCTTGAGTCGCGAGGAGACCTCGGTGAATGAGGGATCTTTTTGGTCAGGTGTGGCCTATGTGCCTAAGGATTCTGTTACTACCGATAGTAAGCAAAGCTACAAGTTTTTTATCGAGAACAATGGCGGGATCGACTGGGAAGGCAGTGTGAACCCCGACGATGTTGACGGCAATAGGACGTTTTTTTACTCGGCTCCTATGGTCGCGCGCATGGATACCACTTTACATTGGGTATACTTTGACAACGAATTCCCAGTTGGCATGAATCCGGTCGAGAGTCAGGTAACGTTTCGTGCAAGCACGGAAGCATTGGAAGGAATCGGTCTTTTCGACCGCGGTGTCGGTGACGAAATCAAGGTGATCGGGGCCAAAGGGTGGGACCGACCCAACGATTTCATCGACATGACTTTTATACCGGCACTGCAGGAATGGGCGACGACCGAACCCTTCACGGTCATTCCCGGTTCGGACGTTTTTTACAAGTATTTTGTTGTGTGGGATTCATCCCGCGTCGACTCAACCAGCCCGAATTTTATTCCCGGACTAACCTTGGATGACGGCTGGGAAGAACCATCTGCAGCGGGCGGTGGGAATAGAAGCTTCGCGTTCCAGAATGCCGCGACACAATCTCCGTCGGGTGATTTTGGTTTTGACCGGCAATTTTATGCCAGTGTTCCACAGAACGCTTGGTTTGCCAATGACGTTGCCGTCACGTTTAATGTGAATATGGCCAATGCGATGGATATGACACAGAACACCAACCCCTTATTCAATCCAGCTACTGACGAGGTTTGGATACAAATGGATGGTTCCTTATTGGCGCTGCAGCAAGGTTTTGCCGTTGGTGGGGAGGATGCCCGTGTGGTGCAGTTAACGGATACGGATGGCGACATGGTCTATTCTGGAACATGGCAGATCACCGGGCCTGGCTGGTATCAGCTTGGCTTTCAGGTCGCGTATGGCAATGCAACTTCTGGCTTCATTACGAACGGTGGTGGGTTCGACTTTGGCCGTAGATACTATCAGTTCATCAAGCCGACGAATGTGAATCAGGATGGTTCAACGACGTGGCCAACCGAGGAAAACCTGAATGTGGTTGACTGGGTCGAGACCAATCTCCCGGTTGAAGCGCCACCAGATTTGACACAGGCCACTAGCGTGAGCGGACCCCGTGAGAATCTGCCGAATACATTTGCGCTTAATGCCAACTACCCCAATCCCTTTAACCCGACAACGAACATCGAGTATAGCATCGCTTCATCCAGTGAAGTCAAGATTCAGGTGTTCAATCTTGTAGGGCAGTTGGTTAACACCTTGGTTAACGAAACCCAAAAGGCCGGTAGGTATCTCGTTACCTGGAATGGCAACAATGCACGCGGACAGTCCGTCTCTTCAGGTGTTTATTTCATCAAAATGAAAGCGGGCGACTTCAATCGTGTGCGCAAAATGACACTCTTGAAATAACCTGTCAGTAAAGTCGTACACGGAAAGGGGCATGGGTCACGACCCATGTCCCTTTCAAATTTTAGGTTAGAATCGACAAAAATTCGCGCAGATGGCCCTTTCAAAGAAACAAATCGCGCGCATCGACAAAGAAGCGGATTCTCAATCGCTTGAGTCCATAGCGCGCCACATTAACGCCAGGCCCGAGGAGGTTCAGGCACACCTGCAGGAAAAAGAACTTTCCCTGGAACCACGCCGTAAACGAATATTTACACTGATTGCGGTTTGCATCCCCTTTCTTTTTTTCCTGGTGCTTGAAATAACCTTACGCTTGTTCAACTACGGGGGCAACCTTGATTTATTCATTTCAGCGGAAGGGGCGTACAAGGACTATTACATGTGCAACCCCAATGTCGGCCACCGGTACTTTTTTATGCAAAATACCGTGCCGGATCCCCCCAATGATTTATTCTTGAAAAAGAAGCCGGCGAACGGATACAGAATCTTTGCAGTCGGAGGCTCCACGACCGCCGGTTATCCCTACGGAAACAACGTTATGTTTCCAAGAATCTTGCAATTCAGATTGCAAGACGCCTTTCCAGAACGACACATCGAGGTGGTAAATACGGCCATGACTGCTGTGAACACGTACACCATTCTCGATTTTATGGATGAAATATTGACGCATGAACCGGATGCGATCCTGTTCTATGGCGGTCATAACGAATTCTACGGGGCTCTGGGAGCGGGTTCCAACGAATCGTTAGGCAAGTTCAGAGGATTTATCAAGACATATTTGAAGCTGGAACAATCCAAAGTTTTTCTTCTTGTACGTAACGCCGTGGGCCGTATGAAAAAGTGGTTGGCCAACGTACTTTTCAAGGGGGATGTCACCAAACCCTCGGCAACTTTGATGGAACGAATGGTTGCGGAACAGACCATACCGCTCAATGGACCCTTGTATAAACTGGGGCAGCGTCAGTTCAAAGAGAATCTACGCGACATTTTGCAATTGGCGAATCGAGCAAGTGTCCCTATTATCTTAAGTGAGTTGGTCAGCAACGTGCGTGACCAAAAACCATTTGTTTCCATGAAAACGGATTCCCTGCCGGGTGCAGAAACGGTTTTTCAACAAGCACTGCGGCAAGAAAAGCAAGGCCATTTTGATGATGCCAGGGCGTCATATTTAAGGGCAAAAGATTTGGATGCCCTGCGGTTCCGAGCCTCCGAAGATTTCAATCAGGTCATTCACGAAGTTGCATCAGAGTTTAGTGTTCCCATAGTTCCTATGGTGAAATACTTTCAAGAAGCATCGCCACACGGGCTGGTCGGAAACAAGTTGATACTCGAGCATTTACATCCGAATGTAGATGGCTATTTCCTGATGGCCGATGCCTTTTTTGATATCATGCAGGCCAATGGTTTCATCGCGAATAGTTGGGACACTGACAACGTCAGATCTGCCGAATTCTTCCGACAGAATTGGGGCTTCACAGAACTGGACCAGGCCTACTGCGACATCCGGATTGCTATTTGAAAGGCAACTGGCCGTTTAAGCCGAAATCACTGCCAAACAGAGCCCTGCTTGATTTCAGGCCGCAATCCAGGGCAGATTCGACAGCGTTCAAAATATGGCGAAATGACAAAGTCAATCTGGAGCATGGCCATGTTGAATTGGCTGAATACTATGCAGGGAAGAGGCAATTTCTCAGAGCGTTTGAGGAGTATAAATCCTTGGTTTATATGACACCACTCAACGACTCGCCTTATTTACATGCGGCAGACATGCTGGTCAAGGCTCGCCAGTTGAGTCGGGCAGTACCCTATTTAAAGGATGCGCTTGAACTGGGGCAAAGTGCCTTCGCGAACAAATGGTTAGGTCAAATATATCTGGAACAAGGCAAGACGAAAGAAGCACTGCCTTTTCTAAAAAAAGCGGTCGAAATGGGCCCAGAAGACCCACAGTTACTCTACAACCTGAGCGGTGCCTACGCCCTCGACCATCAATTCGCCAAGGCGAAAACAGCGCTGAAACGGTTAGATGGAATTCGGCCAAATTTTCCAGGCGCCGATGACCTCAGACGACAGCTAAAGCAGTTTTGAATCGCGCATGCGATGTGCTTGAAGAATGAGTAGAAGTCTCAATAAATATAGTGTGATTGCGATATCGCAGTTGGCCCTCTGCTGTTCCTTGCTTTCGGCACAAGGGAGGTCGATGCGTTGGGCCGACGGTGCGGTCTGGTACCAGATCTTCCCGGAGCGATTCAGGAATGGTAGTCCTGCCAATGACCCTGTGAAGGAGGAGGCTCTTGGAAAAAGTCACGCAGTCTGGCAGGTAAGCCCCTGGTCGTCAAATTGGTACGAATTACAGCCGTGGGAGCGAGAACGTAGCCAGAATTTTTATGACATCGTTTTTGACCGTCGCTATGGGGGCGATTTGATAGGGGTCAGACAAAAGCTTGACTATCTCGTTAGACTCGGTGTTCAAGTCATCTATTTCAACCCGGTTTTCGAAGCCCCTTCCTTGCACAAGTATGATGCGAGTACTTATCATCATGTAGATAATAATTTTGGTCTGGATCGCGACGGAGACTGGGCCGCCATTTCGAACGAAACGGAAGCGCCGGACAGTTGGACCTGGACCAGCGCGGACAGTGTTTTCCTGGATCTGATCAAACAGGCGCATGCACGCGGCATTCACATCGTTATCGATGGTGTCTTCAACCATTGTGGTGTTCAGTTTTGGGCGTTCAAGGATGTCGTTAAAAATCAGGCAAAATCCCGCTACAAAGACTGGTTCGAGGTCAAAGCGTGGGATGATCCGGCGACGGGCGATACGAACGAATTCGATTATGCCGGGTGGTGGGATTACAAAGGATTGCCCGTGTTTCGGGAAGACGACAAAGGTCTCATCCCGCCCGTAAAAGCGTACATTTTTGACATTACCCGGCGCTG
>Ga0114931_10005570_pt1 | contig 15555 bp, 13 predicted proteins | sample 2SBtaG_FD_89579 | JGI IMG/M metagenome (GOLD analysis project Ga0114931, IMG submission 89579) | Deep subsurface microbial communities from Kolumbo volcano to uncover new lineages of life (NeLLi) - 2SBTROV14_V59a metaG | ecosystem: Environmental > Aquatic > Marine > Volcanic | place: Kolumbo...
AAGACCCGGCGGTCGGGTCGCTATTTCCGATATTGTTTCGGATGAGGAAATTCCGGAGCACCTGAAGAACGACTCGGAGCTATGGAGTGGATGTCTTTCGGGAGCCTTAACGGAAAGCGGGTTTCTCGATCAGTTTGCGGAAATTGGCTTCTACGGCATTCAGATCGAAAAACGGGATGAACGCCCGTGGCAAGTTGTGGAAGGTATCGAATTTCGTTCCCTGACGCTAACGGCTTACAAAGGCAAAGAGGGACCCTGCAAGGAACGGCACCAGGCTGTCATTTACAAAGGACCATGGAAGGCGGTCATCGACGATGACGGGCACACACTATACCGCGGCCAACGCATGGCGGTTTGCGACAAAACATACCACATCTATGGCAAAGCACCCTATACAGACCATCTTGTCCTGGTAGAACCCTATAACATGATTCCTGTGAATGAGGCGGAAACGTTTGCCTGCAGCAAGAACGCGATGCGCGATCCGCGCGAAACCAAGGGCCTTGACTATGACCTCACGCTATTGGCTGATGGGCCGACCTGTGGCGACGGCTGCTGCTAAGCGCGCTTTAGCCATTCTTTCATAATCTATGCTCAGCCCTCGAGTTGACAAGGTCGCTGTCTTTGGCGGTGTCTACAACAACTATCTGGCACTCGACGCCCTGATCCGAGACACACAAGCGCGAGGAATCCAACAAATCTACTGTCTGGGGGATTTAGGCGCTTTCGGCCCGACACCTAACAAAGTCTACTCGCTGTTGCGAGAAAACCGGATCCAAGTTGTTCAGGGGAACTACGACAATTCGATTGGAAACAATTTGTCGGATTGTCAGTGCGGCTACACGGATCCAAGGGACAACTATTTCGCGCAAATTAGCTACGATTACACGCTAGCCAATACCAGTGACGATTTTAAGGCCTGGCAACAAAAATTGCCCAAAGAAATCCGAATCGACTTTGCCGGCCAACGAGTCCTTATGTGTCATGGCTCGCCGCGACAGACGAATGAGTTTCTTTGGGAATCCACGACACCGAGCCATTTCTTAAGCAAACTTTTTGTCGATTACGAAACAGATGTTATCCTCACCACGCACACGGGTATTCATTGGGAACGGCGACTGCCTGCAGGAAAGCTTTTTGCAAATGTCGGTGTCATCGGCCGACCCGAAAACGATGGGCAAACAAACGTATGGTACACGGTATTGTCACATTCCGAAGAGGCCGGCGTCGAGTTAGAATTTGTGCGGTTGGAATACGACTATGAACGTTTGGCTGTCGAAATGACTGCGGAAGGCATACCGAAAGAATTTGTGGAGACGGTAAGAACCGGATGGTGGACGACTTGCCTTGAAGTCCTGCCGGCCAGGGAACGCGCAAGAGGCCTCTATTAGAATCCTCTCTGGCTCTTGCCATCTGCCCCTGCTGGCTCACCAATCAACTCACGCCCGCGCCCGACGAGACGCTCTCTGTCTCAGGCGGTCTTTGTTCTTAGATATTCAAGAATCTTACTATCGGCAATACGTTCCTGAGCCATGGAATCCCGTTCGCGCACCGTCACCGTATTGTCTTCCAGCGATTGAGAATCCACAGTAATGCAAAAAGGCGTGCCGGCTTCATCCTGACGTCGATAGCGTCGGCCGACGGCGCCGCCTTCATCATAGAAAACCATCATGTGCTGCTTGAGATCGTCGGTAATCTTACGTGCCAACTCAGGCATGCCGTCCCGCTTAACGAGTGGGAAAATGCCTGCCTTCACGGGCGCAATCCGTGGAGAAAGGTGCAGAACAACTCGCGTATCCTTCTCCAACTGCTCTTCCTCGTAAGCATCTGCCAGCACGGTTAATAGCGTCCGATCGCACCCCGCCGAGGTTTCAACAATGTAAGGCACAAATCGCTCTCGCGTCGCATCGTCAAAATATTGCAAGTCTTTACCCGAATGCTCCTGGTGCCGTTTCAAGTCAAAGTCCGTTCGATTGTGAATACCTTCCAGCTCATTCCAACCAAACGGAAATTTGAATTCGACATCGAAGGCGGCGGTCGCATAGTGCGCCAACTCCTTCTCGCCATGCTCGTGAAAACGTAGATTTTCCTGCTTGATACCGAGTTCTTCATACCATTGAATACGCTGGGTTTTCCAATACTCAAACCACTCCATGTCCGTCCCTGGCTTGACGAAAAACTGCATCTCCATTTGTTCAAATTCACGCATACGAAACGTAAAATTTCGGGGCGTAATTTCATTTCTAAAAGCCTTGCCGATCTGTGCGATGCCGAAGGGCACTTTTTGACGGGACGATTGCAGGACGTTGTTAAAGTTCACATAAATGCCTTGCGCCGTTTCAGGACGCAAATAGACTGTCGATGAGGCTTTTTCCAGAGCACCCATGCTGGTTTTGAACATGAGATTGAATTGCCGGACGTCGGTTAGTTCGCCGCCACATTGGTTCACCATTTTGCTCGGCTTTTGCGGACAAGGTGTGCTTTCCAATTGGTCGGCTCTAAAACGACCCTTGCAGGTCTTGCAATCCACGAGAGGATCGACAAAGCCCGCAACGTGGCCGGATGCCTCCCAAATACGGGGGTGCATGAGGATAGAAGCGTCGATACCGACAATATCGTCTCGCATCTGAACCATGCTTTTCCACCAAAACGCCTTGACATTCTTTTTTAGTTCGACGCCCAGTGGACCGTAATCGTAGCAACTATCGAGACCGCCATAGATTTCACTGGACTGAAAAATGTAGCCTCTCCTCTTGCAAAGAGAGACCAACTTGCTCATCGAATTGCTGGGTGAGCTCTGGCTCATTCGCTCTCCTCTTCTAAAGTCATCATGGATCGTTAGCTCAGGTGGCCAGTATTGAGAATCTGAGTGGCGCGTTCTGGCGACACAACGTTTACCTGGAAGCCAGAGCCAATCTCAAAGCTGGTAAAAGTTCTGAATCGGGGAGTTATTTCAATGTACCAATGGTAATCTTTTTCGAGCGTTTGCCAGTAGCCGCGATCGGCACCTGTCGCCATATTGGGCCCTGTGTGCAAGACCATGACGAAATTAGGGTCCTGCAAGACGCTATTGATTCTGACCAGAATTTCTTTTACTGCTTCAGCTAGCTGACGATAGTCATTATTCCATTCGAAAAATGTTTCGTGTGTCTTCGGTAAAATCCAAACCGAAAACGGTGCTCGAGAAGCAAAAGGTGAAAGGACAACAAATTTGTCATTTTGATAAATGATTCGTTCGTTGTCATTCAATTCCTGGAAGATGATGTCACAAAATAGGCACCGTTCCTTGAACTTGAAATGCTCCATTTGATTCATCAGTTCTATTTTGACGCGTGCCGGCGTGATCGGTGTCGCAATAATATGTGAATGGGAATGGAAACGCAAGTCGTCGGCTCCCTCACCGTAGTTCTTGTGGACCATCACATAGCGAAAACGGGTATCTCTTTTTAGGTCGAGTATCCTGGCACGGTACGCCAAAAGAACGTCCTGAATCTGTTGCAGCTCCATTTCGTGCATTTGCGGCCCCGACGTAGGCGATTCTATAACCAATTCATGGGCCCCGATGCCGTCAAGTACATCGTAAAGGCCGACGCCGCGGCTGTTCAAATCGCCAAAAATCTGAAGGAATGGTTGAGCCATGGGCAGAACACGCACCGTCCAGCCAGGTTGGTTAGCCTGGCTACCATCATTGCGGATGGCAAATATTTCCGGTGCAGTCTTTGCTTCCCGTCCCGTATCATACATGCCGGGCTTGGCGGCACTCCCGGCACCCGGGCGCACGTGGGTATGCCCAATCAAATCACTGACGTCATATTCATCTTCGATAATGATGGACCAGATCCCCGTGACCGGGTCCCGACGAAATTGATTATTGCTCATCTTGCACACTTGGGTTACTATCGTTGGGTTGAGCTGAAACGCCGTTCAAGGAAAGTTTGACGATGAGGATTCGGTTCCTATTGACTTTTTCAACTCTGAAACTGTATCGCTCAAAAGTTACGACTTCCTTTTCCTCAGGAACGTACCCGGTAAGGCTCAGAATAAACCCGCCCAAGCTCTCGTACTCCCCTTCCGTTGGAAGTTCGATATGGAGACTATTATTCAACTCCTGCAAATCAATCTTGGCATCCACAAAGTAATTGTGATCATCGATCCGTCGGACAAGCGGGACCTCGCGGTCATACTCATCCTGAATGTCTCCGACAATTTCCTCGATGATATCTTCCAATGTGATCAGACCGGCTGTACCCCCGTATTCATCCAGTACAACCGCCATATGATGTTTGTCTCGCTGAAAATCTCGCAGAAGGTCATGCAACGATTTCGTCTCTGGAACAAAGTATGCTGACCGCGCCAGGTCCACAAGTTTCATTTGACTCTTGCTCGTGCCTGGTTTTTGCCTCAAGAGATCCTTTGCGTAAATAATTCCGAGAATGTTGTCGAGATCCTCTTTGAACAAAGGAATGCGCGAATGTCCCTTTTCTTTGATCAACTCCACCAGGAAGTCCAGACTGGCCTCCTCATCTACACAAACCATATCGGTTCTCGGAATCATGATTTCGTGGGCCTCGGTGTCCCGGAATTCGATGATTGAATGGATCATCTCACGCTCTTCTTCTTCCAGATCGCCATGATTGCCATCGTCAACCATGGCAAGTATGGCCTCGCTTTCCAAAGGCAGTCCCGTGTGCTCAGACCAATATTGTAGAAAACGATTGTACAGCTGAACCAGGGGCCGCGTGACTTTGTCAAAAACGACAATGAAAGGAGAAACCTTTGCGGCAAATGCGAGGCTGTGATGTGCGGCGAACCGTGCGGCCCACAATTCGTTCACCCCGATAAGAAGGGTAGACGCAAAAAGGAAAGCGATTGGTAACGTCACTGCAAGGCTGAGCGCCATATATGGCGTGATAAGTACCACCAGGCTGGTTGATGAGATCAGAAACAAGACGGTAAAACAAATCCGTGCCAGCTTAAGGGCCGAAATAAGATTCGATTCGTTTGCCAGAAGCCGCTTCATGCGCCCCAGCGCACCTTCCTTGACACGGGTCATCTCAAGGATGTCATGTTCGGCCAGGGAACCGAAAGCAGCTTCCGCTCCCGAAAAAAGAAGCATGAGTAAGAAACTACTCAGACTCGCGATAACAAGATAGCTATAGAAAAGGAGCTGCAACGGTTTTCTCTGGTCTCATGTCCGGGAGTCACGCCCCCAAACAAGATAATGATTCTCTTTCTCTACCATTCTGGCGCGGGCAGCGGGTGTCGCGTCGTCATAGCCAAGAAAGTGCAGCAGGCCGTGCGCAACCATGCGTCGTAATTCTTCCGACGCGGCGACGGAAAACAATTTCGCGTTCTCCAACACACGATCCACACTGATGTAGACCTCCCCCTCAAACAAATCTGATTCTGCATCGGAGAGCGGAAAGCTAAGTATATCTGTGTCGTACTCTTTGTTCTTGAATTGTCGATTAAGCTGCAAAAGATGGTTTTCGTCTGTGAGAATAATGTTGAGCGCGGCGTCCGGGCCCGATTCCTTTTCCCAAAGTCGGACAGCCAATTCCTTCAGGCCGCCCGATTCTATCTGACCCGAGTAAGTAACAAATACATTGACCTCAAACTTCAATTGTCTTCATCTGTCCCCTTCTTGCCTGACGGGATTCAGTTGCTTTCGGGTACTCGATTCGCCCATGAAACATGCCGGTCAGCGTGTTGACGAAACTCTCGCGAACATATTTGAGGTCGCGAATCGTCAGCGGGCATTCATCCAACTCAGCGTCTGTCAGCCGTTCGTTTATGACAGAACTCACCATACTTCTTATTCTGCTCACGGACGGCTCTTTCAGAGTTCGCGAGCCCGCTTCCACGGCGTCTGCCAACATCAGGATGCCGGTTTCCTTGCTTTGGGGTCTGGGTCCATGATATCGAAAATCTGATTCATTTATTTCACCATCGTCGGATCCCTCCAATGCCTTCTGATAGAAAAATCGAATAATATTCGTTCCGTGGTGCTGCGGGATAAAGGCCCTGATTTCGGCGGGCAAATTGTACTCTTCTGCGATCTCGAGGCCGCGCTTGACGTGGCTGATAAGAATCAGACAACTCATGCTGGGCGTGAGCTTTTCATGCGGGTTCTTGCCACCTTTTTGGTTTTCGACAAAATACTCGGGTTTTTCCATTTTCCCTATATCGTGATAGTAGGCAGCCACTCTGGTTAAGAGGGCATTGCCGCCAACAGCTTCGGCAGCCGCCTCAGACAGATTGCCTACCATAATGCTATGGTGGTAAGTACCGGGCGCCCGAATGGCCAATTCTCGCAGCAGCGGCTTGTTCAAGTCTGACAATTCCAGCAAAGTGGAATTGGTGGTCAGTTGGAAGATATATTCAAAAATGACCATGAAGCCGTAAGTGAGAATCGGTGAGAAAATACCGTTTATGATCCCCAACATCCACATATTCCACAAAGTACTAAATTCGGAATGTTTGAGGAGCTCGGTGGCGGTTATGGATATTACATAGGCACTTGACGTATAGAGCATCGCTTTAAGAGTCCACGACCTTGCCTGGATTTGCCGGACCGCGAAGGTAGAGATGGTACCGACAAAGAGAAGAACAATCAGCAACCCGAAGTCGTTACCAAAAAGCGCAGCAAGGATGGCGCTGAGGCTGACGGTGGCAACAAAAGCCGTCCGGGCATCGAAAAAGATGGTCAGCAACATCGATGCCACTGAGACCGGAATCAGGAACTGAGAGTTTTCCGAAAGTCCTATTCTGCTCAGAAGAAATGCCGTTATGATGACCATCATAAGGACGATGAAAACCATTAGCATTTTTTTCAGGTCATCGAAAATTCGTCGGCGTGAAACGAAAAGAAAAATCAACGTGAATGACAAGGCAATCGCTGTTGTCAGAATCTTGCCGATGGCCGGTAAAATGATCTTGGCACCGCCCTCCCGGTCTTCACGTTCTGAAGTCGTGGCGACCAGTGAAGTCAATTTCTCAAGAATGTCATTCGTGATGACGTCGTGCGTGTTGACAATCCTTTCATTCTCCAAAACAATTCCCTTGGAGAGAGGCACGTTGGCCAACGCCGCCTCGATTCGTTCGTCGGTAGCAGGTTTGTCGTAGATAAGATTGGGCCGTAGGAATGCTGTGAGAATCGGGTATCCGATCTTGACCGACGTTTCATCGTCGGCGAACGTTTCCCGCAATTTGTCAAGCGTAACCTTCTTGTATGTGTCGAGTTTGTGAATTCCACCGATCGCTTGCACTATTTCCCCTTCTGCCGAAACAATGGCAAGCTTATGGACATACGTAGGGATATTCGTCTCACTCTGATCGAGCACCCCGATGGCGTAAATGTCCACTAGCAGTCTGCGAAGAGTCTGTCGAAAGGAATCAAAACTCGTGTGCACCTGTCGTTTCGATTTATCCGCGGCTGGCTTTGTGGGTTCACTTCCCAGTGGAAGGAAAAAATGAGTGTTGGCCTCCTCGATTATTATCGAGTCATTGTTGAGGATGTCCCGAATACGCCGCAGCTTCACAGAGTCCGGGTCTGTTGTGGCGCGCACAAATGCGATGCTTTGGAAAAAATCTTCAAATTCCTTGAGCGATAGCTGTTCGACGCTATCGTTATGAGCAAAAACCATCGGAATCTTTTGTGCCGCAGCAGTGCGGTCATTGGCCAGTTCCTGTGCGCTCTTCTTTATGAAAAAGGTGAAGGGCGCAATGATCTCCTTGCCCGTATACACATTGCCGGCCCGCAGGTTCGAAAATTGGAAAGATTGACTGGTGGGAAACATGAAAGCCGTAGCGATGATGGTAAGCACTACCATTGCGGCCTTGAGGCCATAGTGCAGCACCTGGTTGGACTGTAGGATTTCAAATTTATCCTGAATGGTCCGCCGCAACTTAGAGGTCAGGGAGGCTGTTTTCACGATGACTCCGCCGGGCTCTGCTCCGCGGTTTTCTGTTCATCCGAATTGTTCTGAAAAGCGTCATAAGCCTTGATGATATCCCGCATTAATTTGTGTCGAACCACATCACTTTCCTGCATATAAACAAATTCGATCCCTTCAATTTTGGAGAGAATTGATTGCACCTGAACCAGACCAGACGCACCCGAACTCGGCAGGTCAACTTGCGTAACGTCGCCGGTTATGATCGCTCTGGAGTTGATGCCAAGCCGCGTTAGGAACATCTTCATTTGATTAAAGGTCGTGTTCTGTGCCTCATCCAGTATGGCAAAGGCGTTGTTCAATGTGCGGCCACGCATATAGGCCAGGGGCACGATTTCAATGATCCCTGATTCAAGGTAGCGTTTCAGTTTTTCGGCCGGGATCATTTCGTTCAGTGAATCGTACAAAGGTCGCAAATAGGGATCAATTTTTTCCCGAAAATCGCCGGGCAGGTAGCCTAGGTGCTCACCGGCCTCTACCGCCGGTCGGGTCAGAACAATCTTGTCGACCAACTTGTCTCGTAGGGCAGCAACCGTTAACGCCACGGCAAGAAATGTCTTTCCAGTGCCCGCGGGCCCTACGACGAATACAATATCATTGTCGGACGCAGCGCGATATAAAACCTGCTGACCCATGCCCCGAGGTTTAATGTAGCCATTCTTCTTGTACAAGATGACTTCGTCCAACCCCTCACTCTGCTTGAACTCGCCATTCTTGCCCACCATGTCGATGATGGTCTTGAGATCGGCTTCAGTGATGTCCTGTCCGCGCGTTATCATTTGAACCAATTCGGCAAAAATCTTTTCGGCTTTTTCGACGACGGTTTGCTCACCGCTAAGGATGAGATCAGTGCCGCGGGCAACGATCTCCACTGGGATTCGACCGCCAATTGCTTTCAAATTGCGATCCTGTAGCCCCAGAAGCGTTAAGGGGTCGATGCCCTTAATAGATATTTTCTTCTGAAAATTCTCTTTACCCTTCAAGTCTCACCCTAGATAGCAGTAAAAAGAAAAAGCCCTTGCTCGTTCGGCGGTGCAACCGAACGAGCTAAGAGCTTTCAAACTCAAGTTGCTATATTATGAACTTATTAACCAAACAACAAACAGAGTAGCTCAGCCACCGAATAGCTGGGCAGTCCTCCTCCATTAATTGCCAGGAAGCTTTAGAACCTGATATGGATAGATGAGACCCGGTTCGTCACCAATGACGTCTTTGTTGGCTTCATAAACCTCACGCCATTTAGTGGGGTCCCCCAAGACATCCATGCTGCCAGCTATTTTCGAGAGGTTGTCACCTTTGCCTACCAGGTATTCATTAGGTCCGCCCTCGCGCTGAACTTTGAAGATCTGGTCAGGGTAAATCAAGTCGGGGTCTTTGATTTGATCCTTGTTGAAGGAATAAATGCGAACCCATTGAAATGGGTCGTCGTAGATGTCAGACTTGCCGGCAATTCTCCAGAGGTAATCCCCGTGATTGACTGTATACTCGTCATACATACCCTTTGGCATCTTTGCCCGCAACTGCGCGATCTTCCCTTCCAGAGACGCAACTTTGGTTCGCATTTCACTAAGAGCGTAAATGCGGTCCTGTTTCATTGCGTCAAGTTGTCCTTCGATATCGTCGATTTCCTTGCGTCTCTTAAAAAGCTCTTCAGGCGAAAGTGCCGCGAGTGCATTCAGATCGCGCTCCAAGCCATTAAGCTTTTGCCGATAGGCATTGACATCTTGTTCGCTAACGCCAATGGTAGAATAGATTTGAGACCAGGTATCTTTGATTTGACCGTCAGTTTCGGCGATCTGCGATTTCAAAGCCCCTATTTCAGTATCACATTGGGTGATGTCATTCTTCGCTGTAGTCTCTTTCTGAGTCCAATTTTGGAGCTCAATTTTGTAGTCTTCCATCTTCATTTTCTCTTGGGCAGAGGCATTGCTGAAGAGGCAAACCGCAAAAACACTCGCAACTGAACAAACAAAGAGAGTTTTAACAGCAGCTTTCATATTAAACCCTCCTAATTAGATGCACTATTCTGCCAAGCGCTGCTTAACCGTTTGCAGCTCTTTCTGGCTATTTTGCAACTCCTGTTTCTTTTGAGAAAGTTCGCTGTTCAACCTAGCCTTTTCCTTTTTTCTCTCCTCCAATGTCCGTTCTGCAGCAAGAGCAGCTTGCTTTTGCTCCTCCAGCGCTTGCAACTGCTTTTCATTTGCGTACTTCGTACAACCAACAAACGAAAAGGATGACAAGGCCAGCAGTGCAACGATTACTAAGGATACCATACCGTTAAGTTTCCTCATAACCGGGTCACCTCCTTCCTTATTTATATAGGTAATATTAGTTACACTAACTCAAACGACGCACATATTCTGCTTAGCAGAGCTTATTGAAAATAAAAGAATTAAGACATGACAAAGGTACACTACAACAATATATTAGGACCAATAGTATGAAAAATAAAATGAATTGTCAAGCAAAAAAACATTGTTGCGTGAAGCGTTCTATTCTATTGTAAAATAAGGATTTGGTGAAACAGGACAGGGAAGTTGTTTCGCTTTCTGGTTTTACTTGGTCCGGTTCATCAGAACACGTTGAACAAGAAGGCTTTTGTTCGTCTCCCATCTCGCACTATTCCTTTCTTGATCGACCCCACGTCGAGCCTCTTATGGACAAAATATCGCTTGCTTTTGAGGCCCGTATTGGATATATTTTTAATTCTGATTTTGGTCGCGGCGCATTCGTCTAGTGGTCTAGGACGCCGGCCTCTCACGCCGGTAACACGGGTTCGACTCCCGTATGCGCTACAAATCATGCGCCCGTAGCTCAATTGGACAGAGCGCTTGGCTACGGACCAAGAGGCTGGGGGTTCGACTCCTCTCGGGCGTACTAATCGCGTCGTATAAGGTTTTCTCGTGTCAGGCTCAACGTCTCACGAACAGTGGATGCAAAGTGCATATAGGGAAGCGGAAATTGCCTATATGAAGAAAGAAGTTCCTGTCGGCGCGGTAGTTGTAGCAGGTAGCAAAATCGTAGGCCGCGGCCACAACATGGTTGAGGCATTGCGTGATGCGACGGCTCATGCAGAGATGATTGCCATAACCGCTGCTGCCGACTCTCTGGGAGATTGGCGGCTCGATGACGCGGTTCTCTACGTCACCAAGGAGCCCTGTCCGATGTGTGCTGGTGCCATCTACCTCTCCCGAATTCCTCACGTCGTGTTCGGCGTAAGTGATTCCCGCATGGGTGCCTGTGGCTCTGCAGTCAATATTCTGCGCAACGATATTCTTCGCTCTAACGTAGCTGTGACAGGCGGGATCCTCCAAGCGAAGTGCTTGGGCATTCTGCACGCATTTTTTCAAGAAATGCGTGAGCAAGAGTCAAGGAGAGGTGACCGAGCTGGCTGAAGGTGCACGACTGGAAATCGTGTGTGGGGTCAAAAGCTCCACCCAGGGTTCGAATCCCTGCCTCTCCGCTGCTTATCTTAAAGTCATTGGCCGGGAGTCGCAGGACAGATGCTACTCTCTTTGATGACCACGCTCGTAGATGGAGAGGTGTCGGAGCTGGTTTAACGAGGCGGTCTTGAAAACCGTTGTGGCCTTCGGTCACCGGGGGTTCGAATCCCTCCCTCTCCGCTGTTTCTTTGAAAACTGTTTGCTGGTAATGCAAGGTGAGTCTCTCAGCAGTCCTGTCAAAGGGGCCCGATTGCATACGCAATGTGAGGTATTTGCAGGGCGACCTGGAGAGGTGCCGGAGCCTGGTTTATCGGGGCGGTCTCGAAAACCGTTGTGGCCTTTGGTCACCGGGGGTTCGAATCCCTCCCTCTCCGCTGTTACTCGGAACAGATCGTCACTGTAGGTGTTTGTCTTTGCAGCAGTTCGGTTATCTTGGTCTCGCTTCCGCTTACGGTCCGGCTTGTCAGGTGGCAAACAAAATGGGTTCAATTCCCGACGGACCACTGCAGGCTGTGCTAGATGGGGAGTTAGCGGTGCCCTGTACCTGCAATCCGCTATAGCAGGGTCGAATTCCCTTCCGAGGCTTTCTCCTTCATTGTTTTTGGCTGGAGTGGGCAATGTTGAAGGTTTGAGCCCCTCGCAATAGAATAATGCCCAACCCCGTCAGGACCGGAAGGTAGCAGCGGTAAGCTCTTATTTTATGTGCCGGGGGAATTGCTTAACCGGAGTTGTTTGCTTCCGCCATGCAGTGACTGGAAGAGTCGAAGAAGGGTGCACAGCCATTTTTTTGTTGTTTAATTATGCACGAAGACATATAGTCTATTCAGAGAATTGTTAATAAGCAAAAGTCGTTAAACAACGCGTGACCCTATCGCGCAAACCTGAGGAGAATAGTCGGATGTCTTACGTGGTCTTGGCAAGAAAATGGCGACCGATGAAATTCGAAGATGTAGCTTCTCAGGACCATGTAACCACCACTCTAAAAAATGCCATTCAAAGCGACCGCCTGGCTTCCGCTTATCTTTTTTCCGGCCCGAGGGGGGTCGGAAAAACAACTACCGCAAGAATTCTTGCTAAAGCGATCAATTGTGACGAGGGCCCCACTCCCTCGCCCTGCAATGAATGCTCCTCCTGCCAGGAAATCACCACCAGTCGCAGCCTGGATGTTTTTGAGGTCGATGGCGCCTCGAACCGCGGAATAGACGAAGTTCGAAATTTGCGTGAAAACTTAAAATACGCGCCGTCCAAGGGCAAACACAAAATTTACATTATCGATGAAGTGCACATGCTCACCACAGAAGCCTTCAACGCACTTCTTAAGACGCTCGAGGAACCGCCGCCTCGGGTCTTGTTTATTTTTGCCACCACTGAATTTCACAAGGTTCCGCCGACAATTCTCTCCCGCTGCCAGCGTTATGACTTTCGCAGAATTACTATGCAAGAAATCGTGAGAAACCTGGAAAGTATCTGCAACAAGGAGGGTATAAAGATTGCTGAACCGGCGCTCTTTTTGCTTGCCAAGAAGGCCGATGGCAGTTTGCGCGATAGTCAGAGTTTGCTCGATCAAGTCATTTCGTTTTGTGGTCAAGAAATCAACCTTGACGACATCACTGAGCTGCTAGGGGTTATTGGTCAGGATTTCTTTTTTGACTGTACAGACGTGATTGCTGCCAGAGATGTCTCCGCTGCGCTGCAACTTGTCGAAACGATATTCAATCACGGCTACGACATGGCTGAATTTTTGAATGGACTCGCTGAGCATTTTCGAAATTTTCTGGTCATAAATGTTACCACTAGCGGGGAACTCCTGGAGGGAATGGACACCTACCTGTCAAGATACCAGGAAAACGCACAGGCATTTACTGACACCGATCTGTTGAGATTGGTCAAGATGGCCACGGATGCATCCTACCAGATTAAACGCGCATCTAACCCCAAGATTGTTCTGGAAATGACTCTCTTGAAAATGATCAAAATGGACAAGAGCGTCGAATTGACCGGTTTGCTAACCGACCTGAAAAATCTAAAAACCAAAACGAATTCACCGCCAGACGCTTCAACGAATCCCGCTTCAGAAATGAAACCATCAACGTCCTCGCGGCCGACGACAAATGAGAGCGCACACGCCGGGACCACTACCATCAAGCAAATTGGCAACCAAATCACAACGAATGGCGGGCATCTTGAACCCGCACCGATCAACATTATTTCTGAACAGAAAGACCCTGCGATTCCCGATGAGAAAGCTATTGTCTCTTTGGAGAAAATAAAAACTGAGTGGCCTAAGATTGTAGATTGTGTCAAGAACAAGAAAATCCATCTGGGTTCTTTCCTCAACGAAGGCTACCCAACTGCGGTCACTGACGGCACACTGGAGGTCTCCTTTGGCCAAGGCGGCTCTTTCCACCTCAAAACTGTTGAACAAAACCGCAAGGTCGTTGAAGAAGTCATTCATGAGAATACCGGATTCAAGCTACGGCTTTCTTGCCGTCAAGATGACAGCGACGAGTTTCATGAAGTTTTGCAGCAATTGCGGCAAGATGCGCCGATGCCGGAAGAGGACACGCCCGACCAGGACGATGCCCTGCAAATCCCGATCGTCCGTAAGGTCGTCGAGATGTTCGACGGAGAAATCGTCGGCAGCTAGAGACGGAACGGGGTTATACTAAAGGAGAGAATAATGGCAAAATTCGAGATGGGAAATATTCTCAAGCAAGCTCAGCAAATGCAAGAAAAAATGGCAAAAATACAGGATGGGCTTGCCGACATGCAGGTGGAGGGGAGTGTTGGGGGTGGTATGGTGACCGTGACCGCCAACGGCAAACAGGAAATAACAGGCATCAAAATAGATAAGGAAGTGGTTGACCCGGAAGATGTTGAAATGCTGGAAGACTTGATTGTGGCCGCGGTGAATCAAGCCATGGAAAAAGCACAGGAGCTGGCTTCACAAGAAATGGGAAAGGCTGCGGGCGGAATGCTGGGGAACATGCCACCCGGTTTCAAAATTCCTGGCATGTAGGGTCTTAGCTGACCCTTCAGAACGATGCAGTACTCGTCCACTTCGATGGAAAGAGCGATTTCAGAGCTGTCTCAGTTGCCTGGAATCGGCAGGAAATCGGCGCAACGGCTGGTTTTTTATCTTCTGAAACGCCCGAAGACCGAAGTCGAGAGTCTGACACAAGCTTTGATGGCGATCAAAGAAAAGATTAACTTCTGCGCAGTTTGCTTCAATATTACAGAAGATACATCCTGCGCGATTTGTACCAGCGAGACACGCGACCGCCGCACCATTTGTGTGGTAGAAGAAGCAAACGATGTCCTTGCTATCGAACGAACCGCCCAATACAGAGGGCTTTACCACGTTCTTGGGGGCGCTCTCTCTCCGCTGGAAGGAGTGGGCCCGGAAGATTTGCACATTAAAGAACTCTTGACGCGATTGAACGGTTTAACCTCAGAAGTGATCATCGCGACCAATCCAAACACCGAAGGCGAAGCAACGGCAATCTATTTGGAAAAACTTGTGCGGTCCCTGAACATAAAAGTCACGCGCATTGCCCGCGGCCTACCTGTCGGAAGCGATCTTGAATACGCGGACGAAGTGACACTCACGCGTGCGTTGGAAGGCAGGATAACCCTATAGGAACTGAAGGCCCGATGTTGAAGCTGCCCATGTCATTGCCCAACCAATTGACCGTACTCAGGATCATGCTGACGCCTGTGCTTGCGGTCGTCATCACGATAGATGACCTGCGTTTCAAGTACCTCGCGCTTGCCATTTTCTTGCTTGCCGCGTTCACCGACTGGTACGATGGCTACGCGGCCCGTAAGCTTAACAAGAGGACAAAGACCGGGAAATACCTCGACCCCCTCGCAGACAAGCTGTTGGTCTCTACGATACTCGGGGTTTTCGCTTTTTTGCAATACATTCCAGTCTGGATGTTCGTCGCGATTGTTCTGCGCGATATTTTGATTACGGCCTTGCGGGCCTACGTCATGTCGATCCAAAAATCCTTTGAAACAAGCAGCTTTGCCAAGTGGAAAACCGCCAGTCAAATGGCGACCATCCTTTTCCTTCTCCTTTGGTCGCTCATCCAGCAACAGGCCCAAACAGGCAATGCCATGCTCGCCATTGTTACTTTTGTGAAGGAGTGGAACCT
>Ga0114931_10005571_pt1 | contig 15553 bp, 14 predicted proteins | sample 2SBtaG_FD_89579 | JGI IMG/M metagenome (GOLD analysis project Ga0114931, IMG submission 89579) | Deep subsurface microbial communities from Kolumbo volcano to uncover new lineages of life (NeLLi) - 2SBTROV14_V59a metaG | ecosystem: Environmental > Aquatic > Marine > Volcanic | place: Kolumbo...
GATCGAGGCGCAGCACCCGACGGCCAGCGTCGAGCAGCGCCTGGCGGTCGCCCAGGCTCTGGGACGCGACCAGCACGCCAAAGGTCACATTGCTCTCCGGCTTGCCCGCGACATCGGGGATGGGCAGATCGACCTCAGGCTGGTCCACCAGTTGCAGAAAGAGACCGTTGCCGCCGTCGCCCTTGTGCAGTTGTCCCGTGGAATGGAGGAAGCGGGGGCCAAACCCCAGGGTGACCGCGGCTTTGGTCCGCTTGCGCACGGCATCTTGCAGCGCGGCCAGCGCCTTCGCCATGCCATTGTTGGGCCGCACATAGGCTTGGATGGCCACATAGTCGCCGTGTTGGGCCTGCCCCAGAAAGTTCCGCACGGCAGTGGGCAGATCGGGCGCGGTCACGTCGCCGTAGACCTGGGCGTTGCCGTCCTGCAGCGCAGGGGTAAGCTCCGGCAGTTGACCTGTGCGGGTGTAGGTCTCCAACATCCGGCGTGCCTGCACCTTGGCCGATTCCACATTAGGCTGGTCGAAGGGGTTGACCCCCAGACGTTCGCCCGCCACCGCAGTGGCAAACTCCCAGAGGAAGAACTGCTCGGCCAGATCGTAGACATCCCGGAAGTGGACGTGGATCACCGGCTGGCCTGCCTGGCGCAGCGCATGGACCGCCGGGCTGTAGGTCTCGTCGTCGCTGCACTGGAGGTAGACGAAGAGCCGGTCGTCGCCGTAGACCTCGGACCCGGCCACTCTTTCGCCCACCACGGGCAGGATACCCTTGCCCTCCTTGCCCAGGCTTTCGGCCACCAGTTGTTCGAGCCAGTCGCCAAAGGGGGCGATGGGGGGAGAAGCGATGACGGTGAGTTTGTCGCGGCCCTGTTTGGCCAGTTCGCCCATGGCCGCGCCGATACACGCTCCAGGATTGCGCGAGGCGTCGACGTGGGCGCCGCAACTATTCATGGCCGCCGTGGCCCGACGCAGCAGCCGGTTCAGGTCCACCCCCACCAACGCCGCAGGGACCAGCCCGAAATGGGAGAGGGCGGAGTAGCGCCCGCCGATGTTGGGGTTGTTGATGAAAATGGCCCGGAAGTCATAGGCCTCGGCCAGCGTCACCAGTTTGGAGCCGGGGTCGGTGATGGCAATGAAGTGCTGTCCGGCCCCGGCCGCGCCCACCGCTTCCTGGGTCAGATTGTAGAAATACTTGAAGAACGAATTGGTCTCGGCGGTCGTTCCTGATTTGGTGGAGACGATAAAGAGGGTCGTGGCCGGGTCGATGGTCTGCGCCAGGGCGGTCACCGCATCTGGGTGTGTGCTGTCCAGGACAGACAGACGGATCTCCGTGCCCCGGAACGTTCTGCCGAAGACTTCGGGGGCCAGACTGCTGCCGCCCATCCCCAGAACGATGGCCCGTTTGTAGCCCTCGTTTTGCACATCCTGGACCAGCCCCTCGATGCACTGGATGTCCTTTTTGATCTCCTCGGCGATGTGCAGCCAACCCAGCCGGTTGACGATCTCATCCGGCGCCGGCTTCCATACTGTGTAGCTGTTGGCCCAAATGCGGGCCGTGAGCTGGCTCTCGTCCATGTCCGCCAAGGCCGCGTCCACCGTGGCCTGCTGGTCACCCAGGTGCAGGCTCACCCGCTGGCCCAGGCCGTTGCGGCTGCTGCCAGAGAAGCTGCTGGCTTTCTCGGCGATGCTCTGCATCAGTTCGTCGAAGGCGCCGGCAAATGCTTTCACCCCATCCCGCTGTAACTGCTCGGTGATTTCGTCCAGATCGATGCCTAGCCCGGCCAGTTCCACCAATTGTTGGCGAGCGCTTCCCAGGTCAGCGTCGATGGTGCGGGCCACGGTTCCGTGGTCCAAGAAGGCGTCCAGCGTCTGGGGCGGAAGGGTATTGACAGTGTGGGGGCCGATCAGTTCGTCCACGTAGAGTGTGTCGGGATAGTGCGGATTCTTGGTGCTGGTGCTGCCCCACAGCGGGCGCTGGACCCGTGCGCCCTGGGCGGCCAATTTCTCCCAACGGGGACCGCTGAAGGTGGCTTTGAAACGGTCGTAGGCCACGCGTGCGTTGGCGATGGCAATTTTTCCGGCCAGGGATGTGTTGCCTACAGCGGCCAATCTCTTGTCCACCACGCCATCCACCCGGCTGACAAAGAAGGAGGCCACCGACGCCACCCGGCTGAGGTCTACATACGCGCCGGCCAGCTTTTCCAGCCCGCAGATGTAGGCATTGGCCGTTTCATCGTAGTGTTTCAGCGAGAACATCAGCGTCACATTGATGTTGATGCCTTCGCCGATGAGCGTTTCGATGGCGGGGATCCCTGGGGGTGTGGCCGGCACCTTGATCATCACATTGGGCCGATCCACCATGGAGAAGAGGCGGCGGGCCTCCATGATTGTGCCTTCGGTGTCGTAGGCCAGTTTCGGATTCACCTCCAGGCTCACGTAGCCGTCCAGGGCATCGCTGTGCTCATAGACGGGGCACAGGATGTCGGCGGCGCGGCGGATGTCCTGAATGATCAGGGTCTCGTAGATATCGTCGATGGTGTGACCCTCACTGACCAGACGTTCCACATCCGCGTTGTAGTCGGTGCTTTTGGTAATCGCCTGGTTGAAGATCGACGGGTTCGATGTGACGCCCCGCAGTCCTCTGCGCACCAGGTCGTTGAGTTTACCCGCATCCAGAAAGGCCCGCCGGATGTAATCGAGCCAAACTGATTGCCCTGCCACAGCCAATTCATGCATCTTTGTCATGGATTGCTCTCCTGTGTTCGATTGCAAAGTGTAGGTGGATCGACCAACTGAATCTTGAAACGTGAGATCATGGACGATTTTTACGCTTCACTTCTCAAATCCCGAGAGTATACGATGTCGTATACTTGACGCTCTTTATCCAGTCTCGTCGCCCTGGCCCTGATTGCCGGAAGTCTCCCGCTGGCCGAAATGGTCTTCATCTCCGTTGTGGAAGATGGCGTGGGCGGCCATGGCTCCGCCGATGATGCTTGCTTCGTTGCGCATTTGGGCCACGGCCAAAGGGGCGCGGGTTTCGATATAGCGAAAGAATTTCTGGCTCTTCTTGCTCACGCCGCCGCCCACAATGAAGAGATCGGGCGAGAGCAAAAACTCCAGGGTCTGGAAGTATTGGTTGAGCCGTTTGCCCCATTTTTTCCACGAGAGGTCTTCCCTCTTGCGGGCGCTGTCCGCCGCCTGCTGCTCAGCGTCGTCCCCGTTCATCTCGATGTGGCCTAGCTCTGTGTTGGGGACCAGGTGCCCGTCCACAAAGAGAGCGGTCCCAATGCCCGTGCCCAGGGTGAGCATGATGATCACGCCTGGCTGGTCTTTGCCGGCGCCAAATACGATCTCTGCGATGCCGGCTGCATCGGCGTCGTTGATCACCGTCACCGGACAGCCGGTGGTCTCTTGGAAGAGCGCCTGGGCGTCGGTCCCAATCCACGAATCGTCCACATTGGCCGCGCTGTGGGCCACCCCATTGCGGATGATGGCCGGGAATGTGCAGCCCACAGGCCCATGCCAGTCAAAGTGTTGCACCACCTGGCCCACCACTTCCGCCACATCGGCCGGTCTGGCGCCCTTGGGTGTGACCAGACGAAAACGCTCGCTGATCATCTCCCCCGTCTCCGCGTCGACAAGCGCGCCCTTGATCCCGCTTCCTCCGATGTCGATCCCCAGTATTTGCATAGTCGCTCCCTGTTGGTATGTAAAATGTAATTGCTCTGAAAAAGAGTCCGAAGTCCTGAGTCCTTTTTCATCCCCCGTGGCGCACGACGGAATTACGAGAAACTGTTTTCCGTGGACCGGTGCAACCGGTCAATCTTCCACCTTCACCCCATGCCAAAAAGCCACAGCGTCCTTGATCTGCGCTGCGGCTGGGCTGGGGGCCGGGTAGCACCAGGCTGCATTTTCGTTCACATGGCCGTCTACAACGATGTTGTAATAGCTGGCGGCGCCTTTCCAGACGCAGGTGCTGTGATGGTTGCTCTCCTGGAAGTAGTCCCAATGGACCGACGTCTGCGGGAAATAGTGGTTGCCCTCCACCACGACTGTCTCGTCGCTCTCGGCCAATACAGCGCCATTCCATGTTGCCTTTGCCATGTGTTGAATCCTTTCATCTACAAAATGTATCATCGATATTGGATTACAGTCGAGCCAGACCATAGCTGGCTGCGCCCACGAGGGCTGCTTTTGGATTGAGTATCACATGCACCGGCACGGTCTGCAACAGGTCGGCAAGACGGCCCTTTGTGGTGAATTCGGCCAGAAAACGCCCGTTTTTCAACGCGGGTAGAATGCGGGGCGGAATGCCGCCGCCCAGATAGACGCCGCCGGTCGCCAGCACTTTGAGCGCCATGTTGCCTGCCTCCGCGCCCAGGATCGCGGTGAACATGTCCAGCGTAGAACGACAGATCGTGCAGTCAGGTTGCGCCAGGGCTGTCTCCACAATCACCGGCGTGGGATCTGGAGCCGCCGCCAATTGCGCGGCCAGCCAGTCCGGTTCTTCACAGCGCCCCGTCTCTTTGTAAAAGGCGTAAATGTTGGGAATTCCCAGCCCGGAACAGACCCGTTCATAGCTCACATGGCCCAATTTGCCCAGGAGGAAGCGCAGAAGATCGATCTGCTCTTCATTGACCGGCCCAAAGGAGACATGCCCCCCTTCGGACGCATGTGCTTTGTAGCGTTTGCGTTCCCAGGTCAAGAAGGCTTCGCCCAGCCCCGTGCCGGGGGCAACGATGGCGATCGGCGCATGTTCTGTGGGTTGGCCCGCGTGTAGCGTGTACAGGTCTTTGGCCTGCAGGCAGGGCACAGCGTGGGCAATCGATTCCAGATCGTTGAGGAGCTTGACGCGCTTGAGGCCCAGCTTGCTGCGCAGCTCCTTCTCTTCCATCCGCCAGGGAAGGTTCGTCACGCTGGCTTTACCATGCACCACCGGCCCGGCCACCCCAAAGACGGCGCTCTCGAAGGGCAGATGGGTGTGAGAACGGAAGTCCTCGACCAGCGCCGGCAGCGAATCGTAGCCGCGGCTGGGAAAGGTGGACTCGGCCAACGGCGCGGCCAGCCCACTCTTCATCGCATAGACTGCCAGATTGGTTTTGGTTCCGCCGATGTCGCCGGCCAGAAGCATAGGGTTCATCCTGTTCGTGTGTAATCCACAGACTCTGCGATCGCCGCTCCTCAGCGCCTCGCCACATCCTGCGCCATCCCTGCCTTTCCCGCCTCCAATAATGCTTCCACCACGGCCAGATCGGCCAGGGCTTCTGCCGGCGCGTTGTGATGGGGCGCGCCGGTCAAGGCGGACTCGACAAAGGCGGCCAGTTCCCGCTGGGTGCTGTAGGGCAGGCCAAAGGTTTCCTCCGTGCATGTTTCGCCCTGCTGGATGGTCAGTGTCTGGCTGGTCACGCGCAGGCTGCCTTCACTGCCCACCACGTGCAGACTGTTGTCGCACAGGGAGCTGCCTGCGCTGTACGTAACAGTGTAGCTGCCAATCACGCCGTTGGCGAAGCGCAGCCAGGCGCTCAGGCTGTCTGCCGGGGGCAAGTCCGCCCGCTGTTGGGCCACAATGGCGGAGACGCGCTCGATCTCGCCCAGAACCAGGCGTAGCCCCGCCGCGTGATGCACGCCGCCGTCCAGCAAAAAGCCGCCCGGAAAGTCGCCGCGCCGCCGCCAGGCCGTGCGATAGTTGGGCGTACCCGGCGCGACAGGCAGTTGGAGAGAATAATCACAGGTCAGCGGTCTGCCGATGGCCCCGGCGCGGATGACCTGAGCGGCGCGCACAAAGGCTTCTTCGTAGCGCCAGTTTTCTGCCACCATCCAGACCTGGCCGGGACGCTGCCGGTGCAGGTCGAGCAAGGGGCGGGCCAGGGCCAGTGTAGGCGCAATGGGCTTTTCGCTGACCACGTGTACGCCCGCCTTCAGAGCCAGGGCTGTCACCTCGGGCAAAAGGGGAATGGGCAGCACAATGTCCACGGCATCCAGGTCTGCGACTGCCAACAGAGAGGGGATGTCATCGTAGAGAGCCACCGGCTGCGGAAGCATAGCCGCCACAGCCCCGGCAGACTGGCGTGTGCGGCTGTACACGGCCACCACCTGGCAGCGTTCCTGGAGCGCAACATAGGCCGGTGCATGGGCTTTGCGTACAAAAGTGCCCGCGCCGATCAGGGCAATGCGCAGACGGTTCATATACCTTCTCCTGGGGGCGTCTGTGTCGATAGGCCGGTCCGTATTTTCTCCACAGCCCACCCGGCGGTCTGTGGGGCTCGCTCGTCGTCCCCGACATTTGTCAGGTGCGCAGGGCGCGAATGTTTACCGTGAAATGGGTCTCTGTCTGCGCACCTGACAGGTGTGAGACGAATCCCTACGCCATTGCCCTGTTGGATCATACCGTCCTTTTTGCCATCGTGGGCAATCAATGCTATCGTGAACACGCGTGCTGTTCCGCGTGGCCGCGGGCGGCGCGCTGTACACAGTAAACAGCGCGCAGTAGGCAGCGATCAGTCATGCTGGTCACACTGTCCTGAAAAAAGCCCAAAGTCCTGGGTCCAAAGTCCTGAGTCCTTTTTCATCCCCCGTGGCGCAGGGTTGTGCATGGAAAACTGAGCACCGATCACTTCGTGAACCCATCATCGATACGTTCCGTATTATACTGTACCAGCCAACCAATCAACCAATGGACATCTCCACTCCTGCAGCCGATCTACTCCTTCTCCTGGCCGTTGTCCTGCCTCCCCGCGCCCTGGACGCATTGGGGCCGGTGGTGGACGAACGTTTTGTCTCTACGATTCACGGTGATGTCGGTCCGCTGGCCTTGCGTCGCAGCGCCAGCGGACGGCAAGTCTGGGTGCAACCCTACAGCGGTCTCCCGTCGCGCACAGACCCTCGATCGACGCTCCTGGCGGCGCGTGAGTTGGGTGTGCAACGGGTGCTAAACTGGGATACAGCCGTCGCGCTCAACCCCCTGCTCAGCCGGGGGCAACCGGTGATCGTGGCCGACACCATTGATTTTGTGCGTCACCAGCCACACACCTTTTTTGAACGTGAAGGCATCAGCGGCATCCATCAGTCGCCCCCGGTCTGCCCGCAGATGAGCGTAGCCCTGTCCCAGGCCTTGCCCATGGCGCCGGCCGGCGTCTATGTGGGGGTGGACGGCCCGCGGCGCGAGACCGCCGCCGAAGCGCGCATGTTTCGTCTGTGGGGCGGCGACCTGCTCGGCCACAATCTGGTCCCGGAGATCGCTCTGGCGGGGGAGCTGGAACTCTGTTATGCGGGCCTGGCGACGGTCACCGACAGCAGCGCCGATCGCGTATCGGGGCCCGCCCAGGGAGAGATGCGCGCCGGACTGGAAGGGGTCCTGGAGGCGTTGCCCCGCTTCGTGGAGATGCTGGCTGCGCCCGTGGCCTGCGACTGCGCCCAACGACTCAGCGCGCCCCACAAGCGGGGACTACTGGCCAATGATTGGTGGAAACGTGAGTAGCCATGAATTACGAATTTGATTGGGATCCAGACAAAAATCGTCAAAATATGCAAAAGCATCGATTCAGCTTTCGGGCAGCCACGACTATTTTTCGTGATCCTAATCAGCAAACGATATATTTAGGGAATGAGGCAATTCAATATGAAAGAAGATGAATTTGAGATAGAAGCCGAATATGACTTTTCCAATGCCGAACGAGGGAAATTCTATTGTCCGGGCGCAGTATTCCATGCGCCCGTCTATCTGGAGCCAGATGTGGATGCGTATTTGACGCGCTTAGCAACAAAAAGTCAGATCGACATGCAAGACCTGGTCAATCAATGGCTACGTATGACTATGAGATTGTTTGATACTGTAGAACGAGTAGAAACATAGTTTGACTCGAATCATCCAGCTTCACGAACGATTGGAACTCTTGTCCGAAGGCGACCCACCCTATCACTCGCTCTTTGTCATGGCGCGTCTGCTGGGCGATCCGGACCGTCTGTTGCTCATCGATCCACCCGTCGATGTGAGGGAACGCTTCTCCCTGGCCGAGGAGAATGCGGTTCTCTTTACGGGCGCGGTCGCAGAGACCGGTCTGCCCGCGGTGCAGACCCGGCCCGGCGGCGTAGCCCACCTGAGTGTCGGCCAACACCTGTTGGATATCTACAGCCAGCAAAACGGCAACGTCGTCTACTTTCCCGCCCTGGGCGTTCTGTGCGGCGGCGAATTTGGCAGCGATCTGCTGCTGCCTCTCCTCGCGCCCGGCGCCGACGGCAGCGACGCCATCGAAACCCTGCGCCTGCTGGCCCAACTGGTCAAGCAGCGACGGCTGGACGTTTACATTCCCCGTGTGGGTTCTCTGTGCCGGGATCGGGTGGAGGTGATGGGGCGGCTGGCTGCCGACGTCAGCTATTTGCATGGCCTGCGCCGGCTTGTCTCGGACTCTGTCGCGCAGGGCCAGCCGCTGGAGCGGATCGAACAACAGGCCGCTGCGCTCGTGCCGGAAAAGCGCCATACACCTCTCTGTTGGGAGATCCATGGGGAGAATGTGGAGCGGCTGTGGCGTGTTTTCAGTCACCGGTAATCAGTTTCCCATGTGCGCCTGCACGCCACGGGGGATGAAAAACGGGACGCAGGTTTTATCCGCGTGGATCAGCTTAATCCGCGCCATCCGCGTTCTATTTTTCAGGGCGGATCACGCCACAGTCCGACCCATCGACGATTACCCAAACAGCCCACTCTGGGCTGGCGTCTCAGGATAGGCCGCGCCCATGTGTGCGTAGGCGGCGCGGGTGGCCATGCGGCCCCGGGGCGTGCGGTCCAGGAAACCCAGTTGGAGCAGATAAGGCTCCACCACATCCATGATGGTGTCTCCCTCCTCGCTGATGCTGGCCGCCAGGGTGTCCAGGCCGACCGGCCCCCCGTGGAATTTGTGAATGATGGCGCCCAGCACGCGCCGGTCCAGATCGTCCAGGCCCAGATGATCGATTTCGTGGATGGCCAGCGCGTCGTCGGCCACCTGCTGGTCGATCACCCCGTCTGCCCGCACCTGCGCGTAGTCTCGCACACGGCGCAGCAGGCGCAGGGCCACACGCGGTGTGCCCCGGGAGCGGCGGGCGATCTCCTGTGCGCCGACGGCGTCGATGGGCATCTTGAGCAAGGCCGCGGCCCGGGTGATGATCTCTTGCAGCGCGTCCTGCTCGTAGAAGTCGAAGCGTTCGACCACGCCGAAACGGGCGCGCAGCGGAGATGTGATCAGGGCCAGCCGGGTGGTGGCCCCGATGATGGTGAACCGGGGCAGTTTCAGACGGATGCTGCGCGCGCTGGGGCCGCTGCCCACCGTGATATCGAGAACAAAATCCTCCATGGCCGGGTAGAGGATCTCCTCCACGGCCCGGCCCAGACGGTGAATCTCGTCGATAAAAAGGATGTCGCCTTTGCGCAAATTGGTGAGGATAGCGGCCAGATCGCCCGCTTTTTCAATGGCCGGGCCGGCGGTTGGCTTCAGATTGCCCGCCATCTCCGCCGCCAAAATGTGGCTGAGGGTCGTCTTGCCCAGGCCAGGCGGGCCGTAGAGCAGCACGTGGTCCAATGCCTCGCCTCGCCGCTGGGCCGCCTCCACCAGGATGCGCATCTTGTCGCGCAGGCGCGCCTGGCCGATCATCTCATCCAGCGAGCGCGGACGTAGCGCATAGTCCACCCGCTGATCTTCGGGCTGTTGCTGGCCGGAAATGGCCCGTTCTGGCGTGTCTTGGGGGCTGCGTTGCGGCTCGCTGGGGTCAATCGCCATCGTTTCATCCTCGCTGTGTTTTTTGCCAACCTGCGCGCCCTCGATCCGAACGAGTGTGCTATACTGTCAGGTATCATACCAGAGAAACAGTGTGCAGGAAAATTTAGAGCAGAATTCAGATTGACGAAAGACGGAAAACCTGCTATAACGTGTCAACGTTTTTATCGTGACGGGCCGGCTTTTGCTGATACATCAGCGGCGCTGCCCGCCTCTCTGTGGATGATGGAAGGATCGGAATGGCTAAGAAACGGACTGTGAGTAAGGAAACTGCCCGCCTGGAAGCCGAACGTCAAAAAGTAATGTCGGAGTTGGAGAACCTGCGTCTGGCGATGCTCAATGAGGTGGATGTGGAGCCGGACGAAGGCGATGCGGAGATTTTCGAGCGCGAAAAAACCGCTGCACTGATTTTGGTGCTGGAGCGACGCGTGCAGGATATCGAACATGCGTTGCGCGCGATTGAAAAAGGACAGTATGGGATGTGCGAACGCTGCGGCGAGCCAATCGAGCCGGAGCGGTTGCAGGTGAAGCCCGATGCCATCCTCTGTTTGCAGTGCAAGCGCGAAGTGGAAGCCATCAACAAACGCAGCCGGGGCCGCGCGTCTGCCCGCTGGTAAACCCACGGTTGCCCATCCCTGTCGAGGAGCGAGTGATGTCCGGCAAACTCTACGTGTCCAGCCATCCGCTGGTGGCCCACAAGTTGACCCAATTGCGTGACGCGACCACAGACTTTCGCCGTTTTCGCTCGGTTGTGGATGAGTTGGCGATGATCCTGGCCTACGAGGCCACCGCGGATATGACCACCCGGCCTGTCTCCGTGCAGACGCCGCTGACCATCGCCCAGGGGCGCAAGTTCGACGAAAAAGTGGGGTTGGTTCCCATCCTGCGCGCCGGGCTGGGGATGGTGGATGGAATGCTCCATCTGCTGCCCCTGGCCGAAGTCTGGCATCTGGGCTTCTACCGGGATGAGGAGACCCTGCAGCCGGTCATCTACTACAACAAGATGCCCGCGGACCTCTCCACCCACACCTGCTTTGTCCTGGATCCCATGCTGGCGACCGGCGGCTCTGCCCTGGCCGCGGTCGATATTCTCAAGGCCCGTGGTGTGACCCGCATCAAGTTTGTGGGGTTGGTGGCCGCGCCGGAGGGTGTGGCGGCCCTGCATACCAAATACCCGGAGGTCGCGGTCCATGTGGCGGCGGTGGACGAGCGGCTGACCACCGCCGCTGACGCCAGCGCCGGCTATCCGCCCGGCTTCATCTGGCCCGGCTTGGGCGACGCGGGCGACCGGCAGTTTGGGACGGAGTGACTGTTCATCCAGGAGAGGAAAAGGACGCAGATTTTCATGATCTGAATTGATCAGCATTGATCTGCGTCCGCTTTTTCTGGGCTGAACAGTTACGGAATGGCGTGAGGTCGAAGTTGGGAGAGTTCTACCATCATGGGCGAGGAACAGTGCGCGTTCCTCGCCCATGATCGTTTCTGCGTCACTCAATCTCTCCCTATCTGAGCGTCTCGACAAACAGGCGGGCGCAGCGCCGGGCGTCGATCGCGAAGGCCACGTCCGCATTGGGCGTCGCCGCGTGGCTGGCGTCTTTGCTGGCCACCCGCCGGTCGACAACAGTCATGCCCCGGGTGTGGGTTCCGGTCAGTTCGATGTCCACCCGGTGGGCATGGGTCTCCAATGCGCCGGGCAAAATCGTGGCCGCCACCGCGCCGCCATCGCCCAAACCAGGCTCAGCCTGGTCGAAACGGCGCTGGAGATAGTGCAGCAGCCCGCCCAGCAGGGGCGACCAGGGCTGGCCCGCGCGTTCCAGGCTCGTCACCTCTTCCTCTGTCAGCGTCACCTGGCGAAAGACATCCAGGCCGTAGAGTGTAATGGGCGCGCCGCTGTTGTAGACTACGGCCGCGGCTTCCGGGTCACAGCCGATGTTGAATTCGGCGGCCGCGGTCATATTGCCGCCGCTGAAGACAGAGCCGCCCATGGATACGATGCGGCCGATGCGGGGCAGCAATGCGTGATGCCGCTGCACAAAACCGGCCAGATTGGTCAACGGCGCCAGAGCAATGACGGTCACCGGTTCGGCGGCCGCGTCCAGGATGTCCGCCAGCATGTCCACGGCGTGGTGGCTGTCGGGGCGGCGAGACGAGCGGGGCCAGTCGGGCAGACCCAGCCCGTCCTCACCGTGGACATGGCTGGCGTTTTCAAACGCCTGGACCAGGGGCGCGGCGTAGCCGGCGGCCACAGGGATTTCGGGGCGTTGGGCGGCGTCCAGCACAGTCAATGTGTTGGAAACAACCGCGTCCAGAGGCACATTGCCGGCCACACAGCTAACGCCGAGGATGTCCAATTCAGGAGAACGGGCTGCCAGAAGCAGAGCCAGGGCGTCGTCGACGCCGGTGTCACAGTCGATGAAAACGGGAAGAGGTGGCATAGGCGGAATTAGGGATTGGAGATTGGAGAATAGAGATTGGAGATAGGGAGATTGGAGATTAGCGAGTGTCCAATCCCCCATCTCCCTATCTCTCCTTACGGAAGCGTCGCAATGCGTTCGTAGTAGAGCCGCTTGAAGGCTACATCGTCCACGCCGGTGAGCACGTGGGTCTGGGGATCGCGGCCGTATTGCCGCCGCCAATCGCCGATGGTTTGTCCCTGGGTCAAGGTCCCCGTGGTCTCTACATCGACGTAGACGAACTGGGAGGTAAAGAATTCGGGGCGGATGATTGCCATCAGGGCACAGGAATCGTGGACTGCCATATCTTCGTAGCCAAAACGGTGGTAGGCGTCGATGTAGAAGCGCGTGATATCCCAGACAAACTGTCCGGCGCGGTTGCCCAGGTCCCGGATCGTGGCCAGATACTCGTCGTCCATGTGGATCTGCATGGTCACATCCAGCCCGGCCATGCTGATCTCCCAGCCGGCGTTGAAGACCAGCCGCGCCGCCTCTGGATCGTTGTGGACGTTGGCCTCTGCCACCGGGTTGACGTTGCCGGGCGCGCTCACCGCGCCCCCCATCATCACCAACCGGCGTACGAGACGGGGCAGGTCGGGGCAGAGGCGCAAGGCCAGACCGATGTTTGTCAGTGGGCCGAGGGTGACAAGGGTGATCTCGCCGGGGCTGGCGGCGCATGTGTCGATGATGAAATGGGCCGCATCCCGGTCGATGGGCTGCTGCGCGGGCGCGGGCAGGTCCACACCGCCCAGGGCGTTGTCGCCATGCACCATGCTGCCGCGTCCGTGATAGGCGCGCACCAGCGGATTGGTTGCGCCCACAGCCACGGGCGCGCCTGTACGCCCGGCCAGTTCCAGAATGGCGCAGGCGTTGCGGGCCAGAAGGTCTACATCGCCGCTGTTGCCGAAGACAACGCTGATCCCCTCGACCTGCACTTCGGGCGAGGCCAGGGCCAGGAGGATCGCCATGGCGTCGTCCACGCCGGGATCGGTGTCAATGAGAATACGTTCGGGCATGGGTGAGGTTCCTCGACGATTGGTTTTGATGTGAAAATAAGCACACGGATTGACGCGAATCACATCTGCGCCCATCCGTTGTTTCTGCGCTTTCTGCGTTCTCTTTGGCGCGCAGTCTTCGCTGTGGTCGTACTCTCAGACGGTGGGATGTCCGCTCAGCGGCCGCCCATGCCGCTCAAGGTAATGCCCTTGACAAACCAGTTCTGGCCCAGAACATAGACAACCAGCACGGGCAAGAGGGCAATCACCGACCCGGCCATGAGCAGGTTCCACTTGACGTTGTACTGGCCCTGGAAGGCGCTAAGACCCACGGGGATGGTGCGCATTTCCATGGAAACAGTGACCACAAGAGGCCATAGGAAAGAGTTCCAGGACCCCAGGAAGATAAAGATGGTGAGGGCGGCCAACACCGGCCCGCTCAGGGGCAGAATGATTTGCCACCAGATGCGGAAGCTGGATGCGCCATCCATGCGCGCAGCTTCGTCCATTTCCAGGGGGATGCCCCGGAAGTATTGGCGCAAGAGAAAGACGGCAAAGGCTGAGAATGCTGTGGGCAGGATCAGGGCCTGGTAGCTGTCATACCAACCCAAATAGCGCACCAGGATGAAATTGGGGATCATCGTCACCTGAAAGGGAATCATCAAAGTGATCAAATAGAGCAAAAAGAGTGATTCCCGGCCCCAAAAGCGTAGACGAGCAAAGGCAAAAGCGGCCAAAGTCGAGGTGAATATCTGCAACGCTGTCACCGACACGGCAACGAAGAGGCTGTTTAGATAGAAACGACCAAAGGGCATGGCCCGCACCGTGTCCATATAGTTTTTCCACACCACCGGATCCGGAATCCACTGCGGCGGATAGCGAAAGATGAACCCGGGTGCTTTCAGGGACGTGGAGACCATCCACAAGAAGGGCAACACCATCACCGTGCTGCCCAGCAGCAACGCTCCATGCAGCGCCAGATTCCGCCAATTCACTCTGCCCCCTGTCTCTCTCATCACGCCCCCGCCTCGTAGTGCACCCAGCGCCGCTGCAGCCGGATCTGGATCAGGGTGAAGACAAAGATGACGGCGAATAGCACCCAGGCAATGGCCGATGCCTTGCCAAAGCGGCTGAACTGAAAGGCATTCTGATAAATATAGTAAACGATGGTAGTAGTGGCCTGGGCTGGACCGCCCCGGGTCATAACGAATGCTTCGTCGAAGAGTTGGAAAGCGCCGATCATCTGGATCACAAGCAGGAAAAAAGTCGTGGGGCTGACCATGGGCACAGTCACAAAGCGGAATTTGGCCCAGCTACCGGCGCCGTCCACTTCCGCGGCATCGTATAGTTCCTGGGGGATAGCCTGCAGACCGGCCAGGTAGATGACCATCGTGAAGCCAACGTTTTTCCACAGCGTCAAAATCACCACGGCCGGCTTGGCCCAAAAGGTGCTGTTTAGCCAGTCCGGTGGCTGGATAGGCAGGCCAGTGGCTCCCGCTAACCACCAGAAGACCGCGCTGATGATGCCATAATCCTTATTGAACATCCACTGAAAGATCAGAGCGGCGGCCACAATCGTCGTCACCACGGGCATGAAGTAGATTAGGCGGTAGACCTTCACGCCACGGATAGCTTGATTGAGAGCGATGGCCATCATCAGGCCAAAAATCAATTGCAGGGGCACAATCGTGACGGTGAAATAGAGGGTGTTCCACATCACCCGGCGAAAGACGCTGTCCCGGGTCAAAAGCTGCACGTAGTTGGCTATGCCCACCCACTCCGGCGGGGTGAGCAATGACCAATTGACAAAGCTGAGCAGCAGGGCCACCAGCACGGGTAGGACCACAAAGAGAGCAAATCCCAGGAAACTGGGGATCAGGAACAGGTAGGCTTCCCATTGCTGGTCGGGCCGATAACGCCGCCACCAGGGGGTAGGGCGCTGGGATGTCGCTGGAGTCATGGCGCGGCTTTGTGTCTGTATTGTGAGGGCAGGGCGACAGGGTGACAAGGTGAAGCGCTCCACCTTGTCACCTCGTCTATGGGTCTACTGACAAAAGGTCGCTGAACCACGGATCAATCCGGATGCATGCATATATTTCTCTACAATCTCCGCGTTTCCTCTGCGTTCTCCACGCCTTCGCGGTGAAATTCTCCTTTGTCAGTGAACTCGTCTATCGACTCTCTATTTCGGGAAACCGTTGTCCGCCAGGAAGCTATTCACCTCGGCGCAGATCTGGGTGACAGCTTCGTCTACCGTGGCTTCACCAGCCCAGACCCGTTGCAGGCCAGGGCTTATGATAGAACCGTTCAACTCGTCCCATTCGGGGAAATAGCCAAAACCACCGACCTTGGCGTTTTCAC
>Ga0114931_10005572_pt1 | contig 15553 bp, 16 predicted proteins | sample 2SBtaG_FD_89579 | JGI IMG/M metagenome (GOLD analysis project Ga0114931, IMG submission 89579) | Deep subsurface microbial communities from Kolumbo volcano to uncover new lineages of life (NeLLi) - 2SBTROV14_V59a metaG | ecosystem: Environmental > Aquatic > Marine > Volcanic | place: Kolumbo...
AAGAATTGATATGCTTTCAACCGGAATAAAAACCCCTGTAGGGATTAAGATTGCCGGTCCCGATTTGAATGTTCTTCAAAAAATAGGGAAAGAAATTGAAGAAGTTACTAAAAAAATTCCCGGCACCCGCTCTGTTTATGCCGAACGTGCAGTAGGCGGAAATTATGTTGATTTTGATATTGATAGAAATGCAATAGCACGCTACGGACTTACAATCGGTGATGTTCAAGATGTATTTATGTCGGCAATAGGCGGTATGAATATCACAAGAACGGTAGAAGGCTTGGAACGCTATCCGGTTAATTTAAGATATCAAAGAGATTACAGAAATAATCTTGCAGATTTGAAACGTGTATTAGTTCCTCTTCCGAAAGGGGGAAATATTCCATTAAAACAACTTGGAACAATTAGTGTGAAAAAAGGACCACCTGTAGTTAAATCTGAAGATTCACGTCCTAATGCTTGGGTTTATATAGACCTTGAAGGTTCTGATGTTGGTTCTTATGTAGAAAAAGCACAAAAGATTGTAAACGAAAAGGTTCATTTACCTCAAGGTTATTCATTAATATGGAGCGGACAGTTTGAATATATGCAGCGTGCAGCAAAAAAGTTAGCTTTAGTGATTCCTATTACAATTCTACTTGTAATTCTGCTGCTATATTTTAACACAAAATCTTTTATTAAAACAGGTATAATTATCCTTGCTCTTCCATTTTCCTTAGTTGGAGCAGTTTGGTATCTGTATTTAGCCGGCTTTAATTTAAGTGTCGCGGTTTGGGTCGGTGTAATAGCCTTGCTCGGAGTTAGTGCCGAAATGGGTGTTGTGATGGTATTATATATTGACTTGGCTTACGAGGCTTTGAAAAAACAAGGTAAAATGACATCACTTGAAAACTTAAAAGATGCAATATTCCATGGTGCCGTAAGAAGAATTAGACCTGTTATGATGACCGTATTTGTACTTGTTTTAGGATTAATTCCTATTTTGTACGGACATGGAACAGGCTCGGATGTAATGAAAAGAATTGCAGCTCCTATGGCAGGGGGCATAGTGAGCGCTGTACTTATTCAATTAGCGTTTTTCCCTGCTATATTTTACGTAGTTAAGAAAAGAGAAGTAAAAAAAATAATTTCGAGTAAGAACGACTTAAAGTAATAAAATAATAATAATATGCGGGGACCAATAAATGGAGATGTTAATTCTTATACCACCATTAGTTTTGTTTGTGTGGTTAATTGTTAAAAGGGTAAAAAAAGTTGGAGACGGCGATAGCTGCTGCCGATAAGTAACCGAAATAAACAATAAATAAGTGAGGTAGATTATGAAAGAAATAAAAGCATATATAAGACACGAAAAAGCAGAAATAGTCATTCGAAAATTGGAAGAAGCAGGGGTTACGGGAATGACTGTTCTTGATGCAAATGCACTGGCAAATTGGGCTGATGATTTAATATTCAGTTATTCAATTGAATATGTTCAAAAATATTCAAGAGTTGTAAAAATTGAGCTTATCTGCAACAAAGAGCAACTTGATAAGCTTATAAGTGTTATTGCCAAATACGGACATACGGGACAAAGCGGAGACGGATGGATTTTTGTCTCGGATATTAAAAAGGCAATTCGTATTAAAACAGGTAAAGAAAATATCATTGATTAAAAATTATAGGTTTTCGGGTTTGGCTTCTTATTTGCTCTCTAATAAAAACTTGCCCTGCAAGCAGGAGAAAGTAGGTAAATAAACCCGGAAACCGCCAATTTATACTCATCTTCCATTTTTCAGAAGAGGTTTATAAGCGGTTATTTTGTTAATGATAAGAAAAGATTAAAAAATTAAAATTATCAAATTAATATAATACAGGAATAAAACTATGAATAAGACAGTAAAAATATCGACAGCTGCAATATTTATAATGTTTTTTACGGCAATTAGCATATTTGCTCAGAAACATTCAAAAACATCAAAAACCGGTCATCAAATGATGAAAAATATGCAGATGAACTGTGACAGCACGATGATGCAAAAACACATGGGAATGATGAAAGACGGTAAAATGGATTGTGACAGCACAATGATGAAAAATCACATGGGAATGATGATGAAGCATCATAAAGAGATGATGAAAGACGGTAAAATGATGTGTGATACAACAATGATGAAAAACCATAAAGGTATGCTGGGGGAAAACGGTATGATGAATCATAAAAAAGGAAAGATGCAAAATCATAAAAGTATGAAGAACATGATAAAATGAAATCGAAATAATGGGAAACTATATAATTCACAAAGGTGTTATTTCCGATAAACCCGGTAAATGCCCAAAATTCGGGATAAAGTTGAAAGAAGTTTCAATAGATGGAGCAAAAAAGAATTTGCGTGAAAATGGATTTAAAGTAAAATAATTTATAACTCAATTATTTTTCACATTAAAATAAATAATCAATACAATAACTTAAGGAGTAGTAAAATGAAAACATTAAATAAAAAACTCAGTCTTATTAGCGGTTTGCTAATAGCGGTTTTTATGTTTTATTCTAACACAATAGCGCAGAATAATGGCATGAACCAAAATATGCAAAAGAACATGCAGCATATGATGCAGCAAAATATGATGAATATGCAGCAAATGATGGGACATATGAATCAAATGAACACACGAATGCAGAACATGATGCAGGGAATGAGCCAAAACATGATGCAAGGCAACAAAGGAATGATGGGGAATAAAGGCATGATGCAGGGTAAAAAAGGTATGATGAATAATATGCAGCAATCTCAAGGGATGATGGGAATGATGCGGAACATGAAAATGATGTCCGGAAATATGGACCAAATGTTGAAAGAAATGAACCGGATGATGAAAAATAAAGATATGATGAAAAATGCACCAATGATGAAAAACATGAATGAAATGATGGGGAATATGGACAAAATGATGAAAAACTATGATAGTATGTTAAATTATCTTGAATCCCGGAAAAAACAAGCTAAATAAACAGGAATAAAAGAATAATGAAAATCATTTCAAAAATACTTGTGGCAATTTTATTTGGATTTTTAGTATCAAACAAAACCAATGCTCAAAACAAATGGTATGTCAATACATCAATTCAAACAACAGGCAGTACATTTTCTGACGGATCAAACCACAATTCTTTTTTCTTTTACGGCGGTTTAACTTATCAGACTCAGAAACTATATCTGAGTCTGAGTTTACCTGTTGTAATTAGTCCGGATAATACTTTTACACAGATTGGTGATACGTTTTTACCTAACAATCAAATGGGAAATGGCGGTTCCAATGATTTCTTTAACCGGTTTGGGCATATGAATAACAGGAATGGTGATATGATGAGGAATATAAATGTCGGCTTAGGCGATTTGTACTTGAACGGGAGTTTACAAATAATTGATGAGGGGAAAATTTTACCTTCATTTTCTGTTGACGGTTATGTTAAATTTCCAACTGCTTCAACTGTAATTGGTATTGGTACAAATAAATTTGACTACCAAATTGCGATTGGGACGAAGAAATACATAAACAACATTTCCCTATTTGCTCAAATCGGTTATTTGTTTTTAGGAAAATCCGAGGGAGCTGCAATTCTTGATCCCTTGACTTTTACTTTTGGAATAGGATACACTTTCCCCAATAGGAAACATTCATTTTTACTAGGGTACGACTCTTACTCAACAATAATTCAAAGTGCTGCTTCCCCAAAGCAATTGGCACTTGGATACAATTATTTAATAAACAGCAGACTCTTTATTTCAACCATTGCAGCAGCAGGTTTGAGCAGTTCAACATCGGATTATACTTTTTCTGCCGGATTGAACTTTGAGATTTAATAATTAATTCAAATAATGAACGGATTTATAAGAATAATTTGAGGCAAGTTTGGGAAATATATTGATTATATCGTCGTTGACAGCGAATTTATTTACTCCATATCACTATTATTTGGTTCAAAAAGGGAATTGGTAAAAGTTGCGTTTAGCAAGAAAAGGATTTTATATAACTACATCATTAGTTATGCTGGCATCTTCATTGTTGCTTTACTTAATATTGTCTCACCAATATCAATATAAATACATAATGGAATTTAGTGGAAACAGTCTTTCAACCGGACTTTTAATGTCTTCATTTTATGCAGGACAAGAAGGCAGCTTTTTGTTGTGTTTGCTGTTTATGATGATAATTGGAATTATAATAATTAAAAGGTTAAAGGGAAAAGAAAAACGAGAAAACATTTGTCAATAATAAATCGGGAATAAATTATGAAATGTTATAAATGTGGAATGGAAAATTCAAACAAAAGTAAATTCTGTGCTGAATGCGGTGCAGCGTTAGAAACTGCGGCTGATTCACTTTATTGCACACAGTGCGGGACTGAAAATAAAAAATCTAATAATTTTTGTGCAAAATGTGGCACTAATTTGCAGAAACGGAAGAGTACTCATAAAAAGAAATCTTCTGCAAAAAATTATCAAAAAAGATCAAGAAGAAAAGTCCGGCAAAAAAGGCTTGCTATTATAGATTTGCTGCAGGGAAATAAAACATTTGCTATTGTAGGTTTGGTTGTGGCTGCTTTTTTGTTGATATTATTTTTGTCTGATAATAAAACTAATATAAATACAAGAGCTTATATCCCAAACAATAATAGTGTAAATTATGCGGGACTAAAAGGCTCACGAATTAACGATATTGCATCAAAATTTCTTTGTACATGCGGCAGCAGCTCTTGTAATGACCTTTCGCTTGAAGTTTGCGACTGCCCTACATCCAAAGAGGAAAAAGCGTTTATCCAATCACAGATTAATAATGGCAAATCAGATTCGCAGACCATTATTGCCGTTAATTCAAAATATGGCCGGATAATACCGCAATTTAAAAATTTACTTTCCGCTATGACGAAAACATCTAAAAGTTCTTCTAATTTAATGGCTAATAATGTAAAGATAGCAACGCTATTTGATATGGATTTAATTACCGAACAATTCAGATGTCCGTGCGGACAATGCAACATAGAAGAATTAAAAGATTGCAGCTGTAACCACCCGCGTGGTGCAACTGAAGTTAAAGGATTTATAACTGATAAGATAAATAAAAATATTTACTCGGTTGAGCAGATAGTATCTTTTGTAAATAAAAAATATGGCGGTAAAAAAATATAAGGAGTATTAAAATGAAATTCTGTCCAAATTGTGGAAGTAAAATAATAAATGCTGCAAAATTCTGCAATAAATGCGGCACAAAGATTTCTCAAGAAAATATTAGCACTACTGAGAATATGGAAGCAAAAAGAAGTATTGTGGATTCAGGCAAATCCGGAAAATCAAAAAAGAGTTTATTCAATATAGCTCTTTTCATATTATTCACTGGCAGCATATTCTACTATTTTGCTACCGATAAAACAAAAGAGCAATTAGTAATTGACGAACAGCCTCAAATAATTGGGAATATGGAATATCCTGCTTCCAGGTTTGATATGAGCAATGTTAACTATACAATTGAAGGTGATAATCTTGTATTGTCTCTTGATGAAGTTTTAGATAAAAAATTTGTCCGGTATGTGTATAAAAGCAAAAATAGAGATATACCATTACTTGCTTATGTAAGCGAAAATGGTAATCTGGTTACTTCTATTTCAATGTGTGAGCCTTGTAATTCAACAACTTTCCATATTAAAGGTGATGAACTTGTATGTAACTCGTGCGGCTCAACTTGGGAATTAAATTCTTTAAAAACTATAAGTGGTTCTTGTGGTAAATATCCACCTGACCCAATCCCTAGTAAAGTTGAAGGAAATAAAATATTAATTTCTCTTCAAAACATCGAAAGATGGCAGCGTAGAGTTTAGGAGAAATAATGAATTTATACAGTATATCTTTCAGAAGTTTGAAAAGGAGGAAAGGTAAAACTTTCTTCCTAATATTCAGCTTGATATTAGCCGTTTCATCAATTGCTGCACTAATTCAAGTATCTTACCTACTAAATAACAATTTAGAAAGCGAATTGGATGACTTTGGTGCTAACATAATAATCACGCCCTCTAATAATGCCCTATCCATAAGTTACGGTGGTTTAAACTTGGGAGATGTAACTTATGAAAATTCAGGTCTTAAATATTCTGATTTAAATAGTATCGATTCAATAAAGAATAGGAAAAATTTAAGTACAATTGCTCCAAAGTTATTCCAAGTATTTAAATATCAAGGTAAACCAATTTTATTTGCCGGTGTTGATTTTGGAAATGAGCTAAAATTAAAAAAATGGTGGGTAATTTCAGGGGAAAGACCATCTCAAAATAATGAAGTATTAGTTGGAACAAACATCTCCAAACAATTTCATTTGTTGAAGGGAGGTAACATCGAAATAAAAGGTTCTAAATTTTTAATTTCGGGAATATTAAACAGCACAGGGTCCCAAGATGATAATATAATTTTTGCGAACTTAAAAAAGGTTCAACAGCTTGCAGGAAATACAGATGACTTAAGTATGATAGAAGTTTCTGCATTATGCTACGATTGCCCAATAGAGGAAATTGTTAGGCAGACTTCTGAAAAACTACCAAACGCAAATGTTACATCTGTTAAAAAAACAATTGACAGTAAAAAATCAACTTTATCAAAATTTAAAAATTTAGCTGCAGGAATTTCATCGCTAATAGTCTTAATCAGTATTCTAATGGTATTTTCTAATGTAAATGCGTCCATGTTGGAAAGAACAAAAGAAATTGGTGTTTACAAAGCGGTCGGTTACAGCGACTTAAACATATTAAAAATAGTAATATTTGAAATAACAATTGCAAGTTTGATTGCCGGATTGTTTGGATACCTTTTAGGTACTCTCTTTTCCGGTGTAATCTATTCATTCCTAACTGAAGCGGAAACTTACCTTTTCGTTTTTGATGCTCCGATGCTTGTAGTTTCAATGAGTTTGGCAGTAGTTGTTGGTGTAATCGCATCGTTGGCACCGGCAATTAGGAGTTCGAAACTAGACCCTACGATTGCATTTAGAAATTTATAAGGTATAAACATGGAAAATAATTTTATTCAAGCCAACAATTTGATTAAGCACTTTGAATCTTCAGGTGAACTGGTTTACGCAGTTTCTGATATTTCTTTTCAAATTGAAAAGGCTTCTTTTGTTACTATCATGGGACATTCAGGCTCAGGAAAAAGTACTTTGCTAACAATGCTGGGTGGATTAGCTCACCCTTCCTCAGGTAAAATTATCATAGATGATTTTGATATTTACTCACTTTCAAACAAGCAGCTATCAACATTCCGCAGAGAATATATTGGATTTGTGTTCCAGTCTTTTCAATTAATATCTTACTTAACTGTAAAAGAAAACATTCTGGTACCACTTTTAACAAAGGGTTTATCCGATGCGGAACAAAATAAAAAGGTAGATGAAGTTTTAGAGTGGGTTAAACTTAGAGATAAAACAAACCGACTGACTCACGAGCTTAGTGGCGGTGAACAACAAAGAGTAGCAATAGCAAGAGCACTTGTAAATGACCCACCTCTTATTTTAGCAGATGAACCAACCGGAAATTTGGATTATTCTACAGGCAATCAGATTGTTGATGTTTTAAAAGACTTAAATAATTTGGGTAAAACAATAATTATCGTAACTCATAATGAAGATTACAGATTCATTTCGGATTACAACATCAATCTTCTCGACGGTAAATTGGATTTTAATAAAAATGTATCGTTAAAAGAGGTTAATTCGAATTAAAATGAAATGGTTTTTGCAAATACTATTTTTTACTTTTTCTATAACAATTTATGCTCAAGTTGATAACTTATCGTGGGCGGATTCGCTTTATGAAAAGGGGGACATAAATTTAGTTTTGGTTAAACTTGACTCACTTTATAATGAAAATCCAAATAATGAAAATATAATTGTAAAATTGGGAGATTCATATTATCAGCTTAATATGTTAACTGATGCAATGTATTTTTACAACAAAGCCTTAAGAATTAATCCAAATTCTATTAGAAGTTTAATTGGGATTGCACGTGTCGAATTTATAGATGGGAATATTAATTCTGCTAAAATATTATTGGATAAAGTAGTTAAATTAAACCCAAATCTTTTCACTCCATATTCAATATTGGGTAAAATATATTTTATGAAAAATGACATGGAAAGGTCAAAGTACTACTTTCATAAATCATTACAAGTTGATTCCACAAACGTAGAAAGTTTAACAAATTTGGGATTGATATTTCAAACTGTTGGAGACAAGATTCTTGCAGAAAAGTATTTGAAGGAAGCTGTTAAGTTTCATCCCAAAAACCAAATTGCATTGATGAATTTGGGAGTATATTATGGAGCTATCGGTAGAAATCACGAAGCAATTATCCTTTTGAATGATGCGTTAAAAATTGATCCTTCTAATCCAAAAGTTTACTTGAGTTTGGGAATAAATTATTTAGGCAATAAAATATTTTCTGAGGCAAAGAAATACTTTAATAAAGTTTTAGAGCTGGATAATCTAAATATTGATGCCAAGTATTATTTATTTTTAATCAATTTTGACATCAAATCATTTAGCAAAGCTATTAAAGCAGGTAATGCAATTGCCCATATTAAGGATAATTATCCCCAACTGCACCTAATATTATCCAATATATACTTTATACAGAATAACACCAATAAGGCGATAATAGAAGCCAAAAAGGAATTGAATTATTTCCCCGAGGAAATAGAAGCGTACTATTTATTGGCTAGTTTGTACAAATCAAAAGGTGACACAAATAATTTTAAAATTATGAAAAACAGAATTCTCAATAATTTTGGAATAGAATATCAAGATTTAATGATTGATAAAAATATAGCGAATAACAAAATTAATAAATCTTTTAACATAAATAACTAACAATACTAAAAAATTTATTTGCACTAAATTATATTTTCGGAGGAAAAATGTTTGGACATATTCTCATTATTTTTGGATTGGTTAGCGGAATAGTTAGCCTAAGTATGTACTATTTTACCTACAATAATTATGAAAACACACTTAAGATTGCCCAAAATGCTTATAAAATACAATTCACTTTTATTTTATTAGCATCTGCTTTGTTGGTAAAATCAATTATTAGTCATGATTTTTCTAATAGTTATGTTTATGAATACTCATCAACCACACTTTCACCAGGATTATTATTGTCATCATTTTTTGCCGGACAGCAAGGGAGTTTTTTACTTTGGCTTTTATTTAGCAGTGTAATTGGTTTGTTTCTGCAAAAAAGACTTAAAAATGATGCACGATATGAATCTTCAGTTATGATTTTTTACTTGCTCAGCATTTTGTTCTTAAATGTTTTAGTTCTGCCAGGGTTAAAAGACCCATTTGCCTCATTGTTTACAGGCACTAATTATATTTCAGTTAACGCCATAAACAAATCTTTTCTTTCGATACCACAGATACAAAATTTTATTTTCACAAACGGAACTGATCCCTCTAAATTCGTTAAAATCGGAGCTGAATTAAAAGCTACAATTCTTTCTCTAGGAATAGAGCCTTCTGAATTTATTGCTGAAGGGAAAGGACTAAATCCATTACTCCAAAACTTTTGGATGGAAATTCATCCTCCAATTCTTTTTCTTGGATTTGCTTTTACAGCGGTACCTTTTTCATTTGCTCTTGCTGCCTTGCTTAGAAACGAATACAAAACATGGATTAAATATTCTCTCCCTTGGCTCTTAATTGGAATGGCAATTTTAGGAGCAGGAATCATGCTTGGCGGCTATTGGGCTTATGGGGTATTAGGCTGGGGAGGTTATTGGGGCTGGGACCCTGTGGAAAATTCCAGTTTAGTACCTTGGATAGTCGGCATGGCTTTAATTCACACAATGATAATTCAAAACAGGTTTCAAAACAGCGAAGGCGTAATGAAATATTTACGTACAAATCTTGTTTTGGCTGTTATAACTTTTGTAATGGTAATTTACAGTACGTTTTTAACAAGAAGCGGTATTTTATCTGATGCTTCAGTGCACTCATTTGTTGAACCCGGAATGCTAACTTATGCAGCATTAGTTGGATTTATGGTCGGTTTTGTTGTAATTGGAGCAGTTTTACTTTATAAAAGGTGGAATTCTATCTCTAGTTTTGGTTCACCAATCAATGGATGGCTGAACAGAGAAAATGCACTATTTTATGGTTCTGCTCTTCTTTTGGGAATGTCCATCATTATAACAGTTGGAACTTCTTCCCCTATTTTCGGAACTTCTGTAAAAATTGATTATTATAATATTATGAATAAACCACTGGCTATTTTAGCCGGCATAATTTTAGGGTTTAGCTTATTTTTAGGCTGGGGGAAAACTTCAAAACGGATAATACTAAAACAGGCTTTAGTTTCATTTGGTATTTCTTTTGTTATATCTTCACTTGTGTTTTATTTTTCGGGTTTAACCGGAATACAAAATTATCTTTTTCTGTTGGGTGCATTTTTTGGATTAGTAACAAATTTATTCTTTTTTACAAAAAACGTGAGGAACTCAATTGCATTTACCGGAGGTCAGCTTGCACATTTGGGATTAGCTGTTATGTTGATGGGTATAGTTCTAAATGGAAATTTAGTTACTAAACACCAAACAAATTTACCAAAAGGAAAGAGAGTTTCCGTTGGTAATTTTTCAGTAAAATATATAGGATATTCCTACCTGGAAGAAAGCAAAAAGTTTAAATTTGATGTTGAATTTAGCAATAAGGACAATTCATTCATAGCTTCTCCTTTAATGTACAAATCAGATTATAATGGAAGTACGATGAAAGAGCCTTATATCAAAGAAGGATTTAAAAGGGATATTTATATTTCTCCAATGGGTTTAGAATCTGAAAAAGGAGGCGATAGCAAACAAGTTTTAATCAAAAAGGGCGAAATTAAACATATTGAAGGCTTTAATGTAAAATTCGTGAAATTTGATTTTACCAAAAAAGATATGAGCAATATGACCGCTGGAAAGAATTTTAAAATATTTGCTGAACTTGAATTAGAAAAAGACGGAAGAATTATTAAAGCAAAACCATTAATGACTAGTGAAAAAGGTAAAAATTTTTATGTTGCAGATACACTAAAAACAGCTGGTTTAGCTGTAAAAATGGTTAAAATGGATGCATCCGGAAGTGTTCTGGTAACAATAAGTAAAATTGGAACTAAGATACAGTATAAACCGGAAACGCTATCAGCAGAAATCAGTTTTGAACCGTTCATTGCTTTAGTTTGGATTGGTGTGATCTTAATTACAATTGGTCTGCTCCTTGCAGGGTTCAATAGATTTAAGTTAAACAAAATCAGAGGTTAGTAATTTGAATATATTAAAAAATATAATTGTTTTTTCTCTTTTTTCAACATTTGTTTTTGCCCACGGAAATCATAAAAAGAAAAAAGGAATGATGCACAAGACCGATACTTTGACAATTGTTGCAGGCGATACAATTGCTATAAATGGTATTTCAACAGCAGAATATTTAGGTCACAAAACCAAAGAACCGGGAAAAGAGAATGTTGAAGAAGAGGAAGAAACAGAAAAAGTAAGTTTAGATGCGTTATTCGAGCACGTTCATAATAAACTGATTCATTTCCCAATTGCATTTGGAATTTTGTTATTTATTTTTATGATTTTGGGATACAAACAAGAAGTGTGTAATCGAGCATCGAAAATTATTGTTGTTTTAGGCACATTGGCTTCAATTGCCGCTATTATAACGGGTTATATGCAAATTGCTCCTTTTGAGGGTACTGCAACTTTTGCATTAGTACAAGTTCACAGAATATTGGGTTTTGTTGTACTAGGAATTTATTTAATAATGAATTGGGCTGTATTCACGCGTCAATCTAATAAGATATTATTAATCCTAAGTGGCATACTTGCATTGACAATTAGTCTTGCCGGTTTATACGGCGGTGTAATTGCTCATTAAAATGCACCGTTATTCTGATCCGTCAGTTGCCGGATGCAGAATCTAAAATATTGTATAGAAAGTATAAATAATGAAAAATCACATAAAATATATCGTTTTGTTTTCTATTCTGTTCAATTTTATTTGGGAAATGGCACAAATGCCGTTTTATCTAAATATGCCGTGGAATTTGAGAACTACAATAATCTGTCTTGCTGCAAGTTTGGGTGACGCTGTAATGATATTGATAATATATTTTTTAGTTTTACTTTTTCTAAAGGATTCTTTTTGGATTCGCAAATTAAGATTAAAGGGAGTAATGTTCAGCATAATTTGGGGATTTGTTTTATCTGTATTAGTTGAATGGATTGCAGTAGCAAATAATTTATGGCAATACAGCAATTTTATGCCGCTACTGCCCTTCGGGGAAATAGGTATTACCCCAGTCTTACAGATGCTGGTACTACCTTTAATCGTTTTTAAATTAACTGAAATAATCATTTACTTAAGGAGTTAGCCATGATGAACGGAATGTTTGGAGGCGGAATGTGGTTCGGCTGGATTTTTTGGATTGTAATGATTGCCATTATTGTTTGGGCAGTTACACTTTTCACTAATAAAAGCCGTTCGGAAAATTCTAATAATTTTGTTGAAAAAGAAACACCTTTATCTATCTTGAAAAAGAGATATGCGAAAGGTGAAATTACAAAAGAACAATTTGACGAAATGAAGAAAGACTTGATGTAATACGCAATACTGTAATGGACAATTGATAATTGACAATGAAATTTTTAACCGGATATTGCCGGTAAAAATAACTTTATTAAAAATGAATTATTGGCAGAACGGTGGAAGCATCTCTCAGCTTACATCTATGTTTCTGTTTTGGTTCGTTGTTATATCCGGAGAATAATTAATTCAAGTATTTTCAATAATTATATAACATATTTCAATAATTATATAATGAATTATTTAAACTTGAATATATATTTAAAGTATAAAAAACAAGAAAATAGCGGAGGATGTTTTGGAACAATTTTTAGGTGTAATTATACTTTATAGTATTGCTCTAATGAATTTTCGTAAAACTTATAAATTTGTTCGTGTAAAATCGGTGGTCAAATTGAAAAAATAATGGCACTGAATAAATAACAAATAATAAAACTTTATGTGAAGCGAGCATTCGGCAATAATTAAACGGCAAAATTTAATTGTCTAATTGGATTCAGGGAATGGAAATACATGAAAGAATCCGTTGTAGTAATATATGTAATTAGCATTATTAATTTTGTAAATAAATATTTTAATAATAACAATTTTATGGAGAATTATCATGCACAGTAAAAATTATTCACTCAAAGATCCTGTTTGCGGTAAAAAAATGAACCCGAACAAATCTTACGCAAAAATTAAATACGGAAAAGAAACTTATTATCTGTGCTGTCCATTGTGTCAGTCCGAATTTGAAAAAGAACCTGAGAAATACATTAAACAAAACTAAGCTAATACGTATGAGGATAATCATCAACATTAAATTCATAATTATATAACATTTTTTAATAATTATATAATGGATTATTAAATTTTGAATATATATTTACATCACAGAATAAATTTAATAAAATTATTTCGGAGGATATTATGGAACAGTTCATAGCAGCACTTTTATTCTCTATCATAGCTTTAACCGGTTTCTGGGTAGCAATAAAATTCAGCAAGTTCAAAGGTGAAGGACATGAAGAATGCGATGATCCGGAAAATTGCGTACTACGGAAGATAGGATTATCAAAATTTCACTGTGATAATTAAAAGAATTTTAAAATGAATGATTTTCAATAATGTATTTAATGAATATGTAATTATTTAAATCATAAAATTCAGTTTGAAACAACAATATATTTTCATTTAACTTAATTGGAAGGAAACAAAATGGAAAATCACGAAGAACACAATCACGCGGAAATGGTTCATAACAAAATGGATCATTCTCACGAGCATATGGAGCATTCGGCTCATAATCACGATCACCACGGCGGTGGCTCACACGATGAACATCATGGTCATGCTAATCATCATCAGCATATGATTGCGGATTTTAAAAAACGATTTTGGATTTCTCTTGCTGTTTCTATCCCCATATTGCTATTATCACCATTAGTCCAAAGTTTTTTAGGATTAGGTTCATCACTACAATTTGCCGGCGATAAATATTTGTCATTTCTGTTATCAACATTTGTATTTTTTTATGGCGGTTATCCTTTCTTAAATGGTATGGTTGATGAAATTAAGAAAAAACAGCCGGGAATGATGACGCTTATTGCAGTAGCTGTAAGTGTTGCATATTTCTACAGCTCTGCCGTTGTATTCGGATTGGAAGGGAAAGTATTTTTCTGGGAATTGGCAACTTTAATTGATATTATGCTTGTGGGTCATTGGATAGAAATGAAATCCGTTATGGGCGCTTCACGTGCTCTGGAAGAGCTTGCTAAATTAATGCCCTCAGATGCTCATCTAATTAAGGATGATGATAAAATAGTTGATGTTCCCCTCTCCGAATTAAAATCGGGTGATAAAGTTTTAGTAAAGCCCGGTGAAAAAATTCCTGCCGATGGTGTTGCCGTTAAAGGGCAAAGTTCCGTTAATGAATCTATGCTTACAGGCGAATCCAAACCGGTAAGTAAAAAAGCCGGTGATAAAGTTATCGGAGGCGGTATTAACGGTGAAGGTTCGTTAGTTATTCAAGTGGAAAGAACCGGAAAAGATTCTTTTCTTTCGCAGGTTATTGATCTTGTAAAAGAAGCACAGGCAAGTAAATCAAAAACACAAGATCTTGCTAACCGCGCTGCTTTTTGGCTGACTATTATAGCAATTTCGGGCGGAGCAATTACAATGTTTGTTTGGCTGGCAGTAGTTCACCAAAGCCTTGCTTTTGCACTGGAAAGAACCGTTACGGTTATGGTTATAACCTGCCCGCACGCTTTGGGACTCGCTGTTCCTCTCGTAGTTGCAGTATCGACAGCCATTTCGGCATCAAAAGGATTATTGATTAGAAATCGCGCTGCATTTGAACAAGCACGAAAGTTAAATGCAATTATTTTTGATAAAACCGGAACTTTAACAAAAGGTGAATTTGGAGTTACTGATATTATTTCTTTTCAAAGTCAATATTCCAATGACGATATTTTGCACCTTGCTGCTTCTGTTGAAAGAAATAGTGAACACCCGATTGCACAAGGTATTTACAAAAGCACGGAAAATATTTCCGAAGCAATTGATTTCAAAGCCGTTCCGGGTAAAGGCGCAACGGCTGTAGTGGATAGTATTAATGTAGGTGTTTTCAGTCCCGGTTATTTACGCGAAAAAAACATTTCGTTAAATGATGAAAGAATCGAAAAACTTTCAGCTCAAGGCAAAACCGTAGTTTTTGTATTAGTTGACGAAAATCTTATCGGCGCAATTGCATTAGCCGATATTATTCGAGAAGAATCTAAGAAAGCAATAGCCGAGTTTAAGAAACTGGGGATCAAAACCATAATGTTAACCGGAGATAATGAAAAAGTTGCCAAATATGTTGCCAACGAAATCGGTCTTGACAGATATATTGCCGAAGTTTTACCGGACGGT
>Ga0114931_10005573_pt1 | contig 15553 bp, 10 predicted proteins | sample 2SBtaG_FD_89579 | JGI IMG/M metagenome (GOLD analysis project Ga0114931, IMG submission 89579) | Deep subsurface microbial communities from Kolumbo volcano to uncover new lineages of life (NeLLi) - 2SBTROV14_V59a metaG | ecosystem: Environmental > Aquatic > Marine > Volcanic | place: Kolumbo...
ACGGTGCCGTTCTGGAGCCATCTCAAGCCGTGCGCCGCGAACCCCTTGGGCTGCGAGGCAACGGAGCAGCCGCCGCTCTGCAAGGAGGGAGCGCCGTGTCCCGTTACCGTCTCATTGCCGAACGACGCGCCGAGCATCCAGGAGCAGCTCGAAGCGGCGTTGCCGGACGCGGTCACGGACTGCCTCGAGGTCTCGATCCCTCAAGGCTTCTCTTATGAACCGAAGGCGCCACCGTCCGCCACCGTCCTCTTCTCCCACGACGGGGTCCGCGCCACGTTAACGATGCCGCTCGAGGTGACCGACCTTGCGTCCGGCGAGACGGCACGGCTGACTGATTTCATGGGGAACGCGGACGTCGATCTCATCAAGGTTTACGACCTCGCGCATGACCTCGCGCAGGCGGAACGGACGACGAGCTTCCTCGAGCGGCTGACCTTGGACCTCCTCGCCGTCTACGGGGGCGTCGACTCCTCGATACCACCGATGCGCGCCGTCACCGTCCTCGGGCAGAAGCGGTACTGGAGCCGGACGCAGGTGGAGCGGCTCCTCCAGGGGGACATCCTCCCTTGGGTGGACTTCATCCAGGTGCCGAACACGCTGGGAAGCTTCTCCCCCATCTGGCCGAGCGGCAACCTCTCCGCAGAGGAGCAGCGGATGTACGCGGGCATTTTCTACTACCTCTACGTCAAGCCGAGCAACACGACTTATCCGCGGATGAAGAGCCGGTTCTTCTACCCGTACACGAAGCCGTACCTGAACATCAACGGCGGCCAGGAGCTCCTCAAGCCGCGGAGCGCGAACGTCGGCGGCCTCCTCCAGAAGATGGTCGGCCTCTTCATGAACGACTACCGGTTCAAGTATGATATCACCTATCCTGTCATCGTCACCCTGACGGATATGGACGCGTTCAAGGGCGCGGGCTACGACTGGAGCTTCGCGCTCGAGGCGAACATCCGTCGGAACGAGCCGGTCAACACGTCCGGGACGGCGACGAGCTTCGTTTTCGCGAACGAGAAGGTGGACATGACCGCGCCGCAGCAGCGCGTCCGGAACACAATAATCATAACAACTGTGGACAAGCTGACCAACGAACCGATTCCGGACGCGCGGGTCAGCTATAGTTGTGGCGACGAGTACTTCATCGGGCAGACCAATGGTCAGGGCCGCCTGACGACCAGGCTGCCGTACTGCCGGTACGGTGGCGTCCTCCTCTACGGAGCTGACGGCTACCTCGGCGACGGGCTCGCGTACGACAACTATGAGGAAGGCGTCACCAAGACCTTCACGCTCGCGATGTGGCCACTCGAGAACGTGACGCTCTCCGTCCGGAAACGGACGCCGGAGGACATTGCGGCGCTGATGACGGGGAGCCTCACCTACGAGTCGGTGCGCGCGCACAGTCACCCCCTCAATAGCTCGGACCTCGTCGTCCTCAACATCGAGCGGGTCAAGGAGAGCCCGTACGAGGACGACGCACCCCTCGTCGGGTTCTACACCTTCAGCCCGGCAGACCAAAAGTTCCAGGAGAACCTGGACGCTCGTCGGAAGCAGGTGGCGCAGCTCCTTGCCCATGGCATCCTGACGCAGCAGGACGCGGACGACTACCTCGCGACGCTCGAAGCGTCCCAGAACAAGTCGTTCGGGGCGCAGCCGACCATCACGGCCGCGCTCGCCCCCGGCGCGTACACGGTGGATGCGTTCCTCCTCCACAACGACGTCATCGAGATTCCGACGGAGACGCGCGAATTCTGCATGGTCGGCGGCGGCTCTCTCTGCATCGGGAAGAAGACCTTCACGCTCAACGCAACCAACTTCACGACCTGGCTGAGCGGCGGCGCCACGCTGAACGAGACGGACGCCTTCTCCCTCTCGGAGAACACGCTCTACTCCTTCACAAACTACACGTTCTACGTGCTCGAGGAGCCGCTGCCGCAGAGCTGGCACGACCTCGAGGAGTATCAGACGCCGGACGAGTACGCGGCGGGGAAGCGGCTGCTCTTGCTGCCGACATGGGACCGGTGAGGTAAATCTTTATGAATGTACTGGCGGAGAGAAGAGGCATGGAAGGGCCATTTTGGAAAGGGGTGGCGCTTTTCATGGTCTACCTCACCGTTTCTCTTATCTTCGTCTCGGCCTTGGCGCTGCGTGCCGACGCGGTCCTTCAGGTTCAGGTGACGGGTCAGGACCAGGTGCCGAGCTTCCGGCGGACGAACGATACGACATCAATCACCGTCTTCGCGGACAGCAACCTCGTCACACTCCTCAGTGGCGCCGGCGGCCTCAACCTGAGCTGCACGAACGCCACGAACGGCTATCTCTGCACGTACACCTTCCCGGAAGCGTACCAGAGCCCCGGACGGTACAGTCTCACCCTGCAGCAGTCGGCAGGGACCCCGCCGACGACGACGACCTCCTATGTGGTCGACGGCACGCCGCCCGCGTTCTCCCGGGCGGAGATCACGCAGCTCGGCGGGAGCGTCAGTGCCGCCTACACGATCAGGGACACGGCGAGCGCGACGACGAGCGACTGCTCCGGGCTCGCGATGGTCAAGCTCATCGTGAACGACAATGTGGTGGCTTCGGACGCGCTCTCCGGCTGCGACGCCAGCGGCGTGCTCACGGGAGCCGCTCCCGGCATCGACGGTCAGGCGAAGATATACCTCCTCGCGATGGATGCGCTCGGGAATGCGGGCACGAGTGCTGTCGTGACGCGTGCGATCGACACCGTGCCGCCCATCCTTCCGACGACGTTTCAACTCCTCCGGAACGGGGCGGACGTCATGCAGCTCAGCACGGACGCCGCGGCAGTCCAGCGCGCCGACCTCGTCTTCACCGTGACGGAAAGCGCGCTCAAGTCTGTCACCGTGGACGCGTCCGGCCTGACGCAGGAGCCGGCGCTGCAAGCAGCGTATAAGACGCTCACGCCTGCGTGCACGGGTGACGAGACGAAGACCTGCATCGTCCGCGATCTCCAGCTGGACCCTGCATCCGGCGATCTTTCCATCACGGTGACTGCGAGGGATGCCTCCGGGAACTCCGCCTCGGGACAGGCCGTCAAGACCCTCGCGATCGAGAACACGAAGCCGACCATCGCCTATCTCGGACGGGCGGACCTTCGCTGCGACACGTGCTACTTGGGCAGCGGCACCAACATCCTCTTGGCCGAGGTCGACGCCCCCGGCGGGCTGCGCGGCGGTGGCCTCTTCCTTACGACGCCGGACGGGACGCTCGCTGCTCAGAACTGCACGAACACGCAGGGATCGTCGTGGAGCTGCACCTTCGCGTATGCTGTCACCGGAACGAGCGGCCAGAAGACGATTAGCGTCTCTCCCGCCAGCATGGATGACCTCGGCAACGCGTTCTCGCCGCTCTCCAAGACGTTCAAGCTCGACACGAAACGGTCGCAGGTCATCGGCGCCCCGAAGGCGGATGCGCTCTGCCCGGCGGCTGGCCAGACGTTGACCGTGACCGCCACCGTCAAGGACACGAGTCCTTCGCTCAGGATCTGGGCGAACGTCTCCGACGTCACGGACCGTGAGAATACCACGGGGACGTGCACGCCCGGGGACGACGGCTTCCTCTGCACGCTCACCATCGACAGCTTCGTCAGCGTCCACACAAAGGGCGAGGTGCCCATCACCGTCACGGACGAGGCGGGCAACACGGCGCAGATGCTCCTCAAGCTCGAGGTCTGCGAGGCGGAGCCGGACGCGACGCCGAACTACATCACGGGCATCGATCCGTCCGGGCCGCTGCCGATCGTCGATAAGCGGCTCGCCAGCCTCATCCCGTTTCGGGTCAACGTTCCGCTCAAGCTGACCTTCAAGGGGAACGCGAAGGTCACGCAGGTGCGACGGGTGACGTGCGATAACCCCTTCATGTTGCGGAACCAGGCGTACATGCTCAACGAGTTCTCCCAGTACCCCGTGCTCGCAGCGTATTACCAGTACGACGGCGCCTGGCCGAACGGGACGGTGCCGCTCAATTGCACGGTCGACTTCACGATTCGGCGTGGGAACACCATCTATCTCAAGCCCGAGTCTGAGAACCTCTCGTTTTCGTTGCCCGTGGCGCGCCAGGAGCTCGGCAACCCGGGAGATGCAATCCGAGAGAAGGAGAACAATCTCGTTGCGGACATCAACAAGCTCCAAGACCGGATCAAGTCAAAGGCTGCCATCGACAACAGCCTCGGGAAGGTCTGCAAGATGGCGGAGATGCTGGGTGAGGCGAACGCCGCGCTGCAGGCCGTGAAGGCGGTGCTCTACTCAATCGCCGTGGCGCTCGTCGGCACGGGTATCGGTTCGGCGGCTGGTATCGCTCTCTGGGCAAAAGCAAACCTCGTGCTTTCAAGTTTCCATAACTTTGTTAACACGTATATCTGGCCTGTTGGTTGGATTAGCGGCGGAGGAGTTGCGAAAGGGGGTGTCGGGGCTGTAGGTGCTGCACAGGCCTTCGGGGCTGGTAAGGCAAAACTGAGCGTCCAGGCGATCGGCTACATGGTGAAATGGACTTGCGGCCTCTACGAGTGCAAGATGTACGACGCTGGCGAGTGGGCGAAGCTCGGTCTCGAGACGAAGACCGTACAGAACTTCCTCGACAAGCAGACGAACAAGTGGACCGGCGACGAGAAGGCGTGGCAGTCCGCCTTCGGCAAGGACGAGCTGCACGTCACCTCAAAAGGGGGATTCTCGCTTTTCAGACCGTCGGGCACGAGCGACGAGTACTATCTCTTCGATCCCGGTTCCGGCTCCTATATCTTCGATTTGGTCTCCTTCACGGCTCGCGGCGCAGTCTTGCCGTTCATGTACGGGCGGGGTGACGGATCCTCCTTGGGGCAGACGGCGCCTGACCAGCTCCAGTACCAGACGAACTCGTATGTCGACGCGGTCTCCTCAATCACCGGCGACAACTGGATTGTCAATCCTTATCGTTCAACGCGCTACGACGGGATGTGCATCCCCGCGCAGCTCTACAACGCGCGGAAGGAGAAACAGCTCAAGTGCATCGAGCTGAAATGCATCCGCGAGGCGGCGGAGAAAGGCATGCCGATCACGCAGTGCGAGGAGCAGTTCAGCGCGCAGTCCTGCCTCTACCTCGAGAGCGCGCAGGCGCGGACGCACGGCAGCATCGGCAACATCCTCCTTGGGGCTGTTGCCCAGATTGCGCTCCAGATGGTTCTCGGCTATCTCGTCCAACGCGCCTTCAAGACTGGCTGCCAGCCCCTCTATTCCATCTTTGAGATAGACCTCCAAGGTACGGCGACAGCCGGGGCGGCATCCCAGGCCAGCCCCGACATCAGCTGCAACGTTAAGGGCGAACCAGGCGTCCATCTCTGGAGCAACATCCTCTGCGGTTCGCGTGCCGTCGCTTGCGGCCTCATAGGTGCGGCCTTCAATTTCCAGGAGCTCGCCGGCTTCGCGGATAGCCTCCGCGCGGAGAATCCGACCGTGCCTACCGGGCAGGACTTCTGCGAAGGCCTCGACGGGGTCGAGCCGGACGATACCGTGTCCGACGGAGGTGGCTTCATATGAGGTTGTTCGTCGCGTTCCTCCTCGTCGCGTTCCTCCTCTTACCCGTGGCGCTCGCCGTGAGCGAGAGCCCGCTGACGAATCCGCAGTTCACGTGGGACCTCGGTTTCAACGAGACGACGCTCGGCCTGCCGTGGTACAGCGTGAGCCAGTGGGAGGTTGAGGTCTGCACGCGTGGCTTGACCTCGACGGTCGGCACTATCCCCGGGACGAACGACATCACTGATTACAGCCTCTCGACGCCGATCTACATGGACACGGTGACGCTCCTCGCGAAGAAGACTGAGTACGCGGATGGCGCGTACTATGAGATCGGGTGGTACGTCCAGCCGTTCGCGGGACAGATGGGTGCGCGCGTGCTTGCCATAGACGCGTTTGGCCGGAACACGAAGCTCGCCCAGGGCGACCCGTCGGCGGGTGCGGCGTTCGACGGCTACCTCGCCTTCCCGGTGCCGTGCGACGCGTCTGTGTACGGCTCGCGCTACCTTCTCGACACGGCGCCGAATCGCGTCCGTCTCGAGTGGTGGGCGACGAACGGGACGAACAACGGGCCGGTCCAGCACCTGACGAGCGGCTTCGTGAACAGCACGGGTGGATCATGATGGCGACGAAACGCAAGTCCAATAGACAAACAGGTATCAGAAAGAACAAAAACACTAAGAAGAATGGAAAGAACATGGATAATGATAAAATAATCACCACTTCGCATAAATCTTTCTGGCAGAACCACCTCGCCATCTTCTCTTCTTCCTGGGGCGCCCTTCGCCAGCGGAAGACACTCCTCGTCATCGGCCTCGATATCCTCCTCCTCCTCGGCATCATCAGTCTCTCCATCGCGAACAGCCTCGTCTGGTCGGCCGTCGCGCAGCCGCTCACGCCGGTCCTGTCTGCGGTCGCCAGCCTCGAAACGAGCGGTAACGCGACGAACGTCAATCGGATGGCGATCCTCAACTCCTACAGGCCGGACCTGAACGGCATCCTCCTCAAGGCAGGGCTCGCGACGTTGGTCATCTACCTCGCCTTCATCGCGCTCTACGCGCTCCTCAAGACAAAAGCGTGGACGATTGTCAGGGACGAACGGTTCCACGGCTACGGGAAGAACCTCGCCCTGACCGCCGGATGGTTCCTGCTCCTCCTTATCCTCCCGGTGCTCCTCCTCATGGTCAACCCTATGGCCTCCGCGTTCGTCCTCCTCGTCATCGCGCTCCTCGCGCTCCTCTTCCTGCCGCTCTTCTACGCGGCGAAGGAGTGGAAACACCTCTTCCGCTGGCGCCTCCTCGGGAACTACCTCTTCGTCCTTCTCGTCCTCCTGGTCGTCTGGGTCATTGTCGTTAACATCCTCTCGTTGACCGTCTGGCTGAGCAAAGGCCTCTACACGGGTCTCTTGCTCCTCTGGATACTCCTCTGGACGGCGTGGGGAAGATACTATATCCAAGGATTCGTCACAGAATATGCACCGTAAAACGTAAAAGAGTGGTAAGCATGGAAACACGGAAAGGACAGGTGGCGCTCTTCGTCGCCGTCGGCATCGTCCTCGTCATCGGGGTCCTCCTCTTCCTCTTCCTCCGTCTGAGGACGGCGGTCGAGCCGACACTGCCGGTGGAGTTCGCACCGGTCCAGGACCACGTCCACGAGTGTTTGCGCCAGACGGCGATTGACGGGCTCAAGGTCCTCGCGTCCCACGGGGGGTATCTCGACCCGCTCGACGCGGCGAACGCCGGACGCGACCTCGTCCTCAACCCGTTCACGCCGACGGAATCCGACCTCGTCCGGCTCAATCCCGCGGACAACGCGAGCGCGATCCCATACTACTACTACCTCGCGGGCAGCGACACCTGCCAGTTCTGCCTACTCACCACGCTCACCCCGAGCCAAGAGCAACTCGAATCACGTCTCCGGACGTACATCCTCGCACACCTCCACGAATGCATCAACTTCGGCCTCTTCCCCGACATCACGGTGAGAGCCGACCCGGCGCAGGACCTCACAGTGCGTATGACCAACCAGTCCGTCTACCTCGACTACAACCGAAAGCTGGACCTCACGAAGGACGCGTCCACCGTCCATGCGGACCTCTTTCAGGAACGCGTCGACATCCCCTTCCTTCGGTACTACGCGCTCGCGAAGCAGATCACGCAGCGCGAGATTGACACACAGTTCCTCGAGAACTACCTCTTGTACCTCATCAGCGCGTACTCGGGGATCAAGGCGGAGCTCCCCCCGATCGCGGGCTACGAGGAGGGCTTCTCGCCGAGCTTCTGGGTCCTCCCGACAGTGCGGCAGACCTACCAGCAGCTCCTCATCTCCATGACGCCCTCGCTGCAGGTTCTCGGCACGAAAGGAGCAACCGTCCCGGCGACGACCGGCGACCCGTACGTCGACGGCTTCCTCAACATGGTCAGGCTCGACCTCGTCAACGACTCCCGGATCAAGGCGGACGACCTCAGCGTTAGCATCCTCGAGCCCGACCTACCCATCTATCTGGATGTCAACCCGAAGAAAGGGATGCTCATCAAGCCGCGCTCCGAACGGCAGAGCGGCGTCCTCTTCGTCCCGCCGCGGCAGCAGAACTACTACGACTTCTACTATGACATCAGCGCGCCGTTCATCGTCGAGATTCGGCAGACGGACGCCATCCCCGGGACGGACATCAGCTTCCTCTTCGCCCTCGAGGCGAACGTTCGCGAGAACAAGAACATGGCGCAGTGGCTCCTCGGACGCGGCACCATCCCGTGGAGCGACGACTTCGTCCAGTACACGGTGAAAAACCCTGCGTCCGCGCTGCCGCCAAGCGAGTCCGGGTACGTCGCGAACGCGGCGCAGTACAGCCACAACACCTCGCTCACGACGCTCCTCTGCGACGACGCGTTGTGGTCCGTCCCGGTGAAGGTGAAGACCTTCGATGCCGCGAATGGCCGCGCACTCGAGAACGTCACGTTCAGCTACGCCTGTGGCCTCTACGCGACGTGCGATGTTGGCCTTTCCGCCGAGGACGGCAGGTACGCCTCGCTTGACACCAAGCTGCCGCAGTGCCAGGGCGGTCTCCTTAAGGCGGAGAAGGAGGGCTACCAGTCCGTCTCCGCGCGCGTCTCCACTAGGAACGGGCAATCGGTCGTCCTCCCAGACATGAGTCTCTACCCGTACAAGACGATCGAGGTCTCCTTCGTCAAGTACCAGGTGCACAAGAATGCCGTCACGGACGCGCTCAGCGTCGGCTCCCCGGAACCCATCGATACCTCGAAGGAGACGGTCTTCGCCATGCTCAACCGCTACGACCAGACCGGTAGCGAGGGGCCGGTGACCGGCACCGTCATCTACAGCAACGATACGAACATCACGACCATCAGCATCGTGCCCGGCCGGTACGAGATACGCGCGTTCTACCTCAACAACGAGGGGTTCGTCATCCACAAGGGCTGCAAGCATATCCATGGGCACGCCGTCCCTGAGAACGACACCGAGATTAAGCCCGCGCCGTGGGGCGGCCTCGAACGGACGAACGAGACGAGCTACTGGCTCGTGCAGAAAGATGATCTCTACGGGCACGAGACGCTGACCATCCCTGTCTTCGTCGCCCCGCCGCCCGTGTGCATCGACGACCTGGATTCGATGGGCGACACGAAGCTCTTCTCGCGCCGCTTCCGCTCCGAGGCGGAGCCAGCGTTCTCCTAGAATCTATCCAGTCGGCTGCGCAAAATCGTTGATGTCCGGCTGCTCCGTCGGCATGCTCTGCAGGCCGCTAAGATGTTTGAGGTTGGCGCAGAGGTCCTTTCGCTCCTGGGTGACAAGCTTCGGACACAAGGAGTAGTCTCCCTCCATGATGAACGGCATCAGGCACGTCTCGCGCTCCTCAACGCCGCTGATTTCGTCGCAATGGCTCGCCTTCTTGTCTGTGAGGACGATGGTGCCGAGACAAGAATCGCGACGGGCCTGGTTCTCGATTCCCTTGCAGATGGCCTCTGCCTTCGTACTGTCGCCCGTCCGCGCAGCGGCGATCGCCTGGTCGGTCACGCTCTCCTGATCCTCGCCGGACACGACGATGATCTCCGTCAGGGTTGACTCGGTCGGGGTCCCGTTCTCATCGTTCCCTGTCTTGTTGACGGTCGTCCCGCTGCTGCCTAACGCTTGGATCGAGAGCTGCTGGGAGGCCGTCGCCGGAGATGATCCTCCGTACGTCGCGATCACCTTTACGGTATACTTTCCCGAGGCCTCGACCGGGATCGGCACGGACTGGCTGTCCGTCATCGAGGTCGCGATCGCCTTGGTCTTCTCCTCGCTCCATGCGACCGAGCCGTACTCGTCGAGAAGCTGGTACTCGAGCGTGACGTCGTACTTGGACGCGGAGCCGAGGTTCGTCGCGCTCGCCTCGGCGCGGACCTTGTCGCCGGGCTTCGCTGATACGCTGTCGAGCGTGAGCGTCACATCGAGAAGCTTCGTTCCCCCGTTACCAGAGGAAGGCGCGCCGTTCCCGCCGAAGAGGTGCGAGAACCCGTAGAACGCGCCCCCGAGCACGAGGAGGACGAGGAACACCTTGAGGATCGTCGCCATGGGCAGATGCACCTCGTGCCGGACGACGTGCTGACCGGTGGTCGCGGCGAGTGCGGCGTCGACGTCCCGTTTCGGGTAGCCCTGCTGGAGCAGGAACGGCCGGAGCTGCTCGGCCTGGTAGCCCTGCGCGAGGTACGTCCGGAGATAGGCGGCGAGCTGCTCCCTTACCGAGGGTTGCGGCCGGCCGCCGGTCCCGAGGCCAGTCGCCTGTCCCGTCGCCGCACCGCTTTGCAGGGCGGCGAAGGACGCGTCGATCATCGACTGCGGATAGCCCCGCTGCGCGAGCGCCTGTCGGATCTGCGCCTCCTGATAGCCCTGCCGGAGGAGGCCGTCGATATACTCCGCCAGAGATTGGTCGCTCACCCCGTGCACCCGACGTGATTACTCCTTGACGCTTTTAAAAAGGTTGTGTCAGGAATGGTTGTGATGACAACGTCGAGCAGTGCTCCTCCGGTCACTGCGTTCCGGACTTCGCGGACACGCCGCGAACCGTGGCGGCTCGGCTGGGCCGCGGGTGCACGAGTATCGGCTCACAAACAGTCTACCCACAAGCAATCTCTCACGTGGTGGCCGCCGGAGCGCGACTGAGAGACTCCCACCGCGGCCGGGCGTATAAAAAGATTTATATGCGAGTGATAACATGGCAGTAGTATGAGTACTGTCCTGCCGTTCCGAAAACCGGCGAAGCCGCCCCACATCAAAAAGTTTTACGACATCTCCAAGAAAATCGAGGGCGCCATCGCTACGACCGATCACCACCACCGCAAGGCTTATCTTGCAGGTGAGGAGGTGCTCAAAGACAAGGATGGGGTCGTGCATCATGATCGGCTGAAGGACGCCAAATATCAGGAGAAGTTTGCCGATGCGATGGCCTCGACTTATCTGGAGGCTGCTAAGCAGTATTTCCGCATCGACAAGAAGGCGAAGGGGGATGAGGTCTGGAAGGAGCAGCTGATGAACGCCTATGCGAATACGACGCGCTCGCAGCTGTCCGAGCTAATCAAGGAGCATAAGGCCACTTTCACGTATGATGTATTCTCTCAATACCAATCGAAGTTCATGGATGAGCTGAAGGCGAGGCTCGAGCCGGTCCGGCATGCGCACATCACTGATGAGCACATCGACGACATCCTTGCACACGTCGGAGCGAAGGACATGATCGACAAATCGAAGATCACCAAGAAGAATGCCGTCAAGCTCCTCGAATACTACCGCCTGAATAAAGCGCTCGGCAAGAGCGGTCTTCGTCACGCCAATGTGCCTGACTATGCTCTCAAGCAGGCTGAGTACCGCAGCGACTATGTCGAGAAGAATGCTGCGTGAGCCTGTCTGCAGGTTTTTTTCGGCAGTCTGAACAACCATTTATAAACGAGACCGAAAACTATATATACTTGTATGCCTATGGTTTACTACTAGTAAGTAATAATAAGGTACTATGGGGTGTGAAAACATGACGATTGACGAAACCATCGAGAAGACGATTAAGGCCCTCAAGGGCAGCGATGAGGCCCTCGCGACACACAGCCACCAGGTCAAGATGGCTGCGATGCTCGGCATGGATGCGCTGGGCTACGACTCGAACGGCCGTCTCAACTATTCGCGTTTCGAGAAGGACGAGAATGGGCAGCCGGGCGACGGCGCGAAGGTCGTCGGCGACGCTGCCAACAAGTACATGAACAAGATCCTCACCAGCCGTATCAATGCTGCAATCAGCGGAGATTTTTCGGCGAAGTGGAACCCAAAGAAGCTCGCCGAGGATGAGATTGCGCGGTTGCAGGGCTCCGGTTACTTCGGAATCACCGCTCAGGAGATCTCTGAGCAGGCTGCCGAGCTTAAGGAAAGGTTTACGCCCGAGGGCCTCATGAAGGCCTCTAAGAAGCAGATCGAGCGTGTCCAGACGGTGATCAGGAAGACGCCGCTGAGCATCGCGAATAGCCTGGACGCCGCCGAGGTCTTCAAGCACGTGAACCTCACCGAGGGGAATCCGCTCTACAACAACCTCAAGCGGGACGACGTCACGCCGATCCAGCTCCTATCGCTGCTCGACGTCTACCGCCAAGAGAAGGCCATCACCCAGCCAGTGCTCGAGCAGATGAGCTTGTATAAGAAGGCCGCGTAGGCCTAACCTCTTTTTTCTTCTCTTCTTTTTCTTCTCTTTCACCTTCTTTCTTGTGTCTTACGCCTCCCAATGATGGTGTCTTTCCGTCTCCGCCGCAGCAATCTTTATAAACGCTCTTCTATCCGTCCTGTCGATGCCCTCCGGGCAGGAAAGGTTAGGCTCTTTGGCGAAGAAGGACGGTTCTCAGGACGGTAAGAAGGGCGCTCCGGAAACGGGGCTGACCGGCGTCGAAGCGGCGCTCCCAGGTGTGGAGCAGCTGACCGGCGAGGCGAAGAAGCGCCTCGACAAAATTAAGGTTCTTCTCGACAAGTTCCAGAAGAAGGTTCGCGCAAAGTTCGAGGACTACACGATGGGCATCGCCCTCCTGCCGCCAGCGAAGGAGGAGGAGCACAAGGAGAAGATTAACGTTCTCGTCCTTATGGACGACAGCGATAGCAAGAAGATGCCGAAGGCCGATCTCCAGGCGAAGCTCCAGGACCATGTCGGCCAGATGGCGCAAGGGCTGGACAAGAACCTCAATCCTGAAGTCCTCCTCCTGAGCGAGTTGTGGCAGGCGTGCTACGACGGCAAGCATGACATTCTTCAGATGATCGCGATGTCCGCCCCTGTCTACGACGGCGGCATGCTCGCGGCCGTCAAGATCGCGGAGATCCACAAGGAGATGGTCCTGAAGAAGTTCGAGAAGTACATCGTCAGCTACGTTCTCGCGGGCTCGCTCGTTCAGGGACGCGCCACCCCTGAGAGTGACATCGACGTCTTCATCGTCATCGACGACACGGACGTCAAGAAGATGACGCGCGCCGAGCTGAAGGACAAGCTGCGCGCAATCATTATCGGCATGGGCATCGACGCCGGCAACATGACCGGCATTAAAAACAAGCTGAACATCCAGGTCTACATCCTCACGGACTTCTGGGACAACATCAAGGAAGCGAACCCAATCATCTTCACCTTCCTGCGCGACGGCATCCCGTTCTACGACAGGGGTATCTTCATGCCGTGGAAGCAGCTCCTCAAGATGGGGAAAGTCAAGCCGTCACCGGAAGCGATCGACATGTACAAGGCGACGGGCGACCAGATGCTCCAGCGGATGAAGTTCAAGCTGAACGAGATTGCGATGGAGGACGCCTTCTGGGCGACGTTCACGCCGAGCCAGGCAGCGATCATGCTGTTCGGGCTGCCGCCGCCGACGCCGAAGGAGACACCTGAAGTGATGCGGGATGTCTTCGTCAAGAAGGAGAAGCTCCTTGAGGAGGAGTACGTCAAGATGCTCGAGCGCATCCTCAAGGTGCGCAAGGATATGGAGCACTTCGTCAAGAAGGACATCAAGGGGACGGAGCTCGACGAGATCGTCGACATCGTCGACAAGTACCTGAAGCGGCTCGGCAAGCTGTTCGAGCAGATTACCGAGGCGAAGGAGAAGGAGGACATCCTTCAGGTCTGGGAGTCCACCGTGACGGTCGTCCGCGACATCCTCAAGCTCGAGGGAATCGAGAAGGTGTCGGATGAGGCGATGGTCAAGCTCTTCGAGTCGGAAGTCGTCCATGCTGGCATTATCCCCGAGAAGTACTTGCGCGTCCTCAAGGAGGTTGAGAAGGCGAAGAAGGACTACGCGAAGGGCAAGCTGACCATGGCCGAGGCGCACAAGGTGAAGAAGAACGCCCGCGAGCTCCTCAGGTTCATGGTCGAGCACATCCAGCGGAAGCGCGGCCGCGAGCTGGAGAAGGCGAAGATCCGGGTGAAGCACGGCGACGCCTACGGCGAGGTGATCCTCCTCGAAAAAGAGGCCTTCATCATCCACGACGTGGACGCGCAGGAGCGTGAGATCACGAAGGCCGCGCTCAAGGCGAACGGCGGTCTCGGCCCGAAGGAGAAGTCCTCTCTTGAGGAGCTCGAGCAGGCGCTCGCTAACCTCAAGTTCCCGCACAAGGCGTTCATCAAGCAGCCAATCTTCGAGAACCTGAAAAACATCTTCGGCAAGGACGTCGAGATTCTCGTGAACTACTAGAAACCGCTTTTCATCCCATTTCGTAACGCTGTTACGCGTATCTGTTCACTCCTCCTTGTGGATCTCGCCGCGGAAGGACTCAATCGTGACCTCCTCGCGCTTCCACGCCTCTCTGGGCAACCCCGCCTTCATGCAGAGTTGCTCCAGGAAGGTCTCGACGTTCCAGCCATACTCTGTCGGAACTTGCGGCAGCAGCAGCCCGGAGCGGTAGCCCTGCCGGATAATCAGACCGTCCCGGCCGACCTTGACCTTCCTGAGATACTCGTCCGGCTCTTTGACCGAGATCGTCTCCGGAACCGTGAGGATGGTCACCTCGACGCGGACCTCGCCGAGCTCTTCCGGCTCTAAGGCGGGAAAGCGTGGATCCTCGAAGGCGGCCGCGCGTGCGGCGCGGATGATTGCTTCGCCGAGCGGGTACGTGGGCAACGGATAGCCGATGCAGCCGCGCAGCTCATTGTCTTTGGTCAGGGTGACGAAGACGCCGCGTTTGGCGCGGTACTCCCTTCCGGTCGGCTCCCTGAACCGCTTCTTCGTGAAGGTCGTCTCGATTGCCTGACGTGCGAGCTCGACGAGTCGGTCGCGTTTTCCACCTCCCATGGGGGGTCTGAAAGATTCCAGATTTAAAAATAATGTGCTTCTCTGTTGTTTTTCGTGAGAAAAAGACTAAAGATTTCAGTCAAAAAACTATAATAATAATCATTGACGATTTATCGATCAACTTGCTGAGAAGCCTTGACTCACGCCTTCTCGAAGGCGGCGGCAAAGGACTTGGTCAGCTTCCGCAGCCGGCCAATCGCGTCGAGTACGGCTTTCGTGGCCTCGCCGCTCTTCGTTTCGACGATAAACTTTGGGATAGCGCGGAGCGGGTGCTTGATCATGTACGTCGCGACCTTCACGTCGTCGTCGTTCCACAGCTCGGTCTTGAGCGCGTTGCAGAGCGTGTGATCCATACCGGGAAGCTCGAAGACGAGCCGGTTCTTCTTTTTCTTCTCGAGAAGGTTCAGTTCCATCCTCGCGCGAGAACAGCAAGGGGTTTATAAAGATTGCTGTGGACAGGGCGGTGTAGAATGAGATTGTGATTCTCCGAGAAATGTTGGGGAGTGTGCGTCTCATGAAGCGTTCTGCCCGCACGGTACGCGCCGAAATCTTCCTCCACCTCATACCCAATAACCGCCCCTTGGTTTACAGAGACATTCTACTAATCCTTTCAGTTTCTTTACCCCTTGAAGGGGTTTGTAGAAAGTCTTAAATCTCCTGGCCCCCGAAGGGGTCCAGAGGCCGCTTGAGACGGCCTCTGGAGCCAAAACAACAATGCAGTATCGACGCTCCCTCTATTTTAAGGTTTCGAGA
>Ga0114931_10005574_pt1 | contig 15552 bp, 13 predicted proteins | sample 2SBtaG_FD_89579 | JGI IMG/M metagenome (GOLD analysis project Ga0114931, IMG submission 89579) | Deep subsurface microbial communities from Kolumbo volcano to uncover new lineages of life (NeLLi) - 2SBTROV14_V59a metaG | ecosystem: Environmental > Aquatic > Marine > Volcanic | place: Kolumbo...
GCGCAACACGCCGCCGGCGAAACGTGCGCGCATCATGTTCCGCTTCAAACAATTGCTTGAGGAGCATGCTGAGGAGATCGCCGCTGCGCTTACCGATGAACACGGTAAGGTGTTTGACGATGCAATGGGCGAGTTCGGTCGCGGCGTCGAAGTCGTCGACTACGCCTGCGGAATCCCGGAGCTCCTTAAGGGTGAGTATTCAAAAAACGTCGGTCCCGGCATCGACAGCTGGTCTGACTTTCAGCCGCTGGGGGTTGTTGCCGGCATAACACCGTTTAACTTCCCGGCGATGGTTCCGATGTGGATGTACCCGATGGCGATCGCCTGCGGCAACACTTTCGTGCTCAAGCCCTCGGAAAAAGATCCAACGGCCCCGATGATAGCAGCACGCCTGTTCAAAGAGGCCGGGCTGCCCGATGGTGTGTTCAACCTCGTCAACGGCGACAAGGAGGCGGTCGACACCTTACTCAATGATAAGCGCGTACAGGCCATCAGCTTCGTTGGCTCTACGCCTATAGCCGAGTACATCTACAGTACCGGCACCGCGAATGGTAAGCGCGTGCAGGCGCTTGGCGGGGCGAAAAATCACGCCATCGTCATGCCGGATGCCGACATCAATAATGCCGTAAATGCGCTGATCGGTGCTGCCTACGGCTCCTGTGGCGAGCGCTGCATGGCAATTTCTGTTGCCGTTTGTATCGGCGATGAGGTCGCGGATGCGGTGGTCAGCAAACTGCAGGCATCGATCGCTGACCTCAAGGTTGGTTCGGGTACCGATGTCTCCAACAACATGGGGCCGCTGGTCACCGAGGCGCACTATGACAAGGTGCGAGGCTATGTCGATCTGGGCGTCGAAGAAGGTGCCGATCTGGTCGCTGATGGTCGCGAGCTGGTTGTGGAAGGACACGAAGACGGGTTCTTCCTTGGCCCGTGCCTGTTCGATAACGTGACATCCGGCATGCGAATCTACCAGGAAGAGATTTTCGGCCCTGTCCTTTGCGTTGTTCGAGCGGAGTCCGAAGAACAGGCCATGCAACTCATCAACGATCACGAATACGGCAATGGCACCTGTATTTTCACTCGCGATGGTGAAGCCGCTCGTTACTTCGCTGACAACATTCAGGTTGGCATGGTGGGCATCAACGTGCCGTTGCCAGTACCGGTGTCCTACCACTGCTTCGGCGGCTGGAAACGCTCGCTGTTTGGCGACCTGTTCGCGTACGGCCCGGACAGTGTGCGGTTTTACACCCGGCGCAAGACCATCACGCAGCGCTGGCCCTCCGGCGGCGTTCGTGAGAAGGCCCAATTCTCCTTCCCGGGCCGCCAATAGCACCCTAATCGAGGTTACTATCGCTGTCCCGTCACTCATTGGAGACAGCAATGAAAAAATTGGCCCTGCTATTAATGCTTGTGGCGCCTCTCGCATCAGCACAGGACTGGATGGCGACCTCGTTCGACCATACCCTGGTTTCTCCCGGTATCTACATGCTCAGGGGCGCCGACAGCAAATTGCCCGTGGGTGGCACTGCTTTGTTGGTGGGCGATGAGCACGTCGTACTGATTGATGACAGCTTCACCCCACTCGCGCCCGCGTTGCTCGAGAAAATCGAGGAGCTGGCCGGTCGCCCGGCCGATTTCGTTATCAACACCCATGCCCACGGCGATCACACGGGTACCAATCAGTTTCAGGCTGAGCACGGCGCGATCATATTCGGTCACGATAATCTTCGTAGCCGCATGAAGAATGACCCGGAACAAAATACGGGCCCAGGCGCGTTGCCAATTATTACGTTCTCCGACGAGATGACATTTCACGTTAACGGTATTGAGGCCTACGTATTTCATATCGAAAACGCACACACCGACGGTGATGCAGCCATTTTGTTTCGCGAGCCCAATGTCATCGCGACGGGTGATCTTTTATTCCGTGGTTTGTTTCCTTTCATCGATCTCGACAGCGGTGGCAGCGTGGCTGGCTATGAAGCGGGCATGCAAAGACTGATCGATATGTCCGATGACAGTACTAAATTCATACCCGGTCACGGGCCTCTTGCTTCACGCAGAGATGTACAACAGGATCTCGACATGCTGGTCGACGCGGAAGCTCGTGTAAAAGCACTCATTGACAAAGGCATGCGTGAGGAAGACATTGTTGCCGCAAACCCGTTAGCCGTGTACAGCGATGACTACAATTGGCAATTCATTACAACGGAGAAGATGACGCGCACGCTCATTCGCTCACTGACCTCGGACCAGGATCAAAATGGACAATAAAAAAACCGCAAAATTCGTCAATGACATGTGGGACGAAGAAATCATTCCACAGATTTCCCAGTACATTAAGGTCCCAAACAAGTCGCCACATTTTGATCCCGATTGGGAACAGCACGGACACATGGATACTGCAGTCAGCATGTTGGAAGCGTGGTGCAAAACCCAGGCCATCAATAACATGTCGATCGAAGTGGTGCGCATTGAAGGCCGTACGCCGATTTTGTTCATCGACATACCCGGCGACTCCGACGAAGTTGTGTTGCTCTACGGACACTACGACAAGCAACCCGAATTCAGCGGCTGGGATGACGACCTCGATCCCTGGACGCCCGTCATCAGGGACGGCAAGCTCTATGGTCGTGGCGGCGCCGATGACGGATACTCGACTTTTGGTTCACTGACCGCGATCCGTGCACTGCAGGAACAGGGCATTCCGCACGCGCATTGCGTCGTGATTATCGAAGGTTGCGAGGAAAGTGGCAGCTTCGACCTGCCTTATTACATTGATTTGCTCGAAGATCGAATTGGCTCTCCGGATCTGGTTGTTTGCCTGGACGCCGAGTGCGGCAACTACGACCAGCTCTGGTGCACGACCTCATTGCGCGGCAATCTTACAGGTACCTTAAGAGTCGATGTATTAACCGAGGGCGTGCACTCGGGAACGGCGAGCGGCGTTGTGCCATCGAGCTTCCGAATAGCGCGGCAGCTGCTCAGCCGCATCGAAGATGAGTCCAACGGGCAGATACTGATCGATGGACTGCACGTTGAGATTCCACAGCAGCGCATGGAGCAAGCCGGACTTGCTGCTGAGACCCTGCAGGAATTGACCTACGAAAAATTTCCCTGGGCTGTCGACAATCCATCACCCACTGAGTCATACACCGAGCTCTTGCTGAACAACACCTGGCGTCCAACTCTGTCGGTCACGGGTGCAGAAGGACTGCCGGCAATGGTCGACGCCGGCAACGTGCAACTGCCTTTTTTGAAACTTAAGCTGTCATTCCGACTACCGCCAACCTGCGATGCGGATGATGCCGCGAGCGCCGTCAAGTCAGCACTTGAAGCCGACAAGCCACCGCTCGCGAAGGTTTCTTTCGACGTCGAGTCGACGATGGCGGGATGGAACGCACCCGAAGTTGCGGACTGGCTGGAAGCGTCCATGCATAAAGCATCCGCAGCCTTTTTCGGCAAACCATCCATGTACATGGGAACGGGCGGGACGATTCCGTTCATGGGCATGCTCGGCGAAAGATTCCCGGAGGCACAATTCCTGATTACAGGCTTGCTGGGCCCGAAGTCCAATGCTCACGGTCCGAACGAGTTTTTGCATATTGAGACGGGCAAGCGCCTGACGAGCTGTGTCGCCCAGGTCCTGGAAGACCACTTCAAACGTTAGACCGCTCAGGAGCGGCTGTAGGTCAGGGCCGTGATCTGTTCGGAAATCAGCCCGATCAGGAAAACGATGACAGCCGCACTGAACAGCAACATGCTCATATTGGTGAAGCGGTCGGACGTGATGTAGGTATAGGCGTAATAGCCGAGCCCGGTCGCGAAAAACAGTCCACTGGCTGGCAGGAAGATTTTCAGTGGCGAATACAAGGTTGCGACTTTGAATATAATTATCATGAATCGAACGCCATCGCGTATTGGCCGAATGTGACTTTTGCCAACACGAGTTGCCGCGGTGATCGGTTCAAAAGTTATCGGATAACCACTGCGCAGAAACGCCATCGTGATTGTCGTCGGGTATGAAAAACCGTTCGGCAACAAATACAGGAACTGTTTGAATTTTCCGGCTCGCGCTGCACGAAAACCCGATGTTAAGTCCAGGATTTTTCGGCCGCTCATCATCGACGCAATACCGTTATAGAGACCGTTCGCGAACAGACGACCAAAACTGGCGTGCGAACCCGTGTCCCTGGCGCCAATCGCCATTTCATAGCCATTATCGAGCTGTGCCAGCAATGGGGCCAGCTCCGCAGCGTCGTGTTGGCCATCACCGTCCATGAAGGCGATGATATCTCCCGTCGCTGCCCGCGCACCGGATTTGACCGCGGCACCATTACCCAGACTTTCGGGGTGATTAACAACGGTTGCACCGGCTTTTGCAGCAACCGCAGCCGTGTCATCGTTGGAGCCGTCATCAACGACGATTATTTCTGCATCCGCATACTGCTCGCGTGCTTTGGCTACAACGGTACCGATGGCACCGCCCTCATTCTTGGCTGGGATGACTATGGATAAAGACATTGTTATTTTTCCGTTAGGACGCGAACATTATCATGATACCTGCCGCAACTGCCGAACCGATAACGCCGGCGACGTTGGGGCCCATCGCATGCATCAAAAGTATGTTTTGCGGGTTGGCCTCGAGACCAACCTTGTTCGCTACTCTCGCGGCCATGGGCACAGCCGATACGCCAGCCGCACCGATCAAAGGATTGATCGGTGTACTGGATAGCTTGTTGAGCAACTTACCCATCAACAGGCCGCTTGCGGTACCAATTGCGAAAGCCACCATACCGAGTACCAATATGCTGAGCGTACTCCAGTCCAGGAATTTATCCGCGCTGAGCTTGGAACCGACGGCGAGACCGAGGAAGATCGTCACAATATTAATCAAGGCATTCTGGGTCGTATCGGACAAGCGATCGACCACACCGCACTCGCGCATCAGGTTACCAAAGCACAACATGCCCAGTAACGGCGCTGCGGACGGCAACAATAAAGCGACCAGCAGCAATAACAGCAGCGGGAACACGATGCGCTCTACTCTTGAGACCTCTCGCATTTGTACCATTTCGATCTTGCGTTCGGCCTTAGTCGTCAGGAGTTTCATGATCGGTGGCTGGATTAGCGGCACCAGGGCCATATACGAGTAGGCGGCAACGGCGATTGCACCCAGCAGGTTTGGCGCCAGCTTGCCGGCAACATAAATTGCCGTCGGCCCATCGGCTCCACCTATGATGCCGATCGCTGCCGCTTCACGCAGCGAGAAATCCATCAGGCCGAGTTGGGTAAGTCCCAGCGCGCCAAGCAAGGTCGCAAAAATACCGAATTGTGCGGCAGCACCCAGAAACAAGGTCTTCGGATTTGCCAGCAACGGACCAAAATCTGTTAGCGCCCCGACCCCCATGAAGATGATCAACGGAAATGCACCGGTCGTGATACCCACTTCGTAAGCCAGGTGTAGCAATCCATTACCCGTCGCAATCTCGACGCCGGGTATGTTGCTGAGTAAGCCGCCGAACCCAATCGTGACCAATAGCAGCGGCTCGAAATTCCTGACGATGCCCAGATACAACAACAGCAGGCACACCGCGAGCATCGCGATTTGGCCACCGGTGATCTGGTAAATACCGGACTCGATCCAGATTTGATTGATCAAGTCCACAATCAGTCGATTACGAGCATGGCATGACCCACTGCCACCGCGTCACCTTCTTTGACGAAGACATCCGTCACCGTGCCGGATATTGGCGCGCTAATCAGAGTTTCCATTTTCATGGCCTCGACAACCAGCAATGGATCATTTTTCTCGACAACAGTTCCCGGGGACACATGGACCTTAAAAATATTGCCTGCCAAAACGGCGTTCACTGCCACGCCTATTGCCGCTGGCGTCGGCGCTGTAGCCTGAGCAGCAGCGACTGCTGAGAGCTGACCGCTTGCGGCAACTTCGATCGTGTAGGACTTGCCGTTCACGCGCACTGAGTAGACGCTGGTTCCACCCGCCTCAGCCGCCGCCGGTGACTCGACGATTTCGGCTTCTCCGCCCGGTGCTGGTTCGAAAGCGTCCGGGTTGCCGCGATTTTCAAGGAATTTCGTACCAATTTGCGGAAACAACGCATACGTCAGAGCATCATCGACCACGTTGTCCGCCAGCTTGATGTGTTTCTCTTTGGCGATACTCTGAAGTTCAGTGGTCTGATGCTCCAGTTCCGGCTGCAGTAAGTCGGCCGGGCGGCAGGTCACGGGCTTGGCGCCCTCAAGCACCTGTTGCTGTAATTCAGCATTGACGGGCAGCGGCGTCTCGCCGTACTCGCCCTTCAGGACGCCGGCCGTCTCATTGGTGATTGTCTTGTAGCGCGAACCGGACAAGACATTGATCACAGCCTGCGTGCCAACGATCTGCGACGTCGGCGTTACCAGTGGCAACATACCGAGATCCTCGCGCACCCGCGGAATCTCGTCCAGCACCTCATCTATTTTCTCGCTCGCGCCCTGTTCGCGTAACTGGTTCTCGAGATTCGTTAACATGCCACCCGGGACCTGTGCAACGAGAATTCGTGAATCGACACCGCGAAGTGAACCTTCAAACTGTGCATATTTTTTTCGAACGTCACGAAAGTATGCCGCAATCTCCTCGATAAGCTCGATATTGAGGCCGGTATCTCTGTCCGTGCCTTCGAGCATAGCGACCAGCGCCTCCGTCGGCGAATGACCATAGGTCATACTCATGGAAGATACCGCGGTATCGATGTTGTCGATGCCCGCCTCGATCGCCTTAAGGTAAGTGGCCGTTGAGAGTCCTGTCGTCGCATGGCATTGCATATGAATTGGAATATCGACCGACGCTTTCAGCCTGCTAACCAGTTCGTAGGCGACATACGGCCTCAACAGGCCTGCCATGTCCTTGATGCATATTGAATGCGCGCCCATATCTTCGATGCGCTTGCCCATATCGACCCAAAGGTCGATCGTATGTACGCGGCTCACCGTGTAGGAAATCGCGCCTTGCGCATGTTTGCCAACCGCGAGCGTCGCTTTGACGGCCGTTTCGAGATTCCTAAGATCATTAAGCGCATCGAAAATCCGAAACACGTCCACCCCATTAGCAGCACATCGCTCTACAAACTTTTCAACGAGATCATCGGCGTAGTGGCGGTAGCCGAGGATATTCTGCCCACGGAACAGCATTTGCTGTGGCGTATTCGGCATCGCCGCCTTCAGAAGACGTATGCGTTCCCAGGGATCTTCGCCCAGATAACGAATACACGAATCAAAAGTTGCACCGCCCCAGGACTCCATCGACCAGAAGCCAACCTGATCCAGTTTGCCCGCGATCGGCAACATATCCTCGATACGCATACGCGTAGCGAGCAGACTCTGGTGTGCGTCGCGCAGCACCAGCTCGGTAATACCAAGTGGTTTCTTATCGGTCATTGGTTGCTATTTCGCTGTCTTGTTTCGATGTTGCGCTATCGCCGCAGTGATCGCCGCAACCTCTTCGTCACTGGCACCGTCGCTCACCACAGGCGTAAATCTTTGCACAATTGTCGACATCAATGACATCCCGAGGACCAGAATAGTCAGGAATGCGAATACTGTTCCCATGCCAACCAGCATGAGTGTAATGCCTTGATCCAGAAGAGATGTTTCCAATGTAACCTCTTGCGAGACGACAACAGCAGTCGATTATACTGATTCCGGACAAGACACAAAGCGATACTCAACAAACAAGGTGCCAAGGAGATACTACTTTGGCAGTATTGAAGAATGATTCGATCGGCTGTAATTCTGTCGCTGGCACTCATCTCCTGCCTACTCAACGCTTGTGTGACGGTAGCCAGATCAGAAGTCGTTGTGACCGGCAGCTCCAATGAATGTGTAGTACTGCTGCACGGCCTTAACCATAGCTGGCGGGCTATGCGCCCAATGGCAAAAGTCTTGCAGGAAGCGGGATTTACGACAGTGAATGTCGATTACCCCTCACAGTCCGGGAGCATCGAGGTCATCGCGCCAATAGCCGTGGGGCTGGGTCTCGACAGGTGCCGTGAAACCGGTGCGACTCGAATTCACTTTGTGACCCATTCCCTGGGCGGAATCCTGCTTCGCTACCAGAACAAGCACGCTCCCATCCCCGATCTCGGTCGTGTCGTTATGCTCGCGCCCCCGAACCAGGGTAGTGAGCTCATTGACAAGACCCGCGACTGGCCCGGTTTCGAAATATTGACCGGCGACGCCGGCGCACAGCTGGGTACGGATGCCGCAAGTATGCCTGCGCTGCTGGGATCGGTCGACTTTGAACTCGGGGTTATTGCCGGCACCGGCACTATCAATATCTTCGCATCCGCTATGCTGCCGGACGAGGACGACGGCAAAGTCTCAGTAGCCAGCACACGGATTGATGGCATGGACGATTTTCTGGTCGTTGGGAGCTCACACCACTACATCATGCGCAGCGATGTCGTTTTTCGAAATACAGTGTCTTTCCTCAGGAACGGCAAATTCCTGGCGAAAGACAAGGCATTGATGGCTGAATAGCAGCCGGTAAACCCGGATCAATTACAACAGCTCCCTTCACCTACATGGCGTCGAGTCGCTGCTCTAACTCTTTAATTTTATTCTGTTGTTCCTGAACTACCCGGGTGAGCACCGCAACGATATCCATCGTACTGAGCGCTTTACGATCGGCAACAGCGACGAGTTCCGGTACGTCTTCTGCAATGAAGCCAACGTAATTCTCACCGACCTCGTTTTTGTAATTAAATACCACGGGCTCCAGCGACATCAGTGCAGACGTTGCCGCGCCCACTGGCAATGACACAATATTTTCCTTTTTGTCCCGCGAACTACTGTTGGTCCAGACACCACCGGCGCTGACATAGGCGCCACTCGCCATCTCCAGCGGATGATCCGGCCGTGAGACTGCGATGCCTACATTACCATCACGGTCGATCGTGATCCGGTCCTTTGAGCCTGCACCTATAGTCAGAGTGCTGGCACGATTGTGCATGATGTAGCCTGTGTCTCCGCTCGACTGGGTAATCATCAGACCGGCAACACTACTGTTTTGCTCATGTATCTGAATGCTGCCGTTGACTTCCATGCGCTGTTTGGGCGTGGTCGTGCCGATCCCGACCTGATTACCGTTATCATAGATTTGTGAGTTGCCGATCTTTCTCACATCGCGAAACCTGGCCAGGAAATTGCGCGTACCCTTCAATTCTCCCGCTGACTCGCCTGCCGGTTCGAGCGCGGCTTCAGGGGCCACTTCGACCGCTTCCTCACCGACTTCTTCTGCAACTTCCTCCGTGGCCTCTTCGACCACTTCTTCAACAACTTCTTCCACCGCTTCCTCGGTGGCCTCTTCGACTACTTCTTCAACGACCTCCGCTTTAGCTTCTTCAACGACCTCTTCGACGACTTCTTCAACGACCTCCGCTTTAGCTTCTTCAACGGCCTCTTCGACTACTTCTTCAACGACCTCCGCTTTAGCTTCTTCATCGGCCTCTTCGACGGCTTCCTCCGCCGGCTCCTCTCTAACCACTTTCTCGACAACTTCCTCGGCTGCTTCGTCGGCGACAACCTGTGTCCAGTCCGCACTAATGAACCCGGTTGCTCCACCCTCAAGCTCAACCTCGTACCAACCCTCAATCGAATCCACAAGCTCGGCGGAGGAGCCCTGATCCAGCCGGCCGACGATTTCGGACGCCGCATCGGGCGACAGGCGAATGTTCACATTGTTTTCGACTTTGTCGATCGGCACGACTACGTCCGCAAAACCACTCAAAGGCAGAAAAAGAACCAAAATTACTGTGAATCTATTCATGCTCGTCTCCCATATGTATTACTGCGTCAACAAGTGCGGAAAATGCCGCATGCATCATCTGCCAATCCGCTGGATTGCTCGCATCATCGCGCGCGCTGTGTAGAGCGATAACAATATGATTGGCAGGATAGATCTGTATGCGCTGTCCAAATATACCGCTCGCAAAGAAGGCGCCGTCTTCCTGCAGCCACCACAGATATCCGTAACCCGCATTGCCCTTTGAGGGTCTCGTCGATTCTGCCATCCAGTTATCGGGCAGGACACGGGTGCCATCTGCCAGCACACCACAGCGCATCGCGAACAAACCGATTCTCGCATAATCACGCAAGGTCGCATTGATACTGCTGCCACCGAATTCACCACCGCCCTCTTCTGTCAGTGCCCAGTACGCATCGTGCTCCATTCCGAACGGTTTCCAGATTTTCTCCGAGAGGTAGGTCGATAGGTTATTACCCACAGCCGAACGAACGACGTCGCCGACAAGATTGGTTTCCGCGGTATTGTAGTTGAAGACCTCACCCGGCTCTGACTCGCGCGGCTTGTTTCGCAGGTACTCATAGACCTCAAGCGTCGCCCACGGCGTCACGTTGATATCCGCTTCCGGGTCGGCATAGTCTTCGTTCCATTCCACACCCGAAGCCATCTGCAGAATGTTTCGAATACTGGACTGATCATAAGAGGAGTTCTTTAGCCGCGGAATGTAATCAGTGACCATCTCGTCGACACTTGCGATGTAACCGTCCTTGATGGCCGCACCAACCAGCATCGACGTAACCGACTTTGCAACGGAGTACGATACCCACCTGGATTCCTCGTTATTGCCGAGTTCGTATCGCTCGTAAATAATTGTGTCATCTTTCAGGACGATGAGTCCGGCGACTTTCTGACTCTCGACGTAATCGTCTACTGTCATTTCATTGCCATTGAACGTGAACTCGACGGGTCCGAGTTCCAATTCATTTCGCAGCAATGGATATGGATTGTCGCTGGCTTCGACCAACCGGGTCGGGCCAATCCTTTCCATATTGCGAAAGCCTGCGACCTTTTGTTCGTAGGTCCAGAAGAGCTGATTGTCGCTATCGCCAAAGTTTGCCGCGTCGCTATCGTCGTTTTTCTCGCCACAGGACACCAGCACGAGCGAGAAGACGACGACCGACAGTTTGCGTATCATTGAGAAACTCCCGAAGGGTATGCGACTATTGCCGGCCCGAGACACGAGTAAAACTATGCGCGCTCTTACCTGCAAAGCCTGGGGCCCGGTTGCGGACCTCGTCATTGAAGATTGGGATGATCCCGTTCCCGGTGACGAAGAACTGGTCATCGACGTTGAGGCAGCAGGCATTAACTTCCCGGATATTCTCATAATTGCGGGCAAGTATCAGGACAAGATTCCACCGCCGTTCATCCCTGGAAATGAAGCCAGCGGCAGCGTGAGCGCAATTGGCCCGAAGGTGTCCCGATTTGCGATCGGCGACAAGGTCATCGTGGCGCCGCGCGGCGGCGCGTTCGCCGAAAAGTGCAAAGTTCACCAGAACGCCGCAATGCCGCTACCCGAAGAACTCAGCTTCGAACAGGCGGCCGGATTTGCCGTCACTTATGGCACCAGCTATCACGCGCTCAAACAGAGCGCAGAGCTGCGGTCTGGAGAAACGCTGCTCGTGCTGGGAGCCGCTGGCGGCGTTGGAATTGCCGCCGTGCAGATTGCCAAGGCGATGGGCGCACGGGTTATTGCGGCGGCCAGCTCCGATGAAAAACTCGATTTCGCGCGTGCAGCCGGTGCCGATGAGCTGGTCAATTATTCCTCTCAGCCACTCAAGCAAACGGTCAAGGAATTGACAAACGGCGGCGTCGACGTCGTTTACGACCCGGTTGGTGGTGAGCTCGCACAGCAAGCACTCAGAACCCTGGCCTGGCACGGCCGCTACCTGGTTGTGGGATTTGCGTCGGGCGATATCCCTGCCTTCCCGGCCAATATCGCATTATTGAAAGAGGCCAGCATCATTGGGGTCTGGTGGGGAACCTGGGCAGCTCGAAATCCGGCGGAGCAAATCCGAAATATGACCGAAATATCCGCTTTGCTCAGCAACGCCAAGCTAAGGCCTGAGGTTACCGAATCGTTTCCCCTGGAAGATTTCGAAAAGGCGTTTCAGCTCATCAGCGAGCGGCGTGCCCTCGGTAAAGTCGTCCTGACCATAGGAGGATCAGCGCGGCACGAGCTTGCCGAATAAAACCCTGACTCATAATTCGGTTACCGCGTATGTCCATGCGTGGCAATATCGGTATAAATATACTCGCATTCACGGAACACAATAATGCCTCAAGAATCCGTAAGACCCTTAAATCCTGTCCCGGAACAATTTACCGGAGCCTCTGGCTCCCGGGTTGCGAAGCGATTATTTCATGCAACCCGGCCGAAATTTTTCCCGGCGTCCGTCTTGCCAGTCATTACGGGTACTGCCTGGGGTGCCTATGTTGCTGGTGGACTGGATAGCTACGTTTTCGTTCTGGCATTGCTAGCCACTGTCTTTGTACACGCCGCCAGCAACGTATTGAACGACGTCGGCGACGAGACAGTAGGAACCGATCGCGTTAACGAGCAACGCATCTATCCCTACACCGGTGGTTCCCGCTTCATCCAGATGGGTATTCTCAGCCAGTCGCGCATGATGCGTCTCGGCATCGGGCTACTGGTCGCGGCGGCGTTACTGGGCCTGGCGCTCACTATCGATAAGGGCCCCGCGGTATTGTTGTTCGGTATTGCGGGTGTCGCTCTGGGTGTGTTGTATTCTCTTGGACCGGTGCGTCTGAGTGCGCTGGGTATCGGTGAAACCGCCGTAGCGGTTGCTTTCGGTGTACTACCCGTGACGGGTGCTGCCTGGCTGCAGGGCGCACCGATCGACACAGCGCTCATACTGTTCTCGCTGCCGGTCAGTATCTGGGTTGGGGCAATCCTGCTGATGAACGAAGTTCCCGATATCGAAGCTGATGGCAGCACCGGCAAGAACACCTTGCCGGTACGACTGGGACTTGCCGGCACGTCACGACTTTATTTTGTGCTGCAAGTTGCTGCAGCGATAGTGATTTCTTACATGGCAGTACAAAAAATGCTGCCAATGCTCGCGCCGCTGGTACCGCTTGGACTACTGGTTTTGGGGTGGCGTGCTGCAAATGCGATTCGTGGCGGTATTCAAGACCGGGGTGCCATGACTCAGGCGATCGAGTCCACGTTGGGTATCCACACCATTGGATGCCTTTGGTTAGCTGGCTGCATGGTCTTCAAAATTGTTTTTTAAGATAAAAAAGGGACTTGATATCCCGCTGTCCGGATCTCCCGTAGAGGAGATTTCAGCCGCCAGGGACGTCACTTCCGTCGCTTTGATCGGGCCTGACTATATCGACCTCAAGCCAGGCATGCTGGTCGCCGTTGGTGACTCTGTGAAGCTCGGCCAGCCGCTATTTCACGACAAGGACAATCCCGGCGTTCAGTTTACAGCGCCGGGCGCCGGCACCATCACCGCGATCAATCGAGGCGAACGTCGCGTACTGCAGTCCGTTGTTATCCGTCTCGACGGTGATGAAGCTGAACAGTTTGCAGCTTATAAGGCGGAAGAACTGCAAAACCTTGGCCAACAAGATGCACGGGATAACTTGTTGGCATCAGGCCTTTGGACCGCATTTCGTACCCGCCCTTTTGACAAGATACCGAAACCTGACGATATGCCAGCGTAGATATTTGTGACAGCGATCGATACCAATCCGCTTGCGGCAAATCCTGACGTTGTTGTGCAACGTGAGAGCGAAGCATTTTTGCAGGGCCTTAACGTTATCGCAACGCTGACGGATGGAACCGTGCATGTTTGTACCGCAGCAGATAGCTCAATCGCCTGCCCGGAATCGGCAGGCTTTCAAAACAGTCAGTTCGCCGGACCCCACCCTGCCGGCCTGGTTGGCACCCACATACATTTTCTCGACCCGGTTGACGAAAACCGTACTGTGTGGCACATCGGCTACCAGGATGTCATCGCGATCGGCAAGCTATTCACCAGCGGTCGTTTGCCCGTCGAACGAATTGTCGCCCTCTGTGGTCCTGCCATCTCAAATCCGCGCCTGATTTCGACGCGCGTCGGTGCGAACACTGCAGAACTGGTCGACGGCGAGATTGACGGGTCCGACGTGCGCGTCGTCTCCGGGTCGGTGCTGAGCGGTCATCGTGCCGCAGGTTGGGCAGTCTGGCTGGGACGCTATGACAATCAAATTACGGTACTGCACGAAGGTAGCCCGCGTGAATTCCTTTCATTCATGCGCCTGGGAATCGGCAAGTATTCATCAACGCGCGCCTTCGTCGGTAACCTGTTTGGACCGCGTGAATATTCTCTGACAACTTCGCAGAACGGCAGTCCTCGTGCCATGGTTTCGATCGGCAGCTTCGAGCAGGTGATGCCACTCGATATTCTGCCGACACCTCTTTTGAAAGCATTACTGGTGAGGGACACGGACACTGCTCGCGACCTCGGTTGCCTGGAACTGGCCGAAGAGGACCTCGCATTGTGTTCCTTCGTCTGTAACGGCAAGTATGAATACGGGCGGCACCTGCGCAAGAGCCTCCATGAAATCGAGGTAAACGGCTGATGAAGCGATTACGTTCTTTCCTCGACCGCATGGAACCTTTGTTCGTAAAAGGTGGCCGCCTGGAAAAATATCATGCGCTGTTTGAGATGGTCGACACGCTGTTTTACTCGCCGCCGGACGTGGCCCGGGGCGCCCCGCATATTCGCGATGCACTCGACCTGAAACGCGTCATGATAATCGTCGTATTCGCCGCCACGCCCTGTGCGTTAGTCGGCATGTGGAATACAGGCTTCCAGGCAAATACCGCCATGGCCGCGATGGGCATCAGTGCGATTGACGGCTGGCGTGGTGTCGTCCTGCCATTGCTCGGTGCCGGCTACGACCCGCAGAGCATTTATGATTGTTTCATCCATGGCCTGCTCTATTTTCTACCCATTTACGCGGTCACTATGGCGGCGGGCGGGATCTGGGAAATTCTGTTCTCCGGTATCAGAAATCATGAAATCAATGAGGGCTTTTTCGTTACCTCTTTCCTGTTCACCCTGGTACTGCCGGCCACGATCCCGCTTTGGCAGGTGGCCATAGGCATCAGTTTCGGTGTGGTCATCGGCAAGGAAGTGTTTGGCGGTACCGGCAAGAATTTCATGAATCCAGCACTGGTTGGGCGGGCATTTCTTTACTTTGCGTACCCCGCACAAATCTCCGGTGACGCCGTCTGGACCGCCGTCGATGGCTTCAGCGGCGCGACCGCGCTGGGTATCAGCGCGACTGAAGGCATGAACGGATTAATGGCCAGCGGCCTGACATGGTCACAAGCCTTTCTCGGGCAGATGCAAGGCTCGATCGGTGAGACATCGACGCTTGCCTGTCTGCTGGGAGCGGCCTTCCTGATTTTCACACGCATCGCCTCATGGCGAATCATGCTTGCGACGTTCGCCGGGTTGATTATTCCCGTGCTGCTCTTTAGTGGCGACAGTGCCAACCCGATGATGTCCATGCCCTGGCATTGGCACCTGGTGCTGGGTGGTTTTGCGTTTGGCGCAATATTCATGACGACTGACCCCGTCAGCGCCGCGCAAACGAATGCGGGCAAATGGGTGTTTGGCCTGCTCATCGGCTTTATGACCTGGCTGATTCGCGTTATCAATCCCGCA